>Ga0247784_1000243_pt1 | contig 16060 bp, 5 predicted proteins | sample UWRJL169409R5_FD_179909 | JGI IMG/M metagenome (GOLD analysis project Ga0247784, IMG submission 179909) | Plant litter microbial communities from Arlington Agricultural Research Station in Wisconsin, United States - UWRJ-L169-409R-5 | ecosystem: Environmental > Terrestrial > Plant litter >...
CGGCCACCTTCGACTGCCTGACCACCCTGGTGGAGCTGACCCGAAAGACCGCCGAGCACGCCGTCGGTGTGCGCGCCCAGGTACGGGTGGCCGAAGCCATCGAATCGACGCTGCAGGACTCGGCGCGCGGCGATAGCCTCGGCGTGCCGGCGCACCTGCGGAGCTCCGCAGGCTGCGCCGATGCTTGGCTGTACGCGGCAGAGCTAGCCCGCGAAAGCGGGGTGACGGCACAGGCCGTCGAATACTTGGATCGCGCGCTAGCAGCCACTCCGGGCGATGCTCTGCTGCTCAGAGCGCGCTTTCATCTGACCGACGCGCTGGGCGACACGGCGAGCGCGGCGCGCCTTGCCAGCGCCGAAATCGAGCGCGGAGCGAGCGGTACCCACGCCGCGTCATTGTGGCTACGCGTCGCCGAAGCGCGCGCGAACGACGGCGACGGCGCGGGGGCACTAGCAGCGGTCAGCAAAGGGCTGGAGCAAGACCCGGCCAGCATCGCCGCGCGCGCGCTTTCGTTGGACTTGCTGGGCATGGGCGAAGATCCGCAGGCGTTCGCTTCGGCGTTGGAAGCCGCCGCCGAGCACTTGCCGACGGACCCCGCCAAGGCACGCTTCTACCTGCTCAGCGCAGACGTCTGGGCAAGGCAATGTCGCGACACTCAGGGCGCTCGCGCCGCTCTGTCACAAGCCGGTATGTACGGTGCATCGCCGGCCATCGTGGCGCGCGTCGCGCGCTTACTCTCGTCGATCGCAGAAGACGGCACCTGGTACGAAGAGGCGACGCGTCGCTTGATCGCCCAGGGCGCCCACGAATCCGAACACGCAGGACTCTGGTTCGAGCTAGCGCGGGCACGCGCGTTGCGCGGAGAACGGACCGGCACCGCTCAGGCCTTCGCCGGCTTGGCTGCCGCGCCCGGGGGCGCGTGGCTCGGCAATGCGCTCATTGCCTACGCACTCGATCTGTTGCCCGAGCGCGCGAACGCGAGCAGCGAACCAACCAGCGAGGCACTGCTCGCGCTCGCCAAGGCCGAGACGGATCCGGAAACCGCGCGCGCGCTGCGCATGATCTTGGCGTTGCGCGCGGTCGTTGCCGGTCAACCCGACGCCGCGCGGCAAGAGCTCGAACGCTTGCACGCGGAAGAACCCGCAGACGTGGTCGTCGCCCGCGCGCTCAGCGCGCTCGAGACGGCCCGCGGCGAACGCTCCGCCGCCGCTAGCGCGCTGACCACGAGCGCCAGCGCGCTACAAGATCCCGAGTTGGCAGCCGCCTTCGATCTCGAGGCGGGGATGCTCTTTTGGCAATCGGGCGACCGCAAAGCTGCGATCGAGCGCTTCGCCGCGGCAAGCGGTCCGACTCGCGTGGGCAGCGCGTTGCTCGGCTGGGCGCTCGCCGCATCGGAATCGAACGACCTGGTCGCTCGACGCCGAGCCTTGGAAGCCACTGCCGATTCGGCACCCGATCTAGCCGCCATGGATCGCTTCGCGCTCGAGGTTGCCCGGGGGGGTGACGTCGAAGCCGCCCGCGACGCGCTCTCGGCCGCCGTACAGCTCTCGGGCAGCGAGCTGCACGGAGCCGCGCTGCTGGCGCGCGCGCTGTGGAGTCCGAACGGGAGCGAAGAAGACGAGCGCAAAGACGCGCTCGAGGTGCTCGCCCAAAACACGGGCAGCGCGGCCCTGGCGCGTGCTGCGGTGTACGGTATCGAGCTCGCTCGCACGCCCAATGGCGCGGAGACCACACTGGCGGACGCCGCGCGCAATTGGGCCACCGTCGATCCGGGCCTCGCCCCGGCGTTGGAGTGGCTCGGCGCGACGACTCACAGCGGAGACGTGGAGGGCGAGATCGAAGCGCGCCAAGCGGTCGCGCAGCGCCTGTCCGCGCCACTCGGTGCGACCCTCGAGGCGTCGGCCGCGCTGGTCGCCTTGCTCTCTGGGCAAGATCTGCCCAAAGCGCTGAGCTCGGAATTGCCAGCGGCCAAGCTCGCCAACTTGGAGCTCGCCGCACCAGGCTCCGATCCGCGCCGCCGCGCGCACGCGTTGCTCGATGTCGGCCTGAACCTCGGCGAAGAAAACGTGGGCGTGTTGACGGCCTTGGCCGGCTACAATCAACTCGCCTATGGCGACGCGAGCGGAGCGCTCGAATCGTTCCAAAAAGTCGTCGAGGCGCACCCCGAGGAGCTGTTGGGCTGGGAGGGTTTGCGTACCGCGGCCGATGCCGTCGGCGATCGCAGCATCCTGGCCGAGGCCTGCGCGGCGTTGGGCGATGCCGTGAGCGATGCCAGCGAAGGCAGTGAGTTCTGGGAGAATGCCGCGTTGATCTTGCTCGACGAATTCAAAGACACGACCCGCGGCGAGTTCGCGCTGTCGCGCGCCGTCGAACGCGACGTGAGCCGCTTCAGCGCTTTCGATCGCTTGTTTCGCATGGTGCGGGAACGCAAAGACGGCCCTCGCTTGCTGGAACTCGTGGCACGGCGACTCGAAGTGGCCGAGGATCCGGCCGAGATCGCCAAGCTATTCTGGGAGCGAGCGCGCGTCCTACGCGCCGCAGGTGATCGTGAAGGTGCGCTCAGCGCGCTCGAAAATGTGCGCTTGCTCGAGCCGGAGCACGTCGGAGCGCTGGCCCTCTCGGGCGAGGTGTACATCACGCTCGGTCGCTTCGCGGAGGCCGCGGAGAACCTGGCTCGCCTGGGCGCCTTGGACGAAGCGCCGGCACAGCAACGCTTGATGAGCGGCATCGCGGCCGTCGACTTGTACGAAAACAAGCTCGACGACCCATACGCCGCGCTGGATGTGCTCAGCAATCTGCACAAATCCGGCTTGGGCACGCTCCCGGTGCGAGAGCGCTTGGCGCGCGCAGCAGCCCGCGCCGAGGCTTGGGATCAGGCGACCGAAGCACTCGAGCTACTGATGACCGAGCGCGACAGCTCCGCGGGCCGCGCCGAGGCCGCGCGGCTGGCAATGGTGATCCATCGCGATCGGTTGAACGACATCGCGGGCGCCGAGGTCGCCACGGCGCAACTCTTGCGCGAAGTACCGGATGACGCAGAAGCGCTCGATTTGGTGCTGGGCGAAGCTTTCTCACGCCAGGCTTCGACTCCGTTGCTCGAACGAGGGCTAACGCGCTTGACCGAAGTATTGGCGCACAACCCGCTCGACACCGCGCGCGTCGAGCGTGCCGCGCGGATCGCCGCCTACTTGGGCAAGGCCCCCCTCCGCCAAGCCGCGCTCGGCGCGCTGATCGCGCTCGGTGTGACCTCCGACGCGGTCGAACAAGAGCTCTCGCGGATCGATCAGCGCGTGGCCAACGTGCCGCGGATTGCCATCGATGACAGCGCGCTGCCAAACCTGGCCGATCCCGAAGATCGCGGACCGATTGCCGAGCTGATGCAGGTCCTCGCGACTACGATTTGCGAAGAGCTCGGGCCGAGCTTGGCCGCTTACGGCGTCAGCAAGAAGGAGCGCGTCGATGCTCGGCTCGGCTTGCCGGTTCGAAATGAGATTGCCGCTTGGGCGGGCGCACTCGGGGTCGGTGAATTCGAGCTGTACGTGGGCGGGCGCGACGCCGACGCGGTAGTCGCGATTGCCACCGAGACCCCGGCCATCGTGCTCGGCTCCGGAGTATCTGCGCCACTCTCTCCACGTCACCGCCAAGCGGTGGCGCGTGAATTGTTCGCCCTACGCCGTGGCACGACCGTGCTCAGGCACCGCGAATCGACCGAAATAGGCGCGTTGGTGGTGGCCGCGTGTCGCGTCGGCGAGGTGACCCTTCCCGCACCAGCGTACGCGATGCTGCCGGAGTTTACTCGCTCGCTGGCCAAGGCTCCGCGGCGCGTCAAAAAGCTTTTGCCCGATCTCGCACGAGCGATCGAACGCTCCGGGCAGGACCCGATCGCCTGGGCCCGGGCCGCGGTCTCGAGCCTCGATCGCATGGCGACGATCGCTGCCGGTGACGTGTCTTGGGTTCTGGCCGCGGGCGGACGCGAGCGCGGCGCGCTCGGTCTTTCCGACGAAGCCGCCGCGCGCGCGCGCCGACTTCTGGCATTCGTACTCTCCCCCGCTTACCTCGAACTCCGCGAAAAACTCGGGATGGGCGTCAAATGAGCGGCCCCAACGACCCAAAGCCGCCGGGCAGCCCCGGCAAAGACAAAGAGCTCGATTTCGAAGCCGACGCGCTCTTGGATTCGCTGCTTTTCGACGAGATCCCCGCGCCGACACCGGAACCGACGCCGCTCAAGCTGCACCAGCCGCAGAAGCGTGAGTTCTCCGAGGACGACGTGACCGTCGTTGGCCGAACCGAAGACCTGTTCGCGAAGTTCGCCCGCGAAGAAGACGACGGCACGAGCGGGCTCGAGGATCTGGCGGGCTCCGACATCGACGAGTTGCTGTCGAGCGTGCCAGCGGCCCCACCGGCAGCGGAAACCAATTCGCCACCGGCTCCGTCCGTCCCGCGCCTGCCGGATGTGCCGCTGGCACCGCGCGTTCCGAGCGCGGTGCCTCGGCCAGCGTCCCGCACGCCGGCGTCGCTCGTTCCACGCCCCGGTCCGACTTCGACGGCCAAGCCGCCTGCCGTCAATCCGGCTGGACCGCCCGCGCGTCAGCCATTTCCGCCCGCGTTCAGCCCCCTGGCCCCGCCTGCCGCAGCGGGCGCACGAAAGTCCCTCACCAAGTCCGTTCCCCGTTTGGGCGCCCCGCGCGACGAAGAGGAAGAGCGCACGCGGATCTTCACCCACCAGGAGGCCCTCGCCGAGGTCGAATCATCCGCAGAGGAGGCTTCGGAGCCGCCAGCGGTTTCGGTCGATCCGCGCAGCAGCATGCCGACGCTGCATCAGGTCGAAGATCAAAACAGCATGCCCACCATCTCGGCGCCTCAGCCGTCGGCACCGCTGGACATGCCATCGATCCCGGGCCCACAGAATCTGCCGACCGTGGGTCGCGACGCCGGTCGCGATACGGAGTTCGAGCTGTTCGCGGAATCCCCGCTGCCGCTCACCGCGGAAGCGATCGAGCAACTCGAAGAAGTCAGGCTGAGCGATTCAGCCGAACTCCGTCAACTGAGCGATTCAGCCGAACTCCGTCAACTGAGCGATTTCGACGAGCTGCGGCCCGCGAGCGAGCCGCCGTTCACTTCGGTTCGTCCGAGCGTGCTCCCGGAGCGCCAGTCGCTTACGCCTTCGATCTGGCCCGACGAGCGCCCCGCGCAGGATCACCTGGAGGGGCAACGCGAGGACTGGATCACGCGTGCCGAATGGCTCGAGAACGAAGCTCGCGCCACCAGCGACGCGCAGGCGAAAGCGCGCACCTTGACCGTCGCCAGCGAGATTTGGGCGCTGGTCGGCGATCTCCCGCGCGCACGTGAAATCGCCGCCGAAGCCAGCGCAATTCCCCGCGCGCACGCCATGGCGGCCCGCCAAATGCGGGCTCTGGCCGCCGCCGATGGCGACTACAAGGCCGTGGCCCCGGCGTTGGAGATGGAAATCCGCAGCGCGGCGACGGTCGACGCCCGCGTGCACGCTGCCTATCTGAGCGCCGAAGTACACCGCCTCGCGCTGCACGACGACGCCACCGCCAAGAAGAAGCTAGATTTGGCCGTTCGCGCGCAGCAAGACGATCCGCGCGCGCACATCGCCAAGCTCGCCGACTTGCTCGGTAAGAGCAACGCCCCCGCCCGCATCCGTTTGCCCGAGTCCGAGGCGCTGAGCGAACTTTCGCGCGCTACCGAGGAGCTCCTGCGCCTGCGCGGGGCGCCCCCGCCCGCGGGCAGCTCGAGTCCGCCGAGCGGGCCGCGCGCCGCATTCGAGGACGCCCGCCGCGCCTTGTCCGCCGGCGAACGCGAAAAAGCAGCCGACGCGATCGAGCGTCTGGCCCGAGTCGGTGGTCTCGGCCAGGCCTGCGCTTGGCTATCGGCGAGCTTGCTCGGCGCCGATCCGAAGACTCGTGCGCGCGCCATCACCGGCTTGCGCGAACTGGCCGCGCAACGAGGCAGCCGGCTCGCACGACGGACATTGGTGACCCGCTCTTTGGAGCACGGCGACCGCGAAGGCGTGCGCGAAGCCGTCATCGGCGCCCAAGGCGAAGAAACGTTCAGCGCACCGGACCGCATCGCGCTGGCGGCGCTGAATGGGATCTCGCCCGAGAGCCTCGAGACCACGGTCCGAGAGGTCGCGCACGATTCGGAACTTCGGCCATTGGCCGCCGCTTTCGTCGCCGCCACGAACTCGGCGATCGACGTGCGCGTAGGCAGCGAAGGTTCGCGCGCCGAGCAGCGCTTGGGCCAAGCCCTCGGCTCGCCGCCCGCAGACGCCAAGGGGCTCGCTTTCCTGCGCGAGCATGCGGACGCCTTCGAGCGCACGCACGCGATGACCCCGCTTTCGCGGCTTTTGACCCTGGAGTTCGCCAAGGTCGATCGCGAAAAGGGTCTGGTCGCGATCGCGCTCGGCGATTGGCCGCACGAAGCGGACGACGCAGACCGAGAGCGCGACCATCGGATGGCGGCCGCCTTGGTGCACGAATTGGCGGGCGAGCACAGCTCGGCAACCGTGATGTATCGGCGCGCACTGGAGCTCGATGCCACGAACGAAGCGGCACTGAGAGCCCTGAGCCACGCTGCCCCGGGCGAGGCGAGCGAGCTATTGGTCGCGCTCGCCGATCAGCTCGGGGCGTCGCCGCGTTCAGCGCTTTCTCTGCTCGAGGCGGCGCTGCGTCGCGGCGACGAAGCGGGCGATCGCTATCAGGCCCTGCTCGATCGCGCGCGCATCGCTGCCCCGGAGATCTCGCTCGGTCACCGCTTGGCCGAACTCGCAGCACGCCGCAACGGTGACAGCGCCGCGCTGTTGAGCGCCCTGCGCGCGCGTCGCGAAGCCGCCGATGATCCGATCGAGCGGGCCCTGGACTCGATCCGAGAAGCGCTGCTCGTCGCCGAAAGCGATCTGCCGCTCGCGGAGCAGCTGCTCGAGGAAGCGCTGCTCGCGCGCCCAACGGATCTAGCGCTCCGCGAGCTCGCCGAGCGGATGGTACCGAGCGACGAACAAGAGCGCGCCGCGTGGCGCGAGGCCTTGGCCGCAACCAGCGAGGGCAAGACCCGCGGCCGGCTGTTGGCCGAAGCCGCCCTCGAACGCGGACGCGCCGGTGATTTCGAGGCTGCCGCGCGCAACGCCTTCCTGGCCGTCGAGAGCGACGGGACCGACCTCTGGCGCGTGACGGCGGAGCGTTTTGCGGCATCTGGGCCGAGCGCGGCGCGGATCTCGGACGCGCTCCTGCAACGCGCGCGTGCCGCGTCGGATGCTGGCGAGCAGCGTCAGCTGTACGAGCACCTGAGCCAGATCGATCGCACCCGCGGTGACAGCTCGAGCGCGCTGCTTTGGCAAACGGCGATCCTCGAACAATCACCGGAGTACCTCCCTGCCCTGCGCCGGTTGGAGCACGCTTACATCAGCGGCGATCGGCTGGAAGAATTGGAATCGATCGCAGCCAGCCTGGCGCGCGCGTTGGACGTGAACGAATCCAACGCTCACGCGCGGCTAGCGGCGCGCTTGCGGATTCGACGCGGCGCCTGGACCGAGGCTCGCGAAATGGCGGAAATCTCCGTCGCGCGCGCGCCCAACGAGCTGTGGGCACTCCGCACGCTGAGCGCGCAGGCCCGCGCGGTGGAAGACAACGAGCTCGGCTTGACCGTCGACGAGCGACTCTTTCTGCTGGCGGAGCGCCCGCTCGACAAAGCCACACTGGCGCTGCGCGCGGCCGAAGCCGCCGCGCGCTTGGAACGCCCCGCGGACACGAAGCGTCTGCTCTCGGCCTCGCTGGAGCAGATGCCGGATCATTTGCTCGCCCTGACGACGCTCTCGGAAGTACTCGAGAGCGGGGGTGAGTACGCCGCAGCGGCGCAAGCTCAGGAGACCATGGCCGAGGCAAGCCACGTCGAAGCGCATCAAGTGAGCGCTTGGCACCAAGCCGCCGTGCTCTGGCTCGACAAGGCAAAAAATGTGGAGCGCGGTCGCGCGGCGCTGGAGCGCGCCGTGGCGCTCGACGTTGGGCACGAGGATGCCGTCGTTCGCTTGCAGTCGCTCTACGTTGCGACCAACGATCGTCAAAAGCTGGCCGAGCTGCTCGAGCGTCGCTTGCAACGCACGACCGATCCCGAAGAGCGAATCGCGATCGAGGTCACGCGCGGCCGCGCGCTGGCCGAAGTCGGCGAAAAGGACGCCGCAAAAGCGGCTCTGGCCGCCGCGCTCGACGCCAACCCCGATCACGCCGAGGCACTCGAAGCGTTCGCCGAGCTGTGCTTGGGCGAGGGCGATTGGACCTCGGGCGAGCAAGCCCTGATTCGGCTCGCGAGGCACACCATCGAACTACCGCGCCAGGCACAAATCTATCGTCGATTGGGAGAGCTGTACGACACGGCGCTGCCCAACCCCGAGCGCGCCGAGTTGGCCTACAAGGAAGTCCTCAAGCGGGCGCCAGACGACGCGGAGACGGTGGCGCGGCTGGTTCAGGTTTACGGCCGACTGGGCGACAAGACGACCGCGCTCTCGCTGCAGTCCGATCTACTCTCGCGCGCAAAAAACCCCGAAGAGAAGCGTGACCGCACGCTCGCCCTCGCGCTCGTCGAGGAGCAACTCGGCGGCGACCGCAAGCGCGCAGAAGCGACCTTCGACAAGGCGCGCAAAGAGTGGCCGCACGACAGCACGGTGCTCCGCGCGGTGGCCGAATTTCAACAGCGCCACGGCGAGACGCGCGCCATGCAAGTGCTGCTCGATCGCGCAGCCACCGATGCCCGACGAGCGCTCGCCACCGGCCGCTTCGAGCCGGGCTTCTTCGAGGTCCTGGCGACCGTCGCCGAGCTCAAATCCGCGGGCGATTCAGCGCTGGTGGCACGCGCCACCTTGGCCGCACTGCACGGTGAAGAAGTGCCGGTGCCCGCCGCCGGTCCGATCGCCGGCGATCCGCGGCTCGACGAGCTACTGGCACCCGAGCTGGTGAGTCCGCCGCTGCGCGCGCTCCTGCAAAAAACTGGAGATATCCTGGACGCGGCCTATACGGTGGACCTGCGCGCGATGAAAGCGCAGCCTTTGCCGGCGACGTCGGCCGCCTTCACCAGCTACGTGCAGCAAGTCGCCAGCTCGTTCGGTATCCGCGGGCTCGAGGTATTTGCCTCGCCCACTCTTGGCGCCGTGTGTATCCCAGTGAACTCGGGCACGCCGCAGCTCGTGTTCGGGCAGGCTTTGTTGGACAGCGAAGACGACGCCGCGCGCTACTTCTTGATGATTCGCTGCCTGAAGATCCTGCAAGGAAAGGCGGCCGCGCTCTCGCGCACGGCGCCCATCGATCTGTGGCCCGTACTCGCGGCATACCTGAGCCTTTTTGCGCCGAACTGGATCCCACAAGGCGTAGAGGCCAAAAAGCTCGGCGAAGCGCAGCGCCGCATTCAAAGCGTGATGCCACCCAAGGTCGACGATGACGTACCGGTGCTGGCGCTAGAAGTGATCGGCGCGATCGGCAACCGCGCGAGCCTGCTGGGGACGGCGCTCCATCAATGGGGCAACCGCACCGCGCTGCTCTCTGCGGGCTCGCTCGTGGCCTCGCTGCGCGGCGTATCGTTCGCCGTTGGCCAACCCGGCGGCCCGCCGAAAGAAGGCGCCGATCGCGTCAAGTGGATCGTGCGCAATCCGGAGGCCCGCGATCTGGCCACGTTCTGCGTCGGCGAACAGTACGCCGAAGCGCGCGCGCGCCTCGGCCTCAATCGCTGACCGAGCGCGCGGGCGCGTCAGAGCGCGTCACAGCGGGCCCGAGCTCAGGTCTTCTTCGGGCGCGGTAGGTTCAGTCGCTCGACGCGATTGATCAACGTCCGACGCGATACGCCCAGCACCTTGGCGGCACGCGTCTGATTGCCACCACACTGCTCGAGGGCGCGCAGCACGCGCTGACGCTCCTCTTCCGAATCGATCGGTGGCAGGCCGGGTTCGCTCCGCGGGCCGCTACTCGGCGGCTCGGCTAGCGGGCGATCGTCGGGAAACTTGGGCACGCGCAGTGGAGCGAACACTTGCGTTCGGTCTTGTTCCTCCGGCGCGAACTCGCCCCCGCTGTCGAGCTCATCGAGTGGTTGCTGGGGGATTTGGGCGGCCGTAATCTTGCCGTTTTCACACAAGAACGGCGCCCGCTCCATGATGTTCTTGAGCTCGCGCACGTTGCCCGGCCAGGAATAGGCGTGCAACGCGGCGAGGGCGCTTTCCGTCAACTCTGGCATAGGCAACCCGGAGCGATCACAGAAGCGATACAAAAATAAGCGCGCCAACGGCTCGATCTCGAGCGGGCGACGGCGCAAGGGGGGGATGCTGAACTCGACCCCGGCAATGCGATAGTAGAGATCGTTGCGAAAGCGCCCTGCTTGAACCTCGACCCGCAGATCGCGATTGGTCGCCCAGACGAAGCGCACGTCGATCGGACGAGGCTTGGTCGCGCCAACACGCAACACCGAGCGCTCTTCCAGCACTCTCAGCAGCTTCGCTTGGATCGACAAGGGCATCTCGCCGATCTCGTCCAAAAAGACCGTGCCTCCGTCGGTCGATTCGAGCAGGCCGGCTTTGGTTTGGTTGGCGCCCGTAAAGGCCCCGCGCTCGTGCCCGAACAGCTGAGACTCCAGCAAAGACTCGGAAAGAGCCGCGCAATTCAGGCGCAAAAACGGCCGCCCGCGGCGCGTCGAGCGCTGGTGGATGGTCTCCGCGAACACCTCCTTGCCGGCCCCCGTCTCGCCGGTAATCAGCACCGAGATGCCACTTTGGGCTGCGCGGAGGGCAATTTCGTAGGCGCGCTTCATCTCCGGATCGAGCAACACCGCGGGACCTTCGCCGGGCGGATGATTCGAGAGCGAGCGGACGTTCCGCGTGCTCGCGGGACGGCGCGATTGCACCATGATCAGGGCCGAGCCGGCGCGTACGAAGTCACCGGGTTCGAGCACCCGTCGCTCGCCGCCGCGCAAACGCGCCTCCGCCTCGTTCCGTCGCGTCGGCGCTTCCAAGCTGTCCTCCGGATCGACGCGAAACAGCAACGTGCCGTTGGCGCTGCCCAAATCCTCGACCTCGATGCCGACACCGACGTGGATCACGAGATGAAAGCGAGAGACCGATTGGTCGTCGATGCGGATGTCGTTGTCGATGCCGCGCCCCAAACGCACCATGCCGCTCTCGGGCAGCGGATGAATGGTGCACGTCTGGCGCACGTAAACGAGCGCCTCGAGCGCCCCTTGGCGGGGCGTCGGGCCGGGTCGATGAGTAAAGCTCGCGTCATTCATGCACTTGCGCTGAGCCTAACCGAGAGACGCATTTCTGCGTGTGAAACGGCACGAGCTCAGCAAAAGTTGCTGGTAGATGCACGCACACTCGCGGCACACACTTCGCACAGTCGCACGGTTGCCCACCTTCACACACTCTCAGGTCTGGGGTAGTCGCGTACACGAACTTTCTCGAGTGCGCGGAAGATGCGAGAGTCAGCGATAACCTTCGGCTATACTCATTCGTCAGAGCGCACACTTGACCGAGACATCGTTGAGACCCGGCAACAAGCTGGGAAGGTTCCAGTTACTCGTCCCGATCGGATCGGGCGGCATGGGGCGCGTGTGGGTCGCGCGCGAAGAAAACACCGGACGCCTATTCGCGCTGAAGACCACGCTGGGCAGCGAGAAAGCGGAGGGCGAATACTGGAACGTGCTGCTCGACGAAGCGCGGCTCGCGGCACAAGTGCAACACCGCGGCGTGTGCACCATTCACGCCTTCGAGATCGACGAGCAGCTCGGCATCCCGTACTTGGTGATGGATTTTTCCGACGGTGGCTCGCTGTACGAACTACTCGAAGCTTGCGCGGGGCACCGTCTCGATTTCGTGTTGGCCGTGAGCATCGCCGCGCAGCTGTGCGACGCGCTGCAAGTCGCTCACGATTTGTGCGACGAGCATGGCGCATTGCTGGGCGTGGTTCACCGCGACGTTTCGCCTCAAAACATCTTGATCTCTGCCAGCGGCCACGTGCAGCTGACGGATTTCGGTGTGGCCAAGGCGCGCGGCAGGTTGCACGCACCGACCGCCACCGGTGAGATCAAGGGCAAGCTTTCGTACATGGCTCCCGAGCAGGTCACGCAACGGGACGTGGACCGCCGAGCCGATGTCTTCGCCCTCGGTTGTGTGCTGTACGAGGCGACCGTCGGCGAGCGACCGTTTCACGGCAACGACGCGGTAGCCACGCTTTATCAGCTGCTCGAGCAGCCGTTGGTTCTGCCGAGTGCACGGCTCGCGGGCTACCCGACGGATCTGGAAGAAATCGTTCGGAAGGCGTTGGAGCGCGATCCCAACCAGCGTTACCAAAGTGCGGAAGAGCTCGGCAGCGCGCTCTCGCGTTGGATCGCCAAGCAAGGTCGCCTGGTCACGGAACGCGACATCGCCGTGGTCGTCAACGAGTGCCTGGGAAAGGCGATCGTCGAGCGCGCGCAACGCATCGCATCGGCCGAGAACGAACTGGACGCGCCGGCCCCTCCCCCGCCGACCCCTACCGAGCAAACCCTGGGTGGCTCGAGCGCAACGACGACGCAGGACCGGTCCAGCGAACGTGCTCGAAAATCGAGGCTCATTTGGTCGGCGGCAACGGCCGCGGGTGCCGCGTTGCTCATGCTGGGTTGGCTCACACTCAGCGGGTCGCATCGTGATGTTCCCGCTGTCGTTGCCAGCGCACCCGTTCCGAGCCCGACTCCCCCGAGCTCGCCCCCCCTCGCGCCGGCTGCCGCGACGAGCGTGGCACCCATCGTCATCACGTTGCGCGCGACTCCCGCGCGCGCCGCGCTGTATCTGGATGACGGCCCCGCGCTATCGAACCCGTACCAACTGACGGTGCTACCAGACTCGAACATCCACCAGCTGCGCGCTACCGCGCAGGGCTTCGGTGATCGCACTGAAGAGCTGCGCTTCGATGGCAGCAAGGAGGTACGCCTCACGCTCTCGGCGCTCCCGCCAGGCGCGCGGCTTCCCGTGGTGAAGCCCAAGGCCAGTGCGGAAGTTGCCCACACCGGCACCCCGACTTCGGCGACGGGCGATCTCCCGAAAGTCACCACCAAGCGTCCTCGCACCCTCGATGCAGATAACCCGTTCGGGCCCCAGGGGCCCCAGTGATTGCGAGCGAGACGCGCGAGGCGGGCGAGGCGGGCGAGGCGAGCGCAATGATCGAATTCAAACTCCCCCACTCGGCCTGCGAAGGAATCCGTGGCGGGAGCATGAAAATATTGGTACTATCGTAATTTCCCATGGATCGCAGGGGCGTTAGAACCGAGCAAGCTGTTGCGGGAGGCCCCGCCGGGCAGACCAACGCGGATGACTCGGCGCGGGTTCAAGCAGGGCAGCTAATTGGCCGTTACCGGCTGCTGTTCCCGATCGCCGCTGGTGGCATGGCCGAGGTGTGGGCGGCGAAGCCCGAAGGCACCGGCATCTCGCGGGCAGTTGCACTCAAGCTGGTTCGCCCTGAGTTCGCGATCGAAGCCGAGTACGCGCGCATGTTCATCGACGAGGCCGTGATTGCCTCGACCATCCGCCACCCGAACATCTGCGAGACTTACGAGCTCGGTCGCGACGAGAACCTGCTCTTCATGGTGATGGAGTGGGTGGCCGGTGACACGCTGAGCGGCTTGATGCGCGGCAGTGCGCTGACCCCGCTGCCGCTCGAAGTCGCAGTACGCATCTGCGCGGAGGCATGTGCCGGGCTCCACGCCGCGCACGAGGCCAAGGACGGCGAGGGCAACAACCTCGGCGTCGTACACCGCGACATTTCGCCGCCGAACATCCTGGTGTCCGTGAATGGCCACGTCAAAGTCAGTGACTTCGGCATCGCCAAGGCGGCAAACCAACTCCACGCACGTACCCGTACCGGGGAAATCAAGGGCAAGCTCGCCTACATCCCACCGGAGCAAGTGTTGGGGCACGGCATCGATCGCCGGGTCGATGTGTACGCCATGGGCTGCGTGCTGTACGTCACGACACTCGGGCGGCGGCCATTCGGCAGCGGCGGTGAGGCGCTCGGCAAGATCGTGCGCGGCTCGTACCGCAAGCCACGCGAGCTGGAGCCGGACTATCCGGAGGAGCTGGAGCGGATCGTAATGCGTGCGTTGGCGAGCGATCGCGAACAGCGCTATCAGACCGCCGAAGAAATGCGCTTCGAGCTGGAGCAGTGGCTGCTCACACGCCCGGCGCTGACCCAGCACGCCGACGTCGCCCGCTTGGTGCGTGAGCGCATCAGTGACGATCGACGCAAGATGATCGACGCGCTGACGAACGTGAGCCGCGCCATTCCGGAAGCGTTGACCAATCGCTTCATCTCGCCCGCCGACAAGACCGCGACGCCCACCGCGACCAGCGGCATCGTGATGCAACCGGCCGCGCTCGCGCGCCTGCAAAGGCAGGCCTCGGCACCGACGCCCACCCCACCCAAGCGCCCCGCCGAAGACGAGGAAACGCTATTGGGCGAGGCCGCGCGCGCGGCGCTCACGCCGCCCACGGCCACCGAGGTTTCGAAGACGATCGTGGACCGGAAGCCGACCATCCCTTTGCCTTGGTTGGTCGCGCTGGTTGCCTTTGCGATCGCGCTCGTCTCGTTGCTCCTACTCGCCCGACGCTAGCCGCGCCCCCCCCGGAGCCGCTCAGTGCGGTTTGACCGAGATGACGTTGCACTGAATGAACTGACCATAGTTCATCGATCCCGGAATGCCGTCGATCGTGTACTTCTCGTAGTTGACGATTTCTCGCTCGTTGGTGTCGGTACCATCCAGCGTGAGCTTGCTGTTCGCAGCCACTTGGATCGTCACCTGATAGTCGAGCGCAAAGATGTAGTGACCGACGGTTTGGTAGTCGTTCAGGAAGTATTCCTGTTTCGGGTTGGCGACCGTGATGCGCCACTGCGAGTAGTCACCCCTGTTGACGGTCCCACCAATCGTGAACGGCACTTTGCGCCAAGTCATGTTCTGGTACTTGAAGGTCGTGGTATCGAGACGCATGCCGCCATCGATCTGAGTCGGCTCCACGATGCCGCGGATGCGCAGCGTCACGTCGTAGGTAGTTCCGGGCGTGCCGGCGATGGTCACGTCTTTGGCCGATTTGAATCCGGCCCCCGTGGGCATCGCGTGATTGCACACCGCGCCGGTGCTGGTATCCGGCGTCCCTGCGCAGGGATCGTCCACGCGCAAACCGTCGAGCCCCGGCGCAATGTCCGACGAGCCGCTGATGCCACCACCACCGCCGCTGCCCCCCTGTCCTGAACTGCCGCCGATTGCGCCCGCGCCGCCGGTAGCGCTCGTGCCGCCCGTGCCGCCGGCCGCGGCGTTACCAGCGCCTGAACTGCCCGCGCTGCCCGCCGCGGCAATGGAGCCGCTCGCGCCGGCGGCTCCACCGCCTACGCCTTCGCCACCGCGGCCCGTGGAAACACTGCCACCTTGGGGCGCGGCACCCGCTTGCGCGACGCTGCCCGCTTGTCCGGCAGCGCTGCTTCCCGCGCCCGCGCGACCTCCGTCTTCGGGGTCGGATCCCGCGCACGCAACCACGGCTAGGGCGGGCAGCACGAAAGCAGACACGAGCACGACCTGCGATAGCTTGTTCAAGCGATGACTTCGGAATGACACGCCGGACCAGTGACCGCTGGCCCGAGATGGTGATCAACAATCTGCGTCGCAATCCTCGAAGCGCGCGGCTTCCGCGCCGAAGATCCAGCCGCACTACCGACCTGTAGTGCCAGCGTTTTTTCCGGTCCTTCGTCATTTATTTGAGCAACTTTCCGTGCCTCAAGGCGCTGTTGGATACCGACCCGCACCGCCCTTTGGAGGACCGTAGATGATTCATCGAGTGAAGCTGCCCGCGCTGCCCGCGCTGCTCGTCGGGGCGACCCTCCTCACCGCGGCGCTTGGTTGCAGCAAGAGCGACGAGATCCGGGCCGGCGTGCCGTCCGAGCCGAGTACCGGTGGCGCCGGGACAGGCCCGAGCGCGGCTGCGGGTACCGGCAACGGCTCGACAGTCGGCGGCGGCTCGGGGACGTGCGAAGGCAGCGTGATTGCG
>Ga0247784_1000244_pt1 | contig 16038 bp, 11 predicted proteins | sample UWRJL169409R5_FD_179909 | JGI IMG/M metagenome (GOLD analysis project Ga0247784, IMG submission 179909) | Plant litter microbial communities from Arlington Agricultural Research Station in Wisconsin, United States - UWRJ-L169-409R-5 | ecosystem: Environmental > Terrestrial > Plant litter >...
GGCCCGCCTGCGCGGCGAGACCGCGAGCTTCACCATCAAGGTCGGCGATGAAGTCATCGTCGAGGAAGGCCGCCGCATTACCGCGCGTCACGTGCGTCAGCTCGAACAGAAGAACATCTCCCGCCTGGAAGTGCCGAAGGAATATCTGATCGGCAAGATCCTCGCGCACGACGTGTTCAACACCGAGACCGGCGAGATCCTGGCCAAGGCCAACGAGACTCTTACGCTGGCGGTGGTCGACAAGCTGATCGAAGCCGGCGTCACCGAGATCCGCGCACTGTATGTGAACGATCTGGACCGCGGTCCGTACATCTCGGACACGTTGCGTATCGATCCGACCCGCACGCGCCTCGAAGCGCTGGTGGAAATCTATCGCATGATGCGTCCGGGCGAGCCGCCCACCAAGGACGCGGCCGAGAACCTGTTCCAGAACCTGTTCTTCAATCCTGAGCGCTACGATCTGTCGGCGGTCGGTCGCATGAAGTTCAACCGTCGCGTGCATCGCGACGCGATCGTCGGCCCAGGCATCCTGTACGACACAGCGCATTTCTCGAAGCGCACCGACGAGTTCTCCAAGCAGCACGTCGAGAAGCACGGCGAGACCTCGGACATCATCTCTGTCATCAAAGAGCTGTGCGACATCCGCAACGGCAACGGCCAGGTCGACGACATCGATCACCTGGGCAACCGTCGCGTGCGCTCGGTCGGCGAAATGGCGGAGAACGCGTTTCGCATCGGCCTGGTGCGCGTCGAGCGCGCCGTGAAGGAGCGTCTGACGCTCGCCGAATCCGAAGGCTTGATGCCGCAGGAAATGATCAACGCCAAGCCGGTGGCGGCCGCGGTGAAGGAATTCTTCGGCTCCTCGCAGCTGTCGCAGTTCATGGATCAAAACAACCCGCTGTCGGAAGTGACGCACAAGCGTCGCGTCTCGGCGTTGGGACCTGGCGGTTTGACTCGCGAACGTGCGGGCTTCGAAGTGCGCGACGTGCACCCGACGCACTACGGTCGCGTGTGCCCGATCGAAACGCCTGAAGGTCCGAACATCGGTTTGATCAACTCGTTGTCCGTGTACGCGCGCACCAACGACTACGGCTTCCTCGAAACGCCGTATCGCAAGGTCATCGACGGCAAGGTCAGCGAAGAGATCGACTTCCTGTCGGCGATCGAAGAAAGCCAGTACGTGATCGCGCAGGCGAACGCGGTGCTGAACGACAAGCAGCAGTTCACGGACGACCTGGTGTCGTGCCGCCACTTGAACGAATTCATGCTGTCGTCGCCGGACAAGATTCAGTACATGGACGTGTCGCCGAAGCAGATCGTGTCGGTGGCCGCCTCGTTGATTCCGTTCCTCGAACACGACGACGCGAACCGCGCGTTGATGGGTTCGAACATGCAACGTCAGGCCGTGCCGACGCTGCGTGCCGAGACGCCGCTGGTCGGCACCGGCATGGAGCGCGCTGTGGCGATCGACTCGGGCGTGACCGTGGTCGCGCGCCGTGGTGGCGTGATCGACTCCGTCGACGCGTCGCGTATCGTCGTTCGCGTGCACGATGCTGAAACATCGGCTGCCGAAGCGGGCGTCGACATCTACTCGATGACCAAGTACACGCGTTCCAACCAGAACACCTGTATCAACCAGCGTCCGCTGGTGAAAGCGGGTGACGTGATTGCGCGCGGCGACGTGCTGGCCGACGGTCCTTCGACCAATCTCGGCGAGCTGGCGCTGGGCCAGAACCTGCTGGTCGCGTTCATGCCCTGGAACGGCTACAACTTCGAAGACTCGATCCTGATCTCGGAGCGCGTCGTCCACGACGATCGCTTCACGACGATCCACATCGAAGAGCTGACCTGCGTGGCTCGCGACACCAAGCTGGGACCGGAAGAAATCACCGCCGACATTCCGAACGTCGGTGACATCGCGCTGGCCAAGCTGGACGAAGCGGGCATCGCGTTCATCGGCGCCGAAGTCAAGGCGGGCGACATCCTGGTGGGCAAGGTCACGCCGAAGGGTGAGACCCAGCTGACGCCGGAAGAGAAGCTGCTGCGCGCGATCTTCGGCGAGAAGGCGTCCGACGTTAAGGACACTTCGCTGCGCGTGCCTCCGGGCATGGACGGCACCGTGATCGACGTGCGCGTGTTCACGCGTGACGGCGTCGAGAAGGACAGCCGTGCGTTGTCGATCGAGAAGTCGGAGTTGGAGAAGGTTCGCAAGGACCTGGAAGACCAGCGCCGCATTCTCGAAGACGACTTGTTCCAGCGTATCCAGGCGGTGCTGCTCGGCAAGCCGGCGTCTGCGGGTCCGCAGAAGCTCAAGGCTGGCACCAGCATCGACAAGAACTATCTCGACAGCATGCCGCGCGAGCAGTGGCTGGAAATTCGTCTGCAAGACGACGAAGAGAACGCCGCTGTCGAAAGCGCTGCCGAGCGTTTGAAGGCGCAGCGTAAAGAGTTCGAGAAGCGCTTCGATGAGAAGCGGGCCAAGATCACCGCGGGCGACGATCTCGCGCCGGGCGTGCTCAAGATGGTCAAGGTGTACCTGGCCGTGAAGCGCCGCGTGCAGCCGGGCGACAAGATGGCCGGCCGCCACGGTAACAAGGGTGTCGTGTCCACAATTATTCCAGTTGAAGACATGCCCTTTGATGAAACTGGAACACCTGTCGACATCGTGCTCAATCCGCTGGGCGTGCCGTCGCGTATGAACATCGGCCAGATTCTGGAAACGCACCTGGGCTGGGCCGCCAAGGGCCTGGGCCACAAGATCGGTCGCATGCTCGACGGCATGGCTGCCGATCGCGCGACGCAGATTCGCGGCTTCCTGGACGAGGTCTACAACAAGTCGGGCGGCCAGAAGGCGGACATCGCTTCGCTGACCGACGACGAGATCCTCACCCTGGCCAGCAACCTGCGGCACGGCGTGCCGATGGCGACGCCGGTGTTCGACGGCGCGGCCGAAGAGGAAATCAAAAACATGCTGGCACTGGCGGATCTGCCGACCAGCGGTCAGACGACGCTGTACGACGGTCGCACCGGCGAGCGCTTCGAACGGCAGGTGACGGTGGGCTACATGTACATGTTGAAGCTCAACCACCTGGTCGACGACAAGATGCACGCCCGTTCCACCGGCCCGTACTCGCTGGTCACGCAGCAGCCGCTGGGTGGCAAGGCGCAGTTCGGCGGTCAGCGCTTCGGCGAAATGGAAGTCTGGGCGCTGGAGGCATATGGCGCTTCGTACACGTTGCAGGAAATGCTCACGGTCAAGTCCGACGACGTGAACGGCCGCACGCAGATGTACAAGGCGATCGTCGACGGCAACCACGAGATGAAGGCCGGCATGCCCGAGTCCTTCAACGTGCTGGTGAAAGAAATCCGTTCGCTGGGCATCAACATGGAGCTGGAGCAGGAGAGCGACAAGTAATCGCTTAGGCGATTGCAAACACTCTTCTGCCCACTCAAATAGGTGATGACATGAAAGATTTGCTAAAGCTCTTCAAGCAGCACACTCCGGTCGAGAACTTCGACTCGATCCGGATTGGCCTCGCTTCGCCCGAAATGATCCGCTCGTGGTCGTTCGGCGAAGTGAAAAAGCCGGAGACCATCAACTACCGCACCTTCAAGCCGGAACGCGACGGCTTGTTCTGCGCCAAGATCTTCGGACCGGTGAAGGACTACGAGTGCTTGTGCGGTAAGTACAAGCGTTTGAAACATCGCGGCGTCGTTTGCGAAAAGTGCGGCGTCGAAGTCACGCAGTCCAAGGTGCGTCGCGAGCGCATGGGCCACATCGAGCTCGCGAGCCCCACCGCGCACATCTGGTTCCTGAAGTCGCTGCCGTCGCGCATCGGTTTGATGCTCGACATGACGCTGCGTGAAATCGAGCGCGTGCTGTATTTCGAAGCGTTCGTGGTGATCGAGCCGGGCATGACCCAGCTGCAGCGCGGCCAGTTGCTGACGGATGAAATGTATCTGGAAGCGATCGAGCAGCACGGCGACGAATTCGACGCTCGCATGGGCGCCGAAGCCGTGTACGAGCTGTTGAAGTCGCTCGACCTCAACCAGGAAGTGCTCAAGGTTCGCGAAGAGATTCTCGGCACCAACTCCGAGACCAAGATCAAGCGCCTCACCAAGCGTTTGAAGCTGCTGGAGTCGTTCATCGAGTCCGGCAACAAGCCGGAGTGGATGGTGATGACCGTGCTGCCGGTGCTGCCGCCGGACCTGCGTCCGCTGGTGCCGCTGGACGGCGGTCGTTTCGCGACCTCCGATCTCAACGATCTGTATCGCCGCGTCATCAACCGTAACAACCGCCTGCGCCGACTCCTGGAGTTGAACGCGCCGGACATCATCGTGCGCAACGAAAAGCGCATGCTGCAGGAAGCGGTCGATGCGTTGTTGGATAACGGCCGCCGTGGTCGTGCCATTACCGGCACGAACAAGCGTCCGTTGAAGTCGCTCGCCGACATGATCAAAGGCAAGCAGGGCCGCTTCCGTCAGAACCTGCTCGGCAAGCGCGTCGACTACTCCGGCCGTTCGGTCATCGTGGTCGGCCCGACCCTGCGCCTGCATCAGTGCGGTCTGCCGAAGAAGATGGCGCTGGAGCTGTTCAAGCCCTTCATCTTCTCCAAGCTGCAGCTGCGCGGCGAAGCCTCGACCATCAAGGCGGCCAAGCGCATGGTCGAACGCGAAGGTCCGGAAGTGTGGGACATTCTCGAAGACGTCATTCGCGAACATCCCGTGCTGTTGAACCGCGCGCCGACGCTGCACCGCCTGGGCATTCAGGCGTTCGAGCCGGTGCTGATTGAAGGTAAGGCGATCCAGCTGCACCCGCTGGTGTGTACGGCGTTCAACGCCGACTTCGACGGCGACCAGATGGCGGTGCACGTGCCGCTGTCGTTGGAAGCGCAGCTCGAAGCTCGCGCGCTGATGATGTCGTCGAACAACATTCTGTCGCCCGCCAACGGCGATCCGATCATCGTGCCGTCGCAAGACGTCGTGCTCGGTCTGTACTACATGACCCGCGAGCGTGTGAACGCAAAGGGCGAGGGCATGATGTTCACCGACGTGCAGGAAGTGCATCGCGCCTATGAGAGCCGCGTTGCCGACCTGCAGGCCAAGGTGAAAGTGCGCATCACCGAATACGTGCGTCAGGAAGACGGTGGTCACAAGCCGCGTCCGCGCGTCGTGGACACGACCGTCGGTCGTGCGCTGCTGTCGGACATCGTGCCGAAGGGCATGTCGTTCGACGTCGTGAATCGCGATATGACCAAGAAGGCGATCTCGGGTTGTATCAACCTCTGCTATCGCACCGTCGGCTTGAAGGAAGCCGTCGTGTTCGCCGACCAGCTGATGTACACGGGCTTCGCGTATGCGACGCGCGCTGGTGTTTCCATCGGCGTCGACGACATGGTCGTGCCTCAGCAGAAGGGCCGCATCCTGGGCGGCGCCGAGCGTGAAGTGAAAGAGATCCAGGAGCAGTACGCTTCGGGTCTGGTCACCAACGGCGAGCGCTACAACAAGGTCGTCGACATCTGGTCGCGCACCAACGATCAGGTGGCCAAGGCGATGATGGACAAACTCGGCGTCGAGGATGTCGTCAACTCCAAGGGCCAGACGGTCACGCAGAAGTCGTTCAACTCGATCTACATGATGGCCGACTCGGGCGCCCGCGGTAGCGCGGCCCAGATCCGTCAGCTCGCCGGTATGCGCGGCCTGATGGCCAAGCCCGACGGCTCGATCATCGAGACGCCGATCACGGCGAACTTCCGTGAAGGCTTGAACGCCATGCAGTACTTCATCTCGACGCACGGCGCTCGTAAGGGCTTGGCCGACACCGCGTTGAAGACCGCGAACTCCGGCTACCTGACCCGTCGTCTGGTCGACGTGGCGCAGGACCTGGTGGTCACGGAAGAAGACTGCGGCACGACCAACGGCTTGCCGATGGCTCCGATCGTGGAAGGCGGCGACGTCGTCGAAGGCCTGGGCGAGCGCGTGCTCGGCCGTGTGGCTGCCGAAGACGTGATGAAGCCGAGCGGCGAATCGGTCGTGATCGAAGCTGGCACGCTGATCGACGAACGTCTGGTCAAGCTGCTGGAAGCCGAAGGCGTCGACCAGGTGAAGGTGCGTTCGCCGATCGCCTGCGAGATCCGCTACGGCGTTTGCGCCCAGTGCTACGGCCGCGACCTCGCGCGTGGTCATCGCATCAACATGGGTGAAGCGGTTGGCGTCATCGCCGCGCAGTCCATCGGTGAGCCCGGCACGCAGCTGACGATGCGTACGTTCCACATCGGTGGTGCCGCGTCCCGAGCTGCTGCCGCGAACTCGGTGGAGACCAAGGGCAAGGGCACGATCCGTCTGCACACCATGAAGACGGTGCATCACGAGAAGGGCCACTGGGTCGCGACTTCGCGCTCCGGTGAACTGGGCGTGATCGACGAGTTCGGCCGTGAGCGTGAGCGTTACAAGATCCCGTACGGCGCGATCATCCAGGTGAACGACGGCAGCCCCGTCGAGCCGGGTCAGATCGTGGCGACCTGGGATCCGCATACCCACCCGGTCGTGACCGAAGTGGCCGGCTTGATCAAGTTCCAGGACTTCATCGACGGCGTGACCGTGCAGAGCCAGGTCGACGAAGTGACCGGCCTGTCGAGCACCGTCGTGATGGATCCGAAGCAGCGCAGCTCGAGCGGCAAGGACCTGCGTCCGGTCGTCCGTCTGGTGAATGCCAAGGGCAAGGAAGTCACGTTCGCGAACACCGATATTCCGGCCGTGTACGCGCTGCCCGCGGGCGCGATTGTGAGCTTGGAAGACGGAGCGAAAGTGTCGGTCGGCGACGTTATCGCGCGTATCCCGCAAGAATCGTCGAAGACCCGCGACATCACCGGCGGTCTGCCGCGCGTCGCGGACTTGTTCGAAGCCCGCAAGCCGAAGGACTCAGCGATCCTCGCCGAGTACTCGGGCACGGTGAGCTTCGGTAAGGAGACCAAGGGCAAGCGCCGCTTGATCATCACCGACGAGCAGGGCGAGAAGCACGAGGAGCTGATTCCGAAGTGGCGTCACCTGAACGTGTTCGAAGGTGAACAGGTGGAGCGCGGCGAAGTGATCGCCGACGGCGAGCCGAACCCGCACGACATCCTGCGCTTGCAGGGTGTGGAATCGCTGGCCAATTACCTGGTCCGCGAAATCCAGGACGTGTACCGGCTGCAGGGCGTGAAGATCAACGATAAACACATCGAAGTGATCATCCGGCAGATGCTGCGCAAGGTCGAAATCGCCCACGCGGGCGACACGGCCCTGTTGCGCGGCGAGCAGTTGGATCGCGCCCGCGTGTCGGACGTGAACGAGCGCACCGAGGAGGCCGGCAAGATACCGGCGCGTCTGGAGCCGGTGCTGCTGGGTATCACCAAGGCGTCGCTGGCGACCGAGTCGTTCATCTCGGCGGCCTCGTTCCAGGAGACCACCCGCGTGCTCACTGAAGCGGCGGTCCGCGGTCTGAAGGACGATCTGCGCGGTTTGAAGGAGAACGTGATCGTCGGCCGGCTCATTCCGGCGGGCACCGGTTCGTTCTACCACTCGCGGCGCCGTCGCCGGGATGTGGGTACCGGCCGTGGCTTCATGGATATGGGCAGTGGCGGCGTCGGCGACTCGGAAGAGTCGGTGTCCGACGAGGCGGGCGCGTCGGCGGAATGAGGGTTATCAGGGGGAGGCGCAAGCCTTCCCCTGCCTGCAAGGCGCTAAGCCGTTGACACTGCAGGGTCACATTCCTACAATCCCGCGCCTTTGATTAGGCCGGCGTCCGACCGCTTTCGCCTGCCAGTCACCCGAATTTACTTAGGCCGCCTTTAGCGAACAGCTAGGCGGCCTCGTGTTCTTTCAAGGAATCATCAGGTTATGGCCAGTATCAGTCAGCTCGTCCGCAAACCGCGCCAGTCGCCCAATTACAAGACGAAGGTGCCGGCGCTCGCTGCCTGCCCGCAGAAGCGCGGCGTTTGCACGCGCGTCTACACCACGACCCCGAAAAAGCCGAACTCGGCGCTGCGTAAGGTCGCCAAGGTGCGCCTGACCAACGGCTTCGAGGTCATCAGCTACATCGGCGGCGAAGGCCACAACCTGCAGGAACACTCGGTGGTGCTGATCCGTGGCGGTCGTGTGAAAGACCTCCCGGGTGTGCGCTATCACACGGTGCGCGGCACCCTCGACTGCGCGGGCGTGAACGACCGCCGTCAGGGTCGTTCGAAGTACGGCGCCAAGCGCCCGAAGAAATAACCGGCGCGCTCCTCAACACTGCACGCGCTAAACGCGTGCACAACAGAATCTCGAAGGTAGTACCACATGTCCCGTAGAGCCTCGGCCCCGACCCGCACGATTCTTCCCGATCCGCGCTTCAACAGCCTGCTGCTGGCCAAGTTCGTCAACATGGTCATGGAACGCGGCAAGAAGTCGGTTGCAGAAAAGATCGTATACGGCGCGGTCGATCGCATCACCGAGAAGACCAGCAAAACCAGCGAGCAGTCGATCGAGCTGCTGACGCAGGCGCTCGACAACGTGAAGCCCACGGTCGAAGTGAAGAGCCGCCGTGTCGGCGGTGCCACGTACCAGGTGCCCGTTGAAGTTCGCTCAGCCCGCCGCCAGACATTGGCCATGCGCTGGTTGATCGAGGCCGCTTCGGCGCGCAGCGAGAAGTCGATGGCGCAGCGTCTTGCCGCCGAGCTGCTGGACGCTTCTGAAAACCGCGGTTCAGCCGTGCGCAAGCGTGAAGACACGCATCGTATGGCGGAAGCGAACAAAGCGTTCGCTCACTACCGCTGGTAAGGGTGGAGTGCGGTCCATGAAGGTCGCACGCCGCGACACCTCAACCGCACACACCACGAGAGACCATGGCACGCACTACGCCAATCGAGCGCTATCGGAATATCGGCATCTCTGCCCACATTGACGCGGGCAAGACGACGACGACCGAGCGCATTCTGTTTTATACCGGCGTATCGCACAAAATCGGCGAAGTCCACGACGGCGCGGCTGTCATGGACTACATGGAGCAGGAACAAGAGCGCGGCATCACCATCACGGCCGCTGCCACCACCTGCTTCTGGAAGGGGATGGAAAACAACTTCCCCGAACACCGCATCAACATCATCGACACCCCGGGCCACGTTGACTTCACCATCGAAGTCGAGCGCAGCCTGCGCGTGCTCGACAGCGCCGTTGCCGTCTTCTGCGCGGTAGCCGGCGTGCAGCCGCAGTCCGAAACGGTCTGGCGGCAGATGAACAAATACAAAGTGCCGCGCATCGCGTTCGTCAACAAGATGGACCGCGCTGGTGCGAACTTCCTGCGTTGCGTGGAGCAGATCCAGCAGCGTCTGCGCGGCGTGCCCGTGCCGATCCAGCTGCCGATTGGTGCAGAAGATAAATTCGTCGGCGTGGTCGACCTGATCCGCATGAAGGAAATCTGGTGGGACGATTCCACCCAGGGCACACGCTTCGAATATCGCGAGATCCCCGAAGACATGGCGGAGCTGTGCCAGACGTGGCGCGCCAAGATGATCGAGGCCGCGGCCGAAGCCAACGAAACCCTGTTGAACAAATATCTCGACAGCGGCACCTTGACCGAAGCCGAGATCAAGCTGGGCCTGCGCGAGCGTTCGATCCGTAACGAGATCGTGCTGTGCATGTGCGGCTCGGCGTTCAAGAACAAAGGCGTGCAGGCGATGCTCGATGCCATCATCGAGTTCATGCCCTCGCCGGTGGAAATGCCGCCGGTGAAAGGCCTGCTTCACGACGGCAAGGAAGGTACCCGCCGCGCCGCCGACGAGGAGAAGTTCTCGGCGCTCGCGTTCAAGATTCTCAACGATCCGTTCGTCGGCAATCTCACGTTCTTCCGCGTCTACTCGGGTGTGCTGAATTCCGGCGACACGGTCAGCAATCCCGGTAAGGGCAAGAAAGAGCGCATCGGCCGCCTGCTCCAGATGCATGCGAACGAGCGCAGCGAGATCAAAGAAGTGCGCGCGGGCGATATCGCCGCCGCCGTCGGTCTGAAAGATGTGATCACGGGCGACACGCTGTGCGACCCCGACCACACCATTCAGCTGGAAAAGATGGATTTCCCCGAGCCGGTGATTTCCGTTGCGGTCGAGCCGAAGACTCAGGCCGACCAGGAAAAGATGGGCCTGGCCCTGCAGCGCCTGGCGAAGGAAGATCCTTCGTTCCGCCTGTCGAGCGACGCGGAGTCCGGTCAGACCATCATCGCCGGCATGGGCGAGCTGCACCTGGAAATCATCGTCGATCGCATGAAGCGCGAGTTCAAGGTGGAAGCGAACGTCGGCAAGCCGATGGTCGCCTACCGCGAAACCATTCGCGCCAAGGTCAAGCAGGAAGGCAAGTTCGTTCGGCAGTCCGGCGGCCGCGGCCAATACGGCCACGTGTGGATCACGCTCGAACCCAACGAACAGGGCAAGGGCTACGAATTCGTCAATGGCATTGTCGGCGGTGCGATTCCGAAGGAATACATCCCGGCCGTCGACAAGGGCATCAAGGAAGCGACTGCGAACGGCGTGCTCGCCGGTTATCCGGTCGTGGACGTGAAGGTTACGTTGATCGACGGCTCGTATCACGACGTCGATTCGAACGAAATGGCGTTCAAGATCGCAGGCTCCATGGCATTCAAGGACGCGATGTCCAATGCCAAGCCGGTGATTCTCGAACCCATCATGAAAGTGGAAGTGGTGACGCCGGAAGATTATTACGGCGACATCGTCGGCGACCTCAACCGGCGCCGCGGTCAGATCATCGGAATGGAAGATTCCATCTCCGGCAAGGTCGTGACGGCCGAAGTGCCGCTGGCCGAGATGTTCCAGTACTCCACGTCCATGCGCTCGATGAGCCAGGGACGCGCGACGTACACGATGGAGTTCGCGAAGTACATGGAAGTGCCGTCCAACGTCGCGAACGTGATCACCAAGAAAGGTTGATGGTTTTTTGTCGACGAACATTCGTCGCTCGCTCAAACACCGACATTCGACAACTTTGAAGATCAGCTAGAGGAACGCCGCCGTGGCCAAAGAGAAATTTGAACGCAACAAACCGCACGTGAACGTAGGCACCATCGGCCACGTCGACCATGGCAAGACCACGTTGACGGCGGCATTGACGAAGGTGATGGCGGAGAAGCACGGCGGCGAATTCAAGGCGTACGACCAGATCGACAAGGCGCCTGAAGAGCGCGCTCGCGGTATCACGATCGCGACGGCGCACGTGGAATATCAGAGCGATGCGCGTCACTACGCGCACGTGGACTGCCCGGGCCACGCGGACTACGTGAAGAACATGATCACGGGCGCGGCGCAGATGGACGGCGCGATCCTGGTGTGTTCGGCGGCTGACGGCCCGATGCCGCAGACCCGCGAGCACATCCTGTTGGCGCGCCAGGTCGGCGTGCCGTACATCGTGGTGTTCCTGAACAAGGCGGACATGGTGGATGACGCCGAGTTGCTGGAGCTGGTGGAGATGGAAGTGCGCGAGCTGCTCTCGAAGTACGACTTCCCTGGCGACACGACCCCGATCGTGAAGGGCTCTGCCCTCAAAGCGCTGGAAGGCGATCAGAGCCCGATCGGCGTGCCGTCGGTGATTCAGCTGGTGGCTGAAATGGACAAGTACATTCCGGTGCCGGAGCGTGCGATCGACGGCGCGTTCCTGATGCCTGTGGAAGACGTGTTCTCGATCTCTGGCCGCGGCACGGTGGTGACGGGTCGAATCGAGCGCGGCATCGTGAAGGTGAACGACGAAGTTGAAATCGTGGGCATCCGTCCGACGACGAAGACGACGTGCACGGGCGTTGAGATGTTCCGCAAGCTGCTGGACCAGGGCCAGGCGGGCGACAACGTGGGCGTGCTGTTGCGTGGTACGAAGCGCGAAGAAGTGGAGCGCGGCCAGGTGCTGTGCAAGCCGGGTTCGATCAAGCCGCACACGCAGTTTGAGGCTGAGGTGTACGTGCTGACGAAGGAAGAGGGCGGACGTCACACGCCGTTCTTCAAGGGCTATCGTCCGCAGTTCTACTTCCGTACGACGGACGTGACGGGAGCGTGCGAGTTGCCGGAAGGCGTTGAGATGGTGATGCCTGGCGACAACATCAAAATGGTGGTGGAGCTGATCAACCCGATCGCGATGGAAGAGGGCCTGCGCTTCGCCATCCGTGAGGGCGGCAAGACCGTCGGCGCCGGCGTCGTCGCGAAGATCATCAAGTAACGAATTCGAAGTGACTAATGACTAGTGACTACTGACTAGTCAGAGGGTGAGTGGCGATCGTTCACCCTCGTTAGCCACTTCGGCAGTAAGAGTTTCTAGGCCAGTAGCTCAATTGGCAGAGCGGCGGTCTCCAAAACCGCAGGTTGGGGGTTCGATTCCCTCCTGGCCTGCCAGATTCGGACAACGAGAGGTGTGACTACTGAGCGGGCTGCTGCCGCTTCTGACCAGTCACTAGTCATTAGTCAGTAGTCATTTCGAGTAGGTATGACTGAGCAAGTACAAGAGAACGCCACAGCGCTGGATGCGCTGAAGCTCGCCGCGGGCGTCGTCATCCTGGCGGCCGGCATCGCGGGCTTCTATTTGCTCGTCGATCTGCCGATCTGGCTGCGCTGGATCATCGTGCTGGCGGCGCTGGTGGTCGGTGCGTTGGTCAGCTTGCAGTCGTACCAGGGCAAGGAGTTCTGGAGCTTCGTGCAGAGCTCGCGCGTCGAGTTGCGCAAAGTGGTGTGGCCGAACCGCCAGGAAACCATGCAGGTGACCCTGGTAGTGTTCGTCATGATCATCACGCTGGGTTTGTTTTTCTGGGGTGTCGATACGCTGCTGGCGCTACTGACCAAGTGGCTGACCGGGCGCGGAGGTTGAGAAGATGGCGCTGCGTTGGTACGTCGTGCATGCCTATTCCAACTTCGAGCATCGTGTTGCCGAAGGCCTGAAGGACCGCATCAAGATGCAGGGCCTGCAGGACAAGTTCGGCGACATCCTGGTGCCCACCGAAGAAGTGGTCGAAATGCGCGACGGCGCGAAGCGCAAGAGCGACCGCAAATTCTTCCCCGGCTACGTGCTGGTGCAGATGGAGATGGACGAAGCGACCTGGCACCTCGTGAAGGAAGTGCCGAAGGTGCTCGGCTTCATCGGCGGCACACCGGAAAAGCCGGCGCCGATCACCGAGAAGGAAGCGATGAGCATCCTGCGTCGCGTGGAAGAAGGCGTCGACAAGCCGAAGCCGAAAGTGCTGTTCGAGCCCGGCGAAGTGGTGCGCGTCATCGACGGCCCGTTCAACGACTTCAACGGCGTGGTCGAGTCGGTCAACTACGAAAAGAACCGCCTGCAGGTGGCAGTGCAGATCCTCGGTCGCTCGACGCCCGTGGAATTGGATTTCAGCCAGGTCGAGAAGGCTTAGTTTCCTGGCGGAGACTGGCTTCGCGACTTGTTGTTAAACCGCCGGCATTCGCTGGCACACGATGGGGAGCTACCTAACAAGTAGCGTTTGCACCCGGAGAGCATCATGGCCAAGAAAGTCACTGGCTATATCAAACTGCAGATTCCTGCAGGCCAGGCGAACCCGAGCCCGCCGGTCGGTCCGGCGCTGGGTCAGCAGGGCGTCAACATCATGGAATTCTGCAAAGCGTTCAACGCGCAGACGCAGAGCTTGGAAAAGGGTCTGCCGACCCCAGTTGTGATCACCGTCTACAGCGATCGCAGCTTCACCTTCATTCTCAAGACGCCGCCGGCGTCGGTGCTGATTCGCAAGGCGATCGGCATCGAGAAAGGTAGCGGCACGCCCAACACCGCCAAGGTCGGCAAGATCAGCCGCAAACAGCTCGAAGACGTCGCCAAGATCAAGCAGCCGGATTTGACGGCCGCGGATCTGGAAGCCGCCGTCCGCACCATCGCGGGCAGTGCGCGCAGCATGGGCGTTGACGTGGAGGGCGTGTGACATGCCATTCGTAGCTAAGCGTTTGAAGGCCTGGTCCAGCAAGATTCAACCGGGCAAGCAGTACACCATCGACGACGCGCTCGGCCTGGTGCAGGAATTCGCCAAGGCCAAGTTCAAAGAGTCGGTCGACGTCGCGGTCAACCTCGGCATCGATGCGTCCAAGTCGGATCAGCAGGTACGCGGTTCGACGGTGATGCCGCACGGTATCGGTAAGTCGGTCCGTGTCGCCGTGTTCACCTCGGGCAAGAACCAGGATGCCGCGCGTGCCGCCGGCGCCGACATCGTCGGCCTGGAAGATCTGGCCGAGAAAGTGAAAGCCGGTCAGATGGATTTCGACGTCGTGGTCGCAAGCCCCGACGCGATGCGCGTGGTCGGTCAGCTCGGTCAGATCCTCGGTCCTCGCGGTTTGATGCCGAACCCGAAGGTCGGCACCGTGACGCCGAACGTCGCCGAAGCGGTGAAGAACGCGAAGGCCGGTCAGGTGCGTTACCGCTCCGACAAGGCCGGTGTCGTTCACTGCACGATCGGCAAGGCCGACTTCGAGCCGGCCAAGCTCAAGGAAAATTTGAATGCCCTGTTGCAGGACCTGCAGAAGGTCAAGCCGGCCGCGGCCAAGGGCATTTATCTGAAGAAGATTTCAGTGTCCTCGACGATGGGCCCCGGCGTGCCGGTGGAACAGTCGTCGCTGTCGCTGGGATAAGTAGATTTTCGATGATTTGATGTTTGGTTTGATAGAGGCGGGCCGCAAGGCCTGCCGACATCTAAGACCGCAGGCGGATGTGAGTCCTTAATGATGCCTGCGCAGATGGTGTTTCCCGAATCGGTTGTCACGACTCGCGTTGTGAGATCCGGCTGAAGGGCGCCGTCAGGAGGTGGACGCGAAGGGATGCGTGTCCGTCGTTTCAACGCTCTTCACGCCAGGAGGAAATATGGCGCTCAGACTCGATGACAAGAAGGCGCTGGTGGCCGAAGTCGCCGCGGTAGCTGCAACTGCGCAGTCCGTGGTGGCGGCGGAATACCGCGGGCTGAAGGTTTCGCAGCTCACAGAGCTGCGTTCCAAGGCTCGCAAATCCGGTGTCTACCTGCGAGTGGTGAAGAACACGTTGGCCCGCAAGGCAATCGCCGGCACTCAATTCGAAGTGGTCGGCAAGAGCCTCAAAGGCCCGCTGGTTCTCGCATTCTCGAAGGACGACCCGGGTGCTGCTGCCCGACTGGTCAAGGACTTCGCAAAGGCCAACGACAAGCTGGTGCCGACCCTCGTGTCGCTCGGCGGCTCGTTGCTCAGCGCGAAGGATCTCGACCGTGTCGCCAGCCTGCCGACGCTCGAAGTGGCTCGCGCAACCCTGTTGGGGTTGTTCCAAGCGCCGCTGGGTCAGCTGGTCCGCACAGTCAACGAACCGCACGCTCAGCTCGTGCGTGTGTTGGCCGCGCGCAAAGACAAGCTGCCCGCGGAAGCGTAGGCCGCCCAGACTCGAATTCGGTTACATCATCTACATATTGGAGTTATTCACATGGCAATTTCGAAGGAAGAACTGATCGACGCGTTGTCCAACCTCAAGGTGTTGGAAGTGGTCGACCTGGTCAAGGCGCTGGAAGAGAAGTGGGGCGTGAGCGCCGCTGCTGCCGTCGCCGTTGCTGCCGCTCCGGCTGCTGGCGGCGGTGCCGCTGCTCCCGCCGCGGAAGAGAAGACGGAATTCAACGTCACCATGACCAGCTTCGGCGCCAACAAGGTCGGCGTCATCAAGGTCATCCGTGAAATCACCGGCCTGGGCTTGAAGGAAGCGAAGGACCTGGTCGAAGGCGTGCCGTCGTCGGTCAAGGAAGGCGTGCCGAAGGCCGAAGCGGAAACGATCAAGAAGAAGCTGGAAGAAGCCGGCGCCGCTGCGGAGATCAAGTAAGTTCAGTTCGTGCGCGCGGCTACCTCTGAATGAAATCAGAGTAGCCGCGCCCTTCTGAACGCCGGTGTGGGGACGCATCGGTTGAGCGACGAAGCGCCAGGGACGGTGCGCTTGAAGTGGAGCTCGTTTTCGGAGCTTTGTTGAACGGATCTTTGAGTGGACAACGTTAGGAACGCGGCTGCGAAAGAGACTTTC
>Ga0247784_1000247_pt1 | contig 15973 bp, 16 predicted proteins | sample UWRJL169409R5_FD_179909 | JGI IMG/M metagenome (GOLD analysis project Ga0247784, IMG submission 179909) | Plant litter microbial communities from Arlington Agricultural Research Station in Wisconsin, United States - UWRJ-L169-409R-5 | ecosystem: Environmental > Terrestrial > Plant litter >...
AAAACGCTGTCGTGGCAGCCGGGATGGTTAGGATCGCACTATTCGCCAATCGCAGCCCTCGCGCGGTCAACTTCCTGGTAGCATTTGGCAACGTTCATCGCGCGATCCGCTGAGCGTGCGCGCTCGAGTCTGTCGAGCGCCTCCTCAAGGCCGCTGCGTCCTTGATGCTGCCAGCGTTCCTGGCGTTGGCTGATAACCTCGCTGCGTATCAAGGCTCTTGGGCTTCCAGCCGCCCGAGACTGCAGCGGCCTCAATCGCTGAGTCGACCTGCGATTGGACGCTCGCGATGGTAACAGGGCAGGAGCGCGCATGGGCTGCCGGTATCGTCGCCAGCAGGGCGGCAGTAGCAGCATAGTATTTCAAGTTCTGGGTCATGGCATGCTTCCTCGGAGCGCGACCTGGGTTGCCGGATATTGGCGCTGTCATCCATGATGACATCGATCGATATCGACGGTCTTTCGCGAACAAACGGCTCTCGATCGGGCGGCGCGGCGGCAGCCCCCACGGCGTGCAAACTGGAAAGTATGATCGCTTGGCGAAATACGCAGGCCGGCGTCGTCGCTACGTATCGTGTCACCCCAAACCCGGAGTGACCGACATGAAACAACTCAGCAGCTTTGCTTTCGCCGCCGCCGTTTCCCTGATGACAACGATTGTCCCCGCAAAGGCGGAGCCTTTGAAGAACATCGTGCTCGTGCACGGCGCATGGGTCGACGCATCCGGCTGGAAGCCGGTCTACGACATCCTGACCAGGGAAGGTTTCCATGTCAGCATGGTGCAGGAGCCCGAAACCTCGTTTGCGGACGACGTAACCGCCGCGAAGCGCATTCTCGACCTCCAGGACGGTCCCACGCTGCTCGTCGGGCACAGCTATGGCGGATCGATCATCACTGAAGCCGGCGTTCATCCGAAAGTGGCAGGTCTCGTCTACGTTGCGGCGCACGCCCCCGACGTCGGCGAAGACGAGGCTGCGTTGGGAAAGAAGACGCCGAGTGTGCTGGCGAAGACCGAAGGCGCCATCAAGGTCACGCCTGACAAATTCACTTACCTCAACCCCGCGGAGTTTCCGAAACTGTTCGCGCCCGACCTGCCGCGCGAGCGGGCCGAGTTCGTCGCACGGTCTCAGGTTCTAGCCGCGGCGCAGGTTTTCAGTACGCCGCTGACGGCGGCCGCGTGGAAGACCAAGCCGAGCTGGGGCATCGTCGCCGGTAACGACCAGATCATCAATCCGGATCTCGAGCGCTGGTACTACGAGCGCGCCAAGAGCCACACCACCGTCATCCCGGGTGCCAGCCATTCTGTCTACGAGTCGCACCCCAGGGAAGTCGCGGACGTGATCGCCAAGGCTGCCCGTACCGTTCAGCAGACGACGGCGACCGCCCGCTGAAACTCGTGAACCTTCCTTGTGTTCTGGCGGGACCAGCCTCACGGCAGCGCCGCCAGAGCAACCACCGCCAGATCAGGATCATTCCAATGTTGATGTCCATCAAGGCTGAGACCAAGCTCGCGACGACGTGGCAGCGCGGACGCCAGGCGCGCGATGCCCGAATTGAGGCCGGCTCCCGGTTCGCGAACGGCAAGACCGTTGAGGCGCATGACGTCACGCGCCTGATGGAAGCCGTCATTCGGCCGGGCGACCGGGTTTGTCTTGAGGGCGATAACCAGAAGCAGGCGGACCTGCTCAGCAGCGCGCTGCTCGCGGTCGATCTCTCCAAGGTACATGACCTGCACATGGTGCAGTCCGGCGTGGTCTTGCCGGAACACCTCGACCTCTTTGAACGCGGTGTCGCGAAGAAGCTCGATTATGCCTATTCCGGTCCGCAATCGGCGCGGATCGCGCGCATGCTGTTCGCCGGCAAGCTCGAGTTGGGCGCGATTCATACCTATCTCGAGCTGTTCGCCCGGTACTTCATCGACCTGACCCCGCACGTCGCGCTGATTGCGGCGGTGAGCGCGGATCGCGAAGGTAACCTCTATACAGGCCCGAATACCGAGGACACACCGACCGTGGTCGAGGCGACCGCGTTCAAGGACGGTGTTGTGATCGCCCAGGTCAACGAGATCGTCGACAAGGTGCAGCGCGTGGATATCCCTGCGGATCGTGTGCACTTCATCGTCAAGTCCGACAAGCCGTTCTTCGTCGAACCGCTGTTCACCCGCGATCCCGCCGCGATCACCGAAGGGCAAATATTGACCGCCATGCTGGCAATCAAGGGCATCTACGCCCCCTATGGCGTGCAGCGACTCAATCACGGAATCGGATTCAGCACGGCGGCGATTGAGCTTCTGCTCCCGACCTTCGGCGAGAAGCTGGGTCTCAAGGGCAAAATTGCCAGCCATTTCGCCTTGAACCCGCATCCCGCGCTGATCCCGGCGATCGAGTCAGGCTGGGTGCAGCAAATCCATTCTTTCGGCTCTGAAGTGGGGATGGACGACTACATTCGCGCCCGGTCGGATATCTACTTCACCGGCCCGGATGGCTCGCTACGTTCCAATCGCGCCTTCTCCCAGGTGGCAGGTCTTTACGCCTGCGACATGTTCATCGGCTCCACCTTGCAGATCGATCTGCAGGGGAATTCGTCCACCGTCACCACCTCGCGCATCGCGGGATTTGGCGGCGCGCCGAACATGGGCGCCGACGCGCGCGGACGCCGTCATCCGAGCGCCCCTTGGCTGAAGGCCGGCATGGAAGCCGATCCGGAAAGTCTCCCGGCGCTGCGCCGCGGCCGCAAGCTGGTGGTGCAGATCGGGGAGACCTTCGGCGACAAGAACGTTCCGCTGTTTGTCGAAAAGCTCGACGCGCTCGAACTGGCCGAGAAGCTCAATCTCGAACTCGCGCCCATCATGATTTACGGCGACGACGTCACGCATATCGTCACGGAGGAGGGCGTCGCGAATCTCCTGCTTTGCCGCAACGCGCTGGAACGCGAGCAGGCTATTCGCGGCGTAGCCGGATACACCGACGTCGGTCGCAAGCGGGATCGGAAGATGGTGGAGCAACTCCGACAGCGGGGTGTCATCCGCCGGCCCGAGGATCTCGGCATCAACCCGCTTGATGCCGACCGTAGCATGCTGGCCGCGCGCTCGATCAAGGATCTCGTGCGCTGGTCCGGCGGCCTCTACGCGCCACCTTCGAAATTCAGAAACTGGTGAGGAAGTCATGGAAGATCTTAATTTTCAACACACGGTCGGTACGCGGGCCGGCGGCTCCAGGCGGAGCGCGATCATCGGCGTGGTGGCCTCCGGCAATCTGGAAGTGCTCGTGGAGCGCGTTCTGCCGGACACCGAATGCCGGCTCGAGATCAAGACGGCAGCAACGGGTTTTGGCGACGTGTGGAACGCCGTCATCGCAGACTTCGTCGAGCGCCACTCGCCGGGCGGGCTCAAGTTTTCCATCAATGACGGCGGTGCGCGTCCAGACACCGTATCGCTGCGCCTGGCGCAGGCCATTCAATTGATCGAGGAGGACGGCCAATGACCGCTCCAATCAGGCACACTGTTCAGTTTCAGGCGGAGCGAGCGCACGCCACGAGCTTCAACGAAGCATCGGCGCGAACGCGGATCGAACTGCTGCTGGATGCCGGCAGCTTTGTCGAGTTCCTCGGGCCCGAGAGTCGGGAAGTCAGCCCGCATCTGAAGATATTCGACCTTCCGGAGCAGTTCGATGACGGGATCGTCGTCGGGCGCGGCAGTCTCGATGGTTCACCGGTGTTCGTCGCTGCGCAGGAGGGCCGTTTCATGGGCGGCGCCTTCGGCGAGGTGCATGGCGCCAAGCTGATCGGTCTGCTGCGCGCGGCGCGGGAACTCAGGTCGATCCCGGTGCTGATCCTGTTCGATACCGGCGGCGTCCGGCTGCAGGAAGCCAACGCCGGCGAGCTCGCAATCGCCGAGATCATGCGCGCGGTGATGGAGGCGCGTACGGAAGGCGTCAAGGTCATCGGGCTGATCGGCGGCCGGTCCGGCTGCTACGGCGGCGGCGGACTGATTTCAGCATGCTGCTCGGCGCTCGCGGTGTCCGAGCCTGGCCGCATCGCGGTCTCCGGTCCCGAGGTCATCGAGACCAATCGGGGCGTCGAGGAATTCGATTCCCGCGACCGCGCGCTGGTCTGGCGCACCATGGGTGGCAAGCACCGTCGGCTGCTTGGCGCTGCCGATGTTTTTTCCGAGGATACGGTCCAGGGCTTTCGGGATGCCGCGCTGGAGCTGCTCGGCCTGGTCGGAACGTATGACCTCGGCAGGCTCAAGGCCGAGCACGCGCGGCTTTCGGACCGGTTGCGCAGCTTTGGCGCTTGCGAAGATGCCGTCGATATCTGGGCGGCCGAAGGCATCGCCGACGCCGAGGCGATACCTGAACTGCCCGCCGATCAATTCATTGCTCTCGCCAACACGATTGGGAGGACCAGCCATGACGCTCGATGAATTTCTCGCCTCGCTGTTTCCCGATGGCCACGATGTCCAGAAAGAGAACGGCGTGCTTCTTGGATCGGCTGATCTGCGTTCCGGCGAAAAGGCGCTCGTCATCGGCGTCGCGGATCGCACGCCGCTTGGTGTCGATGAACTCAACAGGCTTTCCGCCCATGTTCTGGATTCCCTTCCGCAGGGAACTGGCCCGATTCTTGTCCTTGTGGACAGCGACAGCCAGCGCATGAGCAAGCGCGACGAATTGCTCGGCCTCAACGAGTTTCTCGCCCACCTCGCGAAGTCGCTGATCTATGCGGACATGAATGGCCGGCCGACCGTCGGCATCCTGTACGGCCATTCGGCCGCCGGCGCACTGCTGGCCACCGGGCTCGCGACCCGCATTCTCGCAGGCGTGCCAGGCGCCACGCCCGCGGTGATGGACCTGCCGTCGATGGCGAAGGTGACAAAGTTATCGATCGAAACGCTGCAGGAGAAAGCGAAGTCGACGCCGGTGTTCGCGCCGGGTCTTTCAAATCTCGCTCAGATGGGCGCCGTTCACGTGACCTGGGCCGACAAGGTCTCACTCGCCGACCAGTTGACTGCGCTGCTGGCCGACCTGCCGGATGCGTATGATCGGCGAGACATCCTCGGCAAGGAACGCGGCGGCCGATTGAAGGCAGCCGAAATAGCGGAGCGGGTTCATGACCTCGCCTTGCACTCGCGATAGGCAGCGTGCTGGCCGCCACGACCTCGTCTTCGTCGACGCCGAGGGATGGCGTGCGATGCTGTCAACGCGCGATGACCTTGCGGCCGAACCGCTCGCTACGCGGTGGGCGAGGGAGGGATGGCCGGCGATCAGGCGGCGCGCCATTCCCGGAGAACCCTCCGGTACCGCGTTGGGCATGCCTTTGCCGCCCTTCGCGGGCAAGAAGCGCCTTGCTTTCGTAGTGCAGGCCGACGATGTGGTTTCGATCGCCCGGCCTCCCTCGCTGAATGCTGCCAGCAAGTCGGCGCCACCCTCGTGGCGATCAACGCTCCAGCGTCTCGATGAGCTGTCGGAACGGCACGCCGTGGAAGCGCGCGTATTCGGGAGTCTGGCGTGGCAGGCCTTGACCGGCATGGACTATATCACCGGTCATTCGGACCTCGACCTGCTGCTGGATATCGATCGAGATATCGACCTCGATCGCCTGACCGCTGACCTCGCTGCCATCGAAGCCGATGCGCCGATGCGGCTGGATGGAGAATTAATGCGGCGCGATGGCGCCGCGGCGAACTGGCGCGAACTTCACTCCGGCGCCGACGAGGTACTGGTCAAGCGTATCGACGGTGTCGGCCTGCTCGGCAGGCACGCCTTCATTGCCGGAGGGGCCGTGTCATGAGCCTGGTCCTCGCACACGCGACGCAATTGACATATCCGCGGCGAGCGCCAACGCCCTGCGACCCCGATACGATCGGCGACAGCGCTGTTAACTGTCTTCTCATGGAGCTGGAAACCTGGCCAAAGCCGGGTCTCGTGAGCCATGTCGACAATGGCAGTCACGACGACATGGATGCCGACACGTTTCGCAGCAGCGCGGCGGCGATACGGCCATATTTCCAGGATCTGGCCGCCGCAGCCGCTGAGGGCTGCGGCATGGGACGGCTGAGGGCGATCGGCATGGAGGCCGAAGCGGCCATGCTGGTCGCCACTTCGGGCGTCAACACGCATCGGGGCGCGATATTCGGTCTCGGCTTGTTGTGCGCCGCCGCCGGAGCGCGTGCCGGCGGCGTCGTCGGGTCCGAACTGTCGCTCGGCGATGTCGTATCGCGGCTCTGGGGACGCAGCATATTCGACGGTCCTGTATTGCTGCACAGTCACGGTAGCGTGGCCCGCCGCCAATTCCGCGCAGGCGGCGCGCGCGTCGAGGCGGCACAGGGATTTCCCAGCGTTTATCGCGTCGGCTTATCGGCCCTGAGGCGAGCAGCACAGGCTGTTCCCGACGATGCGGAAGCCGCTCGCGTCGAGACTTGCTTCGCGCTTATCGCTTCCGTCGAGGACACCAATCTCCTGCATCGCGGCGGCCTCGATGGTCTTCGCTTCGCGCGTCGCAGCACGCGTCATTTTCTCGATACGGGCGGCGTGCGCAGGGCCGGCTGGCGCGAACGCGCCCGCTTGGTCCACGAGAAATTCGTTGCCAGACGCCTCAGTCCCGGCGGGTCGGCTGATCTCCTTGCCATGACGCTTTTTGCCGATGCCCACGAAAGGCCCACCCTATGATGTCGAATGCAATCGTGATGGCGTTGGCGCCGGTTTTCTTCGTCTTGCTGCTGGGATATGCCGCCGGCAAATTTCATATCGTCGACAATCATCACGTCGATGGCTTCAACGCGCTCGTCATGAATTTCGCGCTGCCCGCGTCGCTGTTCGCCGCGACCGCATCGGCGCCGCGCAGCGAGATGATCGAGCAGGCGCCGCTGTTCCTGGTGTTCGGCCTGACAATGCTGATCCTCTACCTCGCGTGGTTTTGGGGCGTCCGCGCATTGCTGGGCGCGTCGCGATCCGATGCGTCGCTGCAGGCGCTGACGATCGGCTTTCCCAACCTCGCGGGCGTGGGTTTGCCGATCGTGGCTTCGGTGCTCGGTCCGACCGGTACGGTCCCCGTGGCCGTTGCGCTTGCGGCAGGTTCGATCCTCATCAGTCCGCTGACCCTGATCATCGTCGAAATGAGCACCAGTAAGGCGCACGGCGACGAAATCTCGGTCCGACATGTCCTGATGGCGGTACGGCGCGCGCTGACCAAGCCGATTGTGCTGGCGCCTGCGCTTGGCATCCTGCTGTCGCTGACCGGCATGAAGCTCGATGCGCTCGCCGTTGCCTGTCTTTCGCTGATCGGCAACGCCGCCGCCGGTGTGGCCTTGTTCCTGACCGGCCTGATCCTTTCGGCGCAATCGTTCCGGCTGGACTGGAAGGTCGTTGCCGCGACCGCGGCGTCGGATATCATTCGTCCACTGCTGGCCGTTGTTATCGTATACTTCTTTCCGATCTCGTCCGAGGCGGCAAGGACGGCGATCCTGCTTGCCGCGGTGCCATCGGGTTTCTTCGGCATTTTCTTTGCGGTTAACTACCGGTTGGACTCCGCAACGGTGGGATCGATGGTGATTGCGAGTACCGTTTTCAGCATTGCGACGATGGCGACCGCCATCGCCGTGCTGTTCCCGCACTAGACGGCATCCATGACGATCGCAATTCTATGTTCCGGGCAAGGCAGGCAACATCCCGACATGTTCGCCCTGACGGGCGGATCGCCGGAAGCCGAGTACTTGTTCGCACATGCGGCCAAGCTGCTTGGCACAGATCCCAGGGACGTCGTTCGCAACGAATCCGATGGGACAATACATCGAGACCGCGCCGGACAGATACTTTGCACGGTACAAGCTCTGGCCGCCGCCGCGGCGTTGCGCGACGTCCTGCCGGGCCGCAAGATTATCGCGGGTTATAGTGTTGGCGAGGTGGCGGCCTGGGGTGTCGGAGGCCTTTTCGGTGCCACCGATACGCTAGATCTTGTCGCTCGCCGCGCGGAAGCCATGGATGCAGCGACGCAGCCGGGCGACGGGCTGATGTTCGTGCGTGGGCTCGCCCGTGCGGATATCGATCGCCTGTGCGACCGTTACGAGGCTGCGGTCGCCATCGTCAGCCCGGGCAATGCCTTTGTTCTGGGCGGCGGGGGCGCGGCGCTGCGGGCGATCGCCGACGAAGCGAAGGCGATGCACGCCGAGAGAATCGTTGAATTGCCGGTGGAGGTGGCGTCCCACACTAGCCGGCTCGCCGTCGCCTCCGAAGCGTTTCGGGAGAGCCTGCGTCAGGTGTCTCCGACGCTTCCGGCTCCCGGCGTGCGCATTCTAAGCGGCATTGACGGTGCACCGGTGGTCTCGGTCGAGACCGGGCTCGACAAGCTGGCCGCGCAGATGTCGCAAACCGTGCAGTGGGCCAGTTGCCTGCAAGGCTGCATCGAAGCCGGCGCCACCGCCTTCCTGGAGTTTGGGCCGGGCCAGGCGCTGAGTCGAATGGTTGCCGGAGTCAGGCCCGATGTGCCGGCGAGATCACTGGAGGATTTCAAGACCCTTCAAGGCGCGCGCGCTTGGTTGGAGCGTTACGTCGACTCGTGAGTCGGACGCAACTCGCGGCCGGTCCGGGTGGCTCTTGAGAGCCGCGGTTTTCCAGGATGGCAGTGCGATCAACTAAAAAACGGGGCCGTCCGTCGTGGGGAGCGAGGACGACCCCGAGAGGCTCGGTGCCCGGGAGGGGAAGGCTCGAGCCGTGGTCCCAGTCGCTTACGGCTGGATCATCGCAGATCGAGCCCTCGGAGTATTTCGCAGAACCATGCGCCTTTTCCGTTCGCACGATCTGTGCCGTCGGCCGACGACAATCTCTCTCACCGCGAAGGTGCGACGTACGAGGTGAATACGTGCGACCGCCTGCGGCCCTGGCAAGGCCGCAGGCGGTCGCCGTGATCAATGGTTGCGCGGAGCGGTGTCGATCCCCGGAGTGAGGCCGGGCACCGCTGCTGCTGGCGGAGGAGCCGCAGGCTCCGTTGAATAGGGGATACGTTGCGGTTCGCCTCTATCCCGGGATGCGTCCTGCAGGCAGTTCGGACGCGGTGTGCTGCTGGCGCCGAACAGTTCTGATATCGGGTCCACCACGCGCGCACGTACGAGATCAGACCACGTCCCGCGATCGCTTGTGGCCGGTTGCCGGATCGTCACCGTCGCCGTCATGCCTGAGACGAGCGGAACGCCGGCGGGTACCGTGTCGATGGCAAGACGCACGGGAACACGTTGCGCAAGGCGAACCCAGGTGTAGATCGGGTCGACGTTGGGCAGTCCCTGGGTGCCCGCCGCTGCATTCGACACGCTGACACCGCGGGTAACGCTCTTCACATGTCCGAGGATCGGCTGGGCATATCCCATCAGCTGGGCCTCGGCACGGTCGCCGACGCATACGCGTCCCATTTTCGTCTCCTCGAAATAGCCATCGATCCAGAAACTATCGGAGTCGATGACGGAAATGTTCGCAACCGCCGTCGCCGCGTAGTCGCCGACCCGCAGCAGAAGGTTGGTGACATAGCCGTCGACCGGGCTGACGACACTGGTGCGTTTGAGGTTCAACTCGGCCTGGGCAAGCTGGTGCGCGGCCGCCTCATAGGCCGCTTTCGCCTGTACCGCGGCGCCGGCAAAGATCTGCTGCTGTTCCGGCGTCGTCGCCAGGTCCGACAGATGCTGGCGCCGTGTCGACTCGGCCTGCTTGACTTCGTAGTCGGCGGCCCGCTGGTCGAGTTGCGCCTTGCCGACGCGAACGGCGACCTCGAAGTCGAAGGGATCGATCATGTAGAGGAGCTCGCCCTTGTGGACGAACTGGTTGTCGGCCACCCGAAGTTCGACGATCTTGCCCGGCACCTGCGGCGCAATATTGGCGACCTGGACACGAACGCTGCCGTTCCGCGTCCAGGGCGAACTTACGTAATGTTGCCAGGTCAGAAGCGAAATCAGGATGGCGACCAGAGCGATGGCGATCGTCGAAAGATACTTGCCCGCTACGACGGCGAATCGCCGGATTGCATGGCGCTCCGACGGCGGAGGTGGCACCTCCCGCACCCGAGGCTCTTCGTCGAGCGGCAGGCGATCGATGGTCTCGCGCGCCATTGGTTCCACAGGGACTGATCGGTAGTCGTTGTTATTCGCGCGGTCTTGCGGCTCCTCGCACGACGTGGATAGGTTTCGTTGCAGAACGATTTCCATGATGCTTCCCCTAGAAAAACAGTGTGAGCAGTCCAAACATCGTGACGTAGAGACTCAGCTCGGCCAGAGACGGATTACTGAAGAGTCTCCCAAATCCCGCGAAGTGAAGCAGCGGGCGTAACAAGAAGAACATCAACAGCGCGATGGCCGCGTAGGACACGATGGGCGCGACGAGGACGCCGTCGATGATGAGTTCCGAATAGGTGTGCGTCATGATTGCCTCTTTCCGATTGATTCCGACGCTGATGGCGACAGGGCGACGGCTGACAGGACGAGCGCGGCGCAAGCCGAATCCGCGGGAAGGCTGCGTCGCGCGGCGGCTTCATGGAGCGCCGCGGCGGCGGTCAGGACCGTGCCGGCATCTCGTCGCGCGAGCGCGGCTCGTGCGATCTCCGCCGCCTCTGCCAGCGGCCCGTCCTGCAAGTCGTCCAGTTCGGCGTTGCACCGCCTGACGGCGACAGACCGGTCGAAGCAACGCATCGCTTCGTCCAAGACCGATTGATCGGCGCCGCCGGCTGCGGCGATCTGCTGGACCCGCGTGGCGTCGTGATACGCAGCTTCTTCTGACGTCAGGTGCCGGTGCCGCGCCACGCCAAGTCCGCCTCGGTCGCTGCGGGCCTCGCGGAGCAGCAGCTCGAGCCGGCGATTGCTCGACAACGGTGGGACCAGGATTTGGGCCGCAAATGTTAGAATGGCGGCAAGGCAGGCCAGCGTGCAGGTGATCAGGAAGACATTGGGATCGTAGCTCTGGGGGTTGGTCGGTGCGAGGATAGCCAGGGTGAAGACCAGCGAGAGCCTGCCGAGCGATGACAACAAGGGATTTGGCAGCGAGATCAGGAGGGCCAGGCCGATCACGACGGGCGCCAGGCCGATCGCCAGCAATGGAAACTCGGACACACCGTTGAAGACAAAATATCTTAGGATGCCGGCGAGCAGGCACGAGACCGGCGTAGCGAGGATGGCAATGGCAGTAAACTTGCGCGGGTCGGGGGCCGTTGTACCCAGGCCGATAATGACGGCGACCAGCGAAAGAGCGACCTCTGTCGTCGGCCATCCAGCTGTCACAAACAGTGCCGCAATCAACGTGAAACAAATCGCCGCCCGAACGCCATTTTCGGCGGCGATGCGGCGACAACGATACAGCGGCGCACGGTGGCTGACCGCGGGATGGGCGCCGTTACGCAGAGCATCGAGGCTACCGCGTACCTCGGCGTCTTTCCGAAGCAGTTCGCTCTCAATCCGGCCTCGGCACATCGCCAGCAAGTCGGGTCGGTGCTCGTCCTGAATGATGGTGCCCGAGGTCGGCCTCGCCGCGGCAGGCAACATCGCAAGCGCGCGGGCGAGGAACAGGGTGGCGACGAGATCCACCATCGCAGAACGTGCGGCGGTGCTTCGTGCCGTTCCGCTGCTTGATTCCGTGTGCAAGCTGGCGATCTCGGGGCGTAAGGCAGTGACCTCTTTCAGCATGCTCGCCGTGACCGATACGGACGTCGTTTCGCCGCGAAGCACGGACTCGGCATAGCTCATGATCTGCCGGTGCAGCACTGCAAGGCGATTGGCCACAACCGGATGATAATCTGGCGCAGCCAGAACATCGTTGATGAACGCGACGGCGAGAACGCCGATCACCAAGGCTGCGCCGCGCGCCACTCCGGTCGGAAACACTTGTTGCGGGCTGTCGATCTGCTGGATCGCAATCAGCGCCACGGTGATGCATGAGAGCGCAGCGGCATAGGCGCGGTTTCCGTCCAACATACCGGCGGCGTAGACGCACAGACCGACCCAGACGCCCAGCACCGCCAGGAGAAGGCCGCCGGTTTGAGAAAAGAATCCCGCGATGGCGATTGATGCGGCAACCCCGATCGCCGTCGCAAACAGCCGGAAACCGGCTTTCTCCAGGCCTTGCCCACGGGTCGGTAGGGCCAGGATGGCTACCGTGATGGCGGCTGAGGACGGCACCTCGAGCTGCAGCCAAAAGCTGGCATAGAGCGCCAGAAGGCAGGCAAGCCAGACCCGTATTGCGAAAGCCCAGGAGCTCACTGAGAATCCGGCAAAGACCAGCGGGCGTGTTTCAATCGTGTTGGTGCCGTTCACTTGCATCGGTGCATCGTCCGTTGCCGCCGCGCTGAGAAGCGCCGCGCCGATTTCTTGAACCGATTGCACTATGAAGTTGTCGCTGTAGTCAGTATTTCCGGTCCACTATCCGGCTTACAAGAACGCACGCCGGGTTATCCGAAAAGTCTTGCAACTGGATTGGACTATCGCGCCACGTGGCCCACCAGGGCCTCTTCGAGACAGCGGATGATCTCATCGCCGCTAGTCGGTTTGCTGAGACAACAATGGGCGCCCGCCGCCAATACCCTCCGACGAACGGTATCGGTCGGAAAAGCGGTCATGAAGATGATCGGGAATTTGCGGCCCGACTCGATCAGCCTGGCCTGCAATTCATCGCCGGTCATCACGGGCATCTGAATGTCGGCGATCATGCAGGAAGGATCTTCGCTTCGGCGATCCAGGAAGTCGGCACCGGACTCGTAGGTGGATGCCTCGTAGCCGAGAGAACGCACCAGGCTCGCCAGCGAAGTGCGCACGGCCTCGTCGTCATCCACGATCGCAATTACAGGGGTATTGGCCATCAGTTCCGTCCTGACCGCAGATCGGGCGGGGAAATGAATTGTCCCCGGGTGCGGCCGATCACCTGTTATGATCCCGCGGACGCCTTGCCAAAATTATACTCAAGTTTGCTCCGTATTACCCCGAGGATGGGATACGCCAAGGGCTTCGGCCTTCCGAACGAGATCGGCGAGCGAACGGACCTCCATCTTGCGCATCACATTGCCGCGATGGATCTTCACCGTGATCTCGCTCAGTCCCATAAGGCCGGCCACCTGCTTGTTCATCAAGCCCGCCGTCACGTGACCCATCACTTCGCGCTCCCGGGCCGTTAGCGTTTCATATCGCGCGCGAAGATCCTCCTTGGCCGCGGATTGGCTCCGGCGCTGCGTGTCGCGTTCGAGCGCTACCGTCACGGCATCCAGCATGTCCTGGTCGCGAAACGGTTTGGAGAGGAAATCCACCGCGCCGGCCTTCATCGCCCGAACCGACATGGGAATGTCGCCGTGGCCCGTCATGAAGATGACGGGAAATTCAATGCCCTGCCGCGCCAGCTGCCCTTGCAGATCGAGCCCGCTCACCCCGGGCAGCCGAATGTCCAGCACAATACAGCCTGGTCCGTTCGGCAGCGCTCCGCCGAGCAGTTCGGCGGGCGAACTGAACAAGCGCGTTTCAAGACCGATGGAGCGGAAGAGGCTGTCGAGCGATGCGCGAATGGCCGCGTCATCGTCTACGATCATGACGACAGGGTTTTTCGCTGATGTCACCACGGTAATCATCCTGTCATTGCGTGTTCTGCTGTGGAGCAATGGGAATCGTAAGGCGGAATGCGGCTCCGGCTCCCGGGACGCTTTCCACCGTCAACTGGCCGCCGTGAGCTTCCATCGTCGTCAGGCAGATCGCAAGTCCCATGCCCATACCGCCGCGTTTCGTCGTGAAAAATGGCTCAAAAAGCCGCGGCACGTCGGAGGACTCAATGCCTGGACCCGTGTCCTCCACCGTCAAAACAAGGCTTGCGTTGTCCGCAAGGTCGGCACGCATCGTGATGATGCGGGGGCCGCTTTGTTGCGACATGGCCTGGCCGGCATTGACCATGAGGTTGACGAGTACCTGCTGCAGCTGAATGCGGTCGCCGCGAATTGGCGGCAGGTCCGGTTTGGCTTCGATCTTCAGCGTGACATCTTCCTTCGACAGTTCGCGCTCGACCAGCATTGCTGCTTCCGCGATGATCTCGGTAATCCTCAGCAGGTTTTGCTCGGCAGGCTGCTTCTTCAGGAAAGCCCTGATGCGGGTGACGATCTCGCTGGCGCGGCGGCCCTCGCTTACGACGCGGTTGATGGAGGCGGCGACTTCATCGAGTTCCGGCACATCGCGACGCAACCATCGCATGGCGGCTTCGCCGCTGGTCACGATCGCCGCCAACGGCTGGTTCACCTCATGAGCGATTGACGCCGTGAGCTCGCCAAGGGTGGCGACGCGCGCCGCGTGAGCCAGTTCTGCCTGTGCGGCCAGCAGTGCATCCTGGGAATGTTTGCGCTCGGTGATGTCGATGACGAATGCGAGAACGTTGCGGTCGCCATCGGGCTCCGCCGGGAAGGTGATCGTAAAAAGCACCGGTATCCGCCGTCCGTCGAGGCCAACCAACTCCGTTTCGCCTTCGTAGAAGGGCTCGCCGCTGGCAAACGCCACCAATGCGCCGGGGAAGGTACGCTCGCCCTCGCTCAACAGCTTATCGATGCTTTCAAGAAAGGCGGAAGCGTCCCCGGCGCCGACCATCCTTTGGAGCGCCGGGTTGGCGGCCTTTATCTTTGCCAGCGGCCTGGCGCTGCGGACGAAGTCGGGGTTGCGTTCGAGATAATCACCGAGATCCGTCTTGTCCACGTTCAAGGCCTGAAGCGCCGAGCGGACGCCGGTCCAGTCTTCTTCGGCGACGCCGATACGGCTTGCATCGAACATCCGGCGGTAGCGCTGCTCGCTCTGCACCAGCGCGGTATGTGCCGCCTCGCGGTCGGTGACGTCTGTGAGGGTCTCAAGTACGTCGCGCGGTTTGCCGAGCTCGTCGTATTGCAGGGCCCATCGTGCGTCGATGGCAAGAACGGCGCCCGCTCTTGTTCGTTGCTTGACGCGGCCTTCCCATCGACCGGCATCTACCAGCGTGCTTTCGATGAGACCCCGGGAGGCGGGATAGACGGTCTGCAACAGTTCGTCCGCTACCCGCCCGACCGCCTCTGCGGCAGACCAGCCATAGGTTTCTTCTGCCCCCCGATTCCAGAACGAGATGATGCCGCGCTGGTCGCGGACGAAGATCATGTCGTGGGAAAGGTTGAGCAGGCGGGCCTGCGCTGCCAGGCGCTTGGTTGCCGCCTGGTTCTGTAGCGCGAGCAGCGTCGTGATAGCGATGGCTGAGAGACTCACAAGCGCGCGCAGGGCCGGCGAGCCGATCGAACTCAGGTCGTGCGACAGAAAATAGGCGGCCACGGTAAGGAAAGCGCAACTTATCGCCGCGATCACGATGTCGTCGCGGTGTGTTGTTTTTGCCGCCAGCAGGATCGCAATGACGTACAGAACAGCGACAGCGCCCTCGAGCGGAGTGAGGACGTCGACCAGAAACACCACAAAAGCAAGGATGGCGGAAGAGAACCGCAAGCCGCTACGGCTCATGGGTAGAACCGCGCCGAAAAGTTGTCGTCACCATCGTAGACATCGTCGTCATTTCCGGTCGGTTGATGCCGTCAGTTCATCATTCGGCACATGGCCGCAAATGTCGCTCACGCGGCTTCAGGACGTCCTTCCCATCGCCTGGGTCGCCCGCCAGTACACATTATACCGCGTTTCGATGCGATCATACCTAGGTATGACGCAGCCACACCGACAATCTAACGCTCTAACCGCGCGTAGAATAGAGCATTTGAGCGATTGGACTACCTTTCCCGTCACAGCATCCGGACGAACCGACCCGCCACCGGATTGCGAAAGGGCAAGGAGAACCGACAATGTCGCTGCAGCTAACAACGGTGCGATCCACCAACGATCAAGTCATTGACCTGAGTTCGGCCGGCATCCTGTCGGGTGACCATGGCGGGTTTCGACGTTCAGGATTGCCTGCTCGCTTCGCCGGTGACGGGATCACGATCTCCCTGGAACACCTCGATGTTGCCCTGGCTGTGACGGCCGAGAATGA
>Ga0247784_1000248_pt1 | contig 15958 bp, 11 predicted proteins | sample UWRJL169409R5_FD_179909 | JGI IMG/M metagenome (GOLD analysis project Ga0247784, IMG submission 179909) | Plant litter microbial communities from Arlington Agricultural Research Station in Wisconsin, United States - UWRJ-L169-409R-5 | ecosystem: Environmental > Terrestrial > Plant litter >...
ACCTTATCGGCGTGCTGCTGACCGAGGTGCACAGAAGTGATGCGACCTAACTTTTCCCCCGCACTGGCTTCGCTCAGCGCCATGAGAGACAGAGCGCATACGCTCGTCGTCGCAATCAGACGTTTAAGCATTGTTACCTTCCGTTGCCTCTGAGTCTTCTCAAACATACTTCAATCCTGGCATAGCGATAAAAGCGAGCTCACCGCATCCGCGTGAATGCCACAGTGTTGCAGCTCGGCGTGACTTCCTGCAATTCATCGAGCCCGCGTGGCGCAGAGGCTAGGCCTGCAATCACATCAAATAAATGTGCCGAGTACGTGACGGTGTAGTCTCCGGGGGCATCGACACTCCATGCGTCGGACAGGTTGATTTTCACCTGGCGTCGCTCGCCAGGCTTCAGCGTCAGATAATCCTCCTTACGAGGGGAGCCGCGCTTCAGCATGGGCCCGCGGTATTCCACTTCCACTCCGTCGCGCTCGACGGTGAACATGGGGGCCTTGATTCCTTCAAAGGGAGTCTGCCAGTTGAGCACCTGTACGACGTCGTCGCCGGCATTCGTCAGAGTGAACACGAGCTCCGCCGGCTGCGCGGCTCGCAGCGACTTTGCAACGCTCAACTCACATTGGATGCGCACGGACTGCTCCTTCGCACACGCTGATGACAGGAGTGCCAGCCCGATGATGATGCACCAAAGTTGTTTCATCGTGAATGGCGCTCCCGTCGGGAACGCATGGGATACCTGTAGGTATCCCATGCTTCAAGTGGGCGGATCAGTTCATGAATGGTGTGTTTTCTGCAAAATACTCATGGCTGTCGGCGTTACGTACTGCGCGTGCGGGGTTGCTGGTCGCAAGGCTGCGCGCCGCTGATTGGCCATACGCATAGTCGCTCGTGCCCGCGACCACTGTGAAGTGGGAGACCTCATGGATGATCGTGCCGGCCCGCGAGTCGGTGCCAGTATTCGGTGCCGCCCAGAATGCATTGCAGAGATAGATGCGATAAGGGGCGTTCGCATAGACATACGCGTAGGCACTCGCATTGGAAGTGCCCGGGCAGGTGCTGCAATCGAACGTCATAGACCTGTTGGACGCAGCGTCGCTGATCTGGCTGAAGTTGCTACGTGCGGTCGAGTACCGGCTTGAATTGTAAGTACCGAACCATGTGGTGTACCGCGAGCCGCGAGTGCCTGCATTCAAGTACCCGAGCGCGTTCGATGCATACGATTCCGCCGAGGACAACGCGGTTTGGATCTGGGACATTCGGGTGTTGCTGCAGCCGACGTAGCTTATGGGGGCAAATGCCGGAGCCGCAGTTTCGCTCGCGCTAGCAGCGGCGCGATCGGCCGCCCGACTCGCCTCGACGCTTGCATCGCCCGTGATTGTCAACGCAATCGTATTTGAGGCCAGATCCTGCAACTGGGGCTGGGACTGTGCCTGCGCTGCCAGCCGCTCGGCCGTTGCCGCGTTCCCCGCAGGCCCGCGCAACATCTGTACCGATGGCGCGTCATACTGCAGGTTGTAAACGCCCGTGGCCGACAGATCGTAGAGAGCGGACAGCTCTACTTTGAAATGCAAACTCTCGCCGGCGGCGATTTTCACAAAGTCCGCGGCGGAAAACCGCTGACGCTTCACCAGCGCACCGAGGTACTGAACCGGTTCGCCATCGCGCGTGATCGTGAAGACTCCGGAGGTGGTGGTTTGCGATGGCAGGTACCATTTCGGCACGAACACCGGCACCGAACCGACGTTGGTCATGTCGACGTTCACCGTCACGTCGTCGGTGCCGTTCAGATTCGCGCTCTCACTACTCAGTGTGACCTTGATCGGGTCGGCGACACTATTACTTTGGGTGTTTGCGTTGGTCGCCGTCAACGTCAGCAGGGCGATGGCAACGCTCGTTGGCAACAGACGACGAAATGAATCGCTCATATGCACTCCTTGGCTGAGAACGTCAGATGAATTTCCGTTTCAACTTGGCACGCGAAGCTCGCGGGCCCGTCAAGATTGCGTCGCTCAGCGTGCTAATGTCAATGCGCGACAAATCTCCGGCACGCAGCTCCCTGGTTGAGCTTGCAATCAGGAACCCTGCTTAACTCGCCATCGGTAAACATGAACGAAATCACACTTGCCGCCGCCCGGCACCCTCGGGCTGACCCGGCGAGAACACAAGACATCTATGTCACGCGCACGTAGCCTATTCTGCAGTAACCCGAACCGGCATCTCTCGTTGTGTAGACTGTCACATAGGAGCCACTGAGCTTCGCCGCGAGCAGAGTGGCCACGTATGACTGATAGTTTGGACCGTCTTGATTCACGTACGCCCACGACTGGCTACCTGCGCCACACAAAGCCGGCGAACCTACCAAGTCAATCCGAAATGCATACGCGGGACCGTCCGTCACATCGGCACCGGCGATCAGACCTGTTGTCGCCGCATCCCATGCCGACGCACTGTTCGCGGCCAGGATCATCGAACCGCACAAAATACCTTTAACAAATCCTTTCATTGGAGAGTCCTTATAGTTGGTTCAAGCATTCAGTTGCGCACGGTAAGACTGTAAATTTCGATATGGGTGCATTAACTTGCTATGCCTGCGCAGACGTGTCAACGCCCCAATGACAACTTGCCGACAGCTCGCAGCAGCAGCCCTATACACCGAGATGTCGGATTCTATATCAGAAGATGAAACATTTTTTTAGAACCGAACTCTAACAATCGTGATGTATTGAAGCGCATCACTCCGGCAGAAACTTCAGCGACATGCCTTTGTCCTTCGAGATCTGCTCGACCCACTTCAATGCCTGTTTCATGTCCGGGTTGCCTACGTACTCGCTCAGGGCGGTCGGCTTGAATTTCTTCCCGTCGAATTGCATTGCTTTCTTCATTCGCAAATATCCGTCGAGCGACGTCCACATCGCCGCGGTTTTGGTTGTGACGCCGCTGATCGTCGCGGTAAATTCCGCCCAACCGTAGCTCTTGATGAAATTCTGCGCGCCTTTCTGGTAGGTTCGCGCGAAATCGCTCCAGCTCAAGTTCGGGATATCGGAGTCGGCGATCTTGTTCTTTGGCTTGAGCTGAGCATTGAATTGCTTGCTGATGAAAGCGAAGCGATGCTTGGCCCATACCTGGGGCATCGTCGTTACAAACAATCCCTCCATTTCTTTTATGAAGCCGGGTGTCGCTCCCGACGGCATGCGGTCGTGGAGGAAGCGTACGACATTCGGCTCGGCTGTATCCCTGGCGCCCCACTTCTGCTGCACCGTCGCGACCGGACGTTTGTCCTGGCTGGCCGTCTCGCTCAATGCCTGGTAGTTCTCGAACTTCTTGCCCTCCTCCTCCGTGAACTGCGTGCCGAACTCGAAAGTCGTGACGTTCACTGTGAATGCGCAAACCATCAGGCCGTCCGGCAGCTTGATCGTGTCCGTTTCGCACTTGACCAGCTCGCTGCATACCGTGCTCATGAGATTGTCGTTAGCGCCGCGACAACAGGCGATGTTGATCTTGTTGACTTTCGCACCTTTGGCGAACAGCCCGGCGAACAGCTCGCTCGCCAGCACCGAGGGCTTGACGTCCTTGGTATGCGACAGCACATAGATACCCACGACGCCCGCATCCGCCAGCGACGGTATGTCGGCCGCCGAGTCGACCAGCACGCAGCGAGTGCCACGTCCTTCGTACTTGCGTTTCAGGGACTGGCGATTTTCTTCGAGCTCCGTCTTGCTATCCATCGTCGACAGGTTGTACAGCACAATCACATCGCACTTCATGAACGTCTACTCCTGGTCACACTCGGGGCGGATGACAACACAAAACACTGTTCGAATCCCGCGGACATGCGATTGCATATCTGCCGGGATTCCCTACTCACCGCTCCGATGCGTGACGATCGCTGAATGCTCGAATCTGCAGCTGAATGATCGAGCCTACAGCGCTGATTTTAAATAGCACGTCGGTACCTGACGAGTACTGACCCACCGAGATCGAAGTTGATTGAATGTAGTCCGTCCTCGTGCTAGCCCACAGTGCATAAAGTGTCGCCATACAGCGGCAGCACACTCCATGAGCGACTACTCCTATCCCGGCAAGCGCTACTTCGCCGGCGCGTCGCTAAAATTCTGAGCGTCTAGCTGCGTCACTATCTGCTCGCACAACTCATGTGTCGCGAGTGCATCCTGCGCGCTCTGACGAACGGGGCTGTTGGTTCTGATGCAATCCAGGAAATGCTGGATGATCTGCGGGAAGCCCCGTCGCCATAGCACCGTATCCCAATCGCCAGCGGTTGCAACCCGTTCAACGCCAGCGTGGTAGTGAGTCGTCTTCGACAGCGACTGCACCAACCATTTGTTGCCCGGACTCGTGACCTCCAGGATCTCTTCGGCGATGCCGCTATCTCGATTCATCGAGCCCAACAGATTGAATCCCGAGCCGCGGAGATGCAGCACGACATGGTCCAATCGTCCGGAACGGCTCCCGCCCGCCACTGTGATTTCCTCGATCGGGCCAGGCGCTAGAAATCGCAGGGTGTCCACGACGTGAATGAAGTCGTCGAACACCACCCGTCGAGCGAGGTCGGCCTGGGCATGGCGATTCTTTTGCATCATCACGGTACGACGATCGGGTTTGTCGACCAGCGCTCGGTACATCGGCGCGAAGCGACGATTGAATCCGACCATCAACAAGCGACTCTTCGATTCCGCGAGCGCGACCATGCGCTGGGACTCTTCCAGTGTGTAAGCGAGTGGCTTGTCGACATACACGTGGGCGCCAAGCTCCAGCAGCCGACTGACGACGCTTTCGTGACTCTCGGTGGCGGTGTGAACGAATGCAGCGTCAATGTTCATCGACGCCAACTCGCCGATATCGGTCGTGAACTGTCGAATGCGGTGACCGGCCGCCAGCCGCGCCAGTTGCGAGCCATTGCGACTACATAAGACCACCTCGACGTCGCTCAACGTCGAGATGATGGGCAAGTAGGCCTTCTGAGCAATGTCTCCGAGCCCAACCATGGCGATGCGCATACCGAGGGTTCTCATGTCGAGGGTGGCCATGCCATTGCAACAGACATGCAGCGAACTGCCAACCCGATGCAGTAAGCGGCCTGGGTGCGTCCGGAGGTGGCCACTAGACTGAGACTCTTCGCTCCATCCGCAATAGAGAGGCCGCCATGCGAGGATTTCTGCACATGATGTGCGCATTGCTTGCTGCACTACTCTGCGCCCCCGCGCAGTCCAGCGAACAAACAAGCTCCAAGGCTGTCCTCGTCACCGGTGCCAGCAGCGGTATCGGCCGCAAGATCACCGAGCACCTCGCCGAGAAAGGCTATTTCGTGTACGCCACCGCGCGCAAAGATGAGGACCTGAAGGCGCTCGGAGCGATCAAGAACGTGCAACCGCTGCGTTTGGACGTCACACAAGCTGCGGACATTGCAGCCGCATTGGATGCAGTGACCAAAGCCGGGCGCGGCCTGTATGGACTGGTGAACAATGCCGGGGTCGCGACCTTTGGCACGCTCGAAAAGATGAGGATGGAAGAGTTCGACCTGACGATGAAGGTGAATGTCTATGGACCCGTGATGATGATCAAGGCGTTCTCGCCGCTCATCGTCGCCGGCAAGGGAAGGATCGTAAACATCGGCTCACCTTCCGGAATCACCGACGGCGGCGGACCCGACATCGCCGCCTACGTCATGAGCAAGCACGCGATCGAAGGGCTGACCGATTCCCTGGCGCTGCAGCTCGGTCCCCTAGGAGTTCAAGTCAGCGCCGTCGAGCCCGGCGCCTACCGATCCGAGATGGATAAGAACATGCTTGCGCGCCTCACCGAAGATGAGAAAGCGAACATGCTCAAGGTCTGGGGGCCGCCGCCGGACCCGACGATGTTTCCGGAAGCCGACGAGGTCGCAGCAGCAGTCGCGCAGGCGCTGTTCGAGCCCAATCCGAAACGCCGCTATCTAGCCATTCCGCGCAACGCCAAAGACCGGATGAATAGCCGCCTGCCGGAGCGGCTGATGCGCTATCAGATGAAGCAGCTGGTTCGGTGGAACGAAGGCCATGCCTACACTTTCGACCGCGAGGCCCTGATCAAGATGCTGGATGACGCGCTGGTCGACGCTCGACCGCGAACCGAGTGAGAGCCATGGGTAATGTGAGGGACGATGTGAGATTATCTGTTTCATCACTCGCCTTGCAGATGTCGAATAATGAAACAATGGATTGTCGGTGCCCTGGCTTGGGCGCTTTTGCTGCCGGTATTCGCTAGCGCCACTCCCACCCAAGTGATACCGCTGACCGGCATGGGCGAGCCGGGCGAACAACCGGTGTATTGGGATTTTCGTCTCGATAACGGCCGCGGCTCGGGCCAGTGGACGCAGATCCTCATGCCCTCCTGTTGGGAACAACAGGGTTTCGGCACGTACTACTACGGCCTCACCGGGCGCGGCCGGCCCGACTCCGATTCCATCATTCCCAAGGAGCGCGGCCAGTATCGAACACAGTTCGTCGTGCCGGCCGATTGGCAAGGGCAGCAGGTGCGCATCGTGTTCGAAGCCGCGATGACCGATACCACCGTGCTCGTGAACGGTCAGCCGGCCGGGATGCCACATCAAGGCGGGTTCTATCGATTCCACTATGACATCACCAGCATGGTGACCTTCGGCGCGGAGAATCTGCTCGAAGTCATGGTGAGCAAGGAGTCGATCAACACCAGCGTGAATCGCGCCGAGCGTCGCGGCGACTACTGGACCTTCGGCGGCATCTATCGACCGGTGTGGCTGGAAGCACGCCCGGCGGAACACATCGAGTGGACTGCCATCGATGCGCGCGCCAACGGAAGTTTCAATGCGACGATCCATTTCGAAAACCCCGCTCCCTTCGGGCAACAAGTGCTCGCTCAAGTCGTCGACCCCGACGGCAATCCGGTCGGCGCACCCATGGTCGCACCGGTGGAAACAAACGCCACCAGCGTCATCGTCACTGGCGCGATTCCGGGGGTTCGCTGGTGGAGCGCCGAAACGCCGTTTCTTTATCGCGTCGAATTCTCCTTGGTGGCGGGCGACGACGTGCTCCACACCGTCACCGAACGTTTCGGTTTTCGCACGTTCGAAGTTCGCCCCAACGATGGCCTGTATCTCAACGGCAAGAAGATCGTGCTGAAGGGCATCAATCGTCACAGCTTCGCGCCGGACACGGGCCGCACGCTGACCCGTGAGCAGAGCTACGACGCCGCACGCACCATCAAGGAAGCAAACATGAATGCGGTGCGCATGTCGCACTATCCTCCCGACAAACATTTCCTCGAAGCCGCCGACGAACTGGGTTTGTATGTGCTCAATGAGTTGGCGGGCTGGCAGGGCTCGTACGACACCTCCACCGGCACGCGACTCATCGGTCAGATCGTGCGCCGGGATGTGAATCATCCGAGCATTCTGTTCTGGGACAACGGCAACGAAGGTGGTTGGAATACCGCGGTTGACGGCGAGTTCGCCCGCTGGGATCCGCAGAACCGCCCGGTGCTGCATCCGTGGGCCACGTTCAGCGGCGTGAACACCGATCACTACGAGAACTACGCCAACACGGTGACCCTGAGCAAAGGCCCCACCATTTTCATGCCGACGGAATTCCTGCACGGACTTTACGACGGCGGCATCGGCGCGGGTCTGCGCGATTACTGGAACGTGATGAGCGCGAGCCCGACCGTCGGCGGCGGTTTCTTCTGGGCCTTCATCGATGAAGGCGTGGTGCGCACCGACCAGAACGGACGCATCGACAGCCAGGGCAACCTGGCGCCCGACGGCATCGTCGGCCCGCACGGTGAAAAGGAAGGCAGTTACTTCAGCGTGAAGGAAATCTGGTCGCCGGTGCAGATGAGCTCGTTGCGAGTCGATTCCTCGCGTTCGTCGTTACGCATGACGCTCTCGAATCGTTATGCGTTCACCAACCTGGGGCAGCTCAACTTCAAATGGCGCGCTTTGCAGTTGCCGCCGCCGGGCGGAACGCTCGCCGATCAGCAGGAGCTCGTCAGCGGCGAACAATGGGGCCCGTTCTTGCCCCCCGGCGCGAGCATGGATTGGGAAATCCCGGTGCCGGCGGGCGGCGGCGCCACTTATGAAATCACGGCTTCCGAACCTCCCTCTGCGTTCAACGCGAGTGGCCGCGATCTGTGGACCTGGTCCGTGAATGACTCACCGCCGCCAACGCCATCGCTGCCGACCGTGCCCGGCTCGACGATCGGAGCCGGCGTCGTGAGCTCTCCACCCTACGAATTGCAGTTCAACACCAGCACCGGTCGACTGATCGAAGTTCGCAAGTACGGCTATTCGTATCCCATGGGGAACGGGCCGCGCGCGGTGGCGTATCGAAGAAGCAGCCAAACCTTCTCGGATGTTTCAGGCACCAGCACGCTGGGGCAACTGAGTCTTGCGCCCTCGAACGGCGCGCTGGCCATCGCGACTTACAGTGCGGGCCCCTTGCGCAAGGCGACCTGGACTCGCACTGGCGACGCCATCACCATGACTTACGAGCTGCGTTACGAACAATCGGTGGACGTGCTCGGCATTCGCTTCGACTTCCCCGAGGCCGATGTGACCAGCAAACGTTGGGTGGGCAAAGGTCCATACCATGTCTGGCAGAATCGCCGCGAGGGTGGCGTGTTCGGCTTCCACGAGACTGCTTATAACAATCCGATTCCGGGCGAGACTTACGCCTATCCCGAGTTCAAGGGATATTTCGACGAGTGGCGCTGGCTGACGCTCGCCACGGCGAATGCACGCGTCACCGTGGAGAACATCAGCGCGGTACCGTTCTTCGGGCTGTTCCGGCCTCAGGGCGGCGTCAACCCGGTGCTCAATCTGCCCGATGTCGGCTGGTCGTTCCTGCACGTGGTGCCGGCGATGGGCAACAAGTTCGACTTACCGAACGCGCTGGGGCCGCAGTCGCAGCCCCGCGTGCTCACCGGAGTGCAAACGGGTACGCTGCGCTTCAACTTCGAACAGCAGTAAACTTCAGCCGATGACACTTGAAACTCCGGATCAACAACAGGAACCGGGAACATTCTTCTCATGGCTCGGCAACGTGATCGTGTGGCCATTCGGCGAGTGTCGGCCGCAGTTTTGGAGCGCGCTGTTCGTGCTCTATCTCGGCGCATTTGCGGTCTTTGTGGCCTGCCTGCGCATGCTGATCTATTTTGCATTTCGGGAACCCGTCGCAGGCATCAATTTCGATCTGCTCGGTCATTTCATCGGCGCGGGTGGCGTCGGCGCGCTAGCCTCAGCGCCCCTGCTCAGCGCCAACAACGTTGCGATCTATACTTGGCTGCGTATCGCGCTGTTCGGTGGCATCAGCGGGTTTGTTTTTGGACTCCTCATCGAAATCAAGCACGGCCCGCCGATCGAGATTTCAGACTGCGCCTTGTTATCGTTGCTTGCCGCCAGCCTTTTCCTGCTGGTGCGCTGGTTGGTATCCAAGCAGAGATGAGCAGAGCTGATCGCCGCTCCGACTGGAAGTGGGCAGGACGGGTGCGATGGAACCCGATCGCCAATTCCACGATTGCGTGCCCGCCTCCCGACGGCGGCACATGATCTGCTCATGCAGTTCATACATCCCCGGCATGAATTCCCTCGACAACCGCGGCACTTCGCCGAAAGTCATATATGAGCGGTTCGGTGTGAACGATTCCCACGCGGGTCCGTTCGTGGCTGATGGCCGACCGTTGCGCGCGAAGCTCGTCCAGTAATCGAGCATGGCGCCGGCGAGCTGCCGTTCGCCAGAAGTGTCTGGAATCGCCGGCCACCCGGCGGGCACCGCATCGAACGTTCCGAACACGAACGGCACCTCGCTGGCATGAAACGCTGTCAGGTCCGCGGCCGCCGCGCTTGGATAATCATGATCGAAGTAATAGAGAAACGAGTCCTGTCCGATTGCAGCCTGCTTCCGCACCATCCGCTCGGAAGCCCAGCCAAAAACGACATCCCGCGTGGCAGCTAGCTGAGTCTGTTGCAGATCCCGCGGAGGATAGAGACGAAGATAGTCGTCGGCGAGATTGCCATAACGTGCTCTGACGTCATTCGCATACGCCTCCTCGCTCGCAGGCAGCGGAGGCAGCAGGAATCGCAGGCCGCGAACCTCGCCGCTGGTAAGCCCCGCGATCAGCGGCACCGGAGCTTGCTCGCCACGATCGAACGTATCGACGAGTTGGCGCGGTAGAATTTTGCCGTCGATCGTGCCGTACGGCGCATAGCCGGTGGCCGCAGCAGCATCGACGAGCTTTCGCGCATCCATCGCTCGCAGTTCGCCGATGCTGGAAGCACCCAGCTTGCTCGCGACGTATGCGCCGATTGCTTCGGCGGAATATTCTTCGTAGCGCGCCTCTCGCAGCTCCGGCATCGTGAACAGATAGCCGCTTTGCGCGACTGCTTTATCGAACAGGCCACGCGCAGCCGGTGACGCCAGCAAATACTCGACGCTCAGAGCGCCAGCGGATTCGCCGAAGATCGTGACGTTGCGCGCATCGCCACCGAACGACGCAATGTTCTCTCGCACCCAGCGCAGCGCCGCGATTTGATCCAGCAATCCATAGTTTCCAGAAACGCCGTCCGCTGACTCCTTGCTGAGATCGGGATGGGCCAGATAGCCGAGCGCACCGAGTCGGTAGTTGATCGATACCAGCACGACGCCGCGCTTGGCGAAGTCCTTGCCGTCATACATCTTCGACTGCGCGGTTCCCCAGATGAGCGTGCCGCCGTGAATCCAGACCATCACTGGAGCATTGCGGGCGTTGGCGGGCGCAGTGACATCGAGCGTCAGGCAGTCTTCATCCATCACCACCTTTGAGCCGCGATTGTAAGGTCCCGGCGCCATCGGCGGCTGCATGCACGCAGCACCAGCATTCTGAGCCGCACGCACGCCCTGCCATCGAGGCATCGGCGCAGGAGGACGCCACCGAAGCTCGCCAGTCGGCGGCATCGCATAGGGAATCGCGCGAAAGACGTTCGCATCTGCCTCCCGCACGCCGAGCACGCTACCGGCTGGCATGTTCACGACTGGCTCAGTCCCCTTCGCCGAACTGATGGATGTGTTGGAGCATCCGCAAAGTAACGTGCAGGTGCCGATGAAGACTGCGATAGCGAGGGACCGAATCTTCATGGAACACCGGCTCCTGTGAGCGTTTGAAGTCGTTTGATCCGACGGGCGAGTACCAAAAACAGCAGCGCAGCGATCAAATACATCGGTGCCAGCGCAAAGAACGCAGTCTGCAGCGCGTGCGCACCGTAGCTGGGGCGGAAGAAATCGCTCGCCATCCCCACATAAGTGGGTCCCAGGCCGAGGCCGATGAAGTTCATGACCAGCAACAGCAGCGCACCGGAGATCACGCGCTGATCGGGGTGCACTTCGCTCTGCACGAACGTCACGGTCGCGGACAGGAAGAACGAATTTAGAAACATCGGAACGCACAGAAACACGAGCGCCAGCTGCCAGTGCGGCGACCAGACGAAGCCGAGAAAGAACGGCAACGCTAACACCAGCGACACAGCAGGGATCACGGCGTAAGCCGCCTTGGTTCGGGCGCCATATCTATCGATGAGCCGTCCGGAGACATAGATGCCGGCGCTCATGCACACGCCCACCACCAGCGCATACCAGATCGCGACCTCGCTCAACTGCATGCCTTTCTCGCGCATGAGTAACAGCGTTGCGAAGTTGCTGAGACCGTAAGTGATGAAATTCGCCGCGCCACTCGCAATCGACGCGAGCAGCAGCACCGGATTGGAGAAGAATCGCGTGATGGTGGAAACGAAGCCGGTGGCCGCGGCGTTTTCGCCAGGAACAGCGATCGTCGCCTCGTGTCCGCCGCGCTTCGGCTCTGGTACCAGGATGTAAACAACGATGGCGGTGACGACGCCGATGGCACCGATGACATAGAACGGAATCCGCCAGTCGAAGGCCGCGGCGAGCGAGGCGCCGAATGCGACGCCCAGCGCGGATCCAAGCGGCGGCCCCAAATTGAAGATCGACATCGCACGGCCGCGCCGTTCGCGTGGAAAATAATCCGAGATGACCGCATAGGACGGCGGCACGCCGCCCGCTTCGCCGACTCCAACAGCCATGCGCGCCATCACCAGCTGAGCGTAGTTGTTAGCCATCCCGCACGCAGCGGTCGCCCCGCTCCACAGCGCGCACGCGATCGACAATACTTTCATGCGGTTGGTGCGATCCGCCAGCCACCCGACCGGAATGGCGATGAAGCAGTAGAACAGCGCGAAATAAAAACCTGTGATCCGGCCCAGCTGACTGTCGGTGACCTGCAGCGCATCCTGGATCGGCTTGGCGAGGATGGAGATCAACTGCCGGTCCAGGAAGTTGAGCACATACACGAAGCACAGCATGCCGAGGACCAACCCAGGCCGAACGGGGCGCGGAGTTTCCACCTTCAAGTCACTCCCTCGCGCCAGGCTTTCGCGCGCAACGCGTACCAAGGAACAACCTCCGGATTGGCGATCGCATCGAGATTGAAAACCTTTGCGATCGGCCATCCCTGATACAGGCGCTTGACCGGCAGCTCCTGCTTTTTGCCGGTCAACGTGCGCGGTACTCCGGGTGCGCAAAGGAAATAGTCCGGGATGAACCGCGGCGACAGCGCGTTCCGAATCGCCGAAGCCATGGCCGATTGCAGCTCCGCGTTCAACTCGCGTCCTTCGCTCGGGACCACGAACATCAGCAGCTTGCTGTCGCCCTGCCCGTCTTCGACATCGATGACGAGGGTGTCGACGACTTCGGTGAGATGCTCGACGGCGGAATAAATATCGGCGGTGCCCATGCGCAGCCCGTGACGATTGATGGTCGCGTCGCTCCTGCCAGTGATCGTGCAGCTGCCGTCGGCGTCGACTTGCAACCAGTCGCCGTGCCGCCAGATGCCGGGCCACTCCTGAAAGTACGACCCTCGATACCGGCTACCGTCCGCATCGCCCCAGAAATAAAGCGGCATGCTTGGAAAAGGCCGCGTGCACACGAGCTCGCCCACCTGTTCGAGCAATGCCTGCCCTTGCTCGTTCCATGCTTCGACAGCGGCGCCGAGATGGCGACATTGCAGCTTGCCCGGTGTGGCAGGCAACTCGCGATTGCCCGAGAAGAACGCGGCTGCGATGTCGGTACCGCCACTGATATTGCACCACCAAATATCCGCTCGATTTATAGCGGCAAATTGCTGGGTTCCCCACTGCTGAACATCCGCAGGCAATGGCGAACCGGTGCTGCCAAGCGCGCGTACCGCGCTCAAGTCTCCAGCGTCGTTAAGAGTGATATTAGCTTTGCGACAGCTGCTGAAGAAGGCGGCGCCCGCGCCAAACCAGGTCACGCGATGGCGTGCGGCGAACGCCCAGAGTATCCGCCAATCCGTCCTTCCCTTCCCTCCGCTCGGCGAGCCGTCGAACAAACATATCGTCGTTCCGGCCAGCAGTGCTCCGACCTGCTGATTCCACATGACCCATCCCGTCGCGGTATACCAGTGAAACCGCTCACCGAAGGTGTTGGACGAATAGCTTGGGCCTAAATCGAGATGCAACAGACCTGCGCACGTCGAGACGATGATGCCGCCGTGTCCGTGGACAATCGCCTTGGGCAAACCCGTGGTGCCGCTGGAGTACAAGATCCAGAGCGGATGATCGAATGGCAGCCACTCCGGCTCGAACGAGGCAACCTCATCGTCTGCTCGTGACAGCGCGCTCTCGAAATCATTCGAGTCGGGGACACTCGACTCGCCATGCCCGGACTGGATGACGAGGAGCAGCTTCACACTCGGAAGCTCGCGCCGGATCTGTGCGACAGCGGCGCTGCGATCCATCGCTCTGCCGCCATAGAACACGCCATCGACGGCGATCAACACTTTGGGAGACGTCTGGCGAAAACGGTCAAGCACTGCGGGCGTGCCCATGTCGGGCGAGCACACGGTCCAGATTGCGCCCAAGCTGGCGCATGCGAGCAACGCAACGGCGGCTTCAGGAATATTCGGAAGATAAGCGGCTACGCGATCTCCACGCCCCACGCCGTGACGTCGCAATTCCAACGCCAGCGAAACGCTTTGCCGGCGCAGCTCCTTCCAGCTCAGCTCGCTGACTTCACCCTTCTCGTTCTCTGCGACGATCGCAGGCACATTCGCGCGATCCGCAAGCTCAACATGACGAAACACCTGGCGCGCATAGTTGACCTGCGCTCCGGCGAACCATCTGGCACCCGGCATCGTCGCGCCATCGACGATAGTGCTAACGGCCGTGGGAGATTCGAGCCGATGATAGTCCCAGATGCTGCGCCAGAATGCCGCTGTCTCTGTCGTCGACCATCGCCACATCGCGTCGTAATCAGCGAACGAGAGACCCCGCTCGCGCGCGAGCCACTCCCGGTACAGCCGCATTTGCGGGATCGGTTCATTGTTCGGCATTGAGCTTAAAAGCGATGGCTGAGCGTGACACCGTACTGGCTGGGCGCTCCCAACTGCCCGACACGCGCCGGAACCGTATCGCTCGCCGACGTCACCGACGAGCTCACGTACCGCTCATCGAAGGCATTGCGAATGAAGGCGGTCAGCGACCAGCTCTCGTCCAGCGTGCCGAGGGTCACCGATGTGTTGAGCAACCCGTAGGTGCCCTGCGTGTTCATTGGATTGTTGAAGAGATCGAAATAGATTTCGCTCTGCCATTTGTAGTCGGCGCGCGCCCTGATCTCTAACGAGTCGGAGATTGGCAAACCATATTCGCCCGAGACGCCGAACTGCCACTCCGGCGCCTGCGGCAGACGGTTGCCGGTCAGATCCTGCTCGCCGCGTTCGGAATAGATCGGATCGATGCTGCTGAAACGCCCGAACTGCGCATCGAGCCAGGTCGCCGAGGCTCTCAGTCTCGCGCCCCGGAACGGAATCGCTTCGACGTCCAGCTCAACACCCGAGATCGTGGCGGAGGCCGCGTTCTCGACTCGTGGATATCTCACATTCGTTTGCGGGTTGATGCGAAACAGCGTCTGCTGGAGATTGGTGTAATCCGAGTAGAAGCCGGTCAGTCCCAGTCGCAGCGCCCGATCCAGGAACGCCGATTTCAAGCCGGCTTCGTAGTTCCAGACGAACTCCGGATCGAACAGGTTCACTGGCAGGGAAACGTCTCCAAACGTATTGAATCCGCCCGATTTGAAGCCGCGCGATGCGCTGACGTACAGCAGTGTGTTGTCGTTAGGAACATAGTCGATCACGAAGCGCGGGGTGAACGCGCCCCAGGAGTCGTCGGCAGTTCTGAGAACGTTGGCGCCGATGATCCGTGCGTCCATTTCGAAGTCCTTCTCGTCGATGGTGTAACGACCACCGACCGTGACGCGCAGGCTATCCGTCAGCTGATGGCGAAGCTGTGTGTAAACGGCGTAAGAGTCGAGTTTCTCGATCGGGTGATAGGCGAACGCTCCGATCAACGCCGGCGGAACGCTCAGGATCAGCGGTTGGCGCGAATCGCCGTTCATATAAAACGCACCGACGATGAGATCGGTGGTGCTGTTGAGATCCGCCGTCGCCGTCAGGTCCTGGGTGAACTGATTCACACGGATGCCGATGTACGGGAAATCTGAGAAATCTCCGGTGGTGCCGTCGTTGTCGGTGTCGGTGAGGACCAGGTTGTGCCTGATGTAACCGGTGGTCGAGGCGATGGCGAGACTGGAATTCACATTCCAGTTCGCGATCAGGATCGCTTTACCGTTTTCGGTCTCGCGCTGATCGGTGTGATTCATGTACACGACGCGATTTTCCAGGTCGTTGCGCGGCAACCCCAACGCCTCGACGGCCGTCGGCTTGTCGGGGCGTGCACGCCCCAGAACCGTGGCGAAAGCCGGATTACTGCGATCTCGCGTCCCTTCAAATATCGCACGAACGCTGAAATCTTCGGTGACTTTGCCGAGCAACGACGCTCTTACCTGGTTCAGGTCGGTATCGTTCT
>Ga0247784_1000251_pt1 | contig 15742 bp, 15 predicted proteins | sample UWRJL169409R5_FD_179909 | JGI IMG/M metagenome (GOLD analysis project Ga0247784, IMG submission 179909) | Plant litter microbial communities from Arlington Agricultural Research Station in Wisconsin, United States - UWRJ-L169-409R-5 | ecosystem: Environmental > Terrestrial > Plant litter >...
CGTTCTTCGGTAACGGCTTTGCGCAGGCGCGCGCCAGGCGTTGCGGACATGGCGATTCCTCCAGTGAACCCGGTGCATAAACCACTTCAGGCACATGGATGTGCCCGCCGCCACAGGCGGCGGGCGCGGGGGAAAAGTCACGCCTTTTCTCCTGCGCCACAGCGCGAGTGGCAGGATGCCCGAGTCGCTGATTCAAAAAGTAGGGCGGTATTATTGGCAATTCCGCAAAATTTCGCAGGCTTTTCTGCGCGCGACATTGCAAACTAGCAAGGAACGGCGCGGCATCCGCCCCTGTTTTGCAAAATTGCAAAACCACTCTTAAGCTAATCCGGTGAAAGAGAAACTGTACGTCGGCCCCAAGGTGCGGCTGCTGCGCGAACAGAGCGCGTTGACGCTCGAAGCCTGCGCCGAACGGCTCGAAATGTCGGCCAGCTACCTGTCTCAGATCGAGACCAACCAACGGCCGGTGACGGCGCGAGTGCTGATCGCGCTAGCCCGTGTGTTCAGTCTCGACCCGGCCGAGTTCGATGTCGACGAGGAGGATCGGCTCATCGCCGACCTGAAGGAAGCCAGCGCCGACTTGCTGTTGGGCGCCGCCGCGCCGGGCTTTACCGAACTGAAGCTCGCCGCCGCCACGACTCCTGCCCTCGCCCGCCAGTTTCTGCTGTTACATCGGGCGTATCGCGGACTCGAACAGCGCTTGCGCATGGTCGACGACACGCTGGCTTTGGGACGGACAGACGCCAACGACGCAGTGTTGCCCTATGAAGAAGTTCGCGACTTCTTCCACTATCGCGACAACTACGTGCACGAGCTGGACCTGGCGGCTGAAGACATCGCCGCTCGCTATGGCTTCGGCTTGGGCGGCAACTCCACCGCGACACTCGAAAAGTTACTCACGGATTTGCATGGCGTGCGCGTCGTGCGCCATCAGCGCAATGAGAGCGGCAACGGCAGCTCGCTGTTACGACGCTTCGATGCCGAGCTACGCATACTCACCATCGATCGCGACTTGTCCGAGCCAACCGCGCTATTTCAACTCGCAACACAATTCTGTGAACTGCACTTTGCAGAGTTGATTCCAAACATCGTGCGCGATGCTGGGCTGAAATCGCCGGCGGCGCACGACGTAGCCCGAGTGGGCTTGAGCAACTATGCAGCCGGTGCGCTGCTCATGCCTTACAAACAATTCGCCGCGACGGCGTTAGAGCTGCGTCACGATGTGGAGCAGATGCAACGGCTGTATCACGCCAGCTTCGAACAAATCTGTCATCGCTTCAGCACACTGCAGCGACCCGGCGCGCGAGGCATCCCGTTTTATTTCGTGCGCGTGGATCGGGCGGGCAATATCACCAAACGTCACAGCTCGACGCGCTTTCAATTCGCTCGCTTCGGCGGCGCATGCCCGCTGTGGAACGTGCACGAAGCCTTTGGCCATCCAGGGCAGATCCTGGTGCAACTCGCGGAGATGCCGGACGGCGTGCGTTATCTGTGCGTGGGACGCGCGATCGTCAAACGCTCCGGCTCGTATTTGCTACCGAATCGGCATTACGCCGTCGGTCTGGGCTGCGAGGCGACTTATGCCCCGCAGCTGGTGTACTCGGAGGGAATCTCTCTGGATGGACCGGCGGTGCGCATCGGAGTGAGCTGTCGCATCTGCGAGCGCACAGACTGCCCGCAACGAGCGTTTCCGCCGGTCGATCGCAACATCCAGGTGCCGCAGAACGAAAGGCGGGTTGTGCCGTATCAGTTCTGATCCAACGCAGTGTTCGTGCGACGTATCGATCGAACGTCAGCCAGCCCGCCGCAGCGGTGGCGCGTGCGACGTATCTATCGCGCGTCAGCCGGCCGCCGCAGGCGCGGGCGGTGGTGGAGCTAGATTCTTTAACGGCACGGTTTCATCCGCCAATGCTGCGGCGTCGTACGGTTTACACGCGGCAACCATGCGCTTGGCAATCATGAACTCCTGCGCACGATTCACCGCGTCGCAGGCAATCATTCGGCCGTCCTTGAGATAAAACGCCGCGAACGATTTGTTATTCATCGAGCCGCGCAACACGAACTGATCGTAGCCGTGCGACAGGCCGGTCATTTGCAATTTCAGATCGTACTGATCGGACCAGAACCACGGCACGGCGTCGTAAGTTCTCGGCTTGCCCGCGAGCGTCGCAGCGGCAACGCGCGATTGCTCCACCGCGTTCGGAACCGATTCCAGTCGAATGCGACGCCCGCAGAACACACTCGGATGATTGGTGCAATCGCCCGCAGCGACGATGTCCGGATCCGACGTCACCGCGAATTCGTTGACGACGATACCATTGTCCACGTCGAGCCCAGCGGCTTGAGCCAACTCCGTGTTTGGCAGCTGACCGATGCCGACGACGACCAAGTCAGCCGGAACCAGCACTCCGCCCGTGCAATGCACGCCAGTGATCGCATCAGCGTCGGCATTGAAGTCCAAGCCCGTGACTTCGATGTTAGTGCGCAAATCGACGCCGGCATTCCGATGCACTTGCTCGTAGAACGCCGACAATTCCGGAGCCGTCACGCGCGCCAACACTCGCGGCAACGCTTCCAACACTGTGACATTCAAATCGCGCGCGATTGCCGTCGCCGCGACCTCCAAGCCGATATAACCACCGCCAATGATGACCAAGCGCTGGCCGGCTTCGAACCGCGAGCGAATCGCGAGCACATCGTCGATCGTGCGTAGATAGTGAAAGTTCTTGGCGCGCTCGGCCTGCGCCGCCTGGCTAATCGTCATACGGCGCGCGCGTCCACCTGTCGTCAGCGCCAGCTTCGAGTACGTGACTTCGCGGCCATCGTCGAACACGAGCTTCTTCGCCGCGCGCTCGATGCGCTCGACCCGTCGACTCAACAGCAGATTGATGTTTGCTTTCTCGAACGCCGCCTGCTGCCGCAAATACAACGCGGACGGTTCGAGGTCACCCTTCAAGAAAGCCTTGGACAGCGGCGGACGCTGATACGGCAGATACGCTTCTTCGCCGACGATCGTGATCGCCGCGGTGGAACCTTGCTGCCGCAAAGAAAACGCCAGCTCGCCGCCGGCATGACCGGCGCCGACGATATAGATGTGATCGTGAGATTCGGTGGACATCGACTCATTCTTCCGGGGCGAGCTTCACGCTCAAGCCGTTCAACGCGTCGTCCAGGCGGACCTGGCACGACAGCCGCGACGTCTCCTGGCGAAACTGCAACTCGGAGAGCAGGTCGCTCTCGTCGCTCTGGCGGTCGGGAAGTTTGCCGGCCCACTCGGGCGCGACATAGACGTGGCAAGTGGCACAGGAACACATGCCGCCGCAGATTGCGGCCACGCCCCATTCGTACTCGCGCAATGTTTCCATGAGCGAGCCTCCGGTCGAGGTTTCTACGTCATGCACCTCGCCATTGCGATCCACCACGTTCAAACGAATGCTCATTCAATACCCCAGCCGGACGGGCCAACGCCGCAAGGCGCCCATTTTGACCCATGAGGCTGAAGGTTGCGAATTTCCGGGCGCCGCGCCGGCTCACGACGCCTTCCTCAACGCGGCGTCCACGAACTGGTAGCACTTGCGAAAACCACCGGTCAGTGCATGCAAATCCGCCGGTCCGTCGATATCGTGCGCCAGGGCCGGACGCTCCACGATGTGCAGGCTTCTTGCCGCCGAACAGCGAATGGCTTGCACATGAGCGGTGAAGCTTTGTTCGCCGAATTGCGGCTCGATAAGCTGAGGCGGCGTCAGCAGCAATGCGTTCGTCCCGAAATGACGCGCATCCGGTGCGATGACGGCATCGTGATCCTTCGCGGCGACCAGCAATGCGACGATGTCATCGGCTGTGATAAACGGCAGATCGGCCGGCAGGAACAACATCGAATGCGCGCCTTCGTTCGACAGCACGCGCGCGGCGTTCGCGATGGCGGCGTCCAAACCGGTACCTGGGTCGACGATTTGCTCCACGTCTTTCGGCAGCACGATGGGCTCGCTGCTCAATACATTGATGCTCGCGATGCCCGGCGTCTCACGTAACGCTTCGAGCACACCGTTGAACATGGTCGAGACCAGCAAGTGCCGCTGCGCCTCGGTCAGCACTCCGGCGAGGCGATACTTGCCTCGCTCGAACCCTTGGACCGCGACGACTGCATGCACTGCTGTCATATCTTCATACTCCGGAAGGAGCGTGCAAAATCGAGCACTTCGCGAGCGAGTCGTTGCTTGTCGGCCGTGCTCTTCATCAGCGTCGATGTGACATGCGTCGCCACCGGAATCTGCGACGCCAGGTACGCATCCGAGCTATCGAGCACGAAGCCGTCGATGACTCCCTCGTAGAACGTCGCGATCGTGGCGGACGACACTTCCAGCCGCAGGTCGCGCATGATTTTCGCGGTCGGACCTTTGACTGCCTGCCCACCGATCAATGGCGACACAGCGATCACCGGCGCCGAGCTTTCGCGGAGCGCTGCTCGGAAAGAAGGCATTTCCAGCATCGGCGCCAGGCTCAACCAGGGGTTCGACGGACACAGGACGATGGCCTGCAAGCTGTCTTGTTCCAAAACCTGGCGGACCTCGGACTGCACCTGGGCGTCGCTCGCGCCCGCGTAGGCCAGGCTCTTCACCACCGGCTCGCAGCGTCGCTGCACGAAATACTGTTGAAAGTCGAGCGTGCCCTCTTCGGTCACGACCATGGTACGAACCATGTCGTTGGTCATGGGCAGGATGCGGCTGACGATTCCGAAATGTCGGGACATGTCGACCGTGATGGCCGACAACGGCTCGCCGGCTTGCAAGCGCCGCGAACGCTCGATGTGAACCGCGAGATCCTTGTCGCCCACCCGAAACCAGGTCTCGCCGCCGAGCCGCTCGACTTCCCCCATGAAATTCCAGGTGTCGCCGGCGCGGCCCCAGCCCAGCTCCGGATTCGACACGCCGCCCAGCGTGTACATCACGGTGTCCAGGTCAGGCGACATCGACAGGCCCAGGTGCTCAAAGTCGTCGCCGGTATTGACCATCACCATCAAATCGCCGGGCGGCAGCACGTGGTGCAAACCGAGGGCCAGTTTCGCACCGCCGACTCCGCCACACAGCGCCAACACTTGAATCATTGAAACCAGTCCTTGCCGGGTTATGGTCGTGTTCGCTGCCGGTTCAGATTCGGTTTCCCGCCGGGGTTCGCAGCGCAGGCTGACACAGCTTTGCCGGCACGGAGATTCACGAAACCGGCGCGTTCACCGTATATTTGCGCCATGTACCAGCCATTCGATCTCACCGGACGGGTTGCACTCATCACCGGCGGCAACGGCGGCATCGGCCTGGGCATGGCCGAAGCCCTGGCCCAGGCTGGCGCGGACGTCGCAATCTGGGGCACAAACGCAGAAAAAAATGCTCACGCCGAGGAGCGAATACGGGCCCACGGCCGACGTGTGATCTCGCGCATCGTCGACGTTTCCAAGGAAGACGGTGTGGCCGCAGCCATGCGCGAAACCGTCGACACGTTGGGCCGAGTCGATGCCTGCTTCGCCAACGCTGGCATCAGCAACAGCTGGAAATCGTTCCTCGACATCGGCGGCGATGCTTATCGACGCGTGATGAGCATCAACCTCGACGGCGCGATCTGGACCGCTCGCGAAGCCTGTCGGCATATGAAAGAGCGCGCGGAGAAAGGCGATCCGGGTGGCTCGATCGTCATCGTCTCAAGTCTCGGCTCTCGCTTCGGCGCGCCTCGCAATCAAGATTACACAGCGACGAAAGGGGCTGTGACGTCGGTCGTTCGTGGCATTGCCGTCGAGTTCGCCCGCTATGGCGTACGCGCGAACTCACTCCTGCCTGGCTGGGTCGCGTCGGAGATGACCAAGCCTTTGCAAGAGAGCGATCAGTTCACGCAAAAGGCCATCGGTCGCGTACCTTCGCGTCGCTGGGGCCAGCCGGAGGAATTCGGCGGGATTGCGGTGTATCTCGCGAGCTCGGCGAGCTCGTTCCACACCGGCGACGAGATTCTCATCGACGGTGGGTACGCCTGTTTCTAGCCGGCGTTACGGCGCCAACGGCACCTTTGCACTGACCGTCGGCCACTGCGCGAGCAAATACTGGACGACACGATTGCCGACTTGATACGCCGCTTCGACCGCCGGCCGGCCCTGCTCCGGATACGGCGCAGTCGTGCTCCATGCCGCTGTCTTTCCCTGTGGCGGCATCGTGTAGTTGCTCGCGGTTCGTAACACCATCACGCGTTGCAAATCGACGAGCTTGAGCCTCGACAAGCGACGCAATGCCGTGAGCGTGCCGCTATCTTCCATATTCGTCATCATGAAATTGCGATCGGCGCCCGACTGCAATCGCACCCAATCGTTGGCCCAGCGATTCATCTGCTCGCCGTGCCAGTACGTGCTCGACGCCAGGCTCTCGCCCAGCGTCACGAACGGCGGCTTCACCGCGTTGTCATAACCTTTGAACTGTTTGCGAAACTCCGCGATGCCCACGCTGTCCTTCACTGGATGATCTTTGGTCAGTGCGTAGGCCCACTTCGCCAGGCCTTCGTTGAGCGGAAAATTGATCGTGTCGACAGTCCAACCGTCCGCTTTGTCGTTCGGTTTCTTGGCGCCGAGCGGCAGCAGACCATAGGGCCATTCCTTCGGAATCTCACGCGCATCGATCTCGTATAAAAGATCGCCGTCGATCACGCTGCGCGACCAAGCCGCCGTGCCAAGAGAGACATCCTGCGGATCGCCGCCCGCGATGCCGGCGACCAACCAATACGCTTTGCTCAGATCGAAGCGCGCGTCGGTTCCGAGTGCCACGATCGATGTCGCCGCATTCGTGATGCCGCCACCGGTGCAGATCGCGAGCAACCCGCGATCGTTCATGCGCAGCTCGTATTCACCGAGAGGAAACGGAAACACTTTGTCGAGCTTTTCCCGCTCCACCCACAGCTGAAACTCGCCTGGCTGATCGCCGGTGATCGCGCCGATCTCATACATCGCCACTACGACGACTTTGACGGGAATACGCTCCGCCGCGTAGGTGGGCAGCGCCAGCAAGACGGCAAGCAATGCGCCCCAGGTCCGGGATCCGATATCGAGCATGCGGGCTCCGCAATTTATTGTGTGGCAACGAAGTCGCAGGGCTGGTGCAAAATATCGGCCAGCATCGACCCCAATCGTTTCCGTGCTTTTTTCTCGCACACGCGTTCCACCTTGGGGCAAGCACGCGCAGCCTCGCACCGCTGACGATCACAATCGAGCGTGTAACGCACCGAATTACCCGAACAAAGGCCGTGGCCCTGGACTTGCACCGGCTCGTGCACCAACCACAGCGCGGTGCCGTCATGAAAGCCTTCATCGAGAACCTGCCCAAGGCCGAGTTGCACGTCCATCTCGAAGGCACGCTGGAGCCGGAGCTGAGCTTCGCGCTGGCGAAAAAGAACGGCATCGCGATCGAATATGACACGCCTCAGGCGCTGCTCGCCGCCTACGACTTCAACGACCTGCCGTCGTTCCTCGCGATTTATTACCGCGCCATGAAGGTGCTCCGTTACGAAGAAGATTTTTTCGAGTTGACCTGGCAATACCTGCTCAAAGCTCACAGCCAGAACGTCGTCTACGCGGAAATGTTTTTCGATCCGCAGGCGCACACCAGCCGAGGCGTCGGCTTCGACGCTGTGATTCGAGGTATCCGCCGCGCACAGGAGCTCGCCGCCTCCGAGCTCGGATTACAAACACAGCTCATCCTGTGTTTCCTGCGCGATCTGACCGCCGAGTCCGCGCTGCAGACGTTGCAACAAGCCCTGCCCTACAAGGATTGGATCGTCGGCGTCGGCCTCGACTCCGACGAGAAAGACAATCCACCGGTGAAGTTCGCCGAAGTTTTCAGCCGCGCCCGCGTCGCTGGCTTCAAGCTCACCATGCACTGTGACGTCAACCAGCAAGACACGTTGACCCACCTCCACCAATGCCTCGAAACCATCGGCGTCGATCGCATCGACCACGGCATCAACTCACTCGAAGATCCCTCGCTGATCGAAACGATCCGCGCCCGCGGCCTCGGCCTGACAGTGTGCCCGGTCTCCAACCGCTTCTGCGTCCAGGATCTCACCGCGTCGCATATCAAACGCATGCTTCAACTCGGCATGCGCGCCACCATCAACTCCGACGACCCCGCCTACTTCCGCGCCTACATGAATGAAAACCTGATCGCCCTGCATGAGGAAGGCGATGTGAGTCGCGACGAGATCGTGCAGCTGGTGAAGAACAGCTTCGTCGTCGCGTGGCTCGATGAGGAGCGGAGGTCGAAGTATTTGTCGGCGGTGGAGGAGTATGTGAGACAGGCGGCGTAGAATAGCTTGCCAGGCTTTTTGCGAGTGGCCTCTTTCGAAGCCCTGTCATGGGATGGGCGAACCAATTGCTCTCGCATTCCAACTATCCCATCATTGGAAACATCGACGAAGAGGCAAGCGGCGGCCGCGAGTATTGAATACGAGACTTAGAGCCATCCATCAGTTGGACAGCGGTCGTTACCGAGTGGAACTTGCAACTCGCAATGGCACGCGAAGCGCGTCGTTCGTATTCAACGTTCAAGACGGCGATATTCAGGTCGTACAATCGCCGCCTGACTTCGTCGAACACATGCGACACCGCTTGGCACCTGCAGCGCCGATATTGGAAGGCATCCTGGCTTTCCACCGCGCGCAGGACTTGCGGATTGAGCTTTAGCATCAAGGCAATGACACGCGTCAAATCGTTTCCGGAACTGGAACAGTTCCTTGGCGGCTATTTTCATCAGGACTGGATGCACGATGCGCCCGATCCCGAGGGCATCATCCAACTCTTTGTTGCTCACGCGACCAGCGAACAAATGGCCGGCGTGCGTCAAGAGCTCAACAAGGTGCTGAACCAACAGCGCAGCGATGCAGAGCTGCAAGACTTGCTTATCAAGCTAGGTTGTTACGTATACCTGTCGGCGCTCGGCGTGACGGCGCGAGAATGGTTGACCACTGTTCGTGCCCGAATCACTGAGCTTGCGGCCGCGAAACGCTAAAGCGAGGGCGCTCGCTTCGGCCGCGGGCTGGGCCGTGATTCTTCTTTAAGTCCACCGCCCCGCAGCTACGCGATCGTCGTCGCCAGACGTTTCTTTATCGACCTTCGCCCATCTTTCTGGGCTCGGGCACCGGGCGTTCGTTGCTGCGGCTGGCGTGGCTCACGTGAGTAATTTCCTTCCTACGGCAACGCTCCCCTCGACAGCATGCTCCTATGCACGACCGCAGCGGTCGAACTTTGCGCCGCCTCCATAGTTAAAACCGGAAGTCTGCCCACGGAGTCCTGCATGCAAGCGCTGAGCACCGCCTTCGCCAGCCTCGAACCTGCCACTTGGATCACGCTTGCGTGCGTCATGATTGGACTGGCGCTGACGCATTTCGCGCTCAGCTGGAGCATCAAGCACAAGGCACATCGCGAGTCCGAGCAGCATCCACCTCAAGCAACAGGCACACAGCGCGCGGTGCGACGCTGGATCTGGCAGGGCGCGATACGTTGCATTCCGCCGCTCGCGCTGCTGATTTGGGTGAACGGCTTACATTTCGGGCTGGTCACCGTCGCCAACGACTTGGAGGAATATTCTTTCACGGCGACGGCAGTCGAAGCACTCGACTGGCTGCAAGGGATCGGCACCCTGCTCGTCATTACGTGGCTGTTGACTCGCATTGGCCGGACCATGGACCAGGCGCTCCGTTCCATTGCCTCGCGTACCGACAACGATTGGAGCGAGATTCTCGCGCCGTTCGCAGGCCGCGCCGTGCGCCTTGTCTTGCCGCTGATTGCGATTCTGCTCGGCGCGCCTGCGCTGGTGGTGTCGCCGCAAACCGAAACCATCGTGCGACATGCCACGAGCATTCTGGTGATCGGCACATTGGCCTACCTGGGTTTGCAACTCATTCAAGTCGGCACATCGCTGATCCTGCAGAAGCAGGAGCTCTCGGTCAGCGACAACCGGCGCGCTCGTGCGATCTACACGCAAGTAACGATGCTGCGCAAGATCGTCACCAGCATCGTCGTGTTGATTGCCATAGCCTCGATGCTGATGGTATTCGAATCGGTGCGCCACTTCGGCACAGCGATCATCGCGTCGGCCGGCATCGCCGGCATCATTCTCGGCTTCGCGGCCCAGAAGAGCATTGCCACGCTGCTGGCCGGCATCCAGATCGCCCTCACGCAACCCATCCGAATTGATGACGTTGTCATCGTCGAAGGCGAATGGGGCCGCATCGAGGAAATCACGCTCACCTACGTGGTCGTGGTCGTCTGGGACTTGCGACGCCTGGTGCTGCCGATCTCTTACTTCATCGAGAAGCCGTTCCAGAACTGGACGCGCATCTCGGCCGACATCATCGGCTCGGTGTTTCTTTACCTCGATTACAACGCGCCGCTGGAGCCCTTGCGCGCCGAGATGCAGCGCATACTCGAAGCCTCGGCGCTGTGGGATCGCAAAGTCGCAGTGCTACAGGTCACCGATACCAAACAACACACCATGGAAGTTCGCATCATCGTCAGCGCACGGGACGCCGGGCAAGCCTGGGATCTGCGTTGCGAGCTGCGCGAGAAGCTGATCGGCTTTTTACAACGACACCATCCCGAGAGCCTGCCGCGTATCCGTACGGCGTTCGCCAGCGAAGGCTCGGGCGAGGAAACGTTCAACTTTTCGGTCAAACGCTCCGAGCCCCGCAGCCCGGAGATCGTCACGGTCAATTCTTGACCGGAATCCAAATCTCTAGTCCACCGTTGCCGCTGCGTGAGTCGAACTCCGGACCGTAGACCTCCAGCACAGGGGCATCGGCAACCTCGTGTCCCGACTCCGGCACCCAGCGAGTCCAAATCGCAGCGAAGGTGCCACTGATGGTCGAGATGTGTTCACGATGGTTGAAGATTGCATAACGCTGCGGTGGAATACGCAGAGTCGCAAGCTCCGGCGGCGTGCGCCCGAAATCTCGCACTTCTGTACCGCAGAGATATTCCATGTTCCCCGCGTCGTCGGTGTTGTAAACGACGCCATATGCGACCTGCTCGACCTGGTCAGGAATGGATCCGAAGTAACTCAGGAAACGCTGCCACTGCGACGGAATGCCACCCTTCTGCTCGCAGTTATAGCGCGCAGAAATACCGGCGATCAGCATCGGCTTGCCCTGCGCGAAGCGTGGCGGTTCCAAGTTGGGAAGTTGCTGGTGATTCATGGCGACGGGCTCCACGATGGCGAGTTTGTCGACGTGACCTTGTGCGCGCACCGCCTCAGGCGTGAGCCCGAAGTGATCGCGGAAGGCACGAGTGAATGCCTCGTGAGAGCCATAGCCGGCGCTCAACGCCACCGATAAAACATCCGGCGCACCGTTCGCGAGATCGCGTGCCGCAATCGACAGGCGGCGCCCGCGCACGTAGCGCATGAGCGATTGGCCCGACAGGTGGGTAAACGCTCGCGTCAAGTAGTACGGCGAGACGTTCACTTGCGCGGCAATGGACTCGAGCGACAACTCATCGCTGAGATGACTTTCGATAAACCAAAGTGCGCTGTTGATGGGATTCATGGCGGACTGTTCCGAGGCACGACGCCATTGTCGGCTCGTCCGCCGCAGCTCGCTTGATCGAACTTGCGGTCAGCGCGCCGGTGCTTTGAGTAATGCCTTGTCCAGAATACCGCCATCGGCGAAGTGGGTTTTGACGACGGCATCCCAGCCGCCGAACACTTCGTCGACAGTGACCAATTTGACCGACGGGAATTGACTGGCGTACTTCTTCAATGCCGCTGGGTCGTGGACCCGGTTGTAGTGCCTGGCGACGATGTCTTGCCCGGCCGGGCTGTAGAGATATTGCAGGTAGGCTGTCGCCGCATCGCGCGTACCTTTCTTATCGACGACTTTGTCGACGACAGCCACCGGAAAGTCGGCGCGTAAGCTCATCGACGGCATGACCGCTTGCAGATTGCTCTTGCCGTACTCGCGACGGATCGCAATCACTTCGCTTTCGAAGGTCACCAACACATCGCCGATGTTGCGCTCGACGAACGTCGTCGTCGCGCCGCGCCCCCCGGTATCGAAAACTGGAACGTTTGCGAGCACACGTGCAACGAAATCCGCCGCCTTGGTTTGATCGCCTTTGCTTTGCTCCAGCGCATAGGCGTACGCCGCGAGATAGGTATAGCGGCCGTTCCCCGACGTCTTGGGATTCGGAAACACCACTTGAATGCCGGGCTTGACCAGGTCCGCCCAATCTTTCACTTGCTTCGGGTTCCCGGCACGCACCAGCAACACCGGCAGCGAATAGTAAGGCGATGCGTGATTCGGCAAACGCTCGCGCCAGTTCGACGCGACCAATCCCCGCTTTTCGAGCAGCTCGATGTCGGTGACTTGATTGAACGTCACGACGTCCGCCGGCATGCCGTCCGCAACCGTCCGCGCCTGTTTGGACGAACCGCCGTGCGACTGGCGAATCTTCAGCGTCTTGCCGGACTGCTTCTGCCACTGCGCGACAAATGCGGGATTGATCTCGTCGAACAGCTCACGCGAGACGTCATACGAGGCGTTCAGCAACTCCTGGGCGAACGCCGTTGGGATGAAGAAAAGGGCAACCAGGACCAGCAGCGGGCGAATATTCATGATCGCGGATCATAAATAAAAAAAGCGGCGCCGCAATCGCGACACCGCTTTTGTGAGCGCCAGGCGCTCGATTCGACTACTGAGCCTGATTCGATTACTGAGCCTGATTCGATTACTGAGCTGGGGGCGGCGGAGTCGTGCCGGAATCTGCCGGCGGAGTCGTCGCATCCGGAGCCGGCGGTGTTTCGGACGGCGTCGGGGCCGGAGCCGTTTCAGTCGGGGCTGGAGCCGTCGTCGTGTCGGCCGGCGGAGCAGCCGTCTCGGCACTGTCGTCCTTTTTAGCGCAGCCGGCTGTCAGCAACATCGCGGACACGGCGAGCAAAGCAAGAGCACGCATACTTGAATCCTCCAGTGAGATTCGAACGATGAGCGAAGTCCCCTACTAAGTGGTCTGCGTTCGAGATGGTTCCAAAACAGTGACCTCACCCGAGATGGAACGTGAGATGTCAATGTTTCGTCAATGCCTCGGCATTACATCTCGCCGCGCATCCATCATATAACGTTTACTTCGCCGTCGGCGTCTGTTCGCAATACTTCGACCAGTGCCCCACGAGTTCGTTAACGACGGGCGCGCCCACCTGATACGCCGCTTCCACCGACGCTCGCAGGCCGGCATAGCCTTCATTTTCTTTGAGCAAATGTTCGGCCGCACTCATGCCCGGCGGCGGCATCGTGTAATTGCTCGCCGTGCGTAACACCATCACACGATCTTTATTCACCTTACCGGTGGGATGTAAGTAAGTCATTGCTTGAAAGCTGCCGGTGTCTTCCATCGCCGAAGTCACGAAATTTCCCTGCTTGTCGGTCCAGTAGCTCACCCACTGATCCGCCCAATCGTTCAGCAGCTTGCCGTGCCAGAACGTCATGCCCGCGAGATTGTCGCCCTTCAACACGAACGGCGGCTTCTGCGCATTGGGATAACCTTTGAATGCCGCACGCGTCTTCTGCAAGTCCGGACTGTCCGCCAGCTTGATGTTTCGAGTGAGCTGGTAGGCCCATTCAGTGAGCTGCGGATTCAAACGAAACATTTCGCCGGTGGGCTCGGGCTTCTTCGGATCGTAGGGTTTGCGAGTGAAACGTGCGAAGTAACCCGTCGGCCAGTCCGACGGAATTTCACGCGCGTCGATTTCGTGAGCCAGATCGCCGTCGACCAGATACTCCGCCCACGCCGCGGAGCCGATCGATGCATCGGCCGGATCGACGCCCGCAATGCCAGCGACCAACCAATAACTCTTGGAAAGATCGAAGCGAGGATCCAAACCTAGCGCCATGACAGCGGTTGCGGAATTCGCCGTGCCCATCCCGGTGACCATGCCAAGCACGCCGGTCTCGCGATTCAGATACAAATCGTGGTGATGCGCGAATGGCAGTCGCTCGTTCAACTTCTGTCGCTCGCGCCATAGCTGGAACTCGCCGGCCGTATCACCGGTGTCCTCGCCGATTTCGAACATGGTCACGACCACGACCTTCACTTCGATCGGTGCAGCCATCGCCGAGTGGCTGCCGACGCTGATCGCGGCCAGCAAGCCGAAACAGATATTTCTAATCATTGATCACTCGCTCGTCATTTCCGGATGCATGCGCAGGCCGTCGCCGACACGCGGCTGATCGCCGATGGCGGCGATGCGCGGAATGGCGGCGAGCACGATGTTCAAACTCAAAGGATTCAGGCGGGGATACACTTTCTTGATTGTTTCCCAATCCCACTCTCCCACGCCCTCGGCCGGATTCGAGATCGCGACCAGCGCGGCATAGTTGATACCTATCATACGCGCGTAAGCCATCTCGGAACCGACATTCATGGTCACCAGATCGCCGCCCCATTGCCGGAACATACGAATCTCACTGACGGTCTCGAAGCGCCCACCTCGCGCTTGCACGACCACACCTTGTTCGTGAAGTTGAATGTCGTCGTAGTCGTGTGTGCCTCGCACGGCCTTGCGAGTTTCGTCGATGAGGATATCCCGGAGCAGCGGGTCCATGGCGGGGACGTAGCGTGGCAGAGGGATGGACTTTGGATCGTGATAGACGATTTGGGGCATCGATAGTGGACGGTCGATGTTCAGATCGATGAAGTCGTGAGGCACGACGTAGTCGTAGAGTTTCATCGAAGGGTTGATGCCACCGGCGGTGGCGCCACCGATGGCGTCACGGACGCCGAGGTCGTATAGAGCGGCCCAGGTTTCCAGCCATTTGCCTTCGCCGTGGGCGTGGATGTAATAGAACGGGATGCCGGCGGCGGTCTCGGCGTAATAGATTTTTGGGGATTCGCCCACTTTGGTCTTGATAGTGAAGTGGCCTTTGATCAGGCCTGGTTTCTTCAGCAGGGCGTCGTTGATGAAGGTGCCGCCGACGACGGCGATCTTCGCCTTTGGGAAGTCGTTGACGGTCGCGGCCCATGTGGCCACTGTGAGTAGTGCGAGCAGTACGCCTGCGCAGAGCCTGGTTGGTAGTTTAATCATCGTTCGTTGTTCTCGATGTGTTTGTGTAAGAGGAACTGCGGCTCGCGAAGGCCGGAGGCGGGCTACCTCCTTCCGGCACCGCGCACGGGCTTTGTCCGCGCAGACGCGCGGACCATACTCCGTACATCCCTGTAGCTGCTGCTCGAAAAAACATCCCTGTTTTATTCAAGCTGCCGAAAGGAGGTAGCCCGCCTCCGACCTCCGCCGAATTCGGTGTGGCACGCATAACACTGCCGGAGACGCGGCTTCGCTCGCCCAGTTCGCGTCAACAAACATTGGTGGCATGACGTCGCATCGCTTTACCTTGGCTCTTAATCTCACAACATCAATGTTTGTATCGGCGGAGGCTGTCGAGGGTCGGGATCGGTTCGGCGACATGGGGCGGCCGCCGCCGCGCGACGGTTTGTGGCTCGGCGGCTGGTGACGTGGGAAGGCTGAGCTGACACCCGTGACGCCGAGCCCTTGTCGCGCAAGGCTCGCCAGAGAAATTGATCTGTCCGCAGATCAATTTCTCTGAAGCGCGGCCGCCCCATGTCGTCGACCCGCCCCCCACCCTCGACAGCCTTCGCGAGCCACCGCCCCTTCCGAACTCCGACTCCGCACTCCAAAAGACAACGCCCGAAGAACGCGGCGGCAGTCACAAACGT
>Ga0247784_1000252_pt1 | contig 15683 bp, 12 predicted proteins | sample UWRJL169409R5_FD_179909 | JGI IMG/M metagenome (GOLD analysis project Ga0247784, IMG submission 179909) | Plant litter microbial communities from Arlington Agricultural Research Station in Wisconsin, United States - UWRJ-L169-409R-5 | ecosystem: Environmental > Terrestrial > Plant litter >...
ATCGTGTTGGGCGCGACGTCGCCAATGATGGGCCGGAGCGCCGGCACGCCGGCGATGAACAGGATCCAGTACAGGAACACCGCGAAGATCAGATTGAATATCGGCCCCGCGAGCAATACGGCGACTCGTTTCCACACCGGCTGGCGATTGAAAGCCCGTGGCAGGTCTTCTTCGGCGACGTTGCCTTCGCGCTCGTCGAGCAATTTCACGTAGCCGCCCAGTGGAATCGCGGCGAGGACATATTCGACCTGATCGTTACCCGAGATCCTCTGCCACAGCGGTTTGCCGAAGCCGATGGAGAAGCGCAGTACCTTGATGCCGAGCTTGCGAGCCACCCAGAAGTGGCCGAACTCGTGGACCGCGACCAGAATGCCGATCGCGACGATGAACGCCGGTATCGCGATCAACACTTCCGTGGGACTGTTGGTCAATGTCATGCACAAACTCCCGTGGCCGCCGTGAGCGCCGCATGCGCCTCGCGGCGCGCCCAGTCATCCGCGTTCAACACGTCTTCGAGCGAATGCGCCGGCGTCGCATGGTGACGAGCGAGTACGCGCTCGGTCACTGCAGGAATCTCCAGGAACGACAACCGTCGCTGCAAAAAAGCTTCGACCGCCACTTCGTTCGCGGCGTTCAATACCGCCGGAGTCGTGCCGCCTTCCGCGGCTGCCGCGCGAGCCAGTCCCAGGCTCGGAAACCGGACCGCGTCGGGAGCTTCAAACTCCAGCTTCGCGGTCCGCAAAATATCGAGGGATTCTACACCCGAGGCAATCCGCTCCGGCCAGCCGAGCGCGTGCGCAATCGGCGTGCGCATGTCCGGGTTACCCAGTTGCGCCAGCATCGAGCCGTCGATGTATTCCACCAGCGAGTGCACGATGCTCTGGGGATGCACCACCACCTCTACCTGGGCTGGCGGCAAACTGAACAACAGGCAGGCTTCGATCTGCTCCAATCCCTTGTTCATCAGCGTGGCCGAATCCACAGAAATCTTTCGACCCATCACCCAACGCGGATGCGCGCAGGCTTGTTCGGGCGTGACCGTCCGCAGCGCGCTGGCCGGAGTACGTAGAAAGGGCCCGCCAGAAGCCGTCAGCAAAACTCGTCGCACGTCGGTGCGAGGGGTGCCGACTGCCCCATGCATACATTGGAAGACCGCGTTGTGCTCACTGTCGACCGGCAGCAGCGTCGCCCCGCCCTCACGCACTGCTTGCATGAACAACGGCCCGGACATCACCAGGGCTTCCTTGTTCGCGAGCATGACGCGTTTGCCCGCCTTCGCAGCCGCCAGGCTGGATCGCAGACCGGCAGCGCCGACGATGGCCGCCATCACGGCGTCGACATCCTCGTGGGCCGCGACTTCGCTCAATGCAGCCTCGCCGACCAGAACGCGAGTGGCCGAACCTGCGCTGTGTAATTCGGCGCTGAGTTTGGTGGCCGCTGCGGCATCGACGACCACGGCAAATCGCGGACGATGCGCAAGGCATTGCTCACGCAGTCGCGCCACGTTGTTGTGAGCTGTCAGCGCGAAAACTTCATAACGATCCGGATGGCGAGCGAGCACATCAAGCGTGCTCACGCCGATGCTACCGGTGGAACCGAGCACCGCGACTTTCATCTTGGGCTGCGCGCTCATCTCAGCAGCCCCAGGCGTTCCAGTCCGATGACGAACACCGGCGCGGCTGCGGTCACGCTGTCGACGCGATCGAGCACGCCGCCGTGACCGGGCAACAGATTGCCACTGTCTTTCAAGCCTGCGTGGCGCTTGAACATGCTCTCAGTGAGATCGCCGACCACCGAGGCAATCGCGACTACCAGGCACAACATCATGAACGGCACGGTGCGCATCTCGAACCACCACACGCCGGCGGCAGCCATCAACAACGCGGCGAACAGCCCGCCGATCACGCCTTCCCAGGTTTTACCCGGGCTGACCTTGGGGGCGAGCTTGTGCTTGCCGAACGCTCGGCCGGCGAAATAAGCGCCAACGTCCGCGGCCACGACCAGCAACAACAGGAACAACAACAGCTGCGGCCCTTCGGCATGCAGACGCACCAGTGCCACCCAGGCCGGCACGAGCACGAACAGCCCGGCAATCGCCGCAGTGGTTCGATTCACTCTGGACGGCGCCAACGCGATCCACAACAGCGCCAGGACCCACCAGGCAAGCGCGCCATAAAGCATCAGATCCGCGCGCCCGTTATCGACTCCGACATACCAGGTCGCGACCAGGCACACGGCGATGAACGCAACGTAAGCCAGTCGCGCCGAGAATTCGCGGAATCCAGGGAATGCCGACCATTCCCACGCTCCCGCCAGCACGAGCAGCGACAGGACCATGGCGGTGATGGTGTGAGGAACGGCGAGAGCGACCAGGATGACCAGCGGGCCGAGCACCAGCGCTGTAATCACTCGCTGGCGGAGCATCAGTGCGCCTCCACCTGGTTCGGCGTCAGCCCGAACCGCCGTTGCCGGCGCGAGAAATGCTCTATCGCGGTATCCAGCTCGCGCGCGCCAAAGTCGGGCCAGAGCGTGTCGCAGAAGTAAAGCTCGGTGTAAGCCAGGTTCCACAGCAGAAAGTTGCTGATGCGCTGTTCTCCCCCAGTGCGAATCAACAGGTCCGGGTCGGGTAACCCGGCCAGCGCCATCTGCGAGCCGAGCGCGGCTTCGTCGATGGCATCGCTCTGTAATTGTCCGGCAGCACAGCGGCTCGCAAGTTCCCTGGCGGCCATCGCGATGTCCCAGCGACCGCCATAGGCAACGGCGATCACCAAGGTCATGCCCGAGTTCGCGTCCGTGAGTCGCATGGCGCTTTCCATGCGTTCGCGCAATGCCGTCGACAGCTGCGACAGATTGCCGATGAAACGCACGCGAATGCCGTTGCGATGCAAGCCCTCGATCTCCTCGTCGAGCGCTTCGAGGAAACGATTCATGAGCATCGAGACTTCTTCGCGCGGCCGCTGCCAGTTCTCGCTGGAGAACGCGAACAGCGTCAGCACCTCGACCCGGCGCTTGGCGCAGTTCTCGACGATCTGTTTGACGGAACGCACACCCATGCCATGCCCGGCGGTGCGCGGCAACGCGCGGGCCGCAGCCCAACGACCGTTGCCGTCCATGATGACCGCGATGTGACGCGGCACGCCGCTCGGACTGGGATTCTTCACGGGCGCGTTAGATCTGCATCAACTCTTTTTCTTTTTCCGCCAGCACCTGCTCGATGTCGGCGACGTGCTTGTCGGTCAGCTTCTGCACTTCGTCGCTGGCGCGGCGTTCGTCGTCCTGGGACAGCAGCTTTTCTTTGAGCATGTCCTTGATCTCGTTATTCACGTCGCGACGTACGTTGCGGACCGCGACGCGCGCGTTCTCCGCTTCGTGGCGCACGACCTTGGCGAGATCGCGACGGCGCTCCTCGGTGAGCGGCGGCATCGGTACGCGAATCACTGTGCCCGCAGTGTTCGGCATCAGGCCGAGATCGGACTTCATGATGGCCTTCTCGATCACCTGCACCATGGTCTTCTCCCACGGCGTGACTGTAATCGTCCTGGCATCTTCGAGTGCCACATTGGCGACCTGATTCAACGGCACTTCGTTGCCGTAGTACTCGACGCGAATGTGTTCGAGCAGGCTTGGATGCGCGCGTCCGGTGCGCAGCCGCTTCAGTTCGTTGCGAAATGCGACGACGCATTTCTGCATGCGTTCCACGGCGTCTTTTTTTACGTCTTCCAGCATGGTCGTTTCTCCAAGCCTTGGGAGTGACTGGTCACTGATGACTAGTGAATAGTCAGAAAACGCATTATCGCGTCATCCAACCACGGTGTTCACTCTGACCAGTCACTAGTCACCAGTCACTATTCACTTCATTAACCATTCGTAACCAACGTGCCGACGTCCTCGCCGCGCACGATGCGCAACAGCTCGCCGGGCGTGTTCAGGTCGAATACACGCAACGGCAGGTTGTTGTCACGGCACATGACGATCGCGGTCGCGTCCATCACGTTGAGACGATCCATCAGCACCTTGTCGAACGTCAGGCGCGTATAACGCGTGGCGTTCGGGTTTTTCATCGGATCGTCGGAATAAATACCGTTCACCTTGGTGGCTTTGAGCAGCAGATCGGCGTTGATCTCGATCGCGCGCAGGCTCGCGGCCGTGTCGGTGGTGAAGAAAGGATTGCCCGTGCCCGCAGCGAGAATGCAGACCCGGCCCTTTTCGAGATGCCGGACCGCGCGGCGGCGAATGTATTCCTCGCAGACTTCGTTGATGCGAATCGCTGACATCACGCGCGCGTGCAAGCCGAGCGCTTCGATCGCGTCCTGCATGGCCAGCGAATTCATCACCGTCGCCAGCATGCCCATGTGATCGCCGGTGACGCGGTCCATCCCGGCGCGGGCCAGCCCCGCTCCACGAAAGATGTTGCCGCCGCCGATCACCACCGCCACCTGCATGCCGAGGCTCATCACCTCTCGAATCTCCATCGCCACGCGCTTCAGCATCTTCGGATCGATGCCGTAGTCCTCGTCTCCCATCAACGCTTCGCCGGACAGCTTGACCAGAATGCGTCGCAGGCCGGTGCCGTTCGGCGCACTCGGGTTGGCTTGGGATGCTGGCATGAAAACCCTTTGTCTATCGAAAGTTGACGGCCATTATAAAGAACCCCGCCGAGGCGGGGTTCAAAGTTCGCATCGCAACGGTAGCGATTGAGCCCGTTTAGCTCTTGCCACCTGCTTTACGCACTTCCTCGGCGAAATCCTCCTGCTTCTTCTCGATGCCGGCGCCGACTTCGTAACGCACCATCGACAGCACTTCGCCGCCCGCTTTTTTCAGGTACTGCTCGACCGTCTGCTTGTCGTCCTTCACGAACGGCTGGCCCAGCAGCGTGATCTCGTTCAGCCACTTGCGGACCTTGCCTTCGACGATCTTTTCCAACAGCTCGCGCGGCTTGCCGGCGTTCTTTGGATCCTGCGCCGCCTGATCGACGTACACAGCCTTTTCCTTCGCCACTTCGTCGGCAGGCACTTCCGCGGTCGTGACACGTGCCGGATTGATCGCAGCCACGTGCATGGCGATGTCCTTCGCGACCGCCTCGTCGCCGGATTTCATCGCGACCAGCGCGCCGATACGCGTGCCGTGCAGGTAGGAACCCACGACGGCCGGCGCTTCGAGGATCTGCAAGCGACGCACGCTGATGTTCTCGCCGATCTTGGCGATCAACGCACGGCGGGTCTCTTCGATCGACTGACCGCCCGGAATGGCCTGCTCGCCCAAGCCGGCCACATCGGCGATGCGCTTGTCGAGTGCCACCTTGGCGACCGCTTTGGCGAAGTTCTGGAAGTCGTCGCCGCGAGCGACGAAGTCGGTCTCGCAGTTCACTTCCACGATCGCGGCACGCTTGCCGTCGGCCGAGCGCTCCAGAACGATCACGCCTTCGGCGGCGACGCGCGAGGCCTTCTTGTCGGCTTTCGCCAGGCCGGACTTACGCATCGCTTCCGCGGCGGCGTCGAGGTCGCCATTGGCTTCGACCAGCGCCTTCTTACATTCCATCATGCCTGCGCCGGTTCGCTCGCGCAGGATCTTCACGGCTTCTGCTGTAACGGCCATGACTTACTCCGTCGCCGGCGTATCGGTCTTGGCAACGACAGCTGGAGCTGGAGCTGCTGCTGGGGCAGCCGTGGTCGGCTTGCGCTTGGCCAGCGCCGCCTGACGGCGAGCCATGAATTCTTCCGGCGACACGTCGCCTTCGACGTCGTCGACTTCCGCGGCCACCACTTCTTCGACCTGGCCACCGCCAGGCAACTTCTCATCCTGACCACGACGGCGCGGCGGACCTTTCTTCTTCACAGTCGCCGGCTTGCGGTCGCGACGCGGGGGCGGCGCACCAGCGGCCTTCGGCTTCGGCTTGCCCTCTTCGTCCAGCTCGACGAATTCGTCTTCGCCCGCCGGCACTTCCGGCAGCGCCGAACGACCTTCCAGCGCAGCGTCGGCAATGCCTTCGACGTACAGCTGAATGGCGCGCATGGCGTCGTCGTTGCCCGGGATCACGTAATCGACGTCATCCGGCGTGCAATTGGTATCGACGACCGCGACCACCGGGATGCCCAGCTTCTTGGCTTCATGAATCGCGATCTTTTCGTGGCCGACATCGATCACGAACAGCACGTCCGGCAGCGAGTCCATTTCCTTGATGCCGCCGAGGCTGCGTTCCAGCTTTTCGCGTTCACGGCGCAGGCCCTGGGCCTCGCGCTTGCTGTGCTGTTCGAAGTTGCCGTTGGTGGCCATGTCGTCGAGCGTGCTGAGACGCTTGATCGACTGCCGCACGGTCTTGAAATTGGTGAGCATGCCACCCAACCAACGGTGGCTGACGAAAGGCATGCCGGCGCGGGCCGCAGCCTGACGCACGGCTTCGCGAGCCGAGCGCTTGGTGCCGACAAACAGCACGCGTCCGCCGTCGGAAGCGACCTGGCGGATGAAATTCGAGGCTTCCGTGTACAACGGCAGCGTCTTTTCGAGGTTGATGATGTGGATACGGTTACGTTCGCCGAAGATGTACTGAGCCATCTTGGGGTTCCAGAAGCGGGTCTGATGTCCGAAATGAACACCCGCTTCCAGCATCTGTCGCATGGACACGCTGGCCATAATGCAAAACTCCTGAAGGGGTTGAGCCTCCACCCGCCCCGTGCGACGACCTGTAAGCTTGAGTTACAGGCACCCCGTCGCCCGTGTCGGCAAGGTGTGAGAATTAAAGGGACAAGAAACGGTTAGATAGATTCATTGCCAAAAAAACGCGCGCTTTATACCATAAACTCCATGATCGTTCACAAATTTTTCCTGACCGGCGCTACTGCCCACCACGAGGCGTTCGGATCATGATGCGTGGCCTGCTGCAATCACTTAACCGCAAGGTTTCCGGTAGCGACGACAATGCTGCCGCCAGCCTCACCGCCGCGACTCACGCCATGCAGGTGACGATCAAAACCCCTGCCGAACAGGAGCAGATGCGCACGGCCGGCCGGCTGGCCGCCGACGTGCTCGACATGATCGGGCCGTACGTCGTCCCCGGCGTGACCACCGAAGAGCTCAACGCGCGCTGCCACGACTACATCGTGAACGTGCAGAAAGCGATTCCGGCCCCGCTCAATTACCGCGGCTTCCCGAAGTCGATCTGTACGTCGGTGAATCATGTCGTGTGTCACGGCATCCCGAGCCCGGACAAGCGCCTGAAGCAAGGCGACATCATCAATGTCGACGTGACTGTCATCAAAGATGGCTGGCACGGCGACACCAGTCGCATGTTCGCCGTCGGCAAAATCGCTCCGGCCGCGCAGCGCTTGATCGACATCACGCGCGAGGCCATGTGGATCGGCATCCGCCAGATCCGTCCGGGTACCCGCCTGGGCGATCTCGGCGCGGCGATCCAGGGCTTCGTCGAACCCCAACACCTGTCGATCGTACGCGAGTACTGTGGCCACGGGATCGGCAAAATCTTCCACGAAGATCCGCAGGTCCTGCATTATGGGGAGCGCGGTCGCGGCTTCGAGCTGGTCCCGGGCATGACGTTTACCGTCGAGCCGATGGTGAATGCCGGTAAACGCCACGTGCGGCTGCTGGCCGACGGCTGGACCGTCATCACCAAGGATCATTCCTTGTCGGCGCAATGGGAACACACAGTCCTGGTGACTGACACCGGCTACGAAGTGCTCACGCTCGGCGCGGCCGACCGCTGACGCAAGAATGGAATTATGTTTTTCGGGCGCTGCCCCGGGTCGCGCAAGGGTCGTCGGCCACGACGCCCGATCCCGAGTTTCTAACAAGTTGCTATGCCGCCCGTTGTCACGCCCGATGATTTAGAAGAACTCACCGCTCGCCCGGTGAGCGATCCGCACTGGGATTATCTCGCGTCGTTACACAGCACGCTTGCGGCGGTCACACCGCAGGACATCGCGACCTTCCGCAGCGCCCTGATCGAGGGCGACAATCGTCTCAAACAACGTTTCAACGATGACGAGCCGGTCGAGCGCCTGGTGCGCGATCGTGCTCGCCTGGTCGACACACTGCTCAAGACGGCGTGGTCGCTGCACGTCGGCGAACACGTTCGCGATGTCGCGCTCATCGCAGTCGGTGGCTATGGCCGCGGCGAGCTGAACCTCTGCTCCGACATCGACATCATGATCCTGCTGCCGAAGAGCGAGTCCGCTCCCTGGCAGAGCTCGCTGGAACGTTTTCTCACATTCATGTGGGACATCGGCCTGGAAGTGGGCCACAGCGTGCGCACCATCGACGACTGCCAACGCGAGAGCGCGGCGGACGTGAGCGTCGCCACGACGATGATCGAAGCGCGCTTGCTCAAAGGCCCCGAACTGTTGTTCGAAGCCATGCGTCGCGCGCTCGGCCCCGAACGCGTGTGGCCGACTAAAGATTTCTTCGAGGCCAAAGTCGCCGAACAGACCGCGCGTCATCATCGTTACTTCGACACCGCGTACAACCTCGAACCGAACGTGAAGTCGAGCCCGGGCGGCCTGCGCGATATCCAAACCATCGGCTGGGTCGCCAAGCGTCACTTCGGCGCCGAGTCGCTCGATGAACTGGTCGAGCACGGCTTCCTCACCAAGAGCGAGCTGCGCAAGTTGAAGACCGCGCAGGCGTTCCTATGGAAAGTTCGCTTCGCGCTGCACGTACTGACGGCGCGCCGTGAAGATCGCCTGCTGTTCGATCATCAGATCCGACTGGCGAAGATGTTCGGCTACGAGGATGCGACGTACACGCTCGCGGTCGAGCAGTTCATGCAGCGCTACTACCGCACGGCCATGGACGTGAGCCTGCTGAACGAAATGCTGTTGCAGCTGTTCCGCGAGGCCATCCTCACCGATCCGAACGTGCCGCCGGTGCCGGTGAACGCGCGCTTCCAGATCAGGAACGACTTCCTCGAAACCACGTCCGAGGACGTGTTCGACCGCTATCCGTCGGCGATGCTGGAACTGTTCGTGATCATCGAACAGAACTCCGAAAAGATTCGTGGCGTGCGTGCGTCGACGATCCGTCAGCTCACCCGTCACCTGTGGCTGATCGACGAAGAGTTCCGTCAGCATCCGCGCAACCATCGCTTGTTCTTCGAAATCCTGAGCGCGCCCGTCGGTGTCACGCACGAGCTGCGCCGGATGAACCTATACGGCGTGCTAGGCCGCTACATTCCAGCGTTCGGTCGCGTCGTCGGCCGCATGCAATACGATTTGTTTCATGCGTACACGGTCGACGCGCACACGTTGTTCGTCGTCAGCAATCTGCGTCGCTTCGCGATGCCGAAGTACGATCACGAGTTCCCGGCGCTCTCGCGCATCATGCAGTCGTTGCCGAAGCCGGAGCTGGCGTATCTCGCAGCGATCTTTCACGACATCGCCAAGGGTCGCGGCGGCGATCACTCCGAGCTTGGCGCCGTCGATGCCGAAGCGTTCTGCCTCGAACAAGGCCTGTCGCGTTACGACGCACGCCTGGTCGCGTGGCTGGTGAAGAGTCACCTGGTGCTATCGGTCACCGCGCAGAAAAAAGACATTTCCGACCCCAAGGTCATCAACGAATTCGCCAAGATGGTCGGCGATAAGACGCACTTGGATTATCTGTACGTGCTGACGGTCGCGGACGTGCGCGGTACCAATCCCAAGTTGTGGAACAACTGGAAATCGTCGCTGTTCGCGGAGTTTTACGAGCGCACGCGTCAGGCATTGCGCCGTGGCCTGGAAAGCCCGCTCGATAAAGACGAGCTGATCGCCGAAACGCAGTCGCGCGCCAAAGATCTGATCATGCGTGCCGGCGTCGGCGAGATTCTGCGCCAGGCGGTGTGGCAGCGGTTCACGGTCGATTATTTCCTGCGTCACACGCCCGAAGAAATCGCGTGGCACACGAAGATGCTGGCCGAGCGCGATTCGGGCGAACAAGGCTCGCTGGTGTCGGTGCAGCAGCTATCGGGACGCGGTGGCACCGGAATCTCGACGTACACACCGCAGACTCAACATAGCTTTGCGCGCACCACTGCCCTGCTCGATCAACTCGGCTTGAGCATCGTCGATGCGCGCATCACGCCGACGGCCGACGGCTTCAGCCTCGACGTGTATCACGTGCTCGAAGACACCGGCGCCGAGATCACCGATTCCGCACGCATTCGCGACATCGAACAGCAGCTCTCGCATGTGCTGTCGAAGCCGGACAACGCAGCGATGACGGTGACGCGTCGCGCGCCTCGCCAGGTGCGCATGTTCACGACCGCGACGCAGGTGACGTTCAGCCAAGACCCGGTCAATGCTCGCACCATCATCGAGATCATCGCGGGCGACCGCCCCGGCTTGCTGTCGCAAGTCGCGAAGGTATTCATGGCCGAGGATGTGAAGATCTACACCTCGAAAATCATGACCGTCGGCGAACGCGCCGAAGACGTGTTCTATGTCACCGACGGTTCCGGCGGGCCGATGAATGCCGCAGGAAAAGAGCGCCTGTCGCAACTCATCATCGAAACTCTCGATCGCCGCGTATGAATCCCGCATTGAGTAAGTTGCAGCCGTACCCATTCGAACGGCTGCGAGCCCTGCTGGCCGGCGTTCAACCGCCTGCGAACGTGCCGCACATTCCTTTGTACATCGGCGAGCCGAGACATGCGCCGCCGAAGTTTGCTCTCGACGCGTTGACGAGCAACTTGGATGGCTTCGGCAGTTATCCGCTCACTCTCGGCATTCCCCAGCTGCGCGTTTCGATTGCGAACTGGCTGACCCGACGGTTTCGGCTGCCGAAAGATTCGGTGTCGCCGGAGACGATGGTGCTGCCGGTGAACGGCACGCGCGAAGCGTTGTTCGCGTTCGTGCAAGCCATCATCGATGCCAGCAAGCAACCATTGCTGGTGATGCCGAATCCTTTCTATCAGATCTACGAAGGCGCCGCGTTCCTCGCTGGCGCCGAGCCGTACTTCATGCCGATGTCCACCGACGCGGCACTGCCCGATCTCGATCGCGTCCCCGCCGAGGTCTGGGAGCGATGTCAGCTGCTGTTTCTGTGCTCGCCGAGCAATCCCACCGGCGCCGTGGCAAACATTGAATATTTGCAGCGCGCGCTGGAGCTTGCCGAGCGTTACGACTTTGTCGTCGCGTCCGACGAGTGCTACAGCGAGATCTATTCGGATGAAGCCAACCCGCCGGCTGGGTTGCTGCAAGCGGCCGCCGCGGCTGGCAACACGTCGTACCAACGATGTGTTGTGTTCCATAGCTTGTCGAAGCGCTCCAGCTTGCCAGGCATGCGCTCGGGATTCGTCGCGGGCGACGCGAAGTTGCTGAAGCAGTTCCTGCTTTATCGCACGTATCACGGCTCGGCCATGCCGCAGCCAACACAGATGGCCAGCATCGCCGCCTGGGACGATGAGGCGCACGTGGTGCAAAACCGTGAGCTGTATCGGCAGAAGTTTGCTGCTGTCGTTCCTGTTTTACGCGAAGTGATCGAAGTCGATGCGCCCGAGGCTGCGTTCTATCTATGGCCGCGCGTTGGCGATGGTGAACAGTTCACGCGAGGCTTGTTCGAGCGTCACAACGTGACCGTGCTGCCCGGCAGCTACATCGCGAGAAACATGCCCGGGGGAAATCCCGGGCAGGACCGCGTGCGCATTTCGCTGGTGGCTACCGTGCCGGAATGCATCGAAGCGGCGCATCGAATTCGCGATTTTCTGAAGTGACTACTGACTGGTGACTACTGACTAGGGATGCGGCTTTGTAGCCGCCGCCGCGGCATACAACCCTTCCGACGTAGTCACTAGTCAGTAGTCATTAGTCACTTCTATTTCAGCTACACTTCCAAGCATGACTGACCTATCCAATATCATCGACGCCGCGTTCGAACGCCGCGCCGAATTCAATCCCCAGAACTCGCCGAGCGACATTCGCAACGCGGTCGAACAGAGCTTGAACCTGCTCGACACGGGCAAGGCTCGTGTCGCGGAGAAACGCGACGGGCAGTGGCAGGTGAATCAGTGGCTGAAAAAGGCGGTGTTGCTGTCGTTCCGTCTGTACGACAACCAGCCGATTCAGGCCAGCTTCACGCGCTTCTTCGACAAGGTGCCGCTGAAGTACTCCAGCTATGACGAAGCTCGCTTCCGTGCCGAAGGGGTGCGGGTTGTGCCGCATGCGCTGGTTCGTCGCGGCGCGTATATCGCGCCGAACTCGGTGCTCATGCCCTCCTACGTCAACGTCGGCGCTTACGTCGGCGAAGGCACGATGGTGGACACCTGGGCCACGGTCGGCTCATGCGCGCAGATCGGTAAGCACGTGCACCTCTCCGGTGGCGCCGGCATCGGTGGCGTGCTGGAGCCGCTGCAGGCCAATCCGACCATCATCGAAGACAACTGCTTCATCGGCGCACGTTCAGAGATTGTCGAGGGCGTGATCGTTGAGGAAGGTGCGGTGATTTCGATGGGCGTGTTCATCGGCGCCAGCACGCGGATTTATGATCGCGAGCGCGATGAGGTGCTGTACGGGCGAGTGCCCGCTGGCGCCGTCGTTGTGCCTGGCTCGCTGCCGGCGGCTAACGGAAAGTACGGGCTGTACGCGGCGATCATCGTGAAGCGAGTGGATGCGCAGACGAGATCGAAGGTTAGTTTGAACGAGTTGCTGCGCGAGTAAGCACTCACTCTTCCCTACCATCCTCATGTGGTGGAGCGGCTTGCGCGGTGAAGCCGGCGCCGCGGTTGGTGAGTACGAAGGCGCCAAGGGGAACGGCGCCTTCCGATTCGGGATGTAGCTCCAGGTCCAAGATCTCCGTGCGCTCGTTCGGGCGGCCGAAGTTGTGCGTCAGGCGCGCGGTGAGGATGGTGGCCCCATTCGGGTCCAGAGCATCGGCCGAATAAACATCCGCCTCCACCGAGAAGCGCCCGTCCGGTGCGCGATGGAGCAGATATTCCTCCGGGCCGAAGCCGGCGGTCATGTCGTTCGACAGGCGTCCGCCGATGGCGGTTTTGGGGTTGCTGTACATCGACCGCTCCCCATTCGGCTCGGTCACCCAAAGATCCACATCCGTCGCTGGTGTATTCCATTCGATGGTGACGCGCAGGTCCACATCCAACGGCGCGACCAGTCGCTCGTCCAAAACAGTCTTCGACACACCGAGCGCTTTCAGTCGGGGAACGATTGCATTCGCTTCCATGAGCGCGATGAGCTCGATGCCCTCATATGCCTCGTCCCACGGCGTCACGACGACCTGATTGAGCGCAGTCAGCGCACGAGGTAAATCCAGAGCCGCCCCGCTCGGAACACGCCTGGCGCGTTCCGACAACGCCAGCGCGAGCGAGCGAATTGGTTGCGGGCGATCGGGCGCGAGCTTGATCAGTTGTTCGTAGAGCCAGATGGCCCGATCGAGTTGCCCATATCGCACCAGGCGATCGGCCACGATGGACATGGTTTCGGCGTTCGTCGCCGGCAATTCAAGCGCCGACAGCAACATCTCACTGGCACGCCCGAAGTCCCCACGCCGATGGAACCATTCGGCGACATCCAAATAAAACGCGGGCAGCTCGCCATGCGCCTTCTCTTCGGACGCGAGCACAGTATCGAACTGCGCACTCCCCGCTGCCTCCAGCGCCTTGAGATACGGACGCTCGACATTCCACGGCGCCAGTTCGATGGTTGTGGTATCGGAAGGCCGGCTAACGCGTGTCCCGGTCACCGCAATCTCCGAGAGATCATCCGCAGCAACAGCGACGGGAGATGAAACTGAGAATTGCGCACCGGACGTGGACTTGCGGCGCGCGAGCGGCTTCGCCGCCGGATCGAACTCCTGCCGCCACCAACGTTTCTGCTCCTCCCAGCTCTCGATGACCTCAGCGAGATGCTCCTCTCGCTCGGTGCGTCGCTCTCTGTCGTACTCCGCCTTCATCTCGACATACTGCGCACGCCATTCCTTTGGATAGTTAGCCGGCGGGCTGATGCGCGACTGCACGTAATCCGAAGGTCCCTCCAGCACGACAAACGCCATGTGCGAACTGGCGACGCTAAAACGTTTGGAAACACTGAGCAGCTGCTTGGAACGTTCGCGGGCTGCCAGCTGCACTATTTGATCAGCCGCCCATAGCGCCCCGGCGCCTTCGAAACGTTGGCGCATTTCGCCGACGTGGTAACGCCGCTCGATAACCGGTGCTCCAGTGCCACCGATGCGTACGACCACATCACCGCTACGCGGCGCCTCACCGATAACCGCCACATCACCACCAGCCGCAGGTAACGACGCAAAAGGCAACGACGCGCCCGACGAATCGCGCACTTCCAGAACCACAGGCGTGCAAGACAGCAAACGTGTCAGCACATCGTCGGCAGCATCGCGATTCAGCCGCAGAACATCAGCCGCCGAGCGTTTCATCACCCGTGCGAGATAGCCGATATCCGCATCGGCGGCGCTAGTCACCGCTAACGTGTCGCAGTCAGGCTCGAACGTCTGCCGACTATCGATCGTGCCGATGCCGTCCGAGAACAGCAAACAAGTGTCAGCCTCTGGGACGCTCGTCCCATGCAACATCGCGAAGCTCGTGGCACCCCGATAGCGAGCACGCCGCAGACGACTACGTACCTCGGCCGCATTCTTGAAAGTTTCAACGGTCACGGTGGAGCTGTTGAACAACACCACATCGATGGCTTCGGGCCGAGTCGCTTCGAGATAGCGCGTGAGCACACCGATCTCCGCGTCCAACGCATCGTCCGAACGAGACCGCGAACGATCCCAGTACACACGAACTCGCTTCTGCGAGCCACGGCTCGAAGCATCTACCGGGACGCGATCGATCAACTGAAAGAAACGCTGGCCGTTGGGATGCGTCGTCACCAGCGCGTTCTGCGCAAGAGTTGACGGTTTGATCTGCAGCTCGCCGGACAGTGGCTTGTTCGTCGTCGATGCCTGCAAAACAAATGCGCCCCGCTGCTGCTTCCATTGTCCCTGCAGCTGCTTCGGCAACGTCAGCTCGGGTGCCGCCGTCACACCTTCCGCATGCACCAACACGCTCACTCGTTCTATCGCCACATCCGTGACCAGCGGCAACGTCCATCCGTTGAGCGAATGAACCGGAGCGACGAATGTCATGCGAATCGTGCGTCCCTCCTCGCCGATTGGGTACACGCGCGTCGAGAAAACATTGCTTCGCGAAACCTCGGCCAGCCCTGGATCTACGCCCTGTCGGACGCGCTGCTCATAGGCTGCTCGCGCTCGCGAGGGCTCCGCCAGCACACCGTCGACGAAGTTCTCCTCTACGTTGAGACCGTAGCCGGTGACGACCGCCGAATCAGGCAGCGCCAGCGACAACTCCCCTTCCAGCAGCTCCTCTGTCGGGTTCGCGAAGTGAATCTGCAGCGTGGTCCGCGCGATGGAGCCGACCAGGTGCATATCTATTTTCAGGTCGGCGATGGGCAGGAAACGCCGGTGCGCATCGTCGTCGATGCCCTGAACGCGGGCAGACAGCGCTGGATTAGGAGTCGCGGCGGCGATCGCCGCTTCCGAGACACTGATCAACGCCAACAAACACACCAACGACTGCAGCGGGATAGCGCGCATAGTCTCTCTCCCTGGACGTTTTTATGGAGACTAGCGACTGAAACGTCACCGACCCGCCGGTCGGGTTAACTCACCGATAATGAGTTGATTATCGATACTGGGTCGTCAGCAGGCTGTAGATGGTCTCGGTG
>Ga0247784_1000254_pt1 | contig 15637 bp, 10 predicted proteins | sample UWRJL169409R5_FD_179909 | JGI IMG/M metagenome (GOLD analysis project Ga0247784, IMG submission 179909) | Plant litter microbial communities from Arlington Agricultural Research Station in Wisconsin, United States - UWRJ-L169-409R-5 | ecosystem: Environmental > Terrestrial > Plant litter >...
AGCATCTTCTCGGTGACGGTGAAGTCGGCGATCACGCCGTCTTTCATCGGGCGAATCGCGGTGATGTGGCCGGGCGTGCGGCCCAGCATGTTCTTCGCTTCCTGACCGACTGCTTCGATCTTCTTGCCGGCGCGCCCCGGCTCTTCGCGAATCGCGACCACCGAAGGCTCGTTGAGCACGATGCCTTTGCCGCGAACATAGATGAGGGTATTAGCAGTGCCCAGATCGATCGATAGGTCGTTGGAGAAATATCCGCGGAGGTTCTTGAACATGGTTGTTGTACGTCGAGCGTTTGAGCGAAACGACCTGTGCTCGAAGGGAGGGGGGCAAAAAAGTTGCGGTACTCTAGCAACGGGTAGCACATAGCACAAGCTTCAGGTGTATGATTACGCCGCATTTTTTCAGGGATTTTTGCGGCATTTTCAGCCCTCGCCAGCTGCAGCAGACAGCGGCGGGCGCAGTCTGCCGACATCCTTATTCGTCTCCTACAAGAGTTTCGATTCCATGAGTCTTACTCGTAACGATGTGGAAAACATCGCGCATCTGGCGCGGCTCGCACTCAGCGAGGAACAGTTGCCTGTATACGTGGACAGCTTGTCCAAGATCTTCAGCTTCGTCGAGCAGTTGAACGGCGCGGACATCGCGGCCGTCGAGCCGATGGCGCATCCACTGGCGGACCAGGTGCAACGCATGCGGCCCGACGAAGTGCTGGATGCCGACCAGCACGCCAAATATCAGCGCAACGCGCCGCGCGTCGAAGCGGACCTGTACCTCGTGCCCAAAGTGATCGAGTAAGAAGTCATGACCGAGTTGCACCATCTCACATTGGCGGAGCTCAACGAAGGACTGCGGGCGCGCCGCTTTTCCAGCGTCGAGATCACCAGGCATTTTCTGGCGCGTATCGAGCGCTTGAATCCGGCCTTGAACGCGGTCATTACCGTGACCGGCGAACAAGCGCTGGCCGCGGCGCAGCGTGCCGATCGATTGCTGGCCGCGGGCGAAGCCGGCGACCTCACCGGTTTGCCCATCATCCACAAGGATATTTTTTGTACCGACGGTGTATTGACCACCTGCGGCTCGCGCATGTTGTCCAATTTCGTCGCGCCGTACGACGCGACCTTGGTGGAGCGACTGTCGCAAGCTGGCGTCGTCATGCTCGGCAAAGCGAACATGGATGAGTTCGCGATGGGCTCGTCCAACGAAACCAGCTGGTACGGCCCGGTGAAAAATCCCTGGGACCTGAAAAAAGTACCGGGTGGCTCGTCGGGTGGTTCGGCCGCCTCGGTCGCCGCGCGAATCACACCTGCCGCGACTGCCACCGACACGGGCGGCTCGATTCGCCAGCCCGCGGCGTTGACCGGGTTGACGGGTTTCAAACCCACCTACGGTCGCGTATCCCGCTACGGGATGATCGCGTTCGCATCGAGCCTGGATCAGGCCGGCACGTTGACGTTGACTGCCAAGGACGCGGCGCTGTTGATGCGCGACATGGCGGGTTTCGATGCGAAGGATTCGACCAGCGTCGACACACCGGTGCCCGATTACGTGGCCGCGCTCGATCAGCCACTCAACGGATTGCGCATCGGGTTGCTCAAGGAATTCTTCGACGGTTTGGAACCACGCATGGCGACGCTGATTCGCGAAGCGTTACAAGTGTATGAGCGTCGCGGCGCCAAGCTTTTCGAAGTGAGCTTGCCGAATCTGCCGTTGTCCGTGCCTACATATTATGTGGTCGCGCCGGCGGAGTGTTCTTCGAACCTGTCGCGCTTCGACGGCGTGCGTTTCGGCTATCGCTGCGAGAATCCCAAGGATCTGCTCGATCTTTACAAGCGTTCGCGCGGCGAAGGCTTCGGGGCCGAGGTCAAACGTCGCATCATGACCGGCACCTATGTGCTCTCGGCCGGTTACTACGACGCTTATTACTTGCGAGCGCAGAAAGTGCGGCGGTTGATCACCGACGACTTCGCGCGTGCGTTCAAGCAAGTCGACGTGTTGATGGGGCCCACGTCGCCGACGCCGGCGTTCGACATCGGCGCCAAGGTCGACGATCCGATCACCATGTATTTGAACGACATCTACACCATCGGCGCGAATCTCGCCGGCTTGCCGGCGATGTCGATTCCGTGCGGCAAGATCGACGGCCTGCCGGTGGGGCTGCAAATCATCGGCCCGCATTTCGCCGAAGCCAAACTGTTCAATGTCGCCCACGGCTATCAGCAGGACACGCTGTGGCACAAAGAAATTCCTAAAGGTTACGAATGATGAGCTGGGAAACCGTCATCGGTCTGGAAATTCACGCGCAGCTCGCCACGCGCAGCAAGATCTTTTCGAGTGCCGCCACCGCTTACGGCGCGGCACCGAATGCGCAAGCGAACCTCGTCGACCTGGGCTATCCCGGCGTACTGCCGGTGTTGAATCGCGACGCGGTCCGCATGGCTGTGAAGTTCGGTCTCGCCGTCGGTGCGCAAGTCGCGCCGCGTTCGGTGTTCGCGCGCAAGAATTATTTCTATCCCGACCTGCCGAAGGGCTATCAGATCAGCCAGTACGAAAAGCCCGTAGTCGAGAAGGGCAAGCTGCAGATCATGCTCGACGACGGCACGATCAAGGTCATCGGCATCACTCGCGCGCATCTCGAAGAGGATGCGGGCAAATCGCTGCACGAGGACTTTCAGGGTGCCTCGGGCATCGATTTGAATCGCGCCGGCACGCCGCTGTTGGAAATCGTTTCCGAGCCTGACATGCGTTCGGCGAAAGAGGCGGTCGCGTATCTGAAAAAGGTCCACACGCTGGTGCGCTACCTGGAGATCTGCGACGGTAACATGCAGGAAGGCTCGTTCCGATGCGATGCCAACGTGTCGGTGCGCCCGGTCGGCCAGGAGAAGTTCGGCACCCGCTGCGAGATCAAGAATCTCAACTCGTTCCGCTACATCGAAAAGGCGATCAACTACGAGGTGGCGCGCCAGATCGAAGAGATCGAGGCCGGTCGCAAGATCAAACAGGAAACCCGCCTGTACGATCCCGACAAGGGCGAGACGCGCTCGCTGCGCTCCAAGGAAGAAGCGAACGACTACCGTTACTTCCCCGATCCGGATTTGTTGCCGGTGGTGATCGAGCAGGCCTTCGTCGAGAGCGTGCGTGGCACGTTGCCGGAGCTGCCGGATCAGAAGGCTGCGCGTTACGTCGAGAAGTTCGGCTTGTCCGCGTACGACGCCGGCGTGCTGACCGCGAGTCGCGAAATGGGCGACTTCTACGAGTCGGTGCTGGCGGCGTTGCAGGCGAAGAATCTCGCCGGTCACGAAAAGCTCGCGGCCAACTGGACGATGGGCGAGCTGTCGGCGGCGCTCAACAAAGACAACGTGGATGTCACGCAGTCGCGCATCGACGCGGCACGGCTGGCGGGTTTGTTGGCGCGAATTGCCGACGAAACCATTTCCGGCAAGATCGCCAAGGAAGTGTTCGAAGCGATGTGGGCCGAAGGCAGCGATGCCGACGCCATCATCGAAGCCAAGGGCTTGAAGCAAATCACCGACACCGGCGCGATCGAGAAGACGATCGACGAAGTGATGGCGGCGAATCCCAAGCAGCTGGCCGACTATCGCTCCGGCAAGGACAAGCTGTTCGGCTTCTTCGTCGGACAGGTAATGAAAGTGACCGCCGGCAAGGCGAATCCGGCGCAGGTCAACGACCTGTTGAAGAAGAAGCTTGCGCCCTGATAGTGGCACGTCATGCACGACCGCGATTGCCTGCACCGATTCCTGTTCGAGCACTATCCGATCCGCGGGCACATCGTGCACCTGGATGCTTCGTGGCGCGCGTTGCTTGAGCATCGTGAATATCCCGATGTCATTCGAGATACATTGGGCGAAGCCGTCGCGGCGTCGGTGCTGCTGGCGGCGACGCTGAAATTCGAAGGGACGTTGAGCTTGCAGTTGCAAGGGCAGGGGCCGATGCACTTGATGCTCGCTCAGTGTTCCGATGCGCTCGGCGTGCGTGCTGTGGCTCGCTATCGAGAGACTGAAGCTGAGTATCAGCGCGACATTTCGGCCTTGTCCGGCGCCGGCAAGCTCACCGTAACATTAGAAAACGACGACTTGTCGCAACGTTACCAAGGCATCGTGCCGCTCACCGGCGAGCGCATGGCCGATTGTCTGCGCAGCTACTTCGAAAGCTCGGAGCAGCTGCCGACGCGACTTTGGCTGCATGCCGATGCGAACGGTGCTTCCGGGTTACTGTTGCAGCGGTTGTCGAACGACTCGATCAAGAATCGAACTGCCGGTTCGTCTCGGGAAGAGATCGATCCGGCTGAGGTCGAAGATGCCTGGCAGCGCGTGCAGTTGCTCGGCGACACGCTCAAGCCCGAGGAGCTGCAGACACTCAGCGACCGGAGCATCTTACGGCGATTGTTTGCGGAAGATGACGTGCGGTTGTTTGAGTCGGCACCCGTGTTCTTTCGCTGCCGCTGCTCACGCGAACGAGTGACTGGGATGTTGCGATCGTTGGGACCGGAGGAGGTCCGCTCCGTGCTCGCCGAGCAAGGGCATGTCGAAGTGCGTTGTGACTTCTGCAATCGCGCGTATCGGTTCGATGCTGTGGACGTCGAGCAATTGTTTTCGCAGGGAACTGCGGCGTCGGATACGTCCGAGCGGAAGCACTAGTCCCCCGTCAGTAGTCAGTAGTCACTTCTATGAAAGCTGTGCTGTTCACGGAATTCAGCGGCGCGCTCGATCTCGTTGAAGTCCGTGACCCGTCGCCAACACGTGGCGGCGTCGTCGTCAAAGTGGCGGCTTCGGGGATCTGTCGCAGCGATTGGCATGGTTGGATGGGCCACGACGCGGATATTCGTTTGCCTCACGTGCCGGGGCACGAGCTGGCCGGAGTGATCGAAGCCGTCGGCGCGGATGTCACTCGCTTTCATCCAGGCGACCGTGTAACGGTCCCATTCGTCAGCGGCTGCGGCCGCTGCGAGCAATGCGCACGTGGGCAACAACAAATATGTAACGCGCAGTTTCAGCCGGGCTTCACTGCGTGGGGTTCGTTCGCCGAGTACGTCGCGATCGACTACGCGGACATCAATCTTGTCCGCGTGCCCGACTCACTTGACCTGGTCGTCGCCGCCAGTCTCGGCTGCCGATTCGCGACTTCGTTCCGCGCCATCGTCGATCAGGCGAGGGTGCAGCCGGGCGAGTGGGTGGCCGTCCACGGTTGCGGTGGTGTGGGGCTTTCGGCAGTGATGATTGCCAGCGCCATGGGCGGGCGCGTGATCGCCGTCGATATCGACCAAACCAAACTCGATCTCGCTCGCCGCCTCGGCGCGGAAGTTGGCGTGCTTGCGGGCGAAGATGTGCGCGCGGCAATCGTCGAGCAGACGAAGGGTGGTGCGCATGTTTCCCTGGATGCCCTTGGCAGCCGCGTGACTTGCTACAACTCCATCGCGTGCCTGCGTCCACAAGGGCGACATGTACAAGTCGGCCTGATGCTCGGCGCGCACGCCGACCCGCCGGTGCCGATGGGGTTGGTCATCGCGAAAGAGCTGCAGGTGATGGGCAGCCATGGCATGCAGGCCCACCGCTATGGCGCCATGCTCGACCTGATCCAAACCGGTCGCCTCGACCCCGCTCGCCTGGTCGAGCGAACCATCCCCTTGAGCGCAGCCCCCACCGTCCTCGCCGCCATGGACACTTTCCGCTCCGCCGGCATCACCGTCATCGACGACTTCAGTCGCTAGCGCGGAGCACTCGGCGGCTCCAAGGCTGAGGCCAATATTCCGTGCTCAACGGCCAGCGCTGCGGCTGGCCGTGCTTGGTGGCCTGTCCGAGGAAGTTTAGCTAAGCCTTTGAGCCAGCAGGGCGGGGCGCCAACATCTGCCAATAAACCGACTCTGCCATCGAGCACCCGGGTGACAGCCCGCAGCCGACTCGCGTATAGTTCGCGCCAGTCATATAAAGATATCTTTATATCCTTAAGTCCGCCGCCACGATGCCGAGCTTCCTCTCCGCCGTCTCCGCGCTCCGAGCCGCCGCTGAACCAACGCGGCTACGGCTATTGGCGCTATTGGCGCGGGCGGAACTCACCGTGGGGGAAATCTGCGATGTCATCGGCCAGAGCCAGCCTCGGGTCTCGCGGCACTTAAAGCTACTCTGCGACGCCGACCTCCTGGATCGCTTCCGCGAACAACTGTGGGTCTACTACCGCGTCCCGGCCGCGGGCTCCGCGCACGACACCGTCACTCAGCTACTCGCCCTCGTCGACGAGAATGACGACGTACTTCGTCGCGACCGCCGTCGCATGGAAGAGGTCATCGCCGAGCGCGGACGTCGAGCGGCCGACGAACTGGTAGGAGAGCGGACCGAGACTTCGGAGTTCATCGACGGGGCGGTATTAGAAGAGCTTGCCGCCGAACCCATCGGCGCATTGCTCGACGTGGGCACCGGCTCCGGCCACATCCTCAAGCTGCTCGGTGGCAAAGCCACGAGAGCAGTGGGCATCGACATCTCCAGCGACGCACTCCGAGTCGCGAGAACGAAAGTGCACAGCGCAGGCTTGAGTCACTGCGAATTACAGCGCGGCGACATGTACGACCTCCCGTTCGCCGCACCTCTATTCGATACGGCAGTTGCCGAACGAGTGCTCGCAGAAGCGGAGCGACCGGTGCTGGCGCTCGCCGAAATCTGTCGCACGCTCAAGCACGGCGGCCGGGCAATCGTCATCGAGGACTTCGATGCGTTGATCGCCGCATCGGCCGCGAATCCCATCGCCACCCTGCGCGAATGGTTCAACAAAGCCGGTTTAGAAATTTCCCGCGTGCGTCCCGTGGATACCGAAGCAGGCCATCTGCTCCTGGCCATCGGCCGCCGCATCGCTCACAGCACGGTGGCGGCCTGAGGCGCCTTTCTGACTAGTCACTAGTCATTAGTCACCAGTCACTTCGAGGGTTTTATGTCAGTCGAAAAGCTCAAGGACCAACTAGGAAACAACCTCGCCAGGCTGCGCGGTCGCCCGACGGTTTCCTTCGAGTTCTTTCCGCCCAAGGACGAGACGATGGAGCGGACTTTGTGGGAGTCCGTGGAGCGCCTGTCGCCGCTGCAACCCCGCTTCGTGTCCGTGACGTACGGTGCGGACGGCTCGACGCGAGCACGTACTCACAACATCGTCACGCGCATTCAGAAGACAACGGCGTTGACCGCCGCTCCTCATCTCACCTGCGTGGGCGCGCCTCGCGAAGAAATATTGGACATCGCCCGCGACTACTGGGCGAACGGTATTCGTCACATCGTCGCGTTGCGTGGCGATCCGCCGCAGGGCACGGGGAAATATGATCCGCATCCGGGCGGCTTCGCCTATGCCGTCGATCTGGTGCGCGGCTTGAAATCCGTCGCCGATTTCGAAATCTCGGTCGCGACCTATCCGGAGATCCATCCCGAAGCGCCGAGCGCCGACTTCGAATTGCAGAATCTCAAGGCGAAGATCGATGCCGGCGCCGATCGCGCGATCACGCAATTCTTCTTCGACACCGATCTGTTCCTGCGCTATCGAGATCAGTGCGCCGCTGCGGGAATCAAGGCAAGCATCGTGCCTGGCATCCTGCCGATCACGCGCTTTCCGCAGATGTTCAAGATGGCGCAGCGCTGCGGCACGAGTGTGCCGGACTGGCTGGCGCATCGCTTCGACGGGCTCGACGACGACGCGGATACGCGACGTTTGATTGCGGCGTCGGTGGCCATCGAACAAGTGCAAGCGCTGCAACGTCACGGCGTGGATGAATTCCACTTCTACACGTTGAATCGCGCCGAGCTCAGTTACGCCATTTGTCATGCGTTGGGTGTGAGGCCGGTGCTGGCGCAAGCCGCGACCGCCTGATGCTTTCTCGCAAGCCATTCCTCACGAGTCATTTCTCATGAACCGTACCGAACGCCTGGCTGCTCTTCATCGCCTGCTCACCGAGCGCATCGTCATGCTCGACGGCGGCATGGGCACGATGATCCAGGGCTATAAACTGACCGAAGCCGACTATCGCGGCGAGCAGTTCAAGGACTGGCCGTGCGACCTGAAAGGTAACAGCGACCTGCTGGTGCTGACGCGCCCCGAAATCATCCAGGCGATTCACACTCGCTACATGGAGGCAGGCGCGGATATCGTCGAAACCAACACGTTCACCGCGAACTATTCCTCGCAGGCCGACTACCAGATGGAACATCTGGTTCGCGACATCAATCTTGCTGGAGCGAAGGTCGCGCGTGCCGCTGCAGACGAGTTCTACGCGAAGACAGGTCAGGTACGTTTCGTTGCTGGCGCGCTCGGGCCGACCAACCGCACGGCGTCGCTGTCGCCCAACGTCAACGATCCGGCGTTTCGTAACATCGACTTCGATCAACTGGCGGAGACGTATCACATCGGCACCACCGCTTTGATCGAAGGCGGCGTCGATCTGCTGTTGATCGAAACGATCTTCGATACGTTGAATGCCAAGGCCGCTGTGTTCGGCGCGCGCAAGGCGTTGGACGAGCTGGGCTTGGACCTGCCGATCATCATTTCCGGCACGATCACCGACGCTTCCGGCCGCACGCTCTCGGGGCAAACGACGGAAGCGTTCTGGAATTCAATACGACATGCGCGGCCGCTCGCAGTCGGCTTGAACTGCGCGCTCGGCGCGAAGCAGTTGCGCCCGTACATCGAAGAGATGTCGCGCATCGCCGATTGCTATGTGAGTGCGTATCCCAATGCCGGCCTGCCGAACGCGTTCGGCGAATACGACGAAGCTGCGTGCGAGACGGCCGAGTTGGTGAAAGAGTTCGCGACCAGCGGTTTCGTGAATATCGTCGGCGGTTGTTGTGGCACGACGCCCGATCACATTCGTCACATTCGCGAAGCGGTCGAAGGCGTTACGCCTCGCAAACCGCCGGTGCTGGAGAAGCGTTGTCGCTTGTCGGGCCTGGAGCCGCAAAACATCGGCCCGGACAGTTTGTTCGTCAACGTCGGCGAGCGCACCAACGTCACCGGCTCGGCGAAATTCCGCAAGCTGATCGAAGCCGACGATTACAGCGCGGCGCTCGACATCGCCCGTCAGCAGGTCGCCAGCGGCGCGCAGGTGATCGACATCAACATGGACGAAGGCATGCTGGATTCGGAGGCGGCGATGGTGCGCTTCCTGAACCTGATCGCCTCGGAGCCGGACATCTCGCGCGTGCCGATCATGATCGACTCGTCGAAGTGGTCGGTGATCGAAACCGGCTTGAAGCGCATTCAAGGCAAGGGCATCGTCAATTCGATCAGCTTGAAGGAAGGCGAGGAGATCTTCCTGGAGCACGCTCGCAAGGTGCGCGCATACGGCGCGGCTGTGGTCGTGATGGCGTTCGACGAAACCGGCCAGGCTGACACGGTCAAGCGCAAGGTCGAGATCTGCCAGCGCTCGTATCGCATCCTTACCGAGCAGGCCGGTTTCCCGCCCGAAGACATCATTTTCGACCCGAACATCTTCGCGGTCGCGACCGGTATCGAAGAGCACAACAACTATTCGGTCGACTTCATCCAGGCGACCGCCGAGATCCGGCGAACCTGCCCGTACGCGCACATCAGCGGCGGCGTGAGCAACGTTTCTTTCTCGTTCCGCGGTAACGACCCTGTGCGCGAGGCGATGCACTCGGTGTTCCTGTATCACGCCATCAAGGCCGGCATGACGATGGGCATCGTCAATGCCGGTCAGCTGGCGATCTACGAGGACATCAAGCCCGAGCTGCGCGAGCGCGTCGAAGATGTGATTTTGAATCGCCGCCCGGATGCCACGGAGCGTTTGCTGGAAATCGCCGCTCGCTTCAAAGGCGAGACCGGAGCGAAGAAGGCGGAAGACCTGGCCTGGCGTAACCTGCCGGTCGAGAAGCGCCTGGAACATGCGCTGGTGAAGGGCATCGACGAGTTCGTCGTCGTCGACACGGAAGAGGCGCGGCTCAAGGCCGAGCGTCCGCTGCACGTGATCGAAGGCCCGCTGATGGACGGCATGAACGTCGTCGGCGATTTGTTCGGCAGCGGCAAGATGTTTCTGCCGCAGGTCGTGAAGTCGGCGCGCGTGATGAAGAAGGCCGTCGCGCACCTGATCCCCTACATCGAAGAAGAAAAAAAGAAGTCGGGGTCGGTCGCCAAGAACAACGGCAAGATCATTCTCGCGACCGTGAAAGGCGACGTGCACGACATCGGCAAGAACATTGTCGGCGTCGTGCTCCAGTGCAATAACTTCGAGGTGATCGACCTGGGCGTAATGGTGCCCTGTGATCGCATCCTCGAAACGGCACGTCGCGAGAACGCGGACATGATCGGCCTGTCCGGCCTGATCACGCCGTCGCTCGACGAGATGGTGCATGTCGCTCGCGAGATGCAGCGCCTCGGCTTCGAACAGCCGTTGCTGATCGGCGGCGCGACTACCTCGCCGGCGCATACGGCCGTGAAGATCGATCCGCAGTACAAAGGCCCGGTCGTATACGTGAAGGACGCGTCGCGTTCGGTCGGTGTCTGTCAGCAGCTCGTGACGGCAGCGTTGCGTCGTGACTTCGTCGAGAAGACCAAGGCCGAAAATGCCGTGCGTCGCGAGCAGCACGCGGGCAAGAAGATCAAGAGCCCACAGCTGACGATTGCGCAGGCGCGAGCAAACAAGTTCAACGGCGGTTGGGACTCGTATGCTCCACCCGTGCCGAAGTTCCTGGGCCTGCGCGTGTTCGACGACTTCTCGCTGGAAGACCTGACGCGTTACATCGATTGGATGCCGTTCTTCAACGCGTGGGAGTTCGGCGGCAAGTTCCCGGACATTCTCACCGATCCCGTGATCGGCGAGCAGGCGAGCAATCTGTACGCCGATGCGCGTCGCATGCTGAAGCAGGTCGTGCGCGAGCGTTGGTTGATCGCGCGCGGTGTGATCGGCCTGTTCCCAGCGAATAGCGTCGATGACGACGACGTCGAGGTGTATGCCGACGAGTCGCGCACGCGAGTGCTGACGAAGCTGCACTTCTTGCGGCAGCAGAAGGGTAAGCCGGCCGGGCAGTCGCACGATGCACTCGCAGACTTCATCGCACCGAAAGGTTCGGGGCGTCGCGATTACATCGGCGCGTTCGCCGTCACCGCGGGCATCGGCATAGAGGAGCATCTGCGGCGCTTCGAGCAGGCGCACGACGATTATTCGAGCATCATGCTTAAAGCACTGGCGGATCGATTCGCCGAAGCATTCGCCGAGCGTATGCACGAGCGCGTGCGTCGCGAGTTCTGGGGGTATGCGCCCGACGAGCGTTTCACCAACGATCAGCTGATCAAGGAAGACTATCGCGGCATTCGTCCGGCGCCGGGTTACCCCGCCTGTCCGGATCACACCGAGAAGGGCACGCTGTGGCAGCTGCTCGATCCGGAAGCCAACGCTGGCATCAAGATCACCGAGTCGTACGCGATGTATCCCACGGCGGCGGTCAGCGGTTGGTACTTCTCGCATCCGGGTTCGAAGTACTTCGCGGTCGGCAAGATCGACTTCGACCAGGTGCAGAATTACGCCGCCCGCAAGAAGATCTCGCTGGAAGAGGCGCAGCGCTGGTTGTCACCAATCCTTGGCTACGATCCAGATTCGGACGCCAACGCGGCCTAGCCTTCCGCTAACACAGGGGCGTCCCGATCGGGGCGCCCTGTCTCTGTATACCTGTCTCCCGTGCTCGCTGCGGTTACAATGCCGGAGCGATCTCGATCTGCTTCACCAGCAATGCGGGCGACTACTATGACAAATGCATCGAAGGTGTATGCGAGCGCCGCTGCGGCTCTCGCGGGGGTAGCGCGTGACGGGCTCACCGTCATGTCCGGCGGGTTCGGCCTGTGCGGCATTCCGGAGAACCTCATCAACGCTTTGCGCGACAGCGGCGTGAAAGGGTTGACGGTGATTTCCAACAACGCCGGCGTCGACGAGCTCGGTCTCGGGCAACTGCTCAAGACCCGGCAGATCCGCAAAATGATTTCTTCCTACGTGGGCGAGAACAAAGAGTTCGAACGCCAATATCTCGCCGGCGAGCTGGAGCTGGAATTCAATCCTCAAGGCACGTTGGCCGAGCGCATCCGCGCCGGCGGCGCCGGCATCTTCGGTTTCTATACGCGCACGGGCGCGGGCACGTTGGTGGCGGAGGGCAAGGAGTCGCGCGTCGTCAACGGCGATACATACATTCTGGAAACAGGGCTGACGGCGGATGTGTCGCTGGTGAAAGCCTGGAAGGGCGACACCGAAGGCAATCTCATCTATCGCAAGACTGCGCGCAACTTCAACCCGATGATGGCGAGCGCAGGGCGCGTGACCATCGCGGAAGTCGAGGAACTGGTGGAGCCGGGGCAACTCGATCCGGACCAGATTCATACGCCGGGCATCTTCGTGCAACGAATCGTCCAAGGCGTGAACTATCTCAAGAGCATCGAGCAGCGCACGGTGCGCAAACGCTCCGCCGCCTGATCTCACTTCCACAGGAATTCGAGGCTCATCCCATGCCCTGGACTCGCGATCAAATGGCCGCCCGCGCGGCACGTGAACTCAAAGACGGCTTCTACGTCAATCTCGGCATCGGCATTCCGACGCTAGTGGCCAACTACATTCCGCAGGGAATGAAGGTCGTCCTGCAGTCCGAGAACGGCATGCTCGGCATGGGGCCGTTCCCCTTCGAGGGCGAGGAAGACCCCGATCTCATCAATGCCGGCAAGCAAACAATTACCGAGCTGCCCATTTCTTCCTATTTCTCTTCCGCCGACAGCTTCGGAATGATCCGCGGCGGGCACATCGACCTTTCCATCCTCGGCGGCATGGAAGTTTCCGCCAATGGCGATCTCGCGAATTGGATGGTGCCGGGGAAGATGGTGAAGGGCATGGGCGGCGCCATGGACCTCGTCGCGGGGGTGAAGAAGGTTGTGGTGGTGATGGAGCATACGTCGAAGGACGGCTCCGCCAAGTTCAAGTCTCAGTGTGATTTGCCGCTCACTGGGGCCAACGTCGTGGACATGTTGATTACGGACCTTGCAGTGTTTGCTCGGCCGGATCGCAAGTCGCCTTTCAAGTTGATCGAGGTCGCTCCGGGTACGACTGCTGAGGAAGTAAAGGCAAAGACGGCGGCTTTGTATCAGGCGTCGTAAGAACCTAAGAGGGAGAGGCGTCGGTGGTTTGCGGAGGCCGGTGCGGGGTGTGCGCTTTCAGGCACCGCGCACGGCCCTTGTCCACGCAGACGCGTGGACCGTATGCCGTCCATCCCTGGAGCTGCTGCTGGAGCCAACATCCCTGTTGGACTCAAGCTGCCGGAAAGCGCACACCCCTCCCCGGCCTCCGCCTCAACGACCGTTGTGATTGCCGCCCTCCGGAGTTCTTACCTTGGCGAACTTCTTAGTTCGGTGAGCCGTGCTTAAGCGGTCGGTTCGCGTGCAAGCATGTCGAGTGCTGCCTCGACCGCTGGAAGCAGGACGATTGCACTGAGCTGCTCACACCGCTCACGCACATCCGCAAGCGCAGCCTGTGTCTGCGACGTAGTCACATTCTCCCCAACATCCGCCAACAACCGCGCCCGATCACATTGCAACGTAGTCGGCGCCAGAGGTTCATCCAGGGTGTAGGCGGCTAGCTCAGCGGCATACCGCCGGGCTGCTTCCCAGCTGCTCTGCTCGATGCTGACCTCAATGGCCTGGTGATAAAACTCCAGGTAGCTGTGACTCACACAACCACCTGACAACAACATCTCACCTTCAGCCAACGCATCTGCCCGCCGGGCGGGGTCGCTGGTGAGGCGGGCGAGGATGCCGAGGAGGGAGGCGCCGCAGTAGGACATGCCGATCTCTCGGCTCATCTGCAAGCCTTCTTCGACGAGTTGCACGCCTTCGTCGCGTTCTTCCGGAGCGAGCATCGTGCTGGCGACGATGCCGAGGCATTCGGCGTAGAAGCGTCGTGCGCCGAGTTGCTTTGCCAAGTTCAACGCCTGTCGAGCCGTCGCGCGTCGTTCATCAGCTCGGCTTTGCAACACCAAACCAGCCGTGAGGCAAACCGATGAAATCAATTCGCTGCGCAGGTCGCCAACGCGGCGGGCGATTTCCAGCGCTTCGTTGAGACTCACGCGTCCAGCCGCGTGATCGCCGCAGTACACGTGCGTAATGCCAAGCATCGGCAAGTTCGCGAGCAGCACATTGATCAATCCGTGCTCACGAGCCTCCTTCACACACTGGGCGAAATGATTCCGCGCCGTGAGCATATGACCGCGTTGATACTGCGCATCGCCCAAGCCGCCGAGGGCTCTGGCCAACTCCAGGTGGCTATTCGCTTCGTGCGCGTATCGATACGCTTGCTGGTGCGCTTCCAAACATGCATCGAAGCGGCCAAGCGGGAAGCACAGATTGCCGCGGAGCGTACTCATGCGAGCCCGCATCTGCGTGTCTGCAGTCTCTTCGAGCGCGCTCTCGGCGCGTTCGAGTGCGTCAAGCGCTTCCTCATGCCGATCCATTACTCGCAACGCCGACGCAATACCAAACCACGCCGCGCCGTGACCATTCTGATCGATCGCAAAGTCGAGCGCCTCGCGATAGGCAGCGAGCGCATCGTGACTGCGCCCGAGATGTAACAACAGCTCACCGAGCAAAATGCTGGTCTTATGCAGCATGATGGGCTCGCGAGCGATCGCGCTGGCTTTGTTTGCAAGCGTCAGCGCACTCTCATATCTCAGCGCGGCGCGTTCAGATTCGGCAGCGTTGAGATAAGCCGCCGACGCACCTTCATCGTCCGCTGCCGCGAGATGCTCGGCGTGCAAAGAGAGATCGCGCGAAGCAAACCACTCGGCTGCAGTTCGATGCAACGCCCGACGTCGTGACTTCAGTGTCGATTCGTAGATCGCGTCCCGAAACAAAGCGTGCGCAAACTCCAACTCGACTCCGTCACTGCGCACCAGCGTCGTCGCGATCAGCTGCTCCGGCTCGTAACCCTCGTCTTGAAGCATGCGACGAACGATGGCCAGCTCGGTTCGTTGCCCCAGCACCGCGCCTGCTTCGAGCGCCAGATGATCTTGCGACGACAAACGATCCGCTCGCGACAGCACCAGCGAACGCACCGACACCGGCAATTCATGCTGGCCGGCACTCGCAGAACGCAGCAGCTGATCCAGAAACAAAGGATAGCCCTCGGCGCGCACGATGCACGCCTGGGTCGTTTCCGCGGACAGCTCCGGATAATGCGCCGCCAGCTCCTGAGCCTCGTCCTCAGCGAGCGGAGCAAGATCCACGGTTGTAACAGGACAGCCGCGTGCGCGAGCACGCCAGCTGGCGCTGATCGGGTCGCCCTCGGGGCGCGTGGTCATGATGAAAAGGATCTGACAATTCGCGACCACGGCGGCGATCTCACCCAATCTCGCCGACTCGTCAGAGTCCGCCCAATGCACATCCTCGACGACGAGCAGTTGTGGCGAGCGCTGCGCGGCCGACTCGATGATCTGCGCTAGAGCAAGCGTGCGCCCGCGCTGGCGAGTGGGAACTTCCATCGCCTTCTCAAGTGCTGCGAGCTCGGCCTCCAGCGGTGCATCGATGAGATCGCTCAGGAAAATGATCTGATCGATGCTGCCGCCACGCAGAGCCGCCATGCGTTGCACGGCCGACTTGCGTTCGGTGGCGGGAG
>Ga0247784_1000255_pt1 | contig 15503 bp, 13 predicted proteins | sample UWRJL169409R5_FD_179909 | JGI IMG/M metagenome (GOLD analysis project Ga0247784, IMG submission 179909) | Plant litter microbial communities from Arlington Agricultural Research Station in Wisconsin, United States - UWRJ-L169-409R-5 | ecosystem: Environmental > Terrestrial > Plant litter >...
GAACTTGTCCGAGGTCTGGGTGACCTTGTTGTAGTCGAAGTCGGCGGTGAGCTGGACGCGGGCGCGACCCTGGCCGACCACCGAGGAGACGATCGCCTCGACTTCGTTGCGCATCCGCTTCTCGAAGGCCGTGCGGCGTTCTTCACCGACGGCGATATCGGCTTCCTTGCCGGCGCCGTCGGCCAGCAGGCGGCCGGCTTCGTCGACGATCGACACCCGCTGCGGCTTCAATCCGTTGACGGCGGAGGCGACGACGTGGCGGATGGCGCGGATCTGCTGCGGTTCGAGGCTGCCGCGCACCCGCACCACGATCGAGGCCGACGGCTCCGGCGCTTCGCGCGCGAACAGGGGCCGTTCCGGCAGCACCAGATGGACGCGGGCGGCCTGGATGCGGTCGATGGCGCGGATGGTGCGGGCGAGTTCGCCCTCCAGCGCGCGCAGGTGGTTGATGTTCTGGACGAAGCTCGTGGTGCCGAGCGCGTCGGACTTGTCGAAGATCTCGTAGCCGACGCCGCCGCCCTTGGGCAGGTTGGCCTCGGCGAGCTTCATCCGCAGCCGCGTGACCTTGTCCTTGGGCACCATGATGACCGCGCCTTCGTTGCGCAGCTCGAAGGGAATCGCCTGGCGCTCCAGATCCTTGATGATGCCGGAAGAATCTTCGCTGGTGAGGTCGGTGAACAGAGTCGTCATCTGCGGCGTCGTGACGCGCATGATCACAAAGGCGAAGAATCCGATCAGCGCGGTCGTCACCGCAACCATGGCCATCAGCCGCGCCGCACCCAGGCCTTTCAGGAAAGCAACGAGACTTTGCACCAACCGCCCCCAGAGATTCGGCCCCAGGACCGACTGGGCAATTATTGCCTAGGGGATGGTTTCCATATGGTTAACAACCGTTAAAGCCATCGCGAATAGTTCCGGGCATGAAAAAAACCGACTTCGCAAAACGAAGCCGGTTTTCATCAAATCTTTCGGTTCTGGCGCGTTTACTGTCGATATTGCTGAATCCGGGTGGTCCGGAGACCTGCCAGACCATGCTGATCGATGGAAAACTGCCAGGAAAGGAATTCGTCGACCGTCAACGTGTACCGGCTGCAGGCCTCCTCAAGGGAAAGCAAACCTCCGCGGACAGCCGCAACGACTTCGGCCTTGCGGCGGATCACCCACCGCTTGGTGCCCGGCGCGGGCAGGTCAGCAATTGTTAACGGACTGCCGTCAGGCCCGATGACGTATTTTACCCTCGGACGATGGGGTTCTGTCATGGCGTACTCACAAAACTCTCAACCACTGAACTCACCATGACAACCTACGCCCCCCGGCTTAAAAATTGGCTAAGCCTACGGCTTCAATACGAATCTCCTTGAAAATGATGGAAAAAAGCGTCGACCCCGGGTTCCCTGTGACGCTTTTGCGTACAATCAGGGATTGCCGGGCCGGACGTGGCGAATCAAACGACGCGAGTAGCGGTGCTAGGCGGCGGGAGCGCCCGAGCGGACCACTCGCTTGATCTTGTCGGTGGTGTAGCTCTGGCCGCCGATCGAGAGCAGCGGCGGGGAGGCGCTGAGATCGACTGAATCGACGATGCCCTGGACCTCGGTGGAGATCGCCACGTTATTGCCCGTGCTGTCCTTGCCGGTGGCGGTTAAGGTGTAGGTGCCGGCCGGCCACTGCACGCCGTCATTGCCTTTGCCATCCCAGACAAAACTGGAACTGCCCTGTTTCAACGCATAGGACCCGCTATAGGCGGTCTGTCCCGCTGAATTGGTGATCGTGATCGTCGCAGAGGTGCTTTTCTCTGAATGAAAATTCCAGGTGGCTGATTTGTCGAACTGCGCCTTGCTGCCATCGACGGCGACCGTGTTGCCGACATAGACCAGCGCCTGCGTCGCCTGCGCGCTCTTTTCGATCTCCACCAGCGACTTCAACTGTTCGTTCGACCTGAGCTGCTGCTCGATGCCGGCGAACTGCACGAGCTGCTGGGTGAACTGGTTGGTGTCGAGTGGATCCATCGGATTCTGGTTCTGGAGCTGCGTGGTGAGCAGCGTCAGGAAGGTCTGAAAATTATCCGCAATCCCGGTCGTCTTCTCCGAAGCGGTGTTGTTGCTCGTCGCGGTCCCGGTTCCGGGCGCCGAGACGATCGTCGTCGGCATGGTTGCATCAATGGCCATGGCAGCCTCCCTTAAACCCTGATATCGACGCCGCCGCTCGCACCGAGCATGCGGCCATAGTTGCGGCCGGCAACGACGGCTGGCGCACTGTCTTCCTCGCCGACGACGAGGCGGTGCGCGTTGGGATTGGAATGGTTGCCGTCGTTCTGGCCCTGCGAAGACTGGTCCCGCAGGCTGAACTGCAGGCCGGTATTGCCGGTCGAGAGTCCGGCATTGTCGAGTGCGCGCTGCAACTGGTTGGCGTCCTGGCGCAGCATCGACAGCGTTTCCGGTCGCTCGACTGTGAGATGCGATGTCACTTGGCCATGGCGGTCGACATCGATGCGGACGTCGATGCGGCCGAGTTCGGCGGGATCGAGCCGGATTTCGAAGCGGGTCTTGCCGCTCCTGGCAGAGGCTGCGATTTCCATCGCGAGGCCGCTCACCGGTACCGGCGCGCTTGCGGCGGCTGTCGCGGCGAGCTGGCTCGCGGGCACTGGCGTCGTGGCGGCTGCGACCGGATGCTGCGGCTGGATTGCGCCGGCGGCTTGCAAGCCGTTGCCGGAGGAATTGACCGACACCTGGCCGATGTCCGCCGTGGCAAGATGCGCGCGGGCTTGGGCGTTCGCAGCCGCCGGTACGATGGCATTGCCCGATGCGTCGAACTTGACGGCTTCGGCGGTGGCATCGTCGGACTTCGGCCGGCTCGCGGCTTCGGTCGTCGGCGTAACAGGGGGCACGACGGTGTCCGCGGCCGGCGTCGCGGGCGCGGCGGGATCGGTGGCGCCGACCTGATCGACCGCCGTCGTGGCGCTCTTCCTGGCGAGATCGGGATTCTTGAGCTGCGCGGTGGGCTTGGTGACGGCGGGCGTGGCCGCGACCACGGAAGCGGCCTGCGCGATGGATGGGTCGGTGGATGTGGCCTGGGCACTGGCAGCCTGGCCGATGCCAGCCTGGGCGCCGCTTTTGGCGCTGCCGTCGGCCAGCGTGGCATTCGCGGTTGCGGGCTGGGTTACGGTGGCGTCCGTGCCCTCCGCGACTGGGGCGGCCGGCGCTGTTTCGGCGGCGAGCGAAGCGGAGGCTGCGATCGCTGCCGCGGCGATCGCAAGCGGCGCGGTCGCCTTGTCGGTTGCCGGTGCCGCGGAAGCTGTTGTCGCGGGCGCCGCCGGGACGGCAACGGCAATGGCGTCGGCCGTCACCACGGCTGCTTCATCCTGCGCCGTTGCGGCCTGATCGGTCACCGGCGGAGTATCGCCGGAAGAGCCTTGCGTCGTCTCGTCGGACTTGTTGCCCTCTGACTTAGCGGCCTCGGCCTTTGATTTAGCGCGGCGGGTCGTCGCGGCCTTGCTGTCGGTATCGGTTTTCGGATCGCTGTCGGCCTTGGCATCGATATTGTTGTCGTCCCGCGTTCTGCCGTCGCGTGCCTTGTCGCTGCGTGCGTCGGCCGCGGCGTTGCGGTCATTCGAATCGTTACGGGCCGCCTTGTTCGCCCTGTCCGATGCGGCAGCATTTTCGCGCGAGCGGTTGTCGGACGCAGCCTGCGCGTCGTCTGACCGGCGCGACGCGGGCGCGTTGTCCTGAGCACGATTGTCACTGTTGCCGGCGGCATTGCTGCCGACCAGCGCCGCGAAGCTGTGGTTGCCGGCGGATGGCTCGGAATCCGGCCGAGCCGACTTTGCCGCCGCGTTCTGAAAAGATGTGTTTGCCGATACTTCCGACGTGACACTGACCACGGGCAACCCTCGCGCTGAGCTCTCGGCTACCGTTCAGCAAGGACCGGGCCACCTGCCGCAGCAAAAAATATTACGATATTTCAATGGGTTGCAGCGGCGTCCGTCAAATTGCGGAGCATCATCGCAGCCCACTTTTCTGCCCGGCGGCAAGATTTGCCGTCCTGGAGCTGCTCCAAAGTGAGGATCGGCTGATTGCCTCACGCGAATACGGCCTATATTAAAGGACGGTGTTCGATCCGGCCCGGAATGGCCGAAAGATACGCTAACGCCTTATGGTATAAGGCTTTTTAACCCTGGCCGTGAGCCGCGTCGCGCGCTTGCGATTGAAGTCGATGGCCCCTGGCATGCGAAACAGTCTGGATCTCGAAGGCAGCCCGCAGGACACGCGGGTCGTGGTCGCCATGTCCGGCGGCGTCGATTCCTCGGTGACCGCTGCCTTGCTGAAGTCCGAGGGTTACGACGTGGTCGGGATCACGTTGCAGCTTTACGACCATGGCGCGGCCACCCATCGCAAGGGTGCCTGCTGCGCCGGCCGCGATATCCACGACGCCCGCAACGTCGCTGAGCGGATCGGCATTCCACATTACGTGCTCGATTATGAAAGCCGCTTCCGCGAATCGGTGATCGACAATTTCGCCGACAGCTACGCGCTCGGCGAGACGCCGGTGCCCTGCATCGAGTGCAACCGGTCGATCAAGTTTCGCGATCTGTTGGCCACTGCCCGCGAACTCGGCGCGAGTGCACTTGCGACCGGGCATTATGTGGCCTCGCGCCGCCTCGCCGACGGATCGCGCGCGCTGGTGTGCGCGGCCGATGCCGATCGCGACCAGAGCTACTTCCTGTTCGCGACCACGCGCGAGCAACTCGACTACCTGCGCTTTCCGCTCGGCGACATGACCAAGCCGCAGACCCGCGAACTGGCGCGGCGCTTCGGACTCGAAATCGCCGACAAGCAGGACAGCCAGGACATCTGCTTCGTGCCGACCGGGCGCTACACCGATATCATCGGCCGCCTCAAGCCCGGCGCGATCGAGCCCGGCGATATCGTCGATCTCGAAGGCCGCGTCATCGGCCGGCACCAGGGCATCGTTCATTTCACCGTCGGCCAGCGCAAGGGGCTCGGCATCGCCTCCGGCGCGCCGCTCTATGTCGTCAGGCTCGATGCGGCCAGCCGCCGCGTCGTGGTGGGGCCGCGCGAGGCGCTGCGGATGGATCGCATCCGCCTTCGTGACGTCAACTGGATCGGCGACGGGTTGCTGGACCACGTCGTCGGCGATGGCATCGAGATGTTCGTGCGGGTGCGCTCGACGCGCCCGCCGCAGCCGGCATGGTTGCGCGCCGTCGAAGGAGGCTATGTCGTCGAGCTCGTTGCCGGCGAGGAGGGCGTCTCGCCCGGCCAGGCCTGCGTGTTCTACGATGCCCCGACAGGACAGGCGCGCGTGCTCGGCGGCGGATTCATCAAGAGCGCGACCGCAACCAACGCGGTGGCGAGGCCAGGGCAACAGCGAACGACGGCACCGCTTGCCGAGGCGATGCGCACATAAGAAGAAATCGGGGCAGAGGGAATGGCTGGGGACATCGACCGCGAGGGGGTCGAAAAGGCTTATGGGCGCTGGGCACCGATCTACGATCTGGTGTTCGGCAAGGTGTTCGATGAGGGCCGCCGGTCGACCATCGCGGAAGCCGACAAGATCGGCGGACGCGTGCTCGACGTCGGCGTCGGCACCGGGCTGTCGCTGTCCGAATATTCGCGCAACACGAAATTATGCGGCGTCGACATTTCCGAGCCGATGCTGCGCCGCGCGCTCAAGCGCGTGCGCGAGTTCGGCCTGACCAATGTCGAAACGCTTGCGGTGATGGACGCCAAGAATCTTGCGTTCAAGGACTCATATTTCGACGCGGTGGTGGCGCAATATGTCATCACGGCGGTGCCGGACCCGGAACGCACGCTGGATGATTTCATCCGCGTGCTGAAGCCCGGCGGCGAACTCATTCTGGTCAATCACATCGGCGCCGAAAGCGGTCCGCGCCGCATATTCGAGCTGGCGTTCGCGCCGCTGGCACGCCGGCTCGGCTGGCGACCGGAATTTCCATGGGAACGGTTGACCGACTGGGCCGCCAAACATGGCGGCGTCACCCTGACCGAACGGCGACCGATGCCGCCGATGGGGCATTTTTCGCTGATCCGGTTTCACAAATCGTAACGCCCGCGACAATCAGGTTGCGGAACATCTGCGCGCGCAGGCCGTTTCTCCCAAATGGCAATGAAACGCGCACTTCTGTTCTCATTGGTATGGGTAGCAACCGGGAGCATGGCGGTCGCCCAAGCCCCGCCCGGCGAGACAACCCCGCCGGCCAGGACGGCGCCACCATCGCCTGACCGCGCGACCAATTGTGCCCCCATGCAACCAAGGTCGAATTCCGCAGCGGCGGTGCCGGACGGGGCCACCACCGGTCAGCGGCCCGAGCCGCTTACCGATAAACTGGCCCGATCGGATGGCGTGCTGTGCCCGCCGCCGGGCGTCGATCCCGAAATGCACGCCCCTGCGCCGGACACCAGCAAGACGCCGGTGATTCCGCCACCCGGCAGCCCCGGCGGGGACCCGACAATCCGGCCGAAATAGTGCTGTTTCGCAAGCGCTTGGCCGAACCGCCGGCTTTGCTTGACAGGCCCTTAAGCCACTCCTTATATGCCGCGCGTTCGCGAATGCGGTCAGTCTACCGCGAAGGTGAACCGTGGCGAGGTAGCTCAGCTGGTTAGAGCACGGGAATCATAATCCTGGGGTCGGGGGTTCGAGTCCCTCTCTCGCTACCACCTTTCCCCACACTCCTCGAACTTTGGTGGGGAACACCGGTTCATTCAGTAGAGCAGTTAAGCGCCCGGCGATTTCGACCGTGACGCCGCCTGGCCGCGAAGGGTCTCTAAATACCGTCACTGTCTCAACGAGATCTCGAATTGCTTCCGTCGCCTCAGAATCTCCTGCGTTGAAACCTTTCGACAGCGCGTCTTGTAGTTGGACGAGCTGTTGCTCATAGCGGGCCAGGACGGCCGGATGGAGCGAGACAACGTCGGAAGCTGTGGGCTCGACGCTCAAATCCTCTGTGATTTTCTTGCGCTCCTCGTCCAAAAGGCTTGAGCGAGGGCCCAAGATCGCCGGGTCGCCATGCCCCTTTGCGATCGCATCGACTAGCCGATCAATCTCGCGATTGATTTCGCCGAGTCTTAGCTCAAGGTGGGCTCGCTTGGCATTCGATTTGGCTGCGAGGCGCTTACGCTCTTCATGATAGGTACGCACATACTCGGCGATCACGCTCGGATGCCGCATCTCAGACTCTAAGCCAGACAGAACCGCGCTTTCCACAGTGGCGAGATAGAATGTCTTTCCGTCGCGACATGTGCCGCTTTCTGTCGCTGCTGAACAACGGATGCGGATGCGGCGCGACTTATCTTTGCCGCCTGTTGACATACCTGCACCACAGGATCCGCACCGGAGGAGCCCCGACAACATGTGGCGCGGTCGCCGCTGCCGGTCTGGGAGGGTTAGGCCGCGAGCTTTTTTCCGATCCTGTGCGGCGTCAAAAAGCGTCTGGGGGATTATGCGGAGTTCCGGCACGTCTGTGATCTGCCACTCGCGTTTGGCGTTTGGGCGCGAGAGTCGCTTGCCCGTGTCCGGGTCTTTGATCATCCTCACTTTATTCCAGACGAGGCGCCCCGCGTAGAGTTCATTCAGGATTATACCGGCGCCGCGCTGCAGGTTGCCGTTAATTGTCGAAGCATTCCATGAGCGCCCGCGTGGCGGCGATACCCTTTCATTGTTAAGGTCGTGTGCGATTTCACGAGGCGTCCTTCCTTCAACGTACTCCTCGAAAATGCGCCGGACGATTCTCGCTTCAGCTTCGACAATTACCCGCTTGCCCTTTTCGCCTGCCGCTGGGGTGTAGCCATAAGCCTTTCCGCCTGCGTTTAGGCCTTGGCCGACACGGCCAGCCAGTCCCCTCCGCACCTTATGAGCATTATCCTCTCGAAAGAGTTGGCCCACTAGTCCGCGAAGCCCCACTAAGACTGTATTCACCACGCCTTCGTGGACGGCGCGTATTTCAATACCAAGGAAAGAAAGCCGCTTATGAATTCCGGCAAGGTCCTCCATGTCACGCGAGAGGCGGTCAAGTGCCTCGACGACCACGACATCGAACGACCGATCTTTTGCTTGATCCAATAACCGGAGCAAGCCATCCCGTCCCATAATGGAGCCGCCAGAACGGGCTTTATCTTCGTACACACCAGTTATGTTTATGCCTTGTCGTGAGGCGTACTCCCGACAGAGCGTGACCTGGTCGTCGATTGATCGCTCATTCTGAAGGTCGGTCGAGAATCGAGCGTAGATCACCGCTACTTTCTTGATTGAAGGTTCGAGTGCTGAGTTGATCTCGTTCATGATCTTCCCTTGCCGCTTGGCGTGCCAACGCTCGTGCTAGGCGTAGAATCGCCTCATCCGGAATCGACTGCAAGGGCAATTTCTGAAGTCTGCGACGCACGACTAAGCGGCTCGCTCGCAGACGAGGCGCTGCTTGATGCGTCGATCAGAAGCTCGAGAGAGCTTGGAGACCCGACGGCGAAAGCGATTTCCGACCTTCGTATCAACTCGTTCCATACATGCAGCGTGCCGCCGCACGCGTGCCATAGAAAGTCCAAAATCCCTCTTGTCGTAAAATCAGAAAACTTTGCGCACAGATCGGCCGATGCAAATCTCGGGAGAGGGGAGCAGTCGTGCAAGGTAAGAAGCCGCGATCTGTGCCGCTCGATGTCGGGTAAGTTCGGATCGTTGACAAAGTTGTCGTGAAACGCACCCGCCGAGACCGGAACCTGCAACCAGACCGTGATGAGCGGCAGAATATCGATCAGGTTCGTTGATTTTGCTGTATCTTCGTTTTGAATTTCGATCGCGTTCGTTGCGCTTTGGTTGGGGCATTTCTGGTACGAAACTGGGTGCGGTGACGCCTCACTCATGTAGAGACTCGAGGACGGGCATCCGCAGGTCTCTCGCTGGTGAAGCAGATGACTCTTAATCATCGGGTCCCAGGTTCGAGCCCTGGTGCGCCCACCAAGCCTTTCAAGAGCTTAGCCGCTTTCACCGTTTGAGAACGCCAAACTAAAACGGTTTTTCAAACGGTGTTTTTTGGATGCCGGTGGACGTCCACTCCCAACAATGTGATCGGCGGGGCCGGAGCGACAAAGCGGTTCGAAGAGCGGCTTTTTGTTTATTCAGAATCGCCACTGCGTCACCACGCGCCGAACGAGCGTACCGCCAGTTAGAATCCCTCTCCCTCCGCCAGCCCAGCCGAGGCTGAGTATTCTCTGCACCGTCTTGTTGCCAATTGAGCGCAGTACAGCAGCGCTTTCTCATTTGCATTCCGGACTTCCAATCGGCAAAGCCAACCCATTCTTCTCCAAACGGCCCATTCTCTCCGGAGCTCTGGACTCTGTGGATTCGGTACGGTTCTCGAAATCGAATGTTTCGAGCGAGTTATACCGTTCAATGGTATCGGTTCTACCGCTCCTCTCGGACGGGCAAGAGCGCCCGGTCGTGAATTCCGTCGATCTCCCTGACCGACTTCAGGAACGACCGCAAGCTGTCGTCAAACGCGCAGAAAATGGCGACGATGGATGCTGCTGAGTTCGAGGGGGGCGGGGGCGCTCTCGATCGGCACTCCGAGGCTGCGCTGATCCGCATTGCCTCGGCCTGGATCATCAGTCTCGCCACCTTCGTCTGAAGATTCTGACCAAGTTCCGATGCATCTGCGCCACTTTCTCCGCAATATCTAATCCAAAGTAACGGAAAAGATGAGTGTACACTTTTGAGCTTCGTTGTACGGCCAGTGGTCCGTGATTTACGGCTTGTCTACCCAGCGCCTGAGCAAAGGTCCGATCGATTTGATACGCGGCTCGCGCCATTCCGAGTCGAGCCTCTGACAACGCTGTGCAACGTTCTTCTGTGAGTTGTTGAGATGCCAAAAGCCTTTCTTCGAGCAAATCTGAGAGCTTCATCCGGCCTTTGATCGTGCTAATGGCGTCCGCGCGTGAGAGGGAATGGGTGTTCGTCCTTCTGTACACAGACATCGCCTTAGGGTGAGAACAGAACCCTTTGCCCGCGAACAAGAGCCTCAAGATCAACTCGTGCTCATGGCAAATAGGCTCTAACTCATTCCAACCGCCAACGTCCACCACACTTGATCGTTTAAAAAGAAGAGCCGACGTTTGAAATGCCGTCCATTCAAAAAACTTTGCAAAGATATCAGTATAATTCGACGGACTAGGTCCGTGAAGGCAGCTTCCCGGCGCAGACCCGTGATTTGATAGCCGCAAACGAGACGACTCAAGGACAAACGGGGGCGAATAAACCACGCTCGTGCCTTCATCTGTTACAGACAACTGCTCTGCTATCTTGTCCGGTAGCAGATAATCGTCTGCATCTAAGAAATTGATCCAGGTTCCACTACTAAGTTGAAGCAGTCGATTCCGCGCTAAGCCGACACCTCCAGGCGCCACCTGTACTATGCGCATCCGCTTTTCAAACCGCCTTACGGCTTCAATGCTTCGATCGGTCGAACCATCGTCGAGCAAGATGATTTCTAGGTTTTTGTACGTTTGAGCAATCGCACTTTGCACACACTCCTCGATCCACGCCTCAGCGTTGCGACAAGGAATCAAAATCGATACGAGGGGATTTCGAGCGGTTGCGGAGTCGATATCTCCTGCGCGCCACCGCGGCTCTGTCATTTGCTCGAGCTTCCCACCAAGCGATAAACGGCTGCTGTCTTGCGAGCAACATTGCGCCAACTAGTGCACTCGCGCCAACCGCGAGCACATTCGTAATTGGAATTCGTCCTCAAGGCGTTCTCGAGTTGATTTTTGAAATCGGTTTCTAAACTATCAAAGCGAAATACCGATTTATGAGGCTCTCCAAGTTCTATACTTTTGTGGCGCGCCGGAAGAAGGATCGGCAACCCCACAGAGCGCGCTTCACAAGCTGCCCCAGATGTTAGTATCTTACGATAATTGAGGATCATGCAATCTGCTGCAGCAAGCCAAGCGGCATGCGCATCGTCAAGCTGCCAATCTAAGTGAAACGAAATTCCCGGATGGTTGCCAGCGAGATCAACTAATGACCTTGCGTACTCTGGTGAAAACGGTTTACCTACAATAGCAAGCATGGCATCAGGAGAATGGCTCCGCCACCAAAGCACGACCGGTTCTATTCCCTTGTACGGCTCAACCGTACCGAACATTAGGCATATGCGCTGCCCTTGCTCAAAGCCCAAAGCGCAGCGAGCTTCATATTTGCTCGGCAGCGGTACCAGCCTGGTTGTCAGATCTCCATGCGGTATGAAATGGCATTTCGATCGCGGCACTCGATACGTTTTTTCGAGAAGCTCCAACGCCGCCGCAGAATGCACAAATACTGCTTTGGCACAATCTATTGTAAACTGGATGTTTAGGCGCACTAGAAGCTCGTCCGCACGGTTGTGAGGCATCAAATCATGAGCAGTTAGAACGATTTTCATCTCGCGTGCTATTAACCCGAGATCCAGGCGATACCGGATCCTTCGCACATAGTTAGGAAGGTAGTAGGCTTCGGGCCAGTGGAGGTGGAGCAGGTCGTCTGCCCTATCCCGTATCCCTCGCCAAAGAGGCAAGACGCGTCGATAATTGCTTAGGAATGCTACATCGACTTCTTCGTGCGCCAAGGCTTCCGCGAGAAGTCCTTGATAAACATTAGCTGCGCGATAGTCTGGCGCAAATAGCACTTTCACAGCGCTCACCCCCCTAATTGCAAGAGATACTGGCCCGTTTTAGCTGATACAGGCAAATGAACATTTCGCTCCGCGATCAACCGCCGCCAGTTGCAGCGTCTCTGTTGCGCTCAGCTCACAAGTTTTGACGTAAGACTTGGCAGTCCGGCCTACCTTCGGTATCAATCCTGCCGGGCTGCCGAAATTCCAACCATCGAACTACGCCTCGGCAGCATGCGCAGGCCTGCACATTTCTCTGCGCGTCCGTCCTAATCGACCATTGAGTGAGATTGCTTGTCCTTCTGCGGGACGGGGTGATGATGATGGTTGAACGCTTACAGACTGGAAACTTTGTTGGCGGGTTTCGCCTTGATGAAGAACTTGCACTGAGCTCAACTGCGGCTTGGTGGAGGGTGTCTTGCGCGGCCGACAAGCAGGCATTGCTCATGAAAATTCCAAGAACTGACGGGAGAGCGCGGCTCATAAACTTCGCAACTTTCGAAGTGGAGCAGATGATCCTGAGCAGGTTATCGGGACCCGATGTACCAAGATTAGTTGCCGCCGGCACATGGGAGCGGCCGTTTCTTGTGTTGGAATTAATCAGCGGGAATTCGCTTTGCGAGCAGCTTTCGAAAGTACCTTTGTCTGCAGATCGTGTAGTTAGCCTAGGCTCAAAATTGGCGTTGGCACTTCATAATGTCCATCGCCAGCATGTCGTACATCTCGATATAAAGCCGAGCAACGTAATGCTCGACAAGAACGGCACAGTGAAGATTATCGACTTTGGCTTTTCACGGCATTTGCATCTTCCCGATGTTTTTCAGGATGAGCCGGTTGCACCGAGGAATTACCTTGCGCCCGAACAGCTACTCGGGCGGCGGGATGATCCGCGCAGCGATATATTCTCGCTTGGTGCGATGCTATATTTCTTCCTCACCGGTCGGCAGCCTTTTGACGCTCAAAGTGCCGCTCGCAAATGGAGAAACATGCTCCGGCGGAACCGTATAAGGGCAGAACTTCGTAGGATACTGGATCTCTCGTCGAGATTCTTAGAGTTCAAAGAAAGGGTGACTGGGCTCGCTTATCGAGCAGATCAGCATACCGGAGCAACGCCTGCTTCACGAGAGAGCGACAATCCAATTATCGCCCACCTAGCGGATCTTTATTGTGAGCCAATCCCCCCTCGTTCGCTGACGTCTGACTGCCCTGCTTGGCTACAGGAGATCATCCTACGTTCGCTGGAAGTGGATCCGAACGAACGACATGCCACTGCAGCTCATCTCGCGAACGATCTCACGCATCCCCAGGGTGTGCATATCACGTCGCGCGGAGAACGATTGAGCTGCAGCCGCCATGTGCTCCGATAACGTTAGCGGTAATCAACGCTAGCAGAAAGTCTGACGCTCCGAATGTCGACCGCAGGCGTAAAATGAGATTAACCCCGGGCGCCTTTCTGCTGAAATTTCGTCAAACTTTCGGTGACGGACTTACGGTGGCGTGGTTCCGAGACATCGTGCGTCCACAGATACTGCGCTCGCCCCCTGTTCGAAAGACAGACGATTACCGTTGTGAGATACATATTCTCACGTCGAAGCAAGACTGGCTGAATGCCATGTGGTCGCTGAAATCATTCTATCGCGTTTCCGGAAGATGCTACGGGCTCTGCATTCACGAGGATGGGTCGCTTGCCGACCCAGAAATTCGCATATTGCAGGAGCATTTTCCAAGCGCGCGTATCGTTACTCGCTCCGAAGCGGACGAGACACTTCGCCGCTCCTTGTTGCGTTTTCCAAGATGCCAGGCATTCAGAGAAAGCCATCCGCTTGCGATGAAGCTATTTGATTTTGTTGAATTCCTCGAGAGCGAACGCATGGCACTCTTTGACAGCGATCTTCTCTTTTTTGCTGAGCCGAGTGTATACCTAAGCCGAGTGGAGAACTCGGCCTACAAGATAAATACATTTAACGCTGACATTGCGACCCGTTATACGCTTGACGCTGAAAAATTGAACCTCGCGGTCCGTGGGCCAGTACAAGCTCGATTGAATTCAGGATTTGGCCTCATCCACTCTAAGTCACTCCCGCGAGAGTGGATTGAGGAGTTTCTCGAGTTGCCAAACATTCTCAGCGGCAATCCTTGGCTGATTGAGCAGACTTTGATTGCTCTCTGTAGCTCGCGCTATGGTGTTGAGTTATTGCCAGAAGAGTATTCCTTGCGGTTGGACGAGGGGATTGGCGAGCGTCCGATGCGTCATTACGTGGGCAAGATCCGCCATCTAATGTACGGGGAGGGAATGCGTCGTCTTAGTCGGATTGGAATACTCGACAGCAGCACCTCAATTTAACGAGCGAGTTCTGGCTGCAGGTGCGGCTAGGGAAAGCATGGCAGGTCGAAAATCCCAACCCCAACGGCAATATTCCATAACAAGCGATCGGCGAATGTCCACTTTCGGAGTGCAGCGGACATTCGCCCAAACCTACATGTCCGCCGTCAGCAGATATTTCACACTAGGACGAGTGTGCAAAGCTCGCGACTAGTCCTTTAAGATGTCTTAATTGCCAAAGAACGCCAGGAGGGCTTTAATGACTAGCTCCCCCGCCGACGCGAACAATGAAGTACATTTCCTTCTTCAAGGGGTCGCTCCGGAGCGCAATGATGAACTCATTGGACTCTGGCAGACGTACGCGCCGCAATTTCAGCTTTTGGAGGACGATGGCCCGGCGGGGGAGTTCGTTTTGGAGGCGGGTCTTTACCGACTTGTCCGATTCAACCATCGCGTCATGCGGGTGTTCTGGCTGGGCGCATTCGTTGCTTGGGAAGGATACGTGTCACTGCACAAGCAGGTTGTCGATCCAGACAACGCGGACTTCTCACGCTTCAAAAACATGATCGATACTTTCAATCGTGTCGTAACCGAGAAGGACCCGACCGCCGTTCCGTTGCCAACGGGCGTGCCGGAGCCTGGCGGATTTCCGCCGCTTTCAGATCCAATGCGCGGGCCGGCTGAACTCGCCGTGTTTTGCGTTGGTTGGGCCTTACTCCACGAACTTAAACACATCCAACATCAACAGGAAGGGACGGCCGCGCCCTACAACGCCGATCCCGTCGCACTGAGAGCCGAAGAACTCTCATGCGACGAGTACGCCACGAAGTTCATAATGGACCGCGTTAATGACTATGCGAAGAACCAGAATTCATGCGCTGACCTCATACATTCGAAGCGCGCGATCGGCATTTACTTTGCTCTTTTCACAATTACATTGCTTTCGAAGGATGGCTGGGCCGACACGGCGAGCCATCCCGCTATGCAACAGAGGATCGACGCTATCCGAAAGAATATGGGTCCAGATTCTGTAACTATGGCAGATGCTATTGCGCACGCGGCGTTCGCTGCGTTCTTTACGTCAGCTACGGCGGCTTCTCAGGGGAGAGTTTCGACGCCTTCACGGCGCGGCGTTTGATCATGATGGATGGAGCCGACATCTATTTCACCATTACTCGCCACCTCGATTTGCGCCGGGTTATCGCTGCGAAGGCACGGCATCACAGTGAGAAGCGGCAGCCATTCGCGAAGGTAACGGACATATTCCCCGGCTAAGGTGCGTCATCGCCGATCAGCTTCCGTAGGCAAGTGCGACTACGTCGCCTTCGCTGCAACGGTCGCTTTTGGTCAAAGACTCTCACGGCAATGTCCGCTCTCGGGTTTAGCAACAGACATTCCATAACAATGGATCAGCGAAGTTCAATGCAGAGCGGGCATCTTCGCAACTTTGAAGGAATGACATGAAATTGGGGTCGCTACACGACTGATAAGGGATTGCCAAAAGTAGATATC
>Ga0247784_1000256_pt1 | contig 15483 bp, 13 predicted proteins | sample UWRJL169409R5_FD_179909 | JGI IMG/M metagenome (GOLD analysis project Ga0247784, IMG submission 179909) | Plant litter microbial communities from Arlington Agricultural Research Station in Wisconsin, United States - UWRJ-L169-409R-5 | ecosystem: Environmental > Terrestrial > Plant litter >...
GAATACGAACGCCCGCGCACAGATTCTGTACAACCAAGTTGGCTACCTGACCCCGTTCCTGCAGTTCCGGCGCCGGCCTTGAAAAATGTGAACTCGGTCTCGCCGACCGTGTAACGCGGGAGCGGAACTTTTTACCCGCGCCGAACATTCTCTCGCGCAAAATAATCTCCATGAGCGCGGATGGTGTCAGCGGTTTCTACATCCGATCTCAACCTCGACCTGTGCGCGCAAGAACCTATCCGGATTCCCGGAAGCATTCAGCCGCATGGGATGCTCGTGGTTGTGGATCCCGACAGCCGGCAGATCGTGCAGGTCAGCGCCAATGCATCGGCGCTGCTTGGTAACGATCGTCGCGAGGCGGTGCTCGGCCTGTCGCTGCGACAAGCGATCGGCGAAATTGCTGAACGACAGATCACCGCCTGGCTGCGCACTGCGGACAGCAGCTATTTAAGAACGTTGGAGATCAACGGCCGGCGCCTGCAGGTGCTTGGTCATCAGACGCCGCAAGGCGTCGTTCTAGAATTCGAACAGCCGCCCGCGTCCGAAGTCGAGACGCTCGAAGCGTACTACCCGCGCATCGGCCGATTCATGGAAGACGTGTCGGCGTACGCCGATCTTGCCGATCTATGCAATGCCGCCGCGCGCGAGTTCCGGCGGATCAGCGGTTTCAATCGCGTCATGATCTACAGCTTCGACGCGCAGTGGAACGGCGAAGTGTTGGCCGAGGACGGCGACGGTGTATTGCCCTCGTATCTCGGACACCGCTTTCCGGCCAGCGACATTCCGGCACAGGCGCGCGAGCTCTATCGCTTGAATCGTTTGCGCATCATTCCGGACGCGAACTATCAGCCCGTGCCGCTCGAACCCGCGTTCCATCCGCGCGACGGCAAACCATTGGATATGAGTTTCGCCGCGCTCCGCAGCGTCTCGCCGGTTCACCTGCAATACATGCGGAACATGGGCACGATCGCGTCGATGTCCATTTCAATTCTGATGGACGGCAAGCTGTGGGGCCTGGTCTCGTGCCACAACGCGACGCCTCGCCGGGTGAATGCGCAAGCGCGCACTGCCTGCGACCTGTTAGGTAAAGTTCTGTCGCAACACATCGGTGCCCGACAGCGCAACGCCTACGCGGCCAAGCGCATCGATCTCAAGCGCATCGAAAGCGAATTGCTCACCAAGATCGCGTCCAGCGATTCGTTTCAAAGCGGCCTGGCGGCGAATGCAAACATCTGGCTCGGGTTGACCGGCGCCGCCGGCGCAGCGGTGCTTCATGACGATGCCATTTTCACGGTCGGTGCGACACCTTCAGCTGCACGCTTGCGCATGCTGACCGAGAAGTTACAAGCACAAGGCACCGAATCGTTTGCGACCGACAGCCTCGGCCTGGAATGGCCGGATTTCGCCGATCTGAGCGAGGTTGCCAGCGGTGTGCTGGCGATCTCCATTTCGCAGCTGCATCCCAGTTATATCTTCTGGTTCCGCCCCGAGGTGGAACGAACCGTGCTGTGGGCCGGCGATCCTCGCAAACCGACCGAGACGGTGCATGATCGACTCCACCCGCGCCTGTCGTTCGCGAGCTGGAAGGAGCAGGTCAAGAATCGCGCCTTGCCCTGGTCGCAGGCGGAGATCGACGGCGCGCTCGACTTTCGCAACGCCATCATCAATTTCGTGCTTCGTCGCGCCGAGGAGCGCGCCGAGCTGACCAGCCAGCTGCAACGTTCCAACAAAGAGCTCGAATCGTTTTCCTATTCGGTCAGTCACGATCTGCGCGCACCGTTCCGCCATATCGTCGGCTACACACAGCTGCTGCGTGAACGCGAAAAATCGCTGAGCGCACAGTCGCAACACTATCTCGACAGCATCAACGAAGCGGCCGCCTCGGCCGGACAACTGGTCGACGATCTGTTGAGCTTTTCGCAACTGGGGCGCACCACGCTGGCGGTCTTGCCGGTGGACATGCACAAGCTGATGCAGGAAATCATTCGCTCGGTGGAGCCGGACATCCGTGGCCGCCAGATCGAATGGAAAGTGCAACCGCTGCCGCCCACCACCGGAGACGCCGGGCTGCTGCGACAGGCGCTCTATAACCTGGTCGACAACTCGCTGAAGTACACGCGCGATCGCACGCCGGCCGTCGTTGAAATCGGCGGCGAACAAACCCGCACCGAATGCATTTATACGGTACGCGACAACGGTGTCGGTTTCGACATGGCGTACGTGCACAAGCTGTTCGGCGTGTTCCAACGCCTGCATCGCATGGAAGAGTTCGCGGGAACCGGCATCGGGCTCGCACTCACCCGCCGCATCATCGAGCGCCACGGCGGCTGGATCGAAGCGCGCGGCGTGGTCGAGCAAGGCGCCGAATTCCGTTTTGGTTTACCCCGTAGAGGAGACAATCTCGATGGCTGATCTGCGACCCATCCTATTGGTCGAAGACAACCTGAAAGATATCGAGCTGACGCTGGCGGCACTGGCCAAGTGCCAGCTGGCGAACGACATCGTCGTGGCACGCGACGGTGCCGAAGCCCTCGAATATCTGTATTGCCGAGGCCGCTATCAGGACCGCATTCCCGGCGACCCGGCCGTGGTGCTGCTCGACTTGAAGCTGCCGAAGGTCGACGGCCTCGAAGTGCTGGCCAAGATCAAATCGGAAGGCGCAACGCGCTCCGTTCCAGTAGTGATGCTGACCTCGTCGCGCGAAGAGTCCGACCTGGTGCGCAGCTACGAGCTGGGTGTCAACGCATTCGTGGTCAAGCCGGTCGACTTCAATCGTTTCTTCGAAGCCATTCAGGACCTGGGCATGTTCTGGGGTGTGCTCAACGAAACGCCGCCTCGCAGCTGGACGAACCGGGATCCGACGTAGCATGGCCGCGCAGATCGCACCCCGTAATAACGCAGTCATTCGCGTCCTGCTGTTGGAAGACAGCGAGATCGATGCCGAACTCGCCATCACGCATTTGTCGAAAGCGGAGAGCGCGACCAGCGTGACTCTGGTTGCCAAACGCGACGAGTTCTTGAGCGAGATCTCGACCGACGCGTACGACATCGTGCTGGCCGATTATTCGCTGCCGGACTTCGACGGTCTCGCGGCGCTCGACCTGGTGCGCGAGCGCTGCCCGGACATGCCGTTCATTTTTGTCTCTGGTGTGGTCGGCGAGGAATTTGCGATCAATGCGCTACGCCGTGGCGCCACCGATTACGTGATGAAGCGCGGCCTGAGCCGCTTGCCCGCTGCCGTCGATCGCGCCGTCGCCGAAGCTCGCGAACGTCACGAGCGCGTCCGTGCGGAACACGCGCTGCGAATCAGCGAGACCAGTGCGCAATTGGCAATGGAAACCGTCGGTCTCGGCCGCTGGGCACTGGACCCGACCACACTCGCAATGGATTGCGACTCACGCTGCCGCGAATTGTTCGGCTGGGCAGCGGACGCGGAGATCACTAAAGAAACATTGTGCAAGAGTTGTCGTGTGGAAGACCGCCGACGACTCGAAGCGACGCTGGACAACGCGCTCACCGCGACCAGCGCCGGCCGCATCACCGTGGAGTTTCGAATCGACGTCGATGCAGCCGAGACACCGGTGCGCTGGCTGGCGCTATCGGGCAGCACATTCTTCGACGGCGACACCTGCTCGCGATTGATCGGCGTCGTCAACGACATCACCGAACGCAAGCTCGCCGAGACCGCGCTCCGGGATCTGAATCAAACATTGACCTTGCGAGTCGCGCACAAGACCGCCGAGCGCGATCACTTGTGGCAATTGTCACAAGACCTGCTGGGGGTGATGTCGCCGGACGGTGTGCTCATCGAAGTGAATCCGGCGTGGCACACGTCGCTGGGCTATCGCGCCGAGCAAGTCATCGGTCAACCGTTCTGGAAACTCGCTCACAACGGCGACGCCGCAGTCGTAAAGCACGCGGTCTCGCATGCGTCGCAGGAAAAATTGCGTCCGTTCGAATGCCGGTTCGACTGCAACGACGGCAAGACACGCTGGTTGTCGTGGTCCGCGGCACCGGGTCACGGTGGCATTTATATCGTCGGCCGCGACATCACCGAAGACAAGATGGCGCAGGCTCAGCTCGAACAAGCGCAGGAAGCATTGCGCCAGGCGCAGAAGATGGAAGCGGTCGGCCAGCTCACCGGCGGCCTGGCGCACGACTTCAACAATCTGTTGCAAGTCATCGTCGGCAACATCGAGACGTTACAACGCAAGCTGCCGCCGAGTCAGGATCGCTTGCGTCGAGCGGCCGATCACGCCATGGCCGGGGCGCGGCGCGCGACCAACCTCACTCAGCATCTGCTCGCCTTTTCGCGCAAGCAGCCGCTGAACCCACGACCGGTGGCGGTGAATCGACTGGTGCTCGGCATGTCGCAGATGCTGCAGCGGACGCTGGGCGAATTGACCGAGATCGAAACTTCGCTGGCGCCGGAGTTGCGTCACGTCGAGATCGACAGCAATCAATTGGAAATCGCACTGCTGAACCTCGCCGTCAACGCACGCGACGCGATGCCCGACGGCGGCAAGCTGTGCATCCAAACATCGAACATCGATCTGCGTGGCGACGGTCATGCGAGCGCGCCGACTCTACCTCCTGGCGAGTACGTGCTGATCGACGTGCGCGACACGGGCACCGGCATGACACCTGAAGTCCTGGCACGCGCGTTCGAACCTTTCTTTACGACCAAGAGCGTCGGTCACGGCACCGGCCTGGGCCTGTCGCAGGTGTATGGCTTCGTGCGCCAGTCCGGTGGCCAGGTTCGCATCTCTTCTACGGATGGCGCCGGCACCACGGTGCGCATATATCTACCCGCCGCAGCGCCGGACGCCGAAGTTCCCGACGACGAACAGCAGTCCGAACCGCCGGCGCTTGCGCGGCGAGAGACGATTCTGGTGGTCGAAGACGATGCCGATGTACGCGCTTTTACCATCGAGACGGTGCGCGAGCTTGGCTACGATGTGCTCGAAGCACGCGACGGCAACAGTGCCTTGAACGTTCTTCGGCAAACACCGGAAGGAAACATCGATCTGCTGTTCAGCGATGTTGTGCTTCCCGGTGGCATCAACGGCCAGCAGCTGGCGCAACAGGCGCTCGTGCTTCATCCACGCTTGAAGGTGTTGTTCGCTACCGGGTATGCGCGCGATGTCATCGTGCATCACGGGCGGCTCGATCCGGGCGTACAGTTGATTACCAAACCTTTTGCATTCGAAGACCTGGCAGCCCGGTTGCGCGGCGTGCTCGACGGTCAGGACTCATCGCGACATGTCAATTGAAGAGACTGCGGTCGAAGCTCATGCGTTCAGTCGCCGCAACTCGCTGCGCGGCGCCACCGACCATTTGCATCGCGACCTGGATCGCATTGTCGCCGGCTTTCGGCTGGGCGAGGTCGCGCACTATCGCCGCTTCCTGCAAGCGAGCGCGGCGACATTGATCGCCATCGAACAATTGCTCGAAACCGCCGGCGTCTCGCAGCTGCTGCCGGACTGGGCCGAACGCAGGCGGCGCGAGACGATCGTTGCCGATCTGCATAGCCTCGACTCGCAGGCACAGCCGCTCGCCCTGCGCCGGACCTCGCCGACGCCGGCAGAGGTTTTCGGCATTCTGTATGTGCTGGAGGGCTCGCGGATGGGCGCAAGGGTGTTGCTCGAACAAGTGCTGGCCAGCGCCGACGAGCGAGTGCGCAACGCCACCACCTACCTGGGACACGGCCAGTCCAACCTGTGGCGCACATTCCTGGAGCAGTTGGAAACGCATCAAGCTGCGGACGATCAGACGCAGACCGTCTCGGGCGCGGTTTATGCCTTCACCATGTTCATTCGAGCATTCAGCCAGGCCGCTGCCGATCTCGCCCATCGAACTGCTCCGGCCGCGTGACGCGCTCGCCCCAAGCACATAGAAATTTTTTCAAACAGCGCGGAACCTTCATATTGCGCGGGGCGTAGTGTCCGAATCGGACCTTTGCGGGTGGGCCGATAAATCCTTTTGCACCCAAAGGCCCCACCCAGCGGGCCTCCTTCGAGCTCTCTTAAATAAGATCGCGCCTCGACTGCGAGGCCACACAGGAGTCGCGGATGAACCGACTGGCAAGTCGGCTGCCGGCCATTGTCGAGCAGCACCAAACAGAAATTCTCGCCGAGTGGGTCAAGTTGCAGCTGGAATCGGGTGCCTGGCGCGCCGGCCGACTGCAGGAATCGCAGCTCCGTGACGAATCGAACCGTTTTTTGAACCTGTTCAGCCGCACGCTGGCGTCCGGGAGCATGGACACACGCAGCGCGCAGTGGTCGGACGTGCGGGACTTCCTCGCCGACCTGTCCCGCAGCCGCGCGACCCAGGGCTTCTCGCCATCGCAGGTGGCAACGTTTGTTTTCTCGCTCAAGCAGCCCTTGTTCGCTCGCCTGCGCGCCAGCCTGGGCGGCGAACCGGACGCGGTTGCCGATGCATCGTGGGAGGCCACGCTCCTGCTGGATGCGCTGGGTCTGTACACCACCGAGATGTATCAACAGGCGCGCGAATCGGTCATCACGCGTCAGCAGGAAGAATTGATTGAGCTGTCGACGCCGGTGGTCGAACTGTGGCCCGGCATCCTCGCGTTGCCCCTGATCGGCACGCTGGACAGCGAACGCACCCAGGTCGTGATGGAAACGCTGTTGCAACGGTTGGTCGCAACCGGATCGAGCATCGCCGTGATCGACATCACCGGCGTGCCGACCGTCGACACCCTGGTCGCCCAGCACTTGCTGAAGACGGTTTCCGCCGCACAGCTGATGGGCGCCGACTGCATCATCAGCGGCATCCGCCCGCAGATCGCGCAAACCATCGTTCACCTCGGCATCGACCTGTCGGCGGTCGCGACCAAGGCCAGCCTGTCGGATGCGTTCGCGCTGGCACTCAAGCGCCGCAACCTGATGGTGGTACCGACTTCAAACACGACGGCCGCGGCCCGAGGGTAAGCGCGTGGATCGCGTACCGATTCTTCGCCTCGGCGACTGCCTGCTGGTGACGGTGCAGGTCGACATGCACGACGAATTGGCGATGGCCCTGCAGGACGATCTCACCAACAAGATCGTCCAGTCCAAGGCCCGCGGCGTGTTGATCGACATCTCCGCGCTGGAAATGGTCGACTCGTTCATCGGCCGCATGCTCGGCAACATCGCGGCCATGTCGCGCATCCTCGACGCTCAAACGGTCGTTGTTGGCATGCAGCCCGCGGTTGCCATCACCCTGGTCGAGCTGGGCCTGTCGCTCCCCGGAATTCGCACCGCCTTGAACGTCGACGCCGGCCTCGCCCTGCTCCGGAATATGCTCGATCGCGCGGACCCCAACGGCCATGTCGATTGAACCGGCGACGCTGCCGGTGCGTTCCGGCGAAGACGTGGTCAGGGTTCGTCAAGCGGTTCGCAGCGTGGCCATGGACCTTGGCTTCAGTCTGGTCGATCAAACCAAGGTGATCACCGCCGCCAGCGAACTGGCGCGCAACACTCTGACCTACGGCGGTGGCGGCGAAGTCCGCATCGAGCGCCTGATGGAAGGGGCCAAGCGTGTCGGAGTGCGCCTCACCTTCGAGGATCGCGGCCAGGGGATTCCCAACATCGAGCTGGCCTTGACCGACGGTTACACCAGCGGCAACGGCCTTGGCTTGGGGCTCAACGGAGCCCGCAAGCTTTCGCATGAATTCGACATCTGGTCGCAGCCCGGCGTAGGCACCCGCGTGACCATTACTCGTTGGAAGTAGATGCAGAAGTTTCCTATCGGCGATGTGAGCGAGGTTGCACCTGCCCGGCGCGGCATCAGTGCGTTCGCCAGCGATTCAGGTTTCAACACCGAAGATGCCGGCCGCGCGGCACTGGTCGCGACCGAGATTTGCACCAACCTCGTCAAACACGGCGGCGGCGGCGAAATCATCGTCAGACAGCTCAACGACGGTAACCGCCGAGGCATCGAGCTGCTGGGTCTCGACAAAGGCCCGGGCATCGACGACGTCGGCAAATGTTTGCGCGACGGCTATTCGACCAGCGGCAGTCCCGGCACCGGGCTGGGTGCGATGGAACGGTTGTCGCAACGTTTCGAGATTTTCTCGCGTGTCGGCCTGGGCACGGCTGTGCTGGCGCAATTGTGGCCGGACTCGCGACAGCCTTCGGCACAACGCCTGGAAATCGGCGCGCTGGTGATTCCCAAACCCGGCGAAATTCATTGTGGCGACGCCTGGTGTTACACCGAGCGTGTCGAAGGCGTGTTGGTGCTGGGCATCGATGGGCTGGGCCACGGCTTCGCCGCCTCCCAGGCAGCCGCCGAAGCCTGTCGGGTGTTTGAATTGGAAAAGCATCGGCCCGCGCCACGAATCATGCAGACGCTGCACGAAGCGTTGCGACCGACACGCGGCGCCGCCGCCACGTTGGTCGAGATCGACTGGGACGCGGGGCGCGCCACCAGCGTCGCCGTCGGCAACGTGCAGGCCGCGCTGGTAACCGGTAACGAGATCAAGCGCCTCGCCGCCGATAATGGCATCGTCGGTCACGTGATCTCGCGGCCGCGGGAGCTGGCTCATGAATGCCGGCCGGACAGCACCCTGATCGTGCATTCCGACGGGCTGACCGCCAACTGGAACCTGGGCCGCTATCCCGGGTTGATGCAGCACCATCCGGCGCTGATTGCCGGAGTGTTATATCGGGACTGCCAGCGCGGGCGCGATGATTCCCTGGTCGTTGTGATTCGACGGACCGCCTCATGAACCGCTCGCTGTTACGACTCGAACTCGTACAGGATCGCGATATCGTCACTTCGCGCCAACGCGCGCGGCAAGTGAGCGCCCTGCTCGGTTTCGATCCTCAGGATCAAGTACGCATCGCGACCGCCGTCTCGGAGTTGGCGCGCAACGCCATTCGTCACGGCGGTGGCGGTTCGATCGAATTCACATTGACGACCGCTCCGAACCACGGCTCGGTGTTGGCGCAGTATCCATCGTTACAAGTTGTGATCAGCGATCGTGGTCCTGGCATTCCCAATCTCGACGACGCCATGCGCGAGCCGCTGACCGGCGAGCTGAAGCTGGGTCTGGTGGCCGCGCGTCGATTGATGGACAGCTTCGATGTTTATTCCGGCAAAGGCCGCGGCACCACCATCACTTTGGGCAAGTTCCTGCCGCGCCGTAACGACAGCTTCAGCTCCGCTCGCGTGAATGCGATGGCTAACGAGTTGTCCGCCAACGGCACGGTCGACGCCGCGACGGAGCTGCAACAGCAGAACCAGGAGTTGTTGCGCAGTCTCGAAGAACTACGGATTCGCAAGGAAGAATTGGCCCGGCTGAACGCCGAGCTCGAAGATACCAATCGCGGTGTGATGGCGCTGTACGCGGAGCTGGAAGAGCGCGCCGCCCATCTGCGAGTCGCCGACGAGACCAAGACACGATTCCTGTCGGCGGCGAGCCACGAGTTTCGCACGCCGGTGAATTCCATTCTGGCGCTGTCGAACATCCTGCTGCATCGACTCGACGGCGATCTCACCTCCGAGCAGGAGAAACAAGTCAGCTACATCCGCCAGGCCGCCGAGCAGCTGGCAACGATGGTTGACGACTTGCTGGATCTGCGCAAAGTCGAGTCCGGCAAACTGCAGCTGCGCGTCGAAACATTCACCGTCGCCGATTTGTTCGGCGCGTTGCGCGGCATGTTCAAACCGCTGAGCGTGAAAGACTCAGTGAGCCTGGTTTTCGAGGATGGCGCGAACCTGCCCGAGCTGTACACGGATCAGGGCAAGGTCTCGCAAATCCTGCGCAACCTGATTTCCAACGCGTTGAAGTTCACCGAGGTTGGCACGGTGCGCGTGTCCGCGAAGCTCGCGGCCGACACGGACGTGGTCGTGATCTCGGTCGCCGATACCGGCGTGGGCATCGCTCGTGAAAACCATCGGCGCGTGTTCGAGGAATTCTCGCAAGTGGAAAACCCGCTGCAAAAGACCGTGAAGGGCACCGGCCTCGGCCTGCCCTTGTCGCAGCGGCTGGCAGGCCTGCTCGGCGGCAGCATCGATTTGGCGAGCGAGCTCGGCAAAGGGTCGGTGTTTTCGCTGGCGATTCCGCTGCGACTGGGACTGTCCGCCCCGCCGGGCACTCCATCCCTGCCGCCTGAACGATCCACCCAACGGGTGCTCATCGTCGACGACAGCGAGGTCGAGCGTTATGCGCTTCGCCAGTTCCTTTCCACCGGCTTGTATGAGGTGATCGAGGCTCAAGGAGGTTACGAGGGCTTGCGACTGGCCCGTCAATCGCACCCGGATGTGATATTTCTAGACCTGGCGATGCCGGACATCCACGGGCTGGAGGTGTTGAAGATGCTCAAAGCCATCGACGAAACCCGCGCCATTCCGGTGATCCTGTTCACTTCGCAACGGCCGGACGATATCGACAAGCAGCAGGCTGCCGCGGCCAGCGCGTTGTTACTGAAGAGCGAGCTGTCGCGCGAATCGGTCGCTGCAATCATCCGGCGCGTCGGCGCTACGGGAGAGACTCACCATGCAACCCACGCCTGAGATCATTCTCGTCGTCAACGACAACGAGGCCGGACGCTACGCGACCAAACGCATCCTGACGCGGGCGGGCTTCCAGACGGTCGAAGCCAACACTGGCGAAGAGGGTTTGCGCCTGGCGCGCAGCGCCTCGCCGCAGCTGGTCGTGCTCGACATCAACTTGCCCGACGTCAACGGCATCGAAGTGTGCCGGCAGCTCAAGGCCGACCCCAAGACCGCCAACACGATGGTGTTACAAGTGTCGGCCACCAACATTGCGCTCGCCGACCGCGTGCAAGCATTAGCCGCAGGGGCGGATAGTTTTCTAGTTGAACCGGTCGAACCAGAAGAGCTCGAAGCAGTTGCACGCGCTTTATTACGTCTGCATCGCAGCGAAGCGCAACTGCGTCGCACGCTGGCCGAACGCGAACTGCTGCTGCGTGAAGTGAATCATCGGGTGAAGAACAGCCTGCAGCTGGTGCTGAGCATGTTGAGCCTGCAATCCGCCGAATTCCGCGAGAGCAGCGCGAAAGAATTATTCGCGAAGGCGATTGCGCGCGTGACCGCGATCGCATCGATTCACGAGCGGCTGTATCAGGACAACGATCCGTTGACGCTGGACATGCAGAGCTATCTCACCGGTCTGTGTGCCGAGCTGGAACGCGCCGGCATCGGCGAGGAGCGTCCGGCGCAATTGAAAACAGATGTCGAGTCGATGCGCATGGCGACCGAGAACGGCGTATCGCTGGCGCTGATCGTCAACGAGCTGGTGATGAATTCATTGAAACACGGCCAGCCGAGCGAGCACGGCGCCGTGATCAACGTCCGCCTGCGTCGAGTCGACGCCGACAATGCACGACTGACGGTCGCAGATAACGGACCTGGCATGGGAGCCACGGGCAAGCCGCCTGCCGGCTTGGGAACTCGCCTGATCAGCATGCTGGTCCGGCAGCTCAATGGGCAATTGAACATCGAGGATTCCGCCGATGGTTTCGCCACGCACATCACCTTCCCGCTGCGGCCGCTTGTGACATGGGGGCAGGCATCCTGATCGTCGAAGACCAGGTGCTCATCGCCATCCACTTGCAGGATCTGGTGGAAGACGCGGGGCATCAGGTCAGTGCGATTGTGCACGATACGATGGCCGCGGTAGCCGCGGCTGCCGATCAGCGCCCGTCGTTTGCGATCATGGACCTGCGTTTGGCCAACGGCAGCAACGGCCTGGACGCCGCCCAACAGCTCTACGAAAAGTTCGGCGTCCGCTGCCTGTTCGTAAGCGCGAATCTCGATGACGAAATCCGCAACCAGGCGGCCCGCTTCAAAGCGCTGGGTTTCATCGGTAAACCATTCTTGCCCGCGGAAGTGATCGCGGCAGTCCAAGCCGCCGCGCGTGCGACCGGCACGAACGAACGTTAGGCAGCCGCCGCTTTCAGGTAACGCGACAGCAAGCTCGATATCAAGCGCGCCGCGGACTGCGCGTGATTCGGATCCCAGCCGGTGCCTGCCGCTTCATCCATATAAACCCGGCGCGATAGCTCCAGCTGAACCGCATACACGCGGTCCTGCGGCCGGCCGTAATGCAAAGTAATGTATCCGCCTTTGAAGCGACCGTTGAGCACGGCACCGAACTTGCCGTCGGTCGTGACCAAGTTCAGCAACTGGTCCGCGATGGCTCGCGGACAGCTCGCATCGTCGCGCGTCCCAAAGTTGAATTCCGGCAGCACGCCCTGGAATAGCGACGGCACTTCGCTCGCGATGGAATGCGCGTCCCACAGCAATGCATAGCCGTGCTGCTCGCGCATCTGCGCCAGCTCGGCAACCAGGCGCTGATGATACGGCTGCCAGTACTGCTGGATGCGCGATGTGATCTCCACGTCGTCAGGCTCGCCACCCGCGATATAAATCGGATCGCCATCGAACGTCAGCGTCGGACACACCGGCGACGTAGGGTTCGACGCGTATAGCGACGACGAGTCCGACGCGCGATTCAAATCGACAACATACCTGGAGTAATTCGCCGCGATGATGGAAGCGCCCAATTCACGCGCGAAGTCATAAAGCTTGTGCACGTGCCAGTCCGTGTCGGCGAGCCGGCCGCCTGCGAGCGTGAATCTCTGCGCGATACCTTCAGGAACAAACGTGCCCGCGTGCGGAACGCTGATCAACAACGGCACCGAGCCGCGATGGAACTCGTAGATGTTCATCGGATCATCGGCAAATTCAGCTTATTGTCGCGCGCGCACTGAATGGCCTCGGCATAGCCCGCATCAGCATGCCGCATCACCCCCGTGCCCGGATCGTTCCACAACACGCGTGCGATTCGACGCGCCGCCGCTTCCGTACCGTCGCAGACGATCACGACGCCAGCGTGTTGTGAATATCCCATGCCCACACCACCGCCGTGATGTAGCGACACCCACGTCGCACCGCTCGCGGTGTTGAGTAACGCGTTCAACAGCGGCCAATCGGAAACGGCATCCGAGCCGTCTTTCATCGATTCGGTCTCGCGATTCGGACTTGCGACCGAACCCGAGTCCAGGTGATCGCGGCCGATCACGATCGGGCCCTTCAATTCACCCGACGCGACCATCTCGTTGAACGCGAGTCCCAAGCGATGCCGCTGCCCCAAGCCGACCCAGCAAATGCGCGCCGGCAACCCTTGAAAGCTGATGCGCTCGCGGGCCATGTCGAGCCAGCGATGCAAGTGCGCATCGTCGGGAATCATCTCTTTTACTTTAGCGTCGGTGCGGTAGATATCTTCCGGATCGCCCGACAGCGCGACCCAACGGAACGGCCCGACACCTCGGCAGAACAGTGGCCGGATGTACGCCGGCACGAAGCCTGGAAAATCGAACGCATTCTTCACGCCTTCGTCGAACGCAACCTGGCGAATGTTGTTGCCGTAGTCGAACACCGGAATGCTTTGCGCATGAAACTCCAGCATCGCCTTGACGTGAATCGCCGCCGAACGCTGAGCTTCCCTGGTCACGGTGGCGGGATCGCGCACACGCATGTCCTGCCACTTTTCGACGCTCCAGCCGATGGGCAAATAGCCGTTCACCAGATCGTGTGCCGATGTTTGATCCGTCACCGCGTCGGGCCGCACTCCTCGCTTCAACAGCTCCGGCAGAATCTCGGCGGCGTTGCCGAGCACGGCGACGGAGATCGCACGGCCTGCAGCCGTCGCATCCATGATCATCTTCAACCCGGCGTCCAGCGACGGCGCATGCACGTCGATGTAGCGAGTCTCCAAACGTTTTTGGATTCGGCTGAGCTGGCATTCGATACAAAGGATGCTCGCGCCCGCCATGGTCGCAGCCAACGGCTGTGCGCCGCCCATGCCGCCGAGCCCGGCGGTCAGAATCCACTTGCCCGCCAGCTTGCCGCCGAAGTGACGACGGCTCATTTCGACGAATGTTTCGTGCGTCCCCTGCACGATGCCCTGGCTGCCAATGTAGATCCACGAACCCGCCGTCATCTGGCCGAACATCATCAGGCCGCGACGATCCAGCTCGTTGAAGTGCTCCCAGGTGGACCACTTCGGCACGAGATTGGAATTCGCAATCAAGACACGCGGCGCATCTTCGTGAGTTCGAAACACGCCGACCGGCTTGCCCGACTGGATTAGCAACGTCTCGTCCGGCTGCAACGCTCGCAACGAGTCGACGATGCGATCGAAACATTCCCAATTGCGCGCGGCGCGACCGATGCCGCCGTACACGACCAGCTCGTCGGGATTCTCGGCCACTTCGGGATCGAGATTGTTCATGATCATGCGCAGCGGCGCTTCGATCAGCCAATTCTTCGCGGTCAACTGCGAGCCGCGCGGCGCGCGAACCTTGCGAGCTCCCTGCGTACGATCCAACGCCGGCTGAGTCAAAGCGTTCATGTCATTTCCTCTTCAGTCCGTTTTGGAGTGTTTGCAAGGCGCGCTTGCAACCGGCGGAGACGGCGGTCTCGGCAAAGTGGCGCCGGTCCTGCACCAGCCAGCGACCGCCGACCATCACGTCGCGCACGGATTCGCTAGTACCCGCAAACACAAAAGTATCGATGATCGCGTTGTCGCTGCGAGCGGCGAACAGAGTCGATGCTCCATCGAGCACGACGATATCCGCGCGCTTGCCGACTGCCAGTGAACCGATGTTTCGACCGGTGACGCGAGCGCCCGCCTCACAAGCCTTACGCCACAACATCGCGCCGCCCGACGTACCCTCCGCGTTCAACACATTCCGCTGCCGTCGTGCCAGGCGCGCCTGATACTCCAACCATCGCAACTCTTCGATGGGCGACAACGAGATGTGACTATCCGAGCCGATGGCGAATGCTCCTCCGGCGGCGAGCAGCGCTTCCATCGGGAAAATACCGTCACCGAGATTGGCTTCCGTCGTTGGGCACAATCCGACGACCGCCCCCGTCGCAGCCACCGATTGCAGCTCCTCGGCAGTTGCATGCGTGGCGTGAACCAGGCACCAGCGCTTGTCCAGGTCGACGTTCTCGACCAGCCATTCGATCGGACGTCGACCGAAGTGCTGCTGACACGCCGCGACTTCGCGTTCCTGCTCGGCGATGTGAATATGGACAACGTCGGTGTCTCTGCGCGCACCGAGCACTGTGCGCAGCGACTCGGGCGGCACTGCGCGCAAGCTATGTAACGCGATGCCGATCTCGAACTGCGCCGACCGCTCGGACTCGCGTAACGCGTCGAGCAGATGGAGATAATCCCGGGTCTCCATCGTGAACTGACGCTGTCGCGCCGTCGGCGGTGCTCCGCCGAAGTCGGATGTTTGATACAACGTCGGTAGCAGCGTCATGCCGATGCCGGAAGTGGTCGCGGCATCCATCAACGCCTGGCACATCGCGACTCGGTCGTCGTGCGAGCGGGCCTCGCCGTGGCCATGTAAATAGTGAAACTCGCACACCGACGTGTAGCCGGCTTTCACCATGTCCGCGTACAGCTGCGCCGCTATCGCGTTGAGACATTCCGGCGTC
>Ga0247784_1000257_pt1 | contig 15479 bp, 10 predicted proteins | sample UWRJL169409R5_FD_179909 | JGI IMG/M metagenome (GOLD analysis project Ga0247784, IMG submission 179909) | Plant litter microbial communities from Arlington Agricultural Research Station in Wisconsin, United States - UWRJ-L169-409R-5 | ecosystem: Environmental > Terrestrial > Plant litter >...
GTGCAGTCCCTTCTCGCTCTTGCGCGGGTGTGCGGCCAACGCCTTGATGCCGATAGCCTGTGCGGCGAGCTCCACGCTGTCGCGCACGCAACCGTGAACGAGGATGCCGGCCCAGCCGTGCTCGAACGCGAGGACGCCGAGATTGCCGCCGACCAGCGCACAACGCAGCGAACCGCCGCCGTCGATGACCAGCACGCGGCCGCCGCCGGGTTGCTCCAGCATCGTGCGCACCAGCGCGTTGTCCTCGAATACCTTCAGCGTAGCGATCGGACCATGGAAAGCGCCGACACCGCCGAAGTCGCGGAACACCGGCGCGCAGACCTGCACGTCGGGGTGGGCATCGCAGATATCGGTGGTCGTCATCGCCGGCTCCAGTTTTCTCCGCATCGATGCTACGACGAAGTGCGCTTATCGCGTTCAACGCTCCGAATGCCCGGCTTCCCAGTAGTCGCGCCGTGTGAACAGACCCGGCCGCACCAGGTCGATGAACGCGCGCGCTTCGCTGCTCAGGTACTTGCCCTTGCGCACGACGACGCCGTAGCTGCGCTGCGGAAAGTACGCGCTCATATTGCGCACGGCCAGGCGCGCGTGGTCGTCGGCACCGATGCAGATGCCGGTCACGATCGAGATGCCGAGACCGAGCGCGACATAGTGCTTGATCACCTCCCAGCCGCCGACCTCGATCGCGACACGGTACGGTACCTTACGCTGCTGGAAGATCAGATCGACCAGCCGGTAGGTCGTCAGCCGCTGCGGCGGCAGGATCAATCCGTACGGCGAGAGGTCTTCCAGACGCACTTCACGCAGTTGCGCCAATGCGTGATCAGGCGGCGTAATCAGCATCGGATCGTAGGACTGCACGGGTTCGTAGCTGAGATCGTTCGGCACGTCGAGCATTGAGCCGATCGCGAAATCGACCTGGTCCGAGCGCAGCAGGGCGAGGCCATCTTTGCCGGTGACGTTGTGCAGCTGCAGCTTCACGCTCGGATGGCGGTCGCGGAAGGCGGCGACGAACTCCGGCAGCAGGTACTGGATCGTCGAAGTGCCGGCGGCGATATGCAGCTCGCCGCCAGCAAGCCCCGCGCGCAGCGCGCGGAACTGCTGATCGAGGTTTTCCAGTCCCTCGACCAACGGCAACGCGATCTCATACAAGGCCTGGCCTTCACGCGTCAGCACCACGCGACGCCGGCGGCGCTCGATCAGTAGCGCGCCGAGTTCTTCTTCCAGTGCACGCAGCTGCAAACTGACCGACGGCTGTGACAGAAACAGGGCTTCAGCGGCGCGCGACAGGGTGCCCAGCTTGGCGATCGTGCAGAACGCGCGCAGCTGCTTCAGCCGGCTGCCCTTGTAGTAGAAGCGCGCGGGTGGGGTCCCAGGCTCGGTGGCTGAACCCTTCAGGCCGCTGGCCGGAGCTTGCTTTCGTCGCTTGTTCAGCATGTGCAGAGCACTCTGGAGACCCGATAGGCGTATGGAATCAACCGACTACATAACTATTAACAATGATAATGCAATTCATTGAAACATCTGTTTTGTCAAACCACGCTTTTCACCCTAGTCTTGCTGCATAGCATCAAGGATTGACCCATGAGTGCTTCACCCACCCCTGCGGCAGTACCGCTGCGGATTCTTGCGCCGTCGCACGCCGCGCACACCGGAGTGCTTGGGGAGTCTGCGCAGGCGTTTCTAGCCGACCTGCACCGGCGCTTCGACAGCCGCCGGCGTCAATTGCTCGATGCGCGGGTTGAGCGTCGCGCCCGCTTCGATGCGGGAGAGCTACCGGATTTCCTCGCCGAGACAAAGGCGATTCGTGACGGCGACTGGAAGGTCGCACCGATCCCCGCTGCGCTGGTCGATCGCCGTGTGGAAATCACCGGTCCGGTTGACCGCAAGATGATCATCAACGCGCTGAATTCCGGCGCGAAGGTATTCATGGCGGACTTCGAGGACTCGACCGCGCCGACGTTCGACGCCTTGATCGAAGGCCAGGCCAACCTGCGCGATGCGGTGGCCGGCAAGATCGACTACACCTCGCCCGAGGGCAAGCACTACGCAGTGAAGCCGAACCCGGCCGTGCTGATCGTTCGCCCGCGCGGCTGGCACCTGCCGGAGAAGCACCTCGAGCTCGATGGCGAGAGGTTGTCCGGTTCGCTGGTCGATTTCGGCCTGTTCGCTTTCCACAATGCAAAAACGCTGCACGCCGCGGGACGCGGGCCCTATTTCTATCTGCCGAAGATGGAAAGCCATCGCGAGGCGGCGCTGTGGAACGACGTGATGGATCACGCCGAGGACACGCTCGGCCTGCCGCGCGGCGCGATCAAGGTGACGGTGTTGATCGAGACGTTGCCGGCGGTATTCGAGATGGACGAGATCCTGCATGCGCTGCGCTCGCGCATCACCGGCCTCAATTGCGGCCGCTGGGACTACATTTTTTCCTACATCAAGACGCTGCGCGCGCATCCTGATCGCGTCCTGCCGGAGCGTAGTCAGGTCGGCATGACCGTGCCGTTCCTGAAGCATTATTCGGAGCTGCTGATCAAGACCTGCCACCGGCGTGGCGCGTTTGCGATGGGCGGCATGGCGGCGCAGATTCCGATCAACAACGATCCTTCCGCGGACGAGACGGCGATGGCCAAGGTACGCGCGGACAAGCTGCGCGAGGTCAAGGCCGGTCACGACGGCACTTGGGTCGCACACCCCGCATTGGTGCCGATCGCGCAGGCGATCTTCGACGAACACATGCCGACGCCGAACCAACTGCAGGTGGCGCGCACAGACGTCGTTGCCGATCGCGACGCCCTGCTCGCAGCGAGCGCGGGCACGATCACACGTGCGGGATTTGCCGGCAACGTCGAAGTCTGCCTGCGCTATCTCGCCGCGTGGATCGACGGCCTCGGTTGCGTGCCGATCCACCATCTGATGGAGGATGCCGCGACGGCCGAAATCTCGCGCGCGCAGCTATGGCAATGGCTGCACCGCGGCGGCCTGACGTTCAATGATGGCGGCGCGATCGACTTCGCCGAATTCGACGCCGCACTCGCGCAGGCGCGCAGCACGCTCGCCGCGACATCGATGCCCGGGCAGTCGAAAGTCGCCGCCGCCGCCGATCTGCTCGACAAACTGACCCACGCCGACGAACTCGCCGATTTCCTCACCCTGGCCGCCTATCCGCAGCTGCCTTGAGCAGCCGCAATGGCGTTTCCCGCAACCTGACCCTTACCGCACAACGAGGCACTCCATGAAACCCACGCTGCCCACGGCCGAACAGATCAAATTGGACTGGAGCAACAACGCGCGCTGGACCGGCATCACGCGCAACTACGCGGCCGAGGACGTCGTACGCCTGCGCGGTACCGTGCACATCGAGCATTCGCTCGCCCGCCTCGGCGCTGAGAAACTGTGGACCTCGCTGCACAAGGAGCCGTTCGTCAATGCACTCGGCGCGCTGACCGGCAACCAGGCGATGCAGCAGGTCAAGGCGGGACTGAAGGCGATATACCTCAGCGGCTGGCAGGTCGCGGCCGATGCCAACCTCGCCGGCCAGATGTATCCGGACCAGTCGCTCTACCCGGCCGATTCGGTCCCTGCGGTGGTCAAGCGCATCAACAACGCACTCCTGCGTGCAGACCAGCTCAATCATGCCGAAGGCGACGACAGCATGGACTTTTTGCAGCCGATCGTGGCCGATGCCGAGGCTGGTTTCGGCGGCGTGTTGAATGCATTCGAGCTGATGAAGGCAATGATCGAAGCGGGCGCCGCGGGCGTGCACTTCGAAGATCAGCTCGCCAGCGTAAAGAAATGCGGCCACATGGGCGGCAAGGTGCTGGTACCGACGCGTGAAGCGGTCGAGAAGCTCAATGCGGCGCGACTGGCCGCTGACGTTCTGGGTGTGCCGACGTTGATCGTCGCGCGCACGGACGCCGAGGCAGCAGACCTGTTGACCAGCGATGTCGACGCCAATGACCAGCCGTTCACGACGGGCGAGCGCACCATCGAAGGCTTCTACAAGACGCGCAACGGACTCGACCAGGCGATCAGCCGCGGCCTCGCCTATGCGCCGTATGCGGATCTGGTCTGGTGCGAAACCGGCAAACCGGATCTGGCCTTCGCACGCAAGTTCGCCGAGGCGATCCATGCGAAGTTCCCGGGCAAGCTGCTCGCCTACAACTGCAGCCCGAGCTTCAACTGGAAGAAAAACCTCGACGACGCCACCATCGCCAAATTCCAGAAGGAATTGGCAGGCTACGGTTACAAGTTCCAGTTCATCACGCTGGCGGGTTTCCATGCCTTGAACTATTCGATGTTCAATCTCGCTTATGGCTACGCGCGCAACCAGATGAGCGCCTTCGTCGAACTGCAGGAAGCCGAGTTCGCGGCGGCCGAGCGCGGCTTCACCGCGGTCAAGCACCAGCGCGAAGTCGGCACCGGCTATTTCGATGCTGTCACGCAGGCGATCCAGCAAGGCCAGTCTTCGACGACGGCGCTGAAGGGCTCGACCGAGGAAGAGCAGTTCCACGGCGACAAGAAATCGCAGGCGGCCTGAACAGCCGGACCTCGTCGGCATACCTGCGCAAGCGGGTATGCCGACGGTCGTCGATGCTCACAGGCACCGCTTGGCGAAGGGGCATCGGCACACGCCTGTTGCGCAGCCCACCGGCATCGGAACAGGCCTGAGGGAGAGGTCGTGATCCGGCGACCAGGGGTCGCCGCCGGGTTCGACTGCTCCGATGCCGGCGCTGCTGGGAGCTGCCGCATGCGGCATAGCGTCCCAGGACGGCTCGGAGCGCACAGCGTTGCGTGAAACCGAACCGCATCTGCAGCATAAGGATTGGCGTTATCGGTGTACCGCTGAAGCCGCACGGCGTGGCGTGAAAATCGCTCGCCCTGCGGCAATGGCTGCGTCCGGACTGTCCACATTTCGCTCCGAAGAGAACCGCATCCAGCCGTCTAAATGGATGTTTATAAGCTGCCGGTGTCGGCGCATGAGCGCGGCGGTCAGATGAGTTACTATCAAAGGTCTAATCGGGCGGTGGGGGTTCACGTGTCCAGCGTCAAGGCAGAACCGGCCGACAGGATTTCGGAACCCGCGGCGCCGTCGCGCGCTGCGCTGCTGCCGCGTCAGTTATCGGACGCCGAATGCGCTCTTTTCGCGGAAGCCGGGCAGCGCCGCGACGTCAAGCCGGGCGAGATCATCTTCCGTCGCGGCGAACTCGGCCGCAGCATGTTCATCGTCGAGTCCGGCCAGGTGCAGCTCGAATTCGGCGACGGGCTGCCCGAGAAGTTGATCGGGCCGCGTGAGTTCTTCGGTGAACTGGTGCTGTTCATCGGCAGCCATACGCGCGTCGCCAACGCGGCGGCACTGGCACCGACAACCTTGCGCATCGTCGAAAACGACGTCTTCGAAGACCTGATTCAGACCGAACCGCGCCTGCTCGCGCAATTCATGCGTCGCTCGTTTTCTTATCTGGTCGCCAGCGAACAACAGCTGATCCAAAGCCTCAAGCGGCGCAATGAAGACCTGATGGTCACCCTCGATTCGCTGCGCCAGACACGCACACAGCTGTCCACCGCGCAACGTCTCGTGCAGACCGACGAACTCACCGGCTTGTGCAACCGCCGCGGCCTCTACATGTTCCTCGAGCGCCTCGGCGAACAGCGTTTGCCGGGGACCGTGCTCGGCCTGCTGCTGGTCGACCTCGACCGTTTCAAGCAGATCAACGATCAATGCGGCCATCTGGTCGGTGACCAAGTGCTGCGCGCGATCGCCGAGGAAGTGCAGAACGCCGCTTCGTCGACCGATCTACCCTGCCGTCTCGGCGGCGATGAATTCGCGCTGTTGATGCAGGTCACCGGCGAAGAAGAATTGCGCGCGCGCGCCACGCAGATCATCGCGGCGGTGCATTCGCTGCGCTTCCCCGGTTGCAACGATGGCCTCGTCATCACGGTCAGCATCGGCGGCGCGCAATGCACCGACGGCTCCGATTGGGCGATCTGGTACAGCGATGCCGACGCCTCGCTCTACGAGGCCAAGGGCCGCGGCGGCGACGGCTTCGACATCAAGCAAGGGATTGGCGCCTGACGGGCCGACGCGTTGCGCAGGGCGGTCGCTGTCAGGGTGGGACACCTTAAGACGTAAATGTGAAGGTCCAGGCCCCCTGGGCAGTTTCTTGCATGGACTTGTGAGACGATGGCGTCCGCGGCGGACGCCAGCGCGCAGATGAGCGGTCGGGTCATGAACGCACTCACACAATCCGCAATGCCTGCGTCGGCGGCGGCCAGCGTCCCGCTGTTGCGCACCTTGGTGCTGTGCGACCTCGTCGATTCCACCGCGCTGGTGGAACGGCTGGGCGACCAGCGCGCGGCCGAACTCATTCGCAAGCACGATCGCGTCGTGCGCGCCTTGCTGTCGACGCAAGGCGGTCGCGAAATCGACAAGACCGACGGTTTCCTCGCGATGTTCGACCGCCCGATCCAGGCCGTCGCATTCGCCATCGACTACCAGCGCGGCCTGCGCCAGCTCAATGCAAACGAGAAGACGGCGCTGGGTGCGCGCGTCGGCATCCATGTCGGCGATGTATTGACGTGGGAGAATACGCCCGCCGATGTCGCACAGGGCGCCAAGCTCACCGAGGTCGAAGGCTTGGTCAAGCCGATCACCTCGCGCCTGATGCAGCTCGCGCTGCCCGGACAGATCCTGCTTTCCGGCGTCGCCTATTCGCTGGCGCACCGCGCGCAGGGCGAACTCGGCGAACGCCTCGCGACGGTGCGCTGGCGCACGCACGGGCGTTATCGCTTCAAGGGCATACCCGATCCGATTCCGGTTTTCGAGGTCGGCGAGGACGGCCATGCGCCGCTGAAGCCGCCGCCCTGGTCCGGCAAGGCGCATCGCGAAGTGCCGTTCTGGCGTCGCCCGGCGACGGTCGCGATCGAAGGCGCGCTGCTGGTCGCGCTGGTCGCGATTCCGCTCTGGTACGTATTCAAGCCGGCGCCGGCCATCGCGTTTGCGAATCGCGATTGGGTGGTGGTCGGCGATCTGAAGAACCTGACAGGTCAGGCGAGCTTCGACGAGTCGCTGGAAACCGCGTTTCGTATCGGTCTGGAGCAATCGCGCTACGTCAACGTGCTGTCGGACCTCAAGACGCGCGAGACGGTCAAGCTGATGCAGCGCGATCCGGAGCAGACCAAGATCGACCGCGCAATCGGCGCCGAGGTCGCGATCCGCGACGGTGCGCGCGCGCTGATCCTGCCGACCGTCGCCGAAATCGGTGGTCGGGTGCGCGTGACTGCCGAAGTCATCGACCCGCAGACGCAGACGACGGTGTACTCCGAATCCGCCGACGGCGTCGGCGAAGCCTCGGTGCTGCCGTCGCTGGACAAGGTCAACCAGCAGCTGCGCGTGCGCCTGGGCGAAGCGCTGGCGACGGTGTCGAATGAGTCCAAGCCGTTGGACAAGGTGGCGACGAAGAATCTGGATGCGCTGCGGGCCTACACGCTGGGCCAGCGCGCCTACGAAACGGGTGATATGAAGGAAGCGTTGTCGCTGTTTCAACAGGCCATCAAGTTCGATCCGGACTTTGCGCTGGCGCGGCTGATGAGCGCGCAGACATATGGCAACGTCGGTGACAACGAATCCGCACTGAAGGAAATCACCGCCGCCGCTGCGCTGAAGGAAAAACTGCCGCAGCGTGAGGCCATCTATGTGGACGTCGTGCGTCTGCAGTTCGAAGCACCGAACGAGGTGACCGAAAAGGTACAGATGCTCGCCAAGCTCTACCCGGATTTCTTCCCGGCGCATGGGCTGGCCGGCTACCTGCTCTGGCAGAACGCAAACCGGTATGGCGATGCGATAAAGGCGACGGAGAAGTCCGCTTCGGCGTACAACGCGTACCGAGGCGCGAGCGAGTATTTACTCGGAACGTTGTATCTCGGCGAAGAGCGCTACCAGGACGCGCTTGGACACTTCGCCGAGGCGGATGCCCTTGGATTCGCGCGTGGCGGCCTGCCGGCGGCGGTCCACGCGAGCTTGAGGGAATTCGACAAGGTCGACTCGTCGCTCGCCCGCGACAAGTCATCCGGTCTTACGTCGGCGGACGTTACAGACCAGAACTTGCGCACGACGTTTGACGTCGATCGCGGCAGATGGACAGACGCCTGGGCCAAGCTTGCGGACCACTATCAGCAAGCCGCTCGAGAAGGATCGAAGAAAAACGCGCGTGAACTCAAGGCCATGGAAATCGGCTTGCGTTCCCTGGCGGGCAAAGACGGCAATACGCAGCAAATAAAGGATTATCTGACAGCGGAGTCGGCTGCACTCGCCAGTGATGCTCCTAGCAGTCGCGCAGAGGCAATTTTCCGCGTGCTGTACGTCGGCTATTTCGCCGCACGCAACGGTGACGCCGAGCTGGCGCGCGCAGCCCTGACCAGCGCGGGTCCGCACACCACGGGCTTTCCCGTCTTGGTCAATATGCGCATTATCGTGGAAGCGGAGATTGCGCTGGCCGGCGGAAACAGCGATGAAGCGGGTCGCTTGTTGCGCAGCCAATCGATCGACGGCAGCGAACTTTATCTGACCCACGTGGCGCTGATGGATGCCTTCTCGGCAAAGGGCGACCACGCTGCGGCACTGGAGCAGGCGCGCTGGCTGGCCGGTCACCGCGGCCGAGCCTATAGCGAGTACAACGCGGACTGGGTTGCGCGCCCGTTCAACGTCGCACAATCCGACCTAGCCTTGTTGCACGTCGCCGAACAGGCGGTCGCTCTTGGAAACAAGAGCCTAGCAAATCAATCGCTCCATGATTTCCGTGCAGCCTGGCCGAGTGCCACCGACGCGGCATTCGTCGAAACGCGGTTGAAGAAATTGGAAACGGAACTCCGATAGCTTCCCGATCATTACCGGCCCTGAGCCAGCCTCAGATGCGGTGCAACCATGTTCAGGCAGGTTTCCGCAGCGCGCTTGGAGAATTCCTCGCGGGCCTTTTGGAAGACGTCTTTCGGCTGCAAGTTCAACGGCGCCAGGCAGGCAGCATTGAGATTGACGACGGTTTCGTGCGGAATCCCCAGTTCGACCAACGCGGCCGCGGGCTTCGCTTCGAATCTTTGGCGAAAGCCATCGTTCGTAGCAAGTTCAAGCAGCAGTTTGAGGGCTTGCTCGTTCGTTAAGGCGGCGTCACTCATGGATCATTCTCCCAATGGCTTGGCGTAGTCGGGATCGGCGGCGTGGCAGGTGCGCCAGCAGTGCACACGGACAGGAAAGAAACAACCGGGATTATGCCGTCTGGAACTGACAAAGCCGGTCGAGCGGAAACTAGGATAGCCGACGTGCCGTCCCGCGTCATGAGGAACGCGGGGATTCAACAGCAGGGAAGTTCTATGCAAGTACGTCGTTGCGCCAGTCTGATTCTGGAACCTCGAGAGCGGCTCGAGTTCGATCTTGGTTTGCTGTCATCAGGAGGCAATGGATTGCGGCACGTCGTGGAGTGGATCGCGCTTGCGCCTCACCTTGCATCCGAAATCGTGTTGACGGCGTCCGAAGTCGCGGCCCTGGGTGTGTTGTCTCCGACGCGCTGGATTCATATGGACGAGTTGCGCGCGGCATCGATCGGCGACGCGTCGGAAGCGCTGCTCGAAAAAGGCTTGCTGGTGACAGCGAATGACCGCGCAGGCTCGCGCGACCAGACGCTGCGCGACACGAACTGGCGAACCATATCGGCCGTCATGCACTACGCCTCCCGTTGGCACGGCGTTGATACGGAAGAAGCGGAGCAGCAGTTTTCCGAGCACAACGAAGGCAGCTTGCTTGACCGCCTCGGGCCCGCACCGCCGGTCACTCTGGAGCGCGCAGCTGCCGCCGAGCGCCTGCCGCTTCCGAAGGCGAAACCGACCACCCTCGATGATCTGCTCGACCACCGCGTCACCTGTCGTAACTTCGATCGCTCGCGAAGCCTGACGCTCGGCGAGTTCTCCGCGGTTCTCTATCGCGTTTTTGGCGCGCGCGTGGTCAACGACTACGCCCCCGGCGTGCAACTGCTCAAGAAGGGCGTCCCCTCCGCTGGCGGCCTGCACCCGACCGAGGGCTACCTGCTGGTGCAGCGCGTCGACGGCGTTGCGCCCGGGCTCTATCACTATCACCCGGTCGACCATGCGCTGGTGCCGATCAAGGCCTTGAACGCAGACGAAGCCACTACGCTCGCGAAGCGCTTCGTCGCCGCGCAAGCCTATTTCGTCGATGCCCACGTGATGGTCATGCCGACCAGCCGCTTCGTGCGCAACTTCTGGAAATACCGCAACCACGCCAAGGCGTATCGCGCGCTGATCCTGGACGTCGGCCACCTGTCGCAGACGCTCTATCTTGCCGCGACCGAACTTGGCCTCGGTGCGTTCATCACAGCGGCGATCAACGAAGTAGACATCGAGGGAGCCTTCGGTCTCGATCCGCTCGAAGAAGGCCCGTTGGCGGTCTGCGGTTTCGGCATCCGCGCAGCCGAACGCAAGGAAGTCGAGTTCGATCCGCTCGGCGCGGTCTGGCCGCCCGCCTAGCCGAGCGCCCGACCGTTGTCTCGATTGTGCTGGCAAGGTCGCACCAGACATAGCAAAATCATCCGAAGGCCAGCCCAGGGGGGAGCGCCGAGCGTGACCGCAGCCGTTTCGATCGAAGGTGCCGACAGCGCCGCAGGCACTGCCATGGCGGTGTTGCGCACGCTCGTGGTTTGCGATCTGGTCGACTCCACCGCCCTGGTCGAACGTCTCGGCGACCAGCGCGCCGCCGAACTGTTTCGCCGCCATGATCGTCTTGCGCGTGCATTGATGCAGGAGCACGGCGGCCGCGAGATCGACAAGACCGATGGCTTCCTGCTGATGTTCGAACGGCCGATCCAGGCCGTCGCATTCGCGCTCGCCTACCTGCGCGACATCGCCGCACTGAACACCGCCGAGAAGGCCCCGCTCGCCGCGCGCTTCGGCATCCATGTCGGCGAAGTGGTGGTGTGGGACAACCTCGCGCAGGACGTGCAGAAAGGCGCCAAGCCGACCGAGGTCGAAGGCCTGGTCAAACCCGTTGCCGCTCGCCTGATGCAGCTTGCATTGCCAAACCAGATCCTGTTGTCCGGTGTTGCCTACGACATCGCGCATCGCGCGCAGGGCGAACTGGGCAAGCGGCTCGCCAATGTGCGCTGGCGTACACACGGGCGCTACCGCTTCAAAGGAGTGCCGGACCCGGTGCCGGTGTTCGAGGTCGGCGAGGAAGGTTTTGCGCCGCTGAAACCGCCGCCGTGGTCGGGCAAGGCGCACCGCGAGGTGCCGTTCTGGCGCCGGCCAGCCACGGTCGTGATCGAAGGCTTGCTGCTGCTGGTGCTGCTGGCGATTCCGCTGTGGTATCTGCTCCAGCCCGCGCCCGCGCTTGCTTTTGCGAATCGCGACTGGGTCGTCGTCGGCAGCCTCAAGAACATGACGACCCAGAAGGTCTTCGACGAATCGCTGCAGACCGCATTCCGCGTCGGCCTGGAGCAGTCGCGCTATGTCAATGTGCTGCCCGAACTGCAGGTACGCGCGGCGTTGAAGCGCATGGAACGCGATCCGGCGGCAACCGTGCTCGACCGCGCGACGGGGTCGGAAGTCGCCTTGCGCGAGAGCGCGCGCGCGTTGATCCTGCCGACGATCGCAGAGGTCGGCGGCCGTGTGCGTTTGACCGCCGAAGTGGTCGATCCAACCACGCAGACTTCGGTGTACAGCGATTCGGTCGATGGCGTCGGCGAGGAATCCGTGCTGCCGAGCATGGACGATTTGCTGAAGAAGATGCGCGGGCGGCTCGGCGAATCGATGGCGGCGATCGGGAATACCTCGGCACCCCTGGCGCAGATCACCACCGGCAACCTTGAGGCATTGAGAGCGCTGGCCAAGGCAGAAAGCGAACAGGGAAAAGGCAAGGTCAACGACTCGATGCTGCTGTTGCAGGAAGCGCTGCGACTGGATCCGAAATTCGCACTGGCATGGGCGCGCCTCAGCACCGTACAGAACGCGTATCTCAACGACTCCAAGGCGGCGTACGCGAGTCTGCAGTCTGCACTGGCGAACCGCGAGCGGCTGAGCGCCCGGGAGCAGCTTTTCCTCGACGGGACCCTGGCGCAGTACGAGGACGCGAACAAGTGGATCGACCGCTGGACCGTGGCAGTCCAGCTTTATCCCGACGCCGTCGCGGCGCAGCAGAACCTCGGCCTCGGTTATCTGTGGTACGCACATCGTCTCGACGAAGCGATTCCGCATTTCACGGCGGTGGCCAATTCGCGTCATCCCTTGCGTGGCATCAGCTGGTGCAGCCTGGCGGTGATCGAAACCGAACGCGGCAACGATCAAGCTGCGATGTCGTACGTCGCGAAATCGCGCGAGCTGGTAGCCGTGTTGCCGCACTTCGAGGATGTCGCTCCCGATCTGGCCCAGCGGCGCTATTCCGCCGTGCTGGCGCGGCTGCAGGGCACACCCGCGACGGTGCCCGATTCAGTGCAGGCGGAGAAGCAACTGCGGCTTGCAGCGGTCGCGATGGACCAGAACGACGACACCAACGCGCGGCTGGCGTTGACTTCAGCCGCGCAGTTCGCCGCCAAGACGCCCTCGCAGGGCCAGCGTGCCCGTGTGCAGCTGGCGCAATCCGCACTCGATCTGGCGACGCGGCACGCCGATGCCAAGCGGGAATTGACCGAGCTCATCGACGGCGAAACCCGGCGGGCCTCGGAACAGGGACCTACCGTCGACGGCAGTGCCTCGATTCATTTGTCACTTGCGGCCATGCAGGCCGCGCGCTCCGGCGACACGCGCCTCGCCCGATCCGCTTTGGAGGCGAGCCGCAAGCAGGCGCTGGATCACGGCTACTATGACCGCGCCGCGCTCTGGCGCACGGCCGACTGCGAGACGCAATTTGCCGAAGATGCACCCAAGCGCATCGGTTGCCTGGCCGCGCTTGTCGATGGTCGTGAGTACTACCAGACTCACGCGGCCTTGTTGCTCGCCTACCAAGCCGCAAGCAATACCGTGCAGGCGCAGGAGCAAGCAACCTGGCTGCAGCACCATCGCGGCCAAGCCATCGCCGAACTCGAGAATGAGGCGGCGTTGATTCCGAACCTGCTCGCCGCCCGCTCTGCGCCGTCGAGCGCCGTGAAGCCGTGACGGTGACGGCCGGCGGATATCCGGCCGGCCGTGGCTCAACTGCGGTGGCTTATCGGGCTCCGATCACGATGAACACCATGATGCAGCTGGTGTCTTGCGGATTTTCCTGGAATTGCTTCTGAATCTTCGCAGTCTCCGCCATCGACGGCAGGCTGCGCACGGCCGGAACATTCGCCGGGTCGACCGTGATGCCATATGGCTTCAGAGCGGCGGTTGGATCTCCGAGCATCTGCTCGCGAAAGGTCTGGTCAGTAGACAATTGTCCGAGGATCTTTGCGATGACGTCATTCGACGGTGCGCCCTGGATCATGATGCGTTCCCCTCCGAGTTGATGAAGCGTTGCGACCGGATTTCCCAGAATCGAGCACGGACGAACGTTCGCCACCGGTAAACTTCCCGCTTCGCCGGCCTGCGCTCGCTCGTCACTACTCTCTTTTCCAAAGTTCCATTTGTGCGAGAGTGGGCGTCTTTCTAGCACAGTTCCTTTTCCCGCGAGAGTCCGTCGATGAGCCACGACCAGCGCGTACGTCGCTGTGCTGCACTGTCCCTGCAGCCTCAAGATCGGCTCACGCTCGACTTCACTGCCCTGCTCACGGGCGGCGAGGCCGTCCGCGTCGCTCAGGTCTGGCTGGCGACCGCCGCGCACCTGGATCAGCCGATCGAACTCGAGGCGGCTGGCGTCGATGCGCTGGGCCGGATCAACGAAAGCCGCTGGACGCCGCGCGCGCAGGTTGCCGCGGCGATCGGCGAAGACTGGTTGCGCAGACTGATCGATCTTGGGCTGGTCCTCGCTGAAGGCGGCGTCTCGCGGCCGGATCGGCGCGATCAACGCGTGCGCGACATGCAATGGCATTCGCAAGCTGCGTTAGGCCATGTGTTCTCACGCTGGTCGGCCATAGACAGCGTGGCCGCGCAGAACGAATCGAGAATCCGTTCGACCGAGGATCTCATCGCGGAATTCGGGCCGCCGCCGCCGCACTTCCACGCGCGCGCCGACGCGCGCCTGCGCACGCCCCTGCTACGACCATCGGCGAGCTCGCTCGATACCTTGATGGCGCGTCGTGCCACCTGCCGCAACTTCGACAGCGCCAGAATATTGCCGATGGCCAGCCTCGGCGCGCTGCTGCATCGCGCGTTCGGCGTGCAGGCGAGCGATGAACTCGCACCCGGCGCCGTAGCGCTGAAGAAGAATCATCCATCCGGCGGCGGCTTGCATCCATTGGAGGCGTATCTGATCGTGCAGCGCGTCGAGCGTCTCGCTCCCGGCCTGTACCACTACAACGCCGAGATGCATGCGGTCGACCTGCTGCACGAATTGCCCGGCGAAGCGGTCCACTCGCTCGCGCGCACGGCCGTTGCCGGGCAGGACTATTTCGCCGATGCGCCGGTGCTGTTGGTCATTGCCGCGCGCTTCGAGCGCTCATTCTGGAAATACCGCAATCACCCTAAAATCTACCGCGCCATCCTGCTCGAAGCCGGCCACGCTTCGCAGAATCTATATCTTGCGGCAACCGAGCTCGAGCTTGGAGCCTTCATCACCGCAGCGATCAACGAAGTCGACATCGAGCAGGCGTTCGACCTCGATCCGATCGAGGAAGGCGTGCTCGCCGTATGCGGCATCGGACCGCGCAAGGCCCTCAAGACGACCGTCGAGCTGGATCCGCTCGGCGCTGTCTGGAACCGCGACAAGCTTCTCCTCTGATACGGCGCAATCGATCGCTCGCAGTGCGGGAGAAAGCCGTCCGGACAGCTAGCGCAGATCGCTGGGCCGATCGAGATCGCGTGCCAACGTGGCCTCTTCTATCGCGATGACTTCGCGCCCGGCCGCGCGCAGCAGTTCACGTGCGCCGACGTCGCCGCGCAGATTTGCGATATCCGAAAACCACGCGCGCGGCAGCACGGCAGGCACACCGCGCACTCCCGCATAAGCGCTCGCGACCGCTCGCGTCGGCGCACGGCGCCAGGCGTCGCGCAGCGCCAGCAGATGCGCGGCATCGAGCGCCGGCTGATCGGTCAATGCGACCAGCGCGCCCTCGCAGCGCGCATCGAGCGCCGCAATGCCGGCTGCGAGCGAGGCCGACATGCCGCGCGCATGCTGGTCGGCGACGATGCTGCGCAGCGCGAGACCGTCGAGCGCCGCACGCATGCGCTCAGCGTCATGGCCGAGCACGACGACGCATTCGAATGGCGCCGTCGCGAGCAGCGCGCGCGCAATGCGGCGCAACAAGGGTTCGCCATCGATCTCGATCAGTTGTTTGGGGAACCCCAATCGCCGCGACGCGCCACCGGCAAGCAGGAGTGCGCCGTGCAATGGTACGCAGACAGCG
>Ga0247784_1000262_pt1 | contig 15274 bp, 14 predicted proteins | sample UWRJL169409R5_FD_179909 | JGI IMG/M metagenome (GOLD analysis project Ga0247784, IMG submission 179909) | Plant litter microbial communities from Arlington Agricultural Research Station in Wisconsin, United States - UWRJ-L169-409R-5 | ecosystem: Environmental > Terrestrial > Plant litter >...
GAGGCCGCCGGCGATCAGCCACAGGCCGGGTTGACCGGTGCGGGTATACATGTTGCGCAGTTCCTGCGCCTCGCCAAAACCCCAGATGGTGCCGACGCGCTTCTCGACCGCTTTGCCGAACAGCTTTCGCACCAGCTCTTCCTGGCGCTTGTAGCCGGTCGCCAACACGACTAGGTCGGCGGCAATGGTCTCCCCGCCCTTCATCTTGGCGCCGAATTCCGTGAACGTGTCGAGATCGGCGAATTGCCGGAGCGCGATATCACCGTTCGCAATCAGGTCGGAGCAGCCGACGTTGAAATAATAGCCGCCGCCGCGGGTGAGATATTTGAACTGCCAGCCGGTATTGTCCTCGCCGTAGTCGAGCTTGAAGCCGGCGCGCTCGAGCCCGTCGAGCAGATCCTTGTCGAGCGCCTTGGATTTCTCCCCGGTCAGCCTGTGGCTCTTGCGTGCCAGTTGCAGCGGCATCGAGGTTGCGATCAGGTCGTTGTCTTCAAGCGTGCCCTCGTTGTAAGGCGCGTAAACCAGTTGCGCCGACGGCTCGATACTGACGACCAGCGTCGAAGAGCGCTGGAACATGGTGACGTTGGCGCCGCTGGAATACAGGTCCTGCGCGATGTCGTGGCCGCTGTTGCCGGTGCCGATCACGATGGCGCGCTTGCCTTTCCAGCTTTCGCCATCGTCATACTGGCTGGAATGCATCACCTTGCCGGCAAAGTCCTTCAGCCCGGCGATATCGGGCACGCTCGGAATGCCGCTGACGCCGGTCGCCAGCACGACATGGCTCGGATGCATGGTCCGATTGGAGCCGTCGGCACGGCGCAGCGTCACCGTCCAGCGGCCTTCCTTCTCGTCGTAGCTGCCGCCCTCGAATTCGGTCTCGGTCCAGAAGTTCAGCTCCATGGCTTCGACATAGGCCTCGAACCAGTTGGCGAGCTTGTCCTTTGGGATATAGGTCGGCCAGTTCGGCGGGAACAGCATGTAGGGCAGGTGGTTGACCTGCACTTGATTATGCAGCGTCAGCGCATGGTAGCGCTTGCGCCAATTGTCGCCGATGCGCTGCTCGCGATCGACGATCAGGGTGTCGATGTTCAACTGCTTCAGTCGCGCGGCGATGGAGAGCCCGGATTGTCCGCCGCCGATCACGAGAACGGTCGGATCGCGGTCGGCATAGGCGGTGGACGCCTTGCGCAGGTCGAGCCAGTTGGGTCCGCGAAAGTCGCGCGAATAGGCGTTGCCGCGCGGGCGCTGGACGCCGAGTTGTTCCTCAAAACCTTTCAGTTCAGCAAGTTCGGTCAGCAGCGTCCATGCCTTGAGGCGGTTGCCGTCGTCCGCATCCGGAACGAGCCTGATGATGCCGCTGCCGCGTCCCACCTTGGTCTCGAACCTGAAGATCGCCTCGATCGCGTCGGTGCCGGCGCGCATCACCTTGCGCGGCGCGGCGCGATCGGGGGCGACGGCAAAGCCGCTTGGCGCCATGCTGCGGGCCAGCGGCGGCAGCGCTTTCAGGATCGCGTCTCTGCCGTTGAGCGTCTGGATATTCCAGCTCAGCGCCAGCACGTCGCGCCAATAGCTGTCGGGGTGGAACAGGTCGTTCAGCAGCGCGGCATCGGGCTTTCCGAGCGCTTCTTCGAACTGTGCAAGCCAATTGTCGGCGGCTACCGAACAGTCATCCGTCCTGTCGAGCATGCGCGTTTCCCGTTCCCAGCCGTCTGTGCGGCGCCTTATCCGCACAGCCTATACCCATTCGCGACAGCGCAGAAAGGGCGTGGGGAGATATCGGTCATGCCGTTTGAGCGAGAGGATGGCCGGGATCCGGCGGGACGGCCTTGATGCCGCGACGATCGCGGCTTTTGATGGCCGGCTAGCAACCGCAATAGCGTTTGAAACTCTGTTCGGATTTGGGCTGGACGTTTCTTCCGTCATTGCGAGCGTAGCGAAGCAATCCATCCCGCCGCAAGTGGGATAGATGGATTACTTCGTCGCTTCGCTCCTCGCAATGACGCCGCGCCTAGCTCAGGCCATGGCCCGCAGTGTTCCCTCGGCATACAGATCGCGCAGCTTGCGCTTGAAGATCTTGCCGGTGGCTTCGCGCGGCATCGCGCCCAGGAACTGGATGTCCTTGGGCACCTTGAAATTGGCAAGCCTGCCGCGCAAAAATTCCTGCACGGCGCCGGGGGACAACGCCGCGTTCGGCTCCGGCTCGATGCAGGCGAACAGTCGCTCGCCGAATTCATCGTCGGGGACGCCGAACACCGCGCAGTCTCGCACCCCATCCATGCCGATCAGCGCGTTCTCGATCTCGGCAGGATAGATGTTGACGCCGCCCGAGATCACCATGTCGCGCTTGCGGTCGCACAGGAACAGGTAGCCGTCCGCGTCGAGGTAGCCGACGTCGCCGACGCTGACGAGACCGTCGCGGCCGGCCTCGGCGCGCGCCTCGGCCTTGCCGTGGTAGTCGAAATCCGGCACCGACATCTGCCGCATGAAGATTTCGCCTGTTTCGCCGACGCCGCACAGCGAGCCGTCGGGGCGGAAGATCTTGACGATGCCGCCGTCGATCGCGCGGCCGACGGTGCCGGGTTTTGCCAACGCCTCCTCGGCCGAATGCCACACCGGAATGCCGGTTTCGGTCGAGCCGAAATATTCGTTGATGACCGGACCCCACCATTCGATCATGGCGCGCTTGACCTGCGGCGGGCAGGGCGCCGCGCCGTGCACGATGAAGCGCAGCGACGACAGGTCGTAGCGGCCCTTGATGTCATCCGGCAGCCGCAGCAGGCGGACGAACATCGTCGGCACCATGTGCATGTGGGTGACGCGATGGCGCTCGATCAGTTGCAGCATGTCCTCGGGATCGAAGCGCGGCTCGAGCACGATGGTGCAGCCGCTGCGGAACGCCAGCATGCCGTAGGAGTTCGGCGCCGAGTGGTACATCGGGCCGTTCATCAGGATCACCTGGTCCTCCTTCGGCTTGACGCCATAGGCGATGCCGCCGACGCGCGCCGATGCGGCGATCTGCTCCGGCTGCATCGGCTTGCGGCGCACGCCTTTGGGCAGGCCGGTGGTGCCCGACGTATAGAACATCGGCGCGCTGCCGATCGGTGCGTCCTGCGACGGTGCGTGCGCGTCACGCCAAAGGTCCCAATCGGCCATGCCGTCGGGAACCTGTGTCAGTGAAGGCGCAACATTGAAGGCGGCGGCGATTTCGGGCGGCGTCGTCACCACCAGCAATTTGATGTCGCCGGGCAGGCCATGGCTGATCTGCGGCAGCAGGTCGGCATGACAGACCAGGATTTTGGCGCCGCTGTCGGCCAGGATATAGGCCACTTCATCCGCCTTCAGGTGCCAGTTGATCGGCACCACCGGGCTGCCCAGCGCCGCTGCGCCGCCTGAGACTTCGAAAAACGCAAAGTCATTGCGCAGCATCATGCCGACCGGCGTCCCGCCACCGACGCCGAGCGCCCGAAAGCCCGCCGCCGCCCGCGCGATGCGGGCATGGATCTCGGGATAGCTGATCCGGCGTTCGCCGCTGATGATCGATGTCACGTTGTTCCTCCCAGCTCTCTTCCCCTAAGGCCGCGGCAGAAGAGCCCTAGCGATCGTCCAGAATGTCGCCGAAGGCCACCCAGCTCTTGCCGTCGAAGCGGCGCAGCCGCAACTGCTGGAACGGCAGGTAATCCTCCGAATCGGTCGATACCGTAATCCCCGGCAGCAATAGCGGCAGCGACACTTCCCGCAGCGACGCCGCCTGCTTCATGATGTTGGCCCGGCTGAAGTCGCCGTTGCAGGCGCTCAGCACCTTCACCATCAAGGTGGCGTACTGGAAGCCGGCAGCGTAGTTCGAATTGGCGAGGTCGGCGCTGGGCAGATACCGCTTCATGAAGGCGAGATATTCCTTCACGCCCTCGTCGTTGGCCCATTGCGCATCCAGCGTGTCCTTCTGGTTGCTCGACGAGATCAGGCCGACGGCATTGTCGAGGCCGGCCGGCTCCAGGAACGAGATCGACGAGGCCGAGGTCGGAACGAACAGCATATCCGGCTTCCAGTTGATTTCGGCGACACCCTTGATCATCTGCGAGGTGAACTTGCCGAGTACGACGCCGAACATGACGTTGGCGCCAGACGCCTTCAGCGTCGCGAGTTGCGAACTGATGGTCGGTGCGGATGTCTCATAGCTGGCTTCCGACACGATCATGCTGGCGGCCTTGTCGCCCAGCCCGCGCTTGAAGCCGGCGACATAGTCGCGGCCGAAATCGTCGTTCTGGGCAAGGATGGCGATTTTGGCGTCGGGCTTGGTCCGCAAAATGTGCTTGGCATAGATCACGCCTTCGGACTGGTAGGTGGCCATGCCCGGCATGGTCCATGGCGCATTCTTGGGGTCCGCCCATTTGGTCGCGCCGCTCAGCACGAACAGCTGCGGCACCTTCTTGCCGTTGAGATAGCGATGCACCGCGTTGTTGGTGGCGGTCCCGAGCGAGCCGAACATCAGCAGCACCTCGTCCTGCTCGACGAGCTTGCGGGTCTGCTCGACTGTTTTCGGCGGCGAGTAGGCGTCGTCGAGGCTGATGAACTTGACCTTGCGGCCATTAATGCCGCCTTCGGCGTTGACCTTTTCGAAATAGGCTTCCTGCGCCCGGCCGATGATGCCGAAGCCGGACGCCGGGCCGCTGTAGGGCAGCGTCTGTCCGATGCGGATTTCGCCCTTGGTATCGTCGGCGATGGCCCCGGCACTCCCGAGTAAAGCAAATGCAATCGTCACTACAGGTCGCGACAGCCTCATTGTTTCCATCCTCTGTTTTATTTTATTTTGTCGTCGATGCAGGTCGTCGCGCCGATCAGGCGCGTGCCCGCTTCAGGAAGTCGCTGCTGGCATCAGCGAACTCGGCCTTCAAGCGCTCGACCAGTTCGGCGACCGGCGGCGCGTCCGCGATCTGGCCGATGCCCTGGCCGGAGCCCCAGATGTCGCGCCACGCCTTCGACTTCATGTTGCCGCCGGAGCCGAAATTCATCTTCGTCTTGTCGCTTTCCGGAAGGTTGGCGGGATCGAGCCCCGCAGCAACGATCGAGGGGCCGAGGTAGTTGCCGTGCACGCCGGTGAACAGGTTGGAATAGACGATATCGTTCGCCGCGTGCGCGACCAGCGCCGCCTTGTAGGCCGGATCGGCGTTGGCTTCCGCGGTCGCGATGAAGCGCGTGCCCATGTAGGCCATATCGGCCCCGAGTGCGAGCGCGGAGGCAATGCCCCAGCCGTCCGAAATCGCGCCTGATAACAGCACGGTACCCTTGAACCACTGCTTGACCTCGCGCAGCAGCGCGAACGGCGACAGCGTGCCGGCATGACCGCCGGCGCCGGCGCAAACCAGGATCAGGCCGTCGACGCCGTTCTCGGCCGCTTTTCGCGCATGCTTGACGTTGATGACGTCGTGAAAGACCACGCCGCCGTAGGAGTGCGCGGCCTCGACCACCTCGATCGGCGGCCGCAGCGAAGTGATGATGACCGGAACCTTATGCTTGACGCAGATTTCCATGTCCTTCATCAGGCGGTCGTTGGAAGCGTGGCAGATCTGGTTGACCGCGTAGGGCGCAACCTTCTTCTCCGGATGCAGCGCCTTGTACTCGCCGAGTTCGTTCTCGATCCGCGTCAGCCATTCGTCGAGCTTCTCGACCGGACGGGCGTTCAGCGCCGGGAACGAGCCGACGACGCCGGCCTTGCACTGGGCGATCACGAGCTCGGGTCCGGACACGATGAACAGCGGCGAGCCGACCACAGGCAGTTCGAGCGAATTGGCAAGCGAAACGGGCAGCGGCATTGTCTTCCTCCGTTGTCGCGAAGGCCGAGCGGGCCAGGCGCGCATCCATTGATGTTGGTTTGAGCGCTTCAGCCGGGCGGACAACTGGCCTGCGCTCGTTGCCGTCCATTATAGGGCTGGACGGCACACCCCTACCGTTCAATATTGAACAGGCGTTTAGTCAAAAATGAACAGTACGGGAGAGCTGCCGATGGACTGGGACCTGTGCAAGACCTTCGTCGCGGTGGCCGAGACACGCAGCTTCGCCGCGGCCGCTCGGCGGCTGCGCTCCAGCCATCCGACGGTCGGCCGCAAGATCGCCGAGCTGGAAGGCCAGCTCGGCATCCCCCTGTTCGCGCGCTCCAATGACGGGCTGTCGCTCACCTCGCAGGGCCGCAAGTTTCGCGAGCATGTCGAGGCAATGGCGGCGGCAGCGCTACGTGCGGAAGCCGCGGTGTCGGCGACCGGCGCGCAGGCGCGCGGCGTCGTCAAGCTGTCGATCGGCTCCACGCTCGCCTCGCACTGGCTGATGCCGAAGCTCGGTCCGTTCCTGCGCGCGCATGACCACATCCAGCTCGAAATCATCACCCATCCCTATCCGGCCAGCGTGCGCCGCCGCGAGGCCGATGTCGTGCTGCGGCCGGTGGACAGTGGCGAGGAGAATTTGATCGGGCGCAAGATAGGTCGGCTCGGCACCGGCTTCTACGCCTCGCGGGATTATGCCGCGCGGCGCCGGCTCCCCGAACGGCGCGACGAATGGAAGGGCCACAGTGTCATCGGATTTGCCGACCGGCTGTCGAACGAGCGGCTGGCGCGCTGGAGCGACGCGATCACGCGGCAGGGCTCGATGGTGATGCGTTGCTCCTCGCAGGGCGACATGCTCGCGGCGGCGCGCGAGGGCCTCGGCATTTCGACGCTGTCCTGCTTTGTCGCGGCGGCCTATCCGGATCTCGTCCGCGTCGCGCCCCAAAAGCTTGCCAGCGTGGCCGACCTCTGGCTGCTGGCGCATCCCGATCTGGTCGATCTCCCCGCGGTACGCGCGGTGATCGATTTCGTCACGGCTTGCGCGCGCGAGGACCGGGTACGGCTGCGGGGGTGAGTTTGTCGGCCAGCACGCCTGCGCGCCCCTTTAGCAGGTGATAATAGCTCCACCACAGATGGGCCGCCGCGCCGCGCAGCGGGCGCCATGGCTCAGCGAGTGGCGCCATCTGCTTGGCAGTCGGGCGCGCCTGTAGGCCGAGGCCGACCTTGATCGCTTCCTGGATCGCGATATCGCCGGCCGGCCAGGCGTCGCCATGGCCGAGGCAGAACAGCAAATAGACGTCGGCGGTCCATGGGCCGATGCCGTGCAGTGCGGTCAGCGTATGGTGGGCGGCATCCGCATCCTCTTCCGCCAGCACGTCGAGGTTCAGTCGCTCGGCGGCCAGTTCGCGCGCGATGTTCTTCAGCGTCTTGATCTTGGCGGCGGACAGGCCGAGCCGTCCGAGGCGCTCGGCGCGCGCCTTGCGGATGGGCTCGGGATCGAACGGATCGAACGCGGCCGTAAGGCGTCCCCAGATCGCCGTAGCGCTCGCGGTGGAGAGCTGCTGCCCGGTGACGATTGCCGCAAGGCCGGCAAAACCCGGCTCGCGCTGCCGCAGCGCCGGCATGCCCGTCAGCTCGAAAATCGGCCTGAGCCGGACGTCCTGCTTGACCAGGGCGTGGACGGCGTCTTCGAGGTCGGACTGGCTGCGGAGGTGGACGGTCATTACAGAATTTTATCGACTCACGAGATCATCATGCACGAGGTTGACCCGCGCGCCCATCTTATATCGTAAAAGGCTCTTGTACGGTGGATTGCCGGATAAGCCCGGCAATGACGGTTGTTTGGAGGACCATGCCACCCGTTTTCCGATTTGCGCCAAGCCCGAATGGCTACCTTCATCTTGGCCATGCCTATTCGGCGCTGCTGAATTTCGACCTCGCGCGCCAGACTGGCGGAAGATTTCTGCTGCGGATCGAGGATATCGACGCCACACGATGCCGGCCGGAGTTCGAGGCGGCGATCTACGAAGACCTCGCCTGGCTCGGAATATCCTGGGAAACGCCGGTGCGGCGGCAATCGGAGCATTTTGCGCGCTATCGGGAGGCGGTCGAAGGCTTGGCAGGCCTGGGCTTGATCTATCCGAGCTTCGAGAGCCGCGCGGAGATCGCCCGCCTGGTCGCGCAACGCGAAGCCAGTGCGCCTTGGCCGCGCGATCCCGACAGGGCGCCGCTCTATCCGGGCGCTGCGAAATCACTCCCATCGGACGAACGCGAGCGGCTCATCGCGCAAGGGATACCTTATGCACTCCGGCTCGACATGGTGGCGGCACACGCCCGAACCGGGGGACTGAGCTGGAAAGAATGTGGCGAAGGCCCCGGTGGCGAAAGAGGCGTCGTCTCCGCACAGCCTGAGGCCTGGGGCGACGTCATCCTGGCGCGCAAGGAGACGCCGACGAGCTATCATTTGTCCGTCGTGATCGACGACGCCCTGCAGGGCGTTACCGACGTGGTGCGGGGCAGAGACCTGTTCTGGTCGACCAGCGTGCACCTGCTGTTGCAGCACCTGCTTGGCATCCCACAGCCGGTCTACCGGCATCACCGGCTCATCGAAGATGCGTCGGGCCATAAGCTTTCGAAATCAACGCAAGCGACCGCGTTGCGCGAATTGCGCGTGCAAGGTGTCACGCCGGTGGAAATTCGCAGCCTCGTCGGTTTGCGCGACGACTCGCGTGATACGACTGGGGGTTGTTAAAAACGTCTCCGTGACATCGCCCGCCATCGCGTGTCATGCTGCTGACGGCAGAGGAAGGGGACCATGGCGGCGAAGCGGCGCCTACGGCGCACCACACGGCCAGTAAAGAAGAGGTCAGCGAAAAAGCGCGTATCCAGCGCCGCTACCAACATGCGTGGCGCTCGCAAATCTGCCGCGACCGGCTCCAGCATGGTGGAAACCGCGCTGGCAGCTTTCGCGCATGAGGTCCGCACGCCGCTCACGGGCATCCTGGCGATCAGCAATCTGTTGGCGACCTCCGATCTCGACGAGCGGGAATTGCGCTGGGTCGACACCATCAGGGCGGGCGCGGAGCACCTGGCGAGCCTCGCGACGCTGTTCGTCGATGCGGCCCGCAGCGGCGGCCCGGGGCTCGAAGTGCGGCAGGATTTCTTCGATCTGCGCACGCTCGTCCGCAATGCCGGCGATTCGCTTACCGGCCGCGCCGCCGCCAAGGGCCTGCAATCGTCCGTCGTCATTTCCGAAAAGCTCCCGGCATTTGCGATCGGCGATCCCGTCCGCCTGCGCGCGGCGGTGGAAAACCTGATCGACAATGCCGTGAAATTTACCGAACAGGGCAGCGTTGAGCTCCATGTGGCGGCGCTGCGCAGCCCGAGAGGCAAGGTGGCAGTGGCATTCGAGGTCTCCGACAGCGGTATCGGCCTCACGCTCGCCGAGATCAAACGCCTGTTCCGGCCATTTTCGCAGGCCAATGTCTCCATTGCATCCCGCTTCGGCGGCGCCGGTCTCGGCTTGTCGTCGGTCAAGCAGCTGGCGCGCGCCATGGGCGGCGATGTCACCGTGACGCAACGCCGTGGCGGCGGCGCCACCTTTACTTTCAATGTCGTGATGGCGCGGGCGACAGCCGCGGTGGCGGCGGCGTCCGGCGCCAATGGCGAGGCCTTGATCGGTTCGCCGCGGCCGTTGCGCCTGCTCAGCGTCGAGGACAATCCGTTCGGCCGCGTCGTCCTCAATGCGATCCTGACCGAGCTCGGACACCAGGCCGAGTTCATCGGGCAAGGCGAGGCGGCGCCCGAGCGGCTCGCGCTCGGCGCATTCGATGCGGTGCTAATGGACATGGTCCTGCCGGGGATCAACGGCATCGAGGCGATCACGCGGATTCGCGCGCTTCAGCCGCCGCTCGGGCGCATTCCGATCATCGGAATATCCGGCCGCAGCGAGGACGAGGGGGCATCGCGCGCCGCCGGCGCCGATATCTTCCTGGTCAAACCTGTGTCTCCGCGCGCCCTTGCAACTGCGCTGCATGAAGCGACATCCCCTTCGGCAGGCGCGACTTCATGATCGCCGCGTTCAGTTCGCCGCCGTAGACGAAAATCGCGGCGATGAAATACAGGAACACCAGCGCGATGATGACCGAGGCAAGCCCGGCATACATGGTCACGTAATTGCTGGCGAAGCGCGCCAGGTACTGGCCGAAAACGATGCCCGAGATCAGCGACGCCACCATCGTAAAGACGATACCCGGAAAGATCTCCAGGAAGCTTCGCCGGCCGCACGGCAGCCAGGCATGCAGGATGAACAGCGCCACCGTCATCGCGGCGATCGTGATGCCGTAGCGGACGAAAAACAGGAAGCTTTCGTTGTTCTCGATGAAGAACGGAATATGACGGCGGGCCGTCTCCAGGATCAGCGGACCGAGCACGATCAGGAACGCCATCGCGAGCGAGGTGAAGGCCGCCATCAGCGTGTAGCCGATCGATTCCAGCCGCAGCCAGTACCAGGCCCGCGGCTCGACCACCGAATAGGCGCGGTTCAGCGCGACCCGCAGTGCTTCGACGCCGTTGGAGGCGAAATAAACCGCCAGCACCGCGCCGACGGTCAGGATGCCGCCGCGGGTCGTGGTCAGCACATCGTGGATTTCGCCTGACAACGCGTCCGCGACCTGTTGCGGCCAGACCTGCAGCAACAGCCCCACCGCGCCGTCGGCGAGTTCCTTGGAGCCGAAAAAGCCGGCCAGCGACGTCAGCACGATCAGGAAAGGGAACAGCGCCATCAGCGTCGACAGCGCGATATGGCTCGCGATCGCCCAGCCGTCATCGGCCAGGAACGTATAGATCGCCTCCACAACGATGAGGTAGACGTAGCGAATGAGCCTCACATCTCACCTCGATCAGAGTACGGCGATCCGGCCCAGAGCTCGGCCAGGATCTGATAATACTGGATTAAGGGCCAGATCGTCGATTGGTTGCGCGCGGGGGGTATGCAAGGAGTTGTGAGCGTGTGGAAGTCGGCGCTCGCCGGTGTTATGTAGCGCCGATGACATCCTTTTTGAGTTCGATCGTTCTGCCGATCATGGTTGCGGCCGTGGCCATCGTGCTGCTGCTCGGCCTCATCAACATGATGCGCGGCGGATCGCCCAACCGCTCCCAGAACCTGATGCGGCTTCGGGTGTTGCTGCAATTCATCGCCATCGTCATCACCATGGTCGTGGTCTGGGCGATGGGCAAATAACGGCAAGGTACAAGGGGCGCGCCAATGGTCGTACTTAACCGCATCTATACCAGGACCGGCGACGACGGGACGACGGCGCTCGGCAGCGGCGAGCGCCGCCCGAAATACGATCTGCGCATTTCAGCCTACGGCACCGTGGACGAAACCAACGCCGCCATCGGCGTAGCGCGGCTGCACCTTGGCGATGCCCGTGAACTAGATGCGATGCTGGGCCGGATCCAGAACGACCTGTTCGACCTTGGGGCCGACCTTGCCGTGCCCCAGCGCGACGGCAAGGCCGAACGTTTGCGGATGCTGGCGAGCCAGGTCGAACGGCTGGAGCGCGAGATCGACGGCCTGAACGAGCGGATGGCGCCCCTGACATCTTTCGTGCTGCCCGGCGGCACCCCCGCTGCGGCATACCTGCATCTCGCCCGCACCATATGCCGCAGGGCGGAACGGATCATGGTGGAACTCGCCGCCAACCCCGAGGAGCCGGTCAGCGCGGCCGCCATCCAGTATATGAACCGCCTGTCGGATCTCCTGTTCGTCGCCAGCCGCCATCTGAACGATAATGGCGCCGGAGACGTGTTGTGGGTGCCCGGCCAGAACCGCTAAGATACCCTTGTCGGGACTGATTTTTGGCTTTCGCGCGTTGACCGCCGATAGCGGGACCATTAGGTTCCGCGCCCAAGCCGATAGCTAGCTAATTGCAAGCCATTAAACCCAGAATTCAAGCGAAAGAGGATCGATGAAGGTTCTTGTGCCGGTAAAGCGGGTGGTCGATTACAACGTCAAGGTCCGCGTCAAGAGCGACGGAACGGGCGTCGAACTGGCCAACGTCAAGATGTCGATGAACCCGTTCGATGAAATCGCCGTCGAGGAAGCGCTGCGCCTGAAGGAAGCCGGCAAGGCGACCGAAGTGGTGGTGGTGTCGATCGGCCCGGCGCAGGCCTCGGAGACGATCCGGACCGGTCTTGCGATGGGCGCCGACCGCGGCATCCTCGTCAAGGCCGACGGCAATGTGGAGCCGCTGGCGGTAGCGAAGATCCTGAAAGCCATCGTCGATGAGGAGAAGCCCGGCCTCGTCATTCTCGGCAAGCAGGCGATCGACGACGACAGCAACCAGACCGGCCAGATGCTGGCCGCGCTGCTCGGATGGTCGCAGGCGACCTTCGCCTCCAAGCTCGAAGTCGACGGAAGTGACTTCAAGGTGACGCGCGAGGTCGACGGCGGCTTGCAGACCGTGAAGCTGAAGGGACCGGCGATCGTCACCACCGACCTCCGCCTCAACGAGCCGCGCTACGCCTCGCTGCCGAACATCATGAAGGCGAAGAAGAAGCCGATCGCTGACAAGAGCGCGGCCGATTACAGCGTCGATCTCACCCCGCATCTCGAAGTGCTCAAGACGTCAGAACCGCCCGGCCGCAAAGGGGGCGTCAAGGTCAAGGACGTCGCCGAGCTGATCTCGAAACTCAAGACCGAAGCCGGGGTTCTCTGATGACCACGCTGTTGATTGCCGAACACGATCACGAAGCCCTCAAGGATTCCACCAACAAGGCGCTGACCGCGGCCACCCAGCTGGGTGCCGAGGTTCACGTGCTGGTCGCCGGTGGCGGTCAGGGCACCAAGGCCGCGGCCGAGGCGGCGGCAAAGCTCGCCGGCGTTACCAAGGTGCTGCTCGCCGAGGGCGATGCCTATGCCCACGATCTCGCCGAGCCGCTGGCCGCGCTGATCGTGTCGCTGGCGCCTTCCTATGACGCCTTCGTGGCGCCCGCCACCTCGCGCTTCAAGAACGTGATGCCGCGCGTCGCGGCCCTGCTCGACGTGATGCAGGTCTCCGAGATCATCAAGGTGGTTTCGCCAGACACGTTCGAACGGCCGATCTATGCCGGCAACGCCATCCAGACGGTGAAATCCAAGGACGCCAAGAAAGTCATCACGGTGCGGACCTCGACCTTTGCTGCGGCAGGCGACGGCGGCAGCGCGACGGTCGAGAACGCTGCGGCTGCGGCCGACCCGGGTCTCTCCAGCTTCATCGGCGAGGAAGTGGCAAAGAGCGACCGTCCGGAATTGACGTCGGCAAAAATCATCGTCTCCGGCGGCCGTGCCATGCAGAGCCGCGAGAACTTTGCCAAATATATCGAGCCGCTCGCCGACAAGCTCGGCGCCGGCGTCGGCGCCTCGCGCGCCGCGGTGGACGCCGGCTATGCGCCCAACGACTGGCAGGTCGGGCAGACCGGCAAGGTGGTCGCACCGGAACTATATGTCGCTATCGGCATCTCCGGCGCGATCCAGCATCTCGCCGGCATGAAGGATTCCAAGGTAATTGTCGCGATCAACAAGGATGAAGACGCGCCGATCTTCCAGGTTGCCGATTACGGCCTGGTGGCAGACCTTTATCAGGCGGTTCCTGAACTGACCGAAGCACTGGGCAAGCTCGGTAAGTAATAATTTGTCGCCGGCCGGGCGCAGGACGTCCGGCCGGTGTTTACTTTAAAAGCGGTTTCAAGCGAGGTTTACGGCTTCGCGCGAAGAAAACGTGCCAAAGATGGGACTGAAACCTCGATTCCGGTGATATCGTATCTGAGGTTCGAAAGATGAACAGGCGCGATGTGCGCGCCGTTCCGGTGGATGACAAGATGGCGGTGACAATCAAGAAGGTCGGCGTGATCGGCTCGGGCCAGATGGGCAACGGCATCGCGCATGTAGCGGCGCTTGCCGGCTTCGACGTGGTGCTCAACGACCTGTCCGACGAACGGCTGAAGTCGGCGATGGCGACCATCAACGGCCATCTGTCGCGCCAGGTCGCCAAGCAGACCATCACCGAGGACGCCCGCAAAAAGGCGCTGGCCCGGATCACCACTACCGGGACGCTCGACGGTCTGGCGGACTGCGATCTCGTGATCGAGACCGCGGTCGAAAAGGAAGAGGTCAAGCGCAAGATCTTTCACGAACTCTGCGCGGCGCTAAAACCGGAAGCGATCGTCGCCACCAACTCTTCCTCGATCTCGATCACACGGCTCGCCGCCTCGACCGATCGTCCCGAACGCTTCATCGGCATTCACTTCATGAATCCGGTGCCGGCGATGGAACTGGTCGAACTGATCCGCGGTATCGCCACCGACGACTCCACCTTCGAGACCTCGAAGGAATTCGTCGGCAAGCTCGGCAAGCAGATCGCGGTATCGGAGGATTTTCCGGCCTTCATCGTCAACCGCATCCTGCTGCCGATGATCAACGAGGCGATCTACACGCTCTATGAGGGCGTCGGAAACGTCGAGGCGATCGACGCCGCCATGAAGCTTGGCGCCCATCACCCGATGGGGCCGCTGGAACTGGCCGATTTCATCGGGCTCGACACCTGTCTTTCGATCATGCAGGTGCTGCACGAGGGGCTGGCGGATTCGAAGTACCGGCCGTGCCCGCTGCTGGTGAAATATGTCGAGGCCGGCTGGCTCGGCCGCAAGACCCAGCGCGGTTTCTACGACTACCGCGGCGACAAACCGGTCCCGACGCGCTGACGGGCGCTGAGTTCGCAGGGTGGGCAAAGCGAATGCCCACCATAACCCTCCGAAATGCCGTTGAAATGGTGGGCACGCTTCGCTTTGCCCACCCTACAGATTCCATCCAAAAAGCATTCGTTAACCGGTGCCGAGGTAGGGTGTCCTCACGTTCTGAGGAGTGCTGCGTATGGACATGATGGCAATGGTTTCGAGCATGCTGGCGATGCAGTCGGCGAACACGCAGCAGCAGATCCAGACCTCGATCATCAAGCAGAACGCCGATGCCGAAAAGGCCGCGGTCCAGACGCTGCTGGGTACGGCCAATCTGGCCCCCGGCGTTGGCGGCAACCTCAATATTGCGGCCTGAGATAACCCGTAGGAACCGTTAGACTCTCATGGTGAGGAGGCGCGAAAGCGCCGTCTCCGGACGATGCTTCGCATCGCCGGGCGAACCATGTAGCCCAGCTGGTGCGGCAGCCGGGCTTTCATCCTTCGAGACGCGCTACGCGCTCCTTTAGGATGAGGTCGGCCACCTGAGTTGGCACGCCAATGCGGGCCCGCCGGCCTTCCCTGTCTAAAACCCCGCCTTTGCCGGCACCATCGCGGCCTTGATCAGCTTAACCGCGTCGTCGCTGGCCCATTCGGCGGGCCCGGCCAGATTGGCGATTTCGCAGCCCTGACCATCGACCAGGATCGAGGTCGGCATGCCCAAGGCCTTGCCTATGCCCTTAAGA
>Ga0247784_1000263_pt1 | contig 15237 bp, 19 predicted proteins | sample UWRJL169409R5_FD_179909 | JGI IMG/M metagenome (GOLD analysis project Ga0247784, IMG submission 179909) | Plant litter microbial communities from Arlington Agricultural Research Station in Wisconsin, United States - UWRJ-L169-409R-5 | ecosystem: Environmental > Terrestrial > Plant litter >...
GGTCGAATTTCGGACCGATCAATCTTTGTGGGATGATGGCTCCTCGGGATGGAGGAGCGATGAAGAAGAGCCGATTCACCGAAGAACAAATGGTCAAGATCTTGCGCGAGGCGGATCAGTCGCCGGTGTCCGATGTGGCGAAGAAGCACGGCATTAGCGACGTCACCATCTACGCCTGGCGCAAGCGTTTCGGACAGCTAGAACCCGTCGGTGTAAAACGTCTTCGGCAACTGGAGCAAGAGAACGCCAAGCTCAAGCAGCTGGTGGCCGAGCGCGATTTGGAAATCGACGTGATGAAGGAAGTCGCAGCAAAAAAATGGTGAGCGCGTGCGTTCGTCGCCGGCAGGTCGCGTTTGTATGCGAACGCGGCGTGTCGCAGCGACGAGCGTGCGCGCTAATGTCGGTGGCCAGATCGACGTTACGATACGAGTCCAGACTGATCAAGCGAGATGCGCCAGTGGTCGCAACGATGCGTGAGCTGTCGGCGCAATATCCGCGCTATGGCTACCGACGTATCCAGGTGTTTCTGGAACGACGCGGTTATGCGATGAGTGCCGATCGGGCGCACCGGATCTGGCGCCAGTACGGCCTGCAGGTTCCGAGAAAACGACCTCGCAAACGCATTGCCACGAGCCGGCCTCGACCGCTGCCAGCGCTTGGTGCCAATCACGTGTGGGCCTACGACTTCGTGTACGACGCTTGCGCCAATGGCCAGCAGCTGAAGTGCCTCACGGCCATCGACGAATACACCCGCGAGTGTCTGGCGATCGATGTCTCCGGGAGTATTCGTTCGGCACGAGTGATCGAGCTACTCTCGAAGCTTGTGAGCACGTATGGCGCACCGAGCCATCTGAGATCCGACAATGGCCCGGAGTTCGTGTCCAGAGCAGTCCTGCGCTGGCTGATGCAGGCCAACATCGATACGGCGCACATCGATCCGGGCAAGCCGTGGCAGAATGGCTCGAACGAATCGTTCAACGGCAAGTTCAGGGATGAATGCCTGAGCATGCAGTGGTTCAAGAATCGTACGGATGCGAAGACCCTGATCGAAAACTTCCGGCGTGAGTACAACGAGATCCGTCCTCACTCGAGTCTCAGACAGCTCACACCTATCCAGTTCAAGCAAACCCTTTCAACAACGAAACCGATAGCCACATCTCCGAAGTAATTACTGGCTCGAAGAAAGCCAGCAGGTCACAGGCGAGATTGGAGATGATGACCGATCACAGATGAAGTTCGGACCGACCGCCCGATGCGGGATTGATGCCAAGTTTTTTTTCTCTAAGTTCACGCGGCGTCAGATAGCCGATGGCAGAGTGACCACGCTTTTCGCTGTGCACCGCCGCCGGATCTCCTCACAATGCCGTACTTGAAGGGGTGCTTACGGCTTTAAGATTGATTGCACTTCTCTGGGGCAACAAGCTGCGGCAGCGAGAAGTCCTCATCGAGTCGTAGAATGCGCCGAGCTATGCGCATAATTTTCTTCACGACGGCGTTTGCGATTGAACTGCTCACGCAGTACTTGGGTGACACACGGCGCAATGTCCTCGCCGCGATCAAACGCCTCATCAAGCGTGGCGAAGCCACTCAACGCCCTCCATGCGGTTGCATATCTGGTCAATCCAACACGGATGTGAGCTTTCTTGCTGCTGCCGCTAAAGCCGGCCCCGAAATGCCGTAGTGCGCCATCATTTCTTCGTAGGTACCATAGCCGTGCGGAAAGGCGTCTTCGACCCCAACACTCACGAACCGCGCCGGAGTGATGGGCGACTCCCCGCTTGTGAATGCATGCAGGATGGCGCTCGCGAGTCCACCGATTTGGCGATGCTCTTCAACACAGATCACCGCCTTCGCTGAACGTCCAACGTTGCGTACAAGATCAACATCAAGAGGCTTCACTGTATGAAGGTGAACCGCGCCCGCCCTGATACCACTATCTTTTAACATCTCCAGCGCCCGCTGAACTGCCAGCGTCGCCGAGCCGCAAGATATAAACATGATTGGCGCGGGTTCACCAAGCAACCTACCTTTGCCAAAGGTGATGTCGCTTTGAGGATGACCGAGAGGATCGTCCGTGCCACCGAGCCGCATATAAGAAATTCCGGGATGATTGCGGACATACTTAGCCAGGCATATCGCCTCATCAGGCTCCGCTGGAGACAAGATTGAGGAGCCTGGAATGGCAGAAAACAGAAGTAAATCATCGACAGCAATGTGAGTCGGACCCAACAGCGAATACGGAAAACCGCCACCAACCCCCACCATACAACCGGATAGTTGGTGCAGCCCGAAATCGAGCAGCAGTTGCTCATAGCATCGACGCGTCCCGAACACCGCGATCATGATGATAAATGGGTAAAACCCTTCACTCGCCAAACCGGCCGCCACTCCCACAAGACCCTGCTCGCATATCCCCTCCAGCATCCTTCGCTCTGGATACTTGGCTTCAAGCTCCGGCATGAAGCCCGCGCCAGCATCCGATCCAATGACGACCACCTTTGGGTCAGATAGCGCGATCTCTTCGATCGTACGTATGCATTCAGCTCTCATTTTTTTCTACTGTCCAGAGTTCGGAGTGACTACCCAAAGATCCTCAATTTCTTTGATCAAGGTCTCCCCAAAGGAACGCTTGTAATGCCACAGCGCACTATGCTCCGCAGCTGCTATCCCCTTCCCCTTCACTGTCCGACAGACGACTACCTGAGGAGGACCCGACTGAGCAGAGGCAGCTCGCTTGAAAGCTTCCAGCAACGCGGTCGGACTGTGCCCATCTACCTCGACTGTCGCCGCGCCAAATGCGTCAAATTTCTTCTTCAACGAGCCCAACGGAAGCACGACGTCCGTCGGGCCGCTCTGTTGCTGGCCGTTATGATCCACGATCACAACAAGATTGCTGAGCTGGTGTTTGCTAGCCATCATCATGGCTTCCCAGTTTGAACCCTCATTGAGCTCCCCATCGCCCACAATTACGAAAATCCGTACACCATCGCCAAGTCGTCGATGTGCGATCGCCATTCCGGTCCCGAACGGCAATCCGTGCCCAAGCGCGCCCGTCGATGCCTCGATTCCGCTGGCGATCGCACGCTCTGGGTGCCCACCAAGCGGTGAATGACGCTCGCAGAACGTGTCGAGAGTGTCGAGGGATATGTAACCTTGATCAGCGAGTATGGCATACAGCGCCAGGCATCCGTGCCCCTTGCTTAGAACTACGCGATCTCTCTCAGGCCAAGCTGGGTGCGTCGGGTCGTGTCGCACTATGTGGTCGTATAGAACCCGTAGAATCTCAATGAGCGACAATGCCGCGCCCACATGACCCTTGTCCGCAGCCTTCAAGGCACGTAACACAAGCCGTCGTATCTGAAGGGATCTTGCATCTAGCACACATTCAGCCGTGGATACGTTGTCCAGCTGCGTTGAGCGATCGTGCATTCTAATCTCCGGTTTCGATTGCGGCGTTTGCTCTTATAGGGAAGGCTTCTGAAGCATCTCGAGCAACTCGAAGATATTGCCGTCCGGATCGCGCCCATACGTTGCAAGAGCGGCGTCTTGAAAGTTCTGCGGAGCGCAGTGAAAAACGACGCCCGCATCTTTGAGCCGTCTGTATTCACTCTCAATATTGCTAACCTCAATGCAGAAGTGCGAAATCCCATGTTCACACACTCTCCGAGGCTCCGACCCGCCGCTCGGACAGGGCGTTGAAAATTGAAACAGCTCGATCTCTACGCTCCCCTTTTTCAAAACCGCTACTTTCCCAGCGACACCGCTAATCGCCATGATTGTCTCGTAGATTTTCCCACTGAATGGCTGGGGTGCAATCAGCACCTCCATCGACAGCAGATCCCTATAGAATGCAACGGACCGATTTAAGTCCTTAACGGACATTCCAATGTGATTCAGACAATTCATCATACGTACCCAAACTCACCGATTCGCCGCATACGATTTCAGCTCGTCCATGTTATTGACAACTTTCTCGATCGCCGCCGCTATCCTCTCCACTGCCTGCATCCCTAGGCCGAGATATGCATGGAACAGCCACAGAATTCTCGAGCATGCCAGCTCCGTCACGGTGCATGGCTGATCGATCCGATACTCGTCAGAATCAAGGTTAAACAGCGCGTGCCGATAGATGGGTCCTTCCGCAGTAATCAGCGGAAGGCCCTCTGCGTAGATTGCCTTCTGTATTAGCTCAATGGGGATACCAGCGTACGCGGGATCATCAAAGATCATCACCCAGCCAAAATAGCCCTGCCGACGGGTCTTCGGCTCCCTCTTTTGAAAGCGGATCCTTGTGCTTTCGCCGAGGCGTTCCTCCAAGTAAAGCACTGACTGGCGATAACGCTCTAGGCGGCTATCGAGCATCTTAAGCTGTTCTTGCAAAATCACTGCTTGGAACGCAGTCGCCCGAAAGTTGTAGCACAGTAGCCCCTTAGGCACGCCGCCTTTGGACTGCTTGGGTTGCTCGCCCATACCGTAGCCGATCTGTTTCATCCGAAACATACGATCGGCGCTATGAAGATCACTGGTGATGCATATGCCGCCCTCGCCGCTCGACATTGTCTTTGACTGCTGAAAGCTAAACGAGCCCACATGTCCGATACTTCCAACGCCCTTTCCGTCCCAGTTCGCCCCATGCATGTGCGCACAGTCTTCGACCACGATGAGATTGTGATGTTTAGCAAGCTGCATCATGCGTTCCATATCAGCCATGGCACCATACGCGTGCACGGGAATGACCGCTCTGGTGCGATCAGTGATCGCGGCCTCGATCTTCGCGGGGTCGATGCAAAGCGTGTCAGGCTTTATATCGACGAATATCGGCTTGGCTCCAACGTGACGGACTGCTTGGGAAGTTGCATACCATGTAAGCGGCGGCACAATAACCTCATCGCCGTGACCAATTCCATGCGCAGCAAGCGCGCACTGCAAAGTTACAGTACCATTAAACATGAAGATGCCATACTTCGCGTGGTGGTGAGTCGCGAAGGCTTCGGCGAATACCTGGTCCGCTTCATGAAACGCAGACCAGTTTCTCGAATAGTAAATTTCCTGAAGGCGCCTTGCCGTTGTCTCATCTACCGGTGGCCATATGGATTTCAGCTCGACCACCTGATCAAACACCGCACTCCCTCCAAATAGCGCAAGATTCGACACAGTCTTCTCCTAATGTCCGCTGGGTATGTTGGCGCGCCAAAAATATTTGAGAGCGCGGGAAGCAGTACTTCGGCGAGAGAAGCAATCAGGCGACGCCAAATCAACTCTGATGCGCGCGCGAACCGACTATCCTCCATCCGCCGCGCGCTTGAGACAGTAAGGTATTGAATTGCCCCCCCATTCAGATGCCTCACCGAGGTGCTCAGTCTCACATTCGTATTCAGACCGACAAGGGTTATTAACTTCTAGCCTCACAGCTCAGTCGTATAGCGCCCCTGACCTCTTCCGCGTCACGCTCCCACGGGCCTTGTTGGATGGAGCAGATCCATGCCTCCAGGTGACGCCACACCGGGCGCGTGAACTCCTCGCCAAACATTCCTATCTTTCAGGCATCTTCCCAAGATAGACCGCCTCACCTGTTGAATTGATCCAGCCCAGGTGAGGCTCGTTGCCTGATCGACCTCGCTTTGCATTGCGGTCCGTTCGGCGCTGGTCGCTCAGCACACGCGTGAAATCGAATTGGTTCCAAAACGTCACGACGATTGCAGCCGGCTCGTCACCGTACCCATCGTCGGGCCGCTTGGCGCCACAACGTTATCGCTGCCGTTGGCAAGGGGACGTCGCTTGGAAAAGGGCGTGAGCGCGCCGCTTAGCTCGGACAAAACAACACTCCACGTCGGACGGACTCACACATCCGACACCACGCCCACGTCGTCATGACGTCGTAGCTATGCCACCGCTGCATGGCTGACGCCGCCACAGTATCACCGCTGCAGTCGATGAGCGCTTTCTCGCCGGCCCGGTGGATCTGGCGCATCAAGCGCGAGCGTTCTGCGGTATTCGTGATAATGCGCGCAGAACTGCCTGTATCGGTAGGCTTGTTGGCCGTAGGCTATTGCGTACACTTCCTCACACGGCACCAACAACATCACACCGTTGCGCTTAATCTCTTTTTTCATCAGCGAATGGTCGGGTTGCGCATACTCACGGCACCGCACCGCGTGACGATCTACCATCGCGCCCAGGCGACTATCGTCGAGATCCGCGGGCAAGGGCCGGCTCAGGCATTCTCCGCTGCTCGCTGTCCGGTGTTTCTCTCCGCGCCTTTCGACAGGCCAGTAGCCACTTCGATTTTCTGGCGGCTGAGGCTCGCCTCGAACTTGAGGCGCAAAACGTCTTTTGATTTGCGCACGGCGCACCGGTTGGCTGGCATCAGCTCCCCGATTCAAATCGGGGCAGCTTCGCCATGAAAATGTAAGTTACAGCGCAACCTCGGTGTCATGGCAGCAGAACGTGACCTATGATTCCGACGATCATGACTGGCGATTCTGGCCAAAGCCGAAAATCAGGCACGTTCACCGGAATCAGCGGTCAAACTGGAGCGCCATGCTCTGCCGCGCCCCTCTATCCACCGCCAGATCCTCACAATGCCGTGCCTTACGGGTGTTACCCTCGACCATTTGTCATCTGGAGAAAGTAATGATTAACACTGCGACTTCCGCTTCGCATGGACATTGGCACTAGCGAACGCGGGACTCTTGCCGTGCAATTCCTGCACGATGTGGAAAACCCTATGCACCACAGGTGCACATCTGCTCCAGTGGGGAGCCGACCTCAGTGTAATTGCCTTGGTGCTTGGCCATGAAGCATTCAGAGGATCCACGTTTACGTTGAGGCAACGTTGAGGTAGACCCTGCAACTAAGCAGCGGGCCTTGGATAGGCTGGAGCCCCTCGGTTCAAACGCTCAGCGATTCAAACGACGAAGCTCCGGCGTCCTGTCCACTCTGTGATCGAACGCGGAGTATGCGAAGCATGAGCGCTCCCGCCGTCCTGCATTTCTTCCGGAAACGCGCTTCTGCTTCGCGTAACCGGTAACTGCGCATTGGGAGCGTAATACGGAGAGCTGCTCCGGAGCTTGTCACGCAAGTCGATCACTTGCCTCCGCATGCGGCTCCGCAGACCGTAGTTACAGATCCGCCTTGGCCCGTTCATTTTTATCGCCAGCCTTGGCTATTCACCAGACCGCACTGCACCACGGCTTTCGATACGCTTCCGCAACTGCCCTTGAACTCTCCTCGTAATCGGATAATTCAGCAAAGGAGCAACTGCGGGTATCAGAAGCACAGCAGGCAATATAAAGCCCAACATACGAATGTTTAGTTCATCTGCCACACCGAAGGTAGGTGAAGCCGGATTGTAGTCGACGACGTCAAGCAGCCCGAAGGCCACACCAACACCCAAAGCTAACCCGAGCTTCACGATCAGCGTGTAAACCGCAACATAGATGCCCGACCGCCTCTCTCCGTCCGCGATATCGCCGTTATCAATGACGTCCGCCAGCATCGAAGTCGGCAAGATGAAGACAGCAGCATTCGCTATTCCGTTAACAAAAAAAATGATGGCAACAATGGGAAAGTTAGCGACAGGCGCGAGCGCAAGCGCTGCATAGGTGACCGCCTGCAACGTCATGGCGCCTGCTAGGAGATGGTGCTTCTCAGCAACCCTTCCCAACTTGAAGGTGGCCGGCAAAGCACAAAGCGTTGCCACATAGATTATAAATATTAAGGAGAATAAGCTGTTAGGCAGCCGCAAACCCACACCTAATGCAAAGACCACCAGCGAGTTCATCGTGCCATTCGATAGGCTACTGAAGAACGTGATGATCATAAACCGCAGTAGTACACGATCTCGCTGCGCTGCTATTAGGCCTTTCAATAATGGAGCGTTTGCGTGCTGCGCTGGCATCGGATCGCCAACCCAGCAGAGTGGTACTGTCGTTAACGGCACCAATATCAACACCGTGACAGACATTAGCAGCAATACGTCCCGCAATGGAGCCGAACTAGGCAATAGCACTAAGGGTGCAGCCGCGAAGAACAGGTTACCCAGCATCGAGAATGTCTCTCGAAAGGATGTTACGCGAGTACGCTCTACGTAATCGGTCGCCAGCTCCGTGCCCCACGAAATGTAGGGAATACCCACGGCCGTCGCAGATGTGTAAAACAGGACAGCACAGGCCGCGAGATAGGACAAACCCGCTCCCTGCGACGGATTGCATAAGAACCAGGTCGAAAGCATGAGAAAAGGAGCAGCAGCGATGACCCACGGTTTCCGACGGCCGAAACGCGAAGTAGTTCGATCTGAAAGCCACCCAATCGGCACATCGGAAAACGCATCCCAGATTCTTGCGCCAAGGAATGTGAAACCCACCAGACCTGGGCTGAGGTGTAGCTCCTGCGCGTAGAAGGCAGGCAAATAGACAAGTATAGGAAGTCCTGCTAGAGACCAAGGCAAACAGAGCACAGAGTAAGCAAGCAGCGTCCAATTGCTGTGAGCAACGGGTGCCGTCGCGTGCGAGATCGGCTCCCTAATATGTATCGCGGCCGCCCGGATCCGCTTGACCGCGCTGCTTAAGGTGCTCATCCGCAGAATCTTCCCATTATCGACTAACCCTTTAGGTCCCGCCCGGGGCATGGCGGCAATAGCTGGCGGCTCGCTTACCTTTAAGACCGGAGACAAGGGGGCCCTGTCCCCTGATCGAGGAGCAGAAATCCGCAATCGTTGCTGAGGCATATTCGCCCAGAATCCGCATGGTGCCCCGCGCATCGCATCGAGTTCCTCCCAAAAATCGATGCGCAAGGAGCGCGCGCTCCCGTGAAGCGTGCCGGACAGTCTGTTAGACCGCTCACTACTTTGCGGCGCTACGCTACGGCCGGAATTGGCAGGAGAACGCGAGGCTGAAGAAGCTCGCTACCGAACGAGATTTTGAGATCTACGTGATGAAGGAGATCAGTCGCGCTTCGCTCAGTGTTCGACTCTGTTTGTCGGATGGGGCACCAGCGCAGTGTTGATGCGCTCGCCAACGTCCAGACGCGCCGCAAGCTCAGTGTTCTTTTGTTCGACCTACTTGAGTTGCCGTTCGAGCGCGGCCACGGAATCGCAGCACACGGTGTCACGCTCGATGTTTCAGCTGATATGCGAGCAATCGGATTATCGATCCTCCGTCTTCTCAAAAGGAAGTCAAAATTCTCGTGACAAACCAGGAAAGCAGCTGCAGAAATGGCCAAAGGTTTCACGGAGCTACACTTGGAGCTTTGAGCCAGCAAGAACGCAATTTCTAGTATATGGCAACCTCTCCTGTCCCATCGGCGCTCCATCCAGAGGTCTTCAGTGAAAATCGCTCACGTGGCTTTCATCAATGTACCCACGGCCTCCAATATCAATCCCACCCTTCCTTTGGTGAAAGTCTTGGCTCGCCGGGGATACAGGGTGACCTACGCTGTTTCTCAGCCATTTGTTTCACGAGTAGAGTCTGCCGGCGCCGAAGTCACTGATTGCAAATTCTCCGCGATAACGGCCAAGAACATAGATGAAACTTCATATTGCCGACTTGCGCTCAAAACGTTGGCGTCAACTCGAACACTATACGAAAAATCTCCCCCGGACCTCGTAATCTATGATTACGTGGCTCTGGCTGGCCGGATACTCGCCCAGAAGGTGAAAGCACCTGCGGTAAGGCTGAGCGTCGATCCCGCGTTCACACGAGAGTGCTTACACGAACAAATAAGCGAGCCACGACTTAGAGAGGATGTATTGGCGGTCAGCGCGCGAGCCAACAAGTTCCTTAATGAGCATGGCGTTACTAATGGCGATTTCCTACTCCATAGGGAAAAGCTCAATGTGTTTCACTACCCGAAGGAATTTGAGCCATCCAAGGAAGCCATAGATGAGTCGTGCATATATGCGGGGCGGTGCCCTGGGGAGCAAGATGGTTTCGGAGAGTGGAGCAACCTGCCCAACTCCGATGATACCGCCACAATTCTGGTCGCTCCGTCGCGATCATACATGCAAGGGCGAGAGTACTTCGAAATGTGCGTCACTGCCTTCTCGGGTATACCCTGGCGGGTAATCCTGTCAGTTGACGACGCGTCTGAGCTACTGCCCCTCCCGCCAAACTTCGAGATCGTTCAGAACGTTTCTTACACGAAGCTTCTGCCGTATGTCGACGTAGTGCTCGGAATGGGTGGATTCATCACCAGTTCAGAGGCGGCGTATCACGGAGTTCCCCTCGTCATGACATCGTGCGGGGAGGTAGAAGTCGAGTGGGCATGCGAAAATATCGCGCGGATCGGAATCGGAATACATCTTCGGCAGGAAAATACAGATGCGGCTGCTCTGCGCCAAGCTATATTGACGGTGCTGGAGGGCACGCAGGGCTTGTCGATACGAAACAGGATGATGGAGTTACAGTTGTCTGTCCGAAGGGGCCCAGGGGCGGAAGAGGTCGCGAACAGAATCGAGGAGGTATTGACGCGGGAAGGGCGAGCACGGCGGTTGCGGTAGCCGCGGATAGCCGTATGCCCGTCGCTCGTTCGGCGTGGCTGCTACGTTAGCAAGACCTGAACGCTCGCCCGAATGCCGCGGGTCCGTTTTTGCACCCGACCAACGTGTCAGCTCGAAAGCGCACCGCACTCTTGGGCGAACTCAGCATGTATGTCAAAGCAGGTTGAACGCATATAACGGAGTCGCACCGCGTCGGGTGTGAGACCAACGCCGTTAGACATCACACGTGGTCGCCGTCTACGATCTTGCACCCCCGGGTGCGGGGTAGTTCTTGGACGTATCGTCGATGACGAGCACCCAGTCTTGTTCGGGCCCGCTGGTCGGGGGCACAAGGCGTTGCGATTGATTGGTGCCGAATGTGCCCTCAATCCGCGTCGCGTTGCCGGTGCGCGGATCAAACCACCAAGCGAAAACCGTAGAGCCGGATAGTTTGGTGAGATCGACCGTGACCGGCTGACCTTGTGGCAGATAGATCATCGCGTAGGAGCCTTCGCGATCACGTGTGGCGCTCATGTGCCCCTCCCCTTCACCGTACGCGCCACTAATCAAACTTTGATCTGGAATCCGTGAAAAGTACGGTCTTGAGAGAAGCAGCGCTTTGCCATGCTGCATTTGGCCTGCTGCTGGCGCATCCAGCGCCTGCTGCCAGGGCGAGCGTTGGAGCATGACCTCCCCGTAAGCCTGATCAATATACCCGGGAGAGGTCTGGGCGGCTCGTCGAGGGTCGTAAAAATCCCACACAGAGAAATGCCCGTACGTGTGACCCGCGGCTCCCGCGAATAACGCCTGATATAGCGCGCCCCGAACATCGTGGGCACGCCACAAGCCTGATGATTCGAACCGCAGATTTATGAATATCGGATGGTCCTCGTAGCGCGGCTCGCTATCGAGCACGGGCCGCGTTGGAACGGCTCGGTATTCATCTGAAACAGGTAGATAGTTGTAGAACCCATTCCAGACGAAGCCACGACCCACGGCTTCTCCGAAATCCATCCCATCAACGTAACCGCCGCCTCCATAATCACCGGAATAGGCTTGGAAATGACTGGACTGAAGCAAGCTCATGTCAAACCAATCGCGATCACCGAAATAAAGTGACATCCGAGGGGGCGCAGCGGCGGCTGTACTACAGCACGAGGGATGGTAGGTGATAAACGGGTTTCCACCCTCTCCTGAAGCAATGCCATTTGCCATGGCATCGAACAAAGGCCTGAAATCGACCGTAGTGGTGTAACCATGGGAACGATCGCCATGGCCTGTGGAGCCGGTCGGGAGTATCGGATTCATGTCCCCGCCGAGAACCCAGATAACACCTTTGCCGCGATATCGCTGCGCGATCCAGTGACCATACAATTCCGCTTTCCTCATATCGAACGCACGGGAAGGGTCACCTCTGCTTGTGAGGAGCGTGTTCCAAATCGGCAGGATGGCCATTCGAATCCCGTAGTGGGCAGCGCGATCTACAACCCAATCGATATGCGCAAAATATCGTGGATTGGGTCGAGCCGGGTCTGCGTCGATGAATGGGATTTCGCCCGCACGATTCGGAGCCGTCAGCCCCTCGTAGTCGAGCTTGCCCGTTGCCACCACTTGAATCACGTTGAACCCCTTGCGTGCGCGATCCTTCAAATAAAACTCCGTTTCTTCACGGTCGAGACGATGAAACATCTCCCAGGCCGTATCTCCAAGCCAGAAAAACGGCTTTCCGTCCGGGGTAACCAGAAAATGACCGTTGACGCTTGCTGCAATCGGACGCGTAAGATCGTCTGCCGCCGCACCGACCACACCATACAGGAACAGGAAAATGACAGCAGAGATCCGTCGATAATCTCGGACTGGGTTGCTTTGACTGATGAGCATTGATTCTTTCGCTCCGACCGGGTACTCGACTATCTCGATGGCAGATTTAGTGACTTGCCATCGCTGATCAATGGCAGACCTTCTTCACAAAACCGAAACAGCTCTATCCGATACACACCACGCACTCGATCGGTCACCCCGCGCGTATGCTCATAGGCAATCGCGCACCACGCTTCTGCACGATGTGAGCCCAGTTTTCTGGCTCCCCCGAAAATGCCATCATCGCCTCCAATGCTGATGGTGAGTCGCGCGCGGCCATTGGTAACCGTTTTACGCCCCCCGGGAGGCACATGATCACGTAACAAGCAAGACCGTCCGATCATCTGATTTCAGCTCTTCCCGCCGACGCCACCAACATCGTTCTGGGGGTGCGACGAAGCAACCGGGTCCGCCGCGAACAACAGCAGGTCATCTGGCGAATGCAGATATGGCGAGACCGTTGGGAGTCTCGCGAGCTCGCAATAGACTTTCTGCATCGAGGACTTGACCGGAGGACCTCATCGCCGTATTCCTGTGTAGCCCTGTCGCAGTTCGGTATCAGCCGCGGAGCGCTACGACGACTTGCTAGAAGAGACGTTCGAGTTTTTGGTGTAGAACCAACGGCTGCCCGAGAGCGCCCGGAGATCACGCCGGCGGTACGTATTCATCCGATCGAGTCGCGCATCGTCACCTGCACCGTCGATGAGGATGCGGCACCTCATTATCTTGCGAACCACACCCAAAATCTCAGCCTCCGTGTTTCGGAGCGCAATCGCCGCCGAATCGATGCCTCTCGTCGGACAGGCGGCGTCGAGAGCGGCGGGTAGCACGCCACCTTTGAGGGCGCGTTTCTGCGCATACTCGACCGAATCAGGCGATCGTATATCGCACTTCGGATCAGATTGCTCCACTGTTGACTAGCCAATCATGGGATCCCTCTCATTAACTAAGTTCTGCGCAATGTGGGCATGGCAGTTACCTGCCGTGGACGTGACTAACCGCCGAGCAACCGACGGGAGAGCAGGCTCTGCATATCGCGGCGGCCATCCGCAATCACGTAAATAACAACTTTCTTGTCGAGCACACGATAAATGACTCGCCGGGTCGCCGCACCAGACATCATGCCTCTGATGTAGCATCACGATGTATGCGCACCACCCTCACCCTGGATGACGACATTGCTGCGCGCCTCCAGGCCGAGTCCCGAAAAACCGGAAGCCCCTTCAACACGGTCGTCAATGAGTATTTGCGGGCTGGACTGACCCAGCGACACGCCACCCACAAAGCCGCCCCGTTTCGCGTAGCGCCCATGGGGATGGGCGCTCTCTTGCCAGGCCGCTCGTATGACAACATCGGCGAGCGACTCGAGGATGCCGACGGTCGCGAGCATCGATGAAGCTACTTGGCGCCAACGTTTTGCTATACGCCTACAACAGCGACTCGCCTCATCCCGAGGTCTGCCGTGTCTGGCTGGAGGAGGCGTTTAACGATATCGAATCCATTGCGCCCCCTGGCAGTCAGCACTGGCATTCGTTCGCATTGCGACGAACTCCCGCATATTGAGCCGACCGCTTACGAGCGATCAGGCTTGCCGCATCGTTGATCAATGGCTCGAGCGTCCGAACGTCACGCTCGTCGGACCGACACAGACGTATTGGAGCGTTCTGCGCGAGCTTGAGCCGGCGGGGATTGCCGAGAATGCGGCAAAACTCGCAGCGGGCGTGAGGCAGCGTCTTTATGCGTCGGCACTCTGCGCGAGAAGCTCCTTGATCCCGCTGGGCACTTGGCCGCGGCTCAACATGCGCTTGAATGCCTCGTACACATCGGTCTTCGAGCCAGCCTTGCGCAGCGTGTCTTCATCGTTGAACCAGACATACACGATCAGCTTGACTGGCTGCGAAGCGAAGCGGAAGAACAAACGATAGCGATCGGGCATACCTTTCTTCACACGACGCCAGTTTGTGTGTTCCGCACCGAGTGTTTTGCCGAGGCGGAAATCCGGGTGCTCGGGATTGGCCGGAACCGTCTGCGTCATTGATTTGTAGATGGATGCCAGCAGCCGAGTCTTCGGATGTGACTTGTATTCGGTCGGGTTTTGTTTGGCGAGCTTCGTGACCGTCAGCTCGAGCTCATCCAACGCCGCCTTGAACAGTTTGAAGTAGAAGAGCTGCCAGCCGTTGGCGATCATCGTGTTTCTACTCGACGTCCACGCCCTTCACCAGCTTGCTGATGCGAGCGAGCTGCGCTCGGTCCGCAGGCTCGATCAACTCCGGATGCTCAGCCATTTGCTTCTGCAAAAAACTGAGAAAACCGAGCATGACGGGATCAAACTCATCCTCGGAGGAGCGCGGCTTCGCTCCCTTCGCGGACAGCAGTACCTGGCCATCGGCGATAACGGTCGCATCCACCTTGCCGCTGAACTCTGGATGCGCCCTAAAGAACTCGGCATCGAGCCGAATACCCTTGGAGTTACCCACCGGCGTTACGGTACCGCTGTACCGCTCCGTCCGTACGCTACGGTTAGCCGTCATGATCGATACCTCATGTACTTACGGATGTAATTACATTCTACCACGTGCACCGTCCGTGTCGAGCCAGAAAGGAGGTGGGGTGAAAGGAGGTAGGGTGAGAAGACCCCGTCTGGTATGCGCCGGCCTGCCTGCGCTCGATGCTTCGGATCGGGCACGAATATGTGCCCGTCCGGCAGGGGCCTCACTCCTGCCACGGCTTCGGCGGTACGAACGCCTCTGGGCTCGCCGGCGCGACCACCGGCACGTCGTGATCGTACAGTTGAACCATCGCTTCGGTTTGGTGACCACTCGCGATCTGCTTAACACGCCGCGAGCCTTGGGTATCGGTGACGCCGCGATGTTTCAGGCCGTGCAGCGTAAAGCGCTGCT
>Ga0247784_1000264_pt1 | contig 15225 bp, 11 predicted proteins | sample UWRJL169409R5_FD_179909 | JGI IMG/M metagenome (GOLD analysis project Ga0247784, IMG submission 179909) | Plant litter microbial communities from Arlington Agricultural Research Station in Wisconsin, United States - UWRJ-L169-409R-5 | ecosystem: Environmental > Terrestrial > Plant litter >...
GGGCACCAGTCGGCGTGGAACTGCACGATGACCGGCCCGCCGGCCGCGACCGCCTTGTCGAAGGCGGCCTGGTCGAAGGGTCGGGGCGCCGCCGCGGCGATCGAGACGGCCGCACCCGCCAGCCACAGGGTCAACAGCTTGAACAGGGTTCGCATCACGCACACTCCAGGGAGAACGAACACGTGGGTCGCTCGCCGGCCCCCGAACTTACACACCGGGTCTTGTGGCGCGGCACGCAGGCCCCCACCTACCGGCCGCAAGTTCCTCTTTACCGAGGTCCTCCTGACAGAGAAAGGCAAACTGACATGAAACGACTTCTTGCCATGCTGGCCTTCGTGGCCATGGGTCTGGTGTCGGCCGCGGCGTTCGCGCTGCCGTCCGTCACCGATGTCCAGGTCGAGGTGCAGAAGGGCAACTACGCCCAGGCCGAGACCTTGATGCGCGACGTGGTGGCCGCCAAGCCCGGCAGCGCGAAGGCGCACTACGTGTATGCCGAGATCCTGGCGCACAACAAGCGCTACGAGTTCGCGCTGCAGGAGGTACGCCTCGCGAAGCAGCTGGATCCGGCGATCGGCTTCACGCAGCCTGAGAAGTTCAAGAGCTTCGAGCAGTTGCTGGAGCGCGAGCAGCGCGGCACCACCGCAGCGGGGGGCAGCACGGCGGCCGGCACCGCGGTGCAGGGGCAGACGCAGACGCAGGCACCACGTGCCGTCGAGCAGCGCAGCAGCGGCATTCCCGGCTGGATCTGGGGTGCCGGCTTCGCGGTGATCGCGGTGCTGTTGTGGCGCATGTTCAGCGCGCGCCGCGCGCAGCCGATGTCGCCGCCCGCCTACGCCGGCATGCCGACCGGCGGCTACGGCCCGAACTACAGCCCGATGGGTGGCGGCGCCGGCAGCGGCATGCTGGGCACCGGCCTGGCGGCGGCGGGCGGTTTCGCGGCCGGCATGCTGGCCGAGAAGATGATCGACGGCCACCGCGACGGCGGATCGTCGTCGGCCAGCCATGCGTCGGATGGCGGTGTCACGCCCGGCTACTTCGACAACGGCGCGGCCGATGAGCTGTCGAACCGCTCGGTCGATTTCGGCTCGGGTGGCGACTGGGACAGCGGCGGTGGCGGTGGCGGTGGCGGCTCCGATGGCGGAAGCAGCGACGGCTGGTAACTCAGGGCCGCGGCCGCACGAAGCGCAGCGCGAACCGGTCGGCCGGCTGCTTCATGTCGAAGAAGGCCTGCTCGCGCGGGTCGGCGGTATTGCGCAGGAAGTCGCCGTCGGCCTCGAACACGAAGCCGGCCGCCTCGACTTCCTGCCGCACCAGCTGTTCGTCGATGCGGTGCAGGCGCTTCGCATCGGCCGTGCCGGTGCCTGCCTTCGCCGCATGGTCGACCAGCACCAGGTGCCCGCCCGGCTTCAGCCCGGCGAACATCGCGGCATTGAGCTTCGCGCGGTCGACCGTCGAATACGCGATGTCGTGGTACGACAGCACCAGCGTCACCAGGTCGACACGCGGCGCATCGGCCGGAAACAGGTCTTCGAACGGCCGCACCAGCACCGCGAGCTGCGGCTGCGGATGGGCAGCCAGTCGCTTGTCGAGCATCGGCCTGCGCTGCTCCACCTGCGCCCATACCTTGCCGTCAGGGCCGACCGCCAGCGCCATCAGCTGCGCCGTGTAGCCGCCACCGGCCGACACGTCGAGCACCGACATGCCGGGTTTCACCTGCGCGAAGCGCAGCAGCTCGATCGGGTGGCGGCCGGCATCGGCCTTGCGGTCGTCGTCGGTGCGTAGCGGGCTGGCGAGCAGCGCGGCCGGATCGGCATCGGTGGCTGCATCGGCGGCAGCCCGAGCCGTCCACGGCACAACCATCGCCGCCAGCATCGACAGGACCACGATTCGGCGGACACGCGGCTGGCTCATCATCGGCTCCCTGGAAAGAGGCCGCATTCTGCGACGGATGCGCTTCAGGCGCCCGGCAAGGGATTCAGCACGGCATGCACGATGCCGCCCAGCTGTTCCAGCGTGTACTCCTTCTGCATCAGGGCCTTGACGCCGGCCTGCTGCGCCGCGGCGCGCATCTCGTCGGAGATGAAGCCCGAGCTGATGACGACCGGCAGGTCGGCGCGGATGCGCCCGATCTCGGCCGCGAGCTCCATGCCGGTCAGCTCCGGCATGTTGTAGTCGGTCACCACCAGGTCGTAGCCGCCGGGATCGCGCTGCAGCAGGGCGGCCGCCTCGCGCGGCTGGTCGATGCCGGTCACGCGGTAGCCGGCGCGCTGCAGCAAGCTCTCGACCATCAGCAGCATCGCCGGGTCGTCGTCGACCACCATCACGTGCTGGCCGCGACCGGTGGGCGCCTGCGCCGGCGCCGCGGCCACCTCCGCGCGCTGCGGCCGGTGCGGCAGCAACGGGAAGTACAGGTGGAAGCTGCTGCCGCGCCCCGGCTCGCTCTCGACGTCGATCGCGCCGGCATGCGCCGTCATGATGCCGTGCACCACCGACAGCCCGAGGCCGGTGCCCTGCCCGACCCGCTTGGTCGTGAAGAAGGGTTCGAACACCCGGGCGAGCGTGGCCTCGTCCATGCCGGCGCCGTTGTCGGCGACCCACAGGTGCGCGCAGGGTCCGGGTGCCAGCTCGCCCAGGCGCTGCGCCTCGTCGGCGCCGATGCGGCGCTCGTCCAGCCCGATCGTGATGCGGCCGCTGCTGCCCTGCAGCGCGTGCCAGGCGTTGGTGCACAGGTTCAGCAGGATCTGCTGCACGTGCGTGGCGTCGGCGCTGACGAACAGCGGCCGGTCCTCGAGCACCAGCACCAGCTCCACGGTGGCCGGCAGCGTCGAGCGCAGCAGCGCGATCGATTCCTCGATCATCGGCCGCATCGGCTGGCTCACCAGTTCGTGCGGCTGCATGCGGCTGAACGCGAGGATCTTCTGCACCAGGCTGCGCGCGCGCACGCCGGCCATCTCGATCTGCTTCAGCGGCGGCGTCGCGCCATGGGATTCGTCGAGCCGGTCGCGTGCCAGCGACACGTTGCCGAGGATGGCCGCGAGGATGTTGTTGAAGTCGTGCGCGATGCCGCCGGCCAGCGTGCCGATCGCCTCCATCTTCTGCGACTCGCGCAGCTGCGCCTCGAGCAGCACGCGCCGGGCCTCGGCCTGCTTGCGCTCGCTGATGTCGGTCACCATGCCGAGCGAGCCGACGTAGCGGTCGGCCTCGTCGAACACCGGCGTGACCGACATCGACACCCACAGCGGCTGCCCTTCGCTGCGGTGCATGCGCAGCTCGACGGCATCGACGGTGCCCGCCTGCCGGCACGCCAGCGCGTCGGGCGCCAGCCGCCCGGCGGGGTCGTCGAGGAACTCGGCGAGCGGGCGGTCGAGCATGTCGGCCGCGCCCTGTCCGAGCAGGCGCAGCAGCTTCGGGTTGACAAAGGACAGCTGGGCCTGCGCGTTGACGAGCCAGATGCCCTCGTTCGCCGTCTCGACGATGCGGCGGTAGCGCAGCTCGCTGTCGCGCAGCTCGCGCGTCATCACGCGGGCGACGCTGTAGGCGCGCATGCGCCCGGTCGTCAGCTGCCAGGTGAGCGCGGCCAGCAGCAGGCTCAACCCGATGCCGGCGATGCCGATGATGCGGGCCGATTCGCGGTGGTGGCGCGCCTCGAACTCCGGCGTGCTGCGCACCTGCACCGTCCAGCTCTGGCCGGCCACGCCGATGTACTCCTGCGCCTCGAAACGCGCCCGCTGGCGGTCGGCCTCCGGGCCGATCGAGCGGTACATCAGCGCGTCGTCGCTCAGCTCGACGCCGTCGTAGATGCGCAGGTCCAGCCCCGGCGTCGACTCGCCGTACAGGCTGGACATCAGGTCGCCGATGCGAAAGCCCGCCCACACCCAGGCCACCACGTTGCGCCGCCGCGCGGCCACGCTGTCGACCGCCTGCCCGGGCGCGTACAGCGGCAGCAGCATCAGGAAGCCGTACTGCGGCGCATGGTCGGGCTCGGTGACGAGGCGGATGCGGCCGGTGATCGCGACGCTGCCGGAATCGCGCGCCTTGTCGAGCGCGGCGCGGCGCGACGGGTCGGTGGAGATGTCGTAGCCGAGCGCGCTCAGGCTGCGGCCCACCGCCGGCGCGATGTAGGTGACCGGCACGTAGCTCGCGCGCGGGCCGGGCGGGCGCACCTGGTAGCCCGTCACGCCGGACAGGCGCTGCGCCGCCTGGTGCGCTTCGACGTCGGGGCCCTGCACCAGCGGCCCGTAGGCGATCGCCTGCAGGCCGTTGAAGTCGACGCCGACCAGCAGCGCCTCGACATAGCGGTCGAAGTGCGCGCGGTCGACCGAGCCGGACGCGAGGAACAGCCCCTGCACGCCGCGCAGCATCTGCTCGAAGGCCGCCATGCGCTGCTCGATGCGGCTGGTGGCCTGGCGCAGGCTGAAGTCGAAGCTCGCGCGCAGCGCGGCTTCTTCGGAGGCGCGCTCATGGCGCCACGCGAGCCCGGTGACCGCGAGCGAGACGCCCGCGACCAGCAGCGACATCAGCAACGGAAAGGCTCGCTTCACGCCGGGCCCGAACTCAAAATTGGGTCATCGTGCGCGCCAGCTCGGCCGAGAAGTACTTCTCGAAGATGCGCTGCATGCTGCCGTCCGCCCGCATCTCGTCGACGAGCGCGCGCCAGGCCTGCTGCTGGGCGGGCGACAGCGACTTCTTCGACATGATCAACCCGTGCGGCACCGCCGGGTCGTCGAACTCGACGATGCGGGTCTGCGCGCGGATCGTGCCCTGCTGCACCGTCGGGTAGTCGAAGGGCTCGATGATCATCGCCTGCACGCGGTTGTCGAGCAGCACCTGGTACAGCGGCTCGAGGCTGGACGCGTGGCTCACGCGGCCCTGCGCATCGAGCGCGTCGACCAGGCGGTTGGCGGTCGGGCTGTAGCGGAAGCTGCGGATCACGCCGAGCCTCAGCTTCGGGTTGCGTTCGAAATCGGCCAGCTCGGCGACGTTCGCATCCTGGCGCACCAGCAGGTAGTACTTGTTCGACACGTACCAGGCGAACGCGGCGAACTGCTCGCGCGCCGGGTTGGTGATGCCCGACAGGCTGAAGTCGAGCGCGCCGCCTTCGATCAGTTGCCAGATGCGCGCACGCGGCAGCACCGAGACGATGAACTTGCAGCCGCTGCGGCGCGACAGTTCATCGGCGATGTCCTTGTCGATGCCTTCGCCGGTGACGCCGGAATAGAGCAGGCCGTGCTCGTGCAGCGCGAGGCTCATCGGGCGCGGGCAATCGGGTTTGTCGGGTGCGGCGCCTGCAGCGGTGACCGCCGCACAGACCAACGCCACCCCACAGGCCTGCAGCCAACGCGACAACTTCCGCATGCTCGATGAAACCCCCTGGGGGCGCAGCATAGTCCCGCCGCGGACCCCGTGGCCCAGGGACTTGCCGCAACGATCGGGAAAATGCCACGGCCCCCGCGGCCGGGGCGGCAGAATCTGCGCCTCGATGACGACTTCCTCCTCCCGCACCCGTGCCCGTGCCGGCCTGCTCGCCGGCGGCGCTCGTCTCGCGCTCGCCGCGCTGTTGCTGCTGGCTGGCCGGCCCTGCCTGGCGCCGGCCGGTGCGCAGGCCGCCGAGGCCTATGCGATGCAGGCGCAGCGGCAGCCGGATTTCCGGCGCATGCAGGCGCTCGGGCGCACGATGTTCTTCGACCCCGCGCTGTCGGCCTCGGGCGAACAGAGCTGCGCGAGCTGCCACGACCCGGCCTCGGCCTACGGCCCGCCGAACGGCAAGCCGGTGCAGCCGGGCGGGCGCGACGGGCAGGCGCTGGGCTTTCGCGCGACGCCGTCGCTGCGCTATCTGCAGAACGTGCCGCCATTCACCGAGCACCGCTTCGACGACGACGTCGACGAGAGCGTCGACCAGGGCCCGGCCGGCGGCCACGACTGGGACGGCCGTGCGGCCACGGTGCACGAGCAATCGGGGCTGGCGCTGCTGTCGCCGAACGAGATGGCCAACGCGAGCGCGGCCGAGGTGGTGGAGCGGCTGCGCCACGCGCCGTATGCCGGCGAGTTCCGCGCGACCTTCGGCGCTGATGCGCTGGATGCGGTGGAGCCGGCGTTTCAATGGGCGCTGCTGGCGCTGGAGGTGTTCCAGCAGGATGCGGCGCAGTTCCATCCGTACAGCAGCAAGTACGACGCGGTGCTGCGCGGCCGCGCGAGCCTGACGCCGCAGGAGGCGCGCGGCCTGGCGCTGTTCAACGACGAGACCAAGGGCAACTGCGCGTCATGCCATCCGAGCGCCGTCAGCGCGACGACCGGCGCGTTCCCGGCCTTCACCGACCACGGCCACATCGTGGTCGGCGTGCCGCGCAACCGCCAGCTGCCGGCGAACCGCGACGCGGGCTTCCACGACCTGGGGCTGTGCGGGCCGGAGCGCCGCGACCTGGTCGACCGGCCGGAGCACTGCGGCGCGTTCCGCACGCCGACGCTGCGCAACGTGGCGCTGCGGCAGGCGTTCTTCCACAACGGCGTGCTGCACACGCTGGACGAGGTGATGCAGTTCTACGTGACGCGCGACCTGGAGCCGCAGCGCTGGTTCGGCGTCGGGGCAGACGGCAAGGTCGAGCCGTACGACGACCTGCCGGGGGCGCTGAAGGACAACGTCAACCGCGATCCGCCGTTCGATCGGGTGGCGGGCGACAAGCCGGCGCTCGATGCGCAGGAGATCGCGGATGTGATCGCGTTCTTGAAGACGCTGACGGATGGGTACGAACCCCGGCCCTGAGCGCCGGGCGCGTCACCGCGGACTCAACGCAAATTCAACGCCTGCGTCAAATCCCCCATCGCCGCTGACCCGTTCTTCGCGAGCCCTTCATCGCGCATCCTCAGGCCCGGCAGCATCTCCAGCTGCCAGCGCCGCGTGATGAAGCGCAGGATCGAGCCGGTGTCGTAGGGCGTGTGGTCGACGAAGCCCTTCTTCGCCCACGGCGACACGATGATCGCCGGGATGCGCGTGCCCGGGCCCCAGAGGTCGCCCTTCGGCACCGGCGCGTGGTCCCAGAAGCCGCCGTTCTCGTCGTACGTCACGACCACCAGCATGTGCTTCCACTGCGGGCTCTGCTGCAGCGTCGCGATCAGGTCGGCGATGTGCTGGTCGCCCGATGCCACGTCGGCATACCCCGCATGCTGGTTCAGGTTGCCCTGCGGCTTGTAGAAGGCCACCGGCGGCAGCGTGCCCGCGGCCGCGTCCTTCAGGAAGCTCTCGTCGAAATCCTTCAAGTGCGCCTTGCGGTACGCGGCCTTCGCCGGATCGGTCGGGTCGACCGTCGCGTAGTAGTTGAACGGCTGGTGGTGCGTCTGGAAACCGATCGGCGACGCATAGATGATCTTGCGCGCCACCGCGGCCGGCTGCCGGCCCTCGTCGGTCGCCGCGTTCCACGCGCCGCCGTACCAGGCCCAGTCGACCCCCTTGCGGTCGAGCATGTCGCCGATCGTCAGCTGCTTCTGCGGCGGCAGCGTGTTGGCCTTGCCGGCATCGGCCAGCAGGTCGCTGCCGGAGGCCGCCGGCGGCACGCCGCTCGGCTGGTACGCCGGCTGCATCGTGTTCACCGCGTAGTACTGGCCATCGCCCGCATAGTTGGCCGGCGTCAGGTTGCTGCTGTTGATGTACTTCGGCGCACCGGCGATCGCCGACGATGGCGAATCGGGCCGCGTCGTCAGCTTCGCGCTCCAGCGCCCGTCAGGCAATTTGTCGACCACCGAGATCGAGCCCTTGGCCGGCGACTGCTCGGCCTCCGGATACACCGGCACGCAGGCGCATACCAGGTACTGGTGGTTCAGGAACGAGCCGCCGAACGCGCCCATGTAGAAGCGGTCGGCCAGCACGTACTGCTGCGCGATCTGCCACAGCCGCATGCGGCTGCCGTCGTAGTAGCCCAACGACAGTCCGCCGCCGTCGGCCCAGGCGGCAAACTTGTCGTTGCGCCCGCCGTTGATCTGCATCTGGTTCTCGAAGAAGCGGTGGTACAGGTCGCGCGTGATCACGTCCTGCCCGACCTTCACGCCGCTGCCCTGGTAGCCGGCCTCGGCATCGATCTGGAACGGCTTGTTGTCCTGGTTCGCGGTCGCGCCCTGCGCCAGCGTCACCGCCTGGCCCGCCGCGGTGACGCCGCCCCAGGTCTGCGGCAGCTTGGGCAGCACGACGTTGCTGTCGCGTTCGGTCTGCGGCTGCCAGGTGCCGCGCGACGACGGGTTCACGCCGGGGATGCCGTCGGCACCGGGGAACAGGCCGTACAGGTTGTCGAAGGCGCGGTTCTCCGCAAAGATCACGACGACCGTCTGGATGCTGTCCTGCAGCTTCGCGTCGCTGACGGGTCCGCCCACCGGCGGTTGGGTGCCGCACGCGGCAAGGGAGGCCGCCAGCGCGACGGCAGTGGCACGGATCTTCATCGGTCGCTCTCCTGGTTGTTCTTCGAGGGAGCGCTATCTTCCGTCATTTCCTTGCGTCATTTCCTTGCGTCATTTCGGCAGCGGCTTGAGCTGCTGCAACAAGGTCGGGATCAGCTCGCTGACGGTCGGGTGGATGTGCACCGCCCGCGCGATCACCGTGTACGGCGCATTGGCCGCCATCACGTCGAGCAGCGAATGCACGATCTCGTCGCCGTCGATGCACAGCAGCGACGCGCCGAGGATGCGCTCGGTCTGCGCATCCACCAGCACCTTCATGAAGCCCTGCGTCTCGCCGCGCTCCTTCGCGCGGCCGACCCGCGTCATCGGCATCACGCCGACCAGCGCGTCGCGGCCGCTCGCCCGCACCTCGGCCTCGGTCATGCCGACGCGGCCGAGCGGTGGGTCGATGTAGAGCGCATACGCCGGGATGCGGTCGCTGACGCGGCGCGGGTCGTCGTCCAGCAGGTTGGCGGCGACGATCTCGTGGTCGTTGTACGAGGTGTGCGTGAACGCGCCGCGGCCGTTGCAGTCGCCCATCGCCCAGATGCCCGGCACGCTGGTGCGCAGCTGGTCGTCGACCTCGATGAAGCCGCGCGCATCGCAGGCCACGCCGGCATGCTCGAGCCCGAGGTCGTCGGTGTTCGGGCGGCGGCCCACCGCCACCAGCAGGTGGCTGCCGGTGAACTCGCGCGGCCGGCCGTCCTGCGCGATGCTCAGCGCGATCGCCCCGCCGGCTGCTGGGGCCAGCGAGAAATCGCGCGCCATCGTGACCACCTCGATGCCCTCTCGCTCGAGGATCGCGCGGATCTCGGCCGACACCTCGGGATCCTCGCGCGACACCAGGCGCCCGCCATGCTCCAGCACCGTGACGCGCGCGCCGAAGCGGCGGTACATCTGCGCGAACTCCAGCCCGATGTAGCTGCCGCCGACCACCAGCAGGTGCTCCGGCACGACGTCGAGCGCCATCATCGAGGTGTTCGTCAGCACCGGCACGTCGGCGATGCCGGGCCAGTCGGGCAGCAGCGCACGCCCGCCGGTGTTGATGAAGATCTTCGGCGCCTCGAGCAGCTCGTCGCCGACCTGCACGCGCTGCGGCCCGACGAAGCGCGCGTGGCCCCAGACCAGGCTCAGGTTCTCCATGCCGCCGAGCCACGACGACAGCGACGACACCGACTGCCCGACGATCGCATCCTTGCGCGCCTTCACCGCCTTCATGTCGACGCGCACCGCGCCGTCGATCACCACGCCGTAGTCGGCCGCCCGGCGCGCCACGTGCGCGGTGCGCGCACTCGCGACCAGCGTCTTGGTCGGGATGCAGCCGTCGTTGACGCAGGTGCCGCCGAGGTGCTCGCGCTCGACCAGCGCGGTCTTCATGCCGGCGGCGCACAGCTTCGCGGCGAGGAACGGGCCGGCCTGGCCGCTGCCGATCACGATGGCGTCGAAATGGCGTGTCATCAGAATCCTCCGAAGGGTGTGTGCAACAAGCTGCCGCGCATCATGCGTCGACATGAAAGAAGCTGCACCTCGGTCGGGTTCGAGACAGGAAACTGACAGCCCTTGTCGCGGCAGGGCGCTTGACCGGCCCCTGCCGGCTTCGTAGACTTTGTCGACCCGGGGTCAAAAGAATTCTTCTGACCCGCGCCAGCCGGCCGCCTGTCTTGCGGCACACGACTCCCACTCGGAGACGCTCTCCCCTTCAACCGGGCCTCGGCTGCCCTTGCCGCCGAGGAACATTGCGTCTTCGAGGCCTGCGTGGACACGAGTCGTCATCGGCTGCTCGACAGCCAGTTCCAGCTTCACAGTGCGTTCGGCGATGCGTGGTTCTTCGACCGCATCGCACGCTCGTACGAGCCATCACCCATCGAGCCCTGCACCACGCCGGCGCTCGACATCCGCGTGCACCACGCGAGCGCGGCCGAGCTGGCCGACACCGCCGCCGACTGGCCGGCGCACGCGCGCTTCCACCGCTCGCTCAACTACCCGCACTGGAACCTCGAAGGCCCGGCCCATGTCGATGCCGACAGCGGCATCGGTGCGATCCACCTGCCCGGCGAAGGCATGCTGTTCCGCCACGACGCGCGCCGCGCCTGCCTCGACGTGCACATCGACCCGATGCACGCGCTGCGTTCCAGCGAGCTGATCTTCCACGCGGCGCGCAACCTGACGCTGTGGCGGCGCGGGCCGCGCTTCGCCCCCATGTTGCACGCGAGCGCGGTGGTGCTCGACGGCGCCGCCTGGCTGTTCATCGGCGGCAAGGGCGCCGGCAAGTCGACGCTGTTCATCGACACGGTGCTGCGGCACGGTGCGCGGCCGCTGGCGAACGACCGGGTGCTGCTCGATGCCGAAGACGGCCGCAGCGTGTGGTCGTGGCCCAGCTACCTGTCGTACTGCGAGGGCACGATCGTCGACTACCCCGAGCTGCGGCGCATCTTCGACGCCGGCCTGCGCGACCTGCAGCGCCGCCACCTCGACGCCGGCCAGACCTGCGACCGCGCGCTGTACCGGCGCAGCTACCAGCAGCAGCACAAGCGCATCGTCGCGCCCTGCCTGCTGGCCGAGGTGCTGGGCACGCTCTACGTGCCGCGCGCGCCGCTGGCCGGCGTGGTGCGGGCCACGCTCGAACCCGGCCATGCCGCGGGCATCACGCTGCACTCGGCGGGCAGCACCGCCGGCCTGCAGCATGCCGACATCGCCGATGCGCTGTTCCCGGCCGACGACCCCGATTTCCCGTGCTGGCACGGCGACACGGCCGGCCTCGTGCAGCGGGGCGACCCCGCCGCCGCGGCGCTCGGCTGGCTGCGTGCGACCGGCGTGCCCTGGCTCGAGGTCACGCTCGACCCGGTCTGCGGCAAGCAGGGGCTGCGAAAACTTCTCGATCGATGAAAAGGGAACACAACATGATCTGCAGAGAGCTGCCACTGGATTTCAGCTTCACCGACGCCGAGCGCAGCGCGCTGGTGCAGCGGCTCGAATCCATCCGCGTCAACCCGTACAAGGCCTACGAGGCCTTCCGCCACGAGATCCGCATGCTGGTCGCCAGCGACCCGAACGTCGCGCGCTTTCGCGATTTCATGGAAGGCCGCCGGCGCGTGTCGGCCTACGAGCGGCCTTTCGTGTTCATCGACAACTGCCCGATCGACAGCGTGCTGCCCGAGCTCGGCAACGCCGACCCGGTGGCCGACAAGCACGCGAAGAAACGCAGCTTCGTGGCCGAGGGCTTCCTGCAGCTGCACGCCGAAGTGGCCGGCGAGCACCCGATCTCGTACCTGAACGTGAACGACGGCGACGTCTTCCAGGACATCTTCCCGAAGGAGTCGCTGGGCACCTCGCAATCGCAGAAGGCGCTCGGCCCCATCCACTTCCACAAGGACCTGGCGAACCATTTCGTGCGCCCCGACCTGGTCAACATCCTCGCGCTGCGCAGTTGCGACGACAACGAGATCTGGACCACCTTCGTCGCCAACCGCGACGTGCTCGCCGCGCTCGACAAGAACACGCTGGCGGTGCTGCGCGAAGGGGCGTTCTACACCCCGTACGACGACCTGTCGATGATGGGCGGCAACGTGGCGCTCGGCAAGGCCGCCGACCACGCCGTGCTGACGCGCGAGGTCGAGCTGCGCTTCTTCGAGAACCGCACCGAAGGCCTGACCGATTCGGCGACCCGGGCCGTGAAGCGCCTGACCGAGACGCTGCATGCCGTGAAGCGACGGGTGCAGATGCGGCCCGGCGACTTCGTGTCGATCTCGAACAACCTGTCCTTGCACGGCAAGGAGATCGGCACCGTGCGCAACGAGGCAGCGCAACGCCAGCGCTGGAGCATCAAGACGGTCAACGTCCATGCCATCGCGCCGCACGTGCGCCACCTGGTCCCGGGCAGCTCGTACCTGATCAATGGATGAGCGCCCATCACGCTGGTGCGCCGTGACGGGCGCCAGCCGCGGCATCGGCCGTGCGGTCGCGCAGGGCCTGCTCGCGAGCGGGTTCGGCGTCGTCGGCATCGCCCGCAACGCCGCGCTGCTGGCCGAGATGGCGCGCGACTGGCCGCACCGCTTCGTCGCGCTGCCGCACGACGTCGCCCGGCCCGGCCTGCGCGCCGCCTTCGACCAGCTCGCCGCGAGCGAGCGCCTGCGGCTGCACGACCTCGAACTGGCGGTGCACTGCGCCGGCTGCGCGTTCCAGGGTGCGCCGCTCACCGAGATGAGCGATGCCGACCTGCACGCCACCATCGACACCAACGTGCTCGGCACCACGCTGGTCGTGCGCGACGTCGCCTGCCTGCTGCAGCAGCGCGGCGGCGGCACGCTGATCGTGCTCGGCTCGATCGCCGGCCACGACGCCGCACCGGCAATGGCCGCCTATGCCGCCAGCAAGGCGTACACGCAGCAGTTGCTGCGCTGCGTGCGCGCCGACCTGCACGGCTCGGGCGTGCGCGTCAGTTGCGTGCAGCCCGGCACCACCCGCACCGGCCTGCTGGACGGCCAGCCCGGCCTCGACGCGGCCACGCGCTTCGAGGGCTTCGCGCCGCTCGAAGCGCAAGACCTCGCGCGCACCATCGAATGGATCCACCGACAACCCGCGCACGTCAACGTGCAGGAGATCAGCCTCTTCCCGGTCGCGCAAAGCCTGTACGTGCGCGGCATCCATCGGCACCCGACGCCGGCCGACGGCCGGGCGGCACCCCTGCGTTGACCCTGACCCATCACTCACAGGCACGCCACCATGTCGCACACCACACTCACCTCCCCGCTCACCACCGCGCCCCTCAGCCTGCCCCCGCCGGCCACGGCGCAAGATGCCGCCAGCGTCGACAGCGTCGACAGCGAGATGATCCAGGTCGCCCGGCTGCTCTGGCCGAGCCCGCAGTCGATCGAGCCGGTCGCCGGCGGCCTGTTCAACCGCGTGCTGAAGGTGACGTCGCCGGCCGGCACGCACTACCTGAAGCGCTTCACCGAAGTGGCCTTGTCGGGCGACTTCCCACCGTTGCCGACCCGCGCCGCACAGCGCTGCCTCGTGGCCTGCAGCTGGCACGACCTGGCCTCGCGCGCCTGCGCGGCGCAGCCTGCCGCCCGGCCGTTGAACGTGCCGGCGCTGGTGGCGATCCAGAGCGAGTACGACATCGTCGCGATGGACGCCGCGGCCGGCGGGCCGCTGTATGAACGCCTGCAGGCCACCGACAGCGATGCGGCCGCGCTCGAGGTGCCGCTGCGTTCGATCGCGCGTTGGCTGGGCCGGCTGCATTCGCTGCCGCTGCAGCCGCGCAGCAGCCTGCTCGCCGCGAGCCAGCCGTTCAAGGCCTTCAAGATCGAGCTGCAGTACGTCCGCCTGGTCGACGAGCTGGCGCCCCCGCTGCGCCGCGCGGCGCTGGCGTTCATCGACGACTACCTGGCGCTCGACGCCGAGCCGGTGCACGGCGACCTGAACTCGCGCAACGTGCTCGTCGATGGCAACAACCTGGTGTCGGTGATCGACTTCGAGCAGGGCCACTTCGGCGAAGGCAGCTACGACCTCGCCTACCTGCTCAGCGAGTACGCGATCCGCGCGCTGCGCCAGCACCGCGATCCGCTCCCGATCATCGCCCGCGCCTGGGACCACTACGGCAGCACACGCTCGCCGGCCGATCCAGCGGCCTGGCAGCGGCGCCTGCACCTGCACCTGGCCTTCCAGTGCCTGTACCGGCTGGTCGGCCCGACGCGCGCCGTCTGGACCGGCCACCTCGACGAGGCCGCCGGCCGGCGCGTGCGCGACTGGAGCCTCGGCATGCTGGAGCGGCTGCTGTGACCCGCACCGGGCAAGGCTGGCGAGATTGGCGCGAGTGGCACTTGCCGCTCGGCTACATCGGCTTCTTCCTGCCGGCCGGTGTGCTGCTGGGCTACCTGCCGCCCTTCCTGCGCGACAAGGGGCTCGCCCCCGACGAGGTCGCCTGGATCTTCAGCGCGGTGTTCGGCGTCAAGCTGCTGACCGGTCCGATGCTCGCCTGGTGGGCCGATGCATCGCGGCGCCAGTCGCGCCTGCTGTGGCTGGCGGCCTGGACCGGCCTGGCCGCCGTCTGGCTGCTGGCCAGCTCGACGCACTTCGGCGGGTTGCTGCTCGGCGTGGTCGTCATCGCCGGGTGCCGCAACTATTTCCAGAGCCTGCTCGAGGCCCTCGCGACCCGGTTGCGCAGCGCCGGCGGCGGCGCGCGCTATGGGTCGATGCGGGCGCTCGGCTCGGCCTCGGTGTGCGTCGGCGTGCTGCTGTTCGGCGGCCTGTGGTCGGCCGGACCGGCGTGGCAGCAGGCCGCCCTGCCGCTGCTGGTGCTGGTGTCGGCCCTGGTGCTGCTCTGCAGCCTGCGAGCGATGCAATCGGCGGTGCGGACGATGGTCCAGGGCGGACCGGTGCCGCGGTCGCCGGATGCCACCGGCCACCCCACCCCGATGCCCGGGCGCACACCTGCGTCGCTCGCGACACGCAGCGGGCTGCTGCTGCTCGCAGGTGCCACGCTGCTGATCGGCGCCAATGGCGTGTTCTACGGCAGCGCGACGCTGCTGCTGCAACAGCGCGGCGCCGGGGGGCCGGCCATCGCGGCGCTGTGGTGCGCCGCATTCGGTGTCGAAGCGCTCGGCTTCGCTGTCTTCGACCGCCTGCGCGCCCGCTGGGGCAACGCCCGCGTGTTCGGCGTGATCGTCATGCTGTCGCTGCTGCGCTGGTCGCTGCTCGCGGCCGACGGCGCGCTGCCGTGGTTGCTGGCGGGTTTCGTGCTGCACGTCGCATCGTTCTCCTGGATGCACGCGCTGTGCGCGCTGTGGGTCCGCGACCTGAGCC
>Ga0247784_1000268_pt1 | contig 15036 bp, 12 predicted proteins | sample UWRJL169409R5_FD_179909 | JGI IMG/M metagenome (GOLD analysis project Ga0247784, IMG submission 179909) | Plant litter microbial communities from Arlington Agricultural Research Station in Wisconsin, United States - UWRJ-L169-409R-5 | ecosystem: Environmental > Terrestrial > Plant litter >...
ACACCGGGTCGGAGCGATAAAGCGCATCGTTGTTGACGGCGTTGGCCGCCAACGCGCGCACCGTCTCGAAGTCGAACGTGAAGAAGTTGTTGAACAGGTTGGGGCTGCTGCTACCGGAGATGTTGTCGAAGTAGTGACGAACCGTGTCGGCGCGCCACACGTTGTCCGGATAATCGCCGGCGTTGGTCGCGCCACCCCAGGTGTCCGCCTGCACGTTCGAATACGCCGAACGATTCTTCGCGTCGGTCCAGGCAACGCCGAAGTCCAGGCGCGATTCTTCGAAGAAATCGAAGTGGCCAGCCAACTGCGCCTGCTGGATTTCGGACTTCATGTAGCTGTTGCGGAAGCTCGAACCGGTCACGAGCATCTTCGATGCGTCGATGCCGGCCTGTCCGGGCGGCAGTGCCACGCTCATCACAGGGAAATCGCGCGAGAAATCTGCTGTCGTCGTGCCTCGGAAGAAGCCGGCGACACCCAGCACCGCGTTGGAACCGTAAGGACTATCGGCACCGGACTCGGCCGACGAGTCGTGGAAGTCGAAGCTCAGGCCGAGCTTATCGGACACGTCCCATTCGACGTTGAAGCCGACCGAGTTGTTTTCGTTCTTGGTGCCGAACTTGGCGCCGCCCATCGACAGGTCGCTGGTGGCCGGCACGATGGTTTCGGAATAGATCAGCGGCGACGCCACCGGACCGTCGGTCCAGGTGCTGGAGGAAGGGCCGAAGTTGAACCACACCGACAGCTCGTTACGCTGGGTCGCGATCTTGTTCTCGGAATACGAGTAGTCGAGTGTCGTGGTGATCGCATCGGTCGGCGCATATTGCAACGTCAGCTGGCCGTTGGTGCGCTTACGCTCCACGCCGTTGACGCTGTAGCCGAGGTTCTGCGGCACCGAATAAGTGTCTGTCGCATCGGGACGGTTGACGATGTTGGCCGCGCCCGGCGTGCCCGCCTGCGGAATGACGCCCCAGCTGTTCTGATCGTCGCCAGCAAAGGTTTTCCAACCGTTGCCGACGGTAGCCTGGTTGAAGCCGAAGTCGCGCTCTTGATAGCTCGCGCTGATCGCGACACCGAATTTGTCACCGCCGAACGTGTTGCTGAAAATGCCGGACACTTCCGGGGTGATGGTGTCGCCCTGCAAGCCATTCGGCAGGTTGTCGACCGATGAGTCGATCACGCCCTTGGCGCCGAAGCTGCTGTGCATGCCCGGGTTGTCGAGCGGACGCGCGGTCTTGATATTGATCGTCGCACCGATGCCACCGGTCGGCGTCGCCGCGCGGCTGGTCTTATAAACTTCGATCGCGGAGATCGATTCCGACGCGAGATTCGCGAAGTCGAATGCACGCGTGTTGGCCGCGCCGGTGTCGGCGACGGCGGAGGCGGGCATCTGCCGGCCATTCAACAAAACGAGGTTGAAGTCCGGACCGACGCCACGCACCGTGACGCGCGAGCCTTCGCCGTTCGAGCGGTCGATCGACACGCCGCTCACGCGCTGCATGGATTCAGCGAGATTGGTGTCCGGGAACTTGCCGATATCCTCGGCGACGATACCGTCCATCACGCCTTGTGCTTCACGCTTCAATTCCATCGAGGAAGTGAGGCTGCCGCGGATGCCGGTTACGACCACTTCTTCGAGCTCGGCGTTTTCCTGCGAGATGGCGGGCAGCGCCACCGCGGTTCCGAGAATCAAAGAGATGGCACGCGCGATAGAAATATGTCTGGATGCGCGAATGCTCACTGCGATACCCCCTGACCAAGCGTGATTCGCTCAAGTTTGTTGTTCGCCCACCACGGCTGAAAACAGCGGATGTAAGCGCTTACAAATTACGGTAGCATGGCCTCAAGCGTCACGGCAAGCGCTGTCCATCGCCGGTCATGCGCAAATCGGCGCATTAATTTGTGCAAACCAGACGCGGCGGTCATAGTGACCGCTAACAACGAGTGGATTCGAATAAATACGAGCGATTGGGGCGGGGGCGATCATGCTGCAAGGCAGGTTGAACATAGGTTTTGTCGCATTGACCGTGGCCCTGGGCGGTTTCCTGCTCGGCTTCGATGCGACCGTGATCTCCGGCGTGGTGCCGTTCATTCGCGAATATTTCGAGTTGAGCGGCGTCAGCGGCGATTTCAAATTGGGCTTTGCGGTCAGCAGCCTCGGCTGGGGCGCGATGGCGGGCAACGCGATCGCCGGTGCGTTGAGCGATCGTTTCGGTCGCAGGCGCGTGTTGCTCGGTACGGCGTTGTTGTTTGTTTTGTCTTCGCTGTTGGCGGCGTCCGCTACGACGTTTCCTGGTTTCGTGATCGCACGCATCGTCGGCGGCATCGCGGTCGGCAATGCAATCCTGATCGCGCCGATCTACATCGCCGAGATCGCTCCGGCCGGCAAGCGCGGCAGCCTGGTGTCGCTCAATCAGTTGATGATCGTCATCGGCATCTCGGCTTCGTTCTTCTCCAACTACTTCTTATTAGGTATCGGCGAGCACAACTGGCGTTGGATGCTCGGGGTGCAGACGGTGCCGGCCTTGTTGTATTTCACGCTGCTGTGGCTGGTTCCGGAAAGTCCGCGCTGGCTGCTGCTCAAAGGCCGTGACGAGGCGGCGCTGCAGGTCCTGGCCAAGGTCAACGGCGAGCAGCAGGCCCAGGAAAGCTTGCGAGAGATTCGTCAGAGCCTGGCGGCCAAGGTCGTATCGCGTGGGTTCCGCGGGCTGCTGGACAGTCGCGTGCGACTGGTGATGATCATCGCGCTTGGCCTCGCGTTCTTTCAGCAGATCACCGGTATCAATGCGATCTTTTATTATCTGCCGACGATATTTGCTAAAGCCGGCGGCGGGGTGGACGCGGCGTTCGGCCAGGCGGTGCTGGTCGGGTTGGTCAATGTCGGCATGACGTTCGTCGCCATCTGGCTGATCGATAAATTGGGCCGCAAGCCGTTATTGATCGTCGGCATCGCCGGGATGGCGCTATCCTTGTTCTCCATCAGCTGGGCCTTCAGCCAGGATAGTTACAACGCCAAGCTGGTGCTGGCGGCCATCATCGGCTTCGTCGCCTCGTTTGCGATTTCGCTGGGACCGGTCATGTGGGTGCTGCTGTCGGAAATCTTTCCGAACGAGCAGCGGGCCGCGGCGATTTCGGTCGCGGGCTTCTGGAATTCGCTGGTGAGCGCCACGGTCACGATGATCTTTCCCTGGTTGCTGACGACGCTGGGCTCCGGCGGGACGTTCCTGGCGTTCGGATTGTTTGCGTCCGCGGCGTTGTTGTTTGTAACGACGCTGGTGCCGGAGACCAAGGGACGCACGCTCGAACAATTGGAAAGCGACCTGATGTCGCCGCTGAAAGCATGAACCTGCGATGAAAAAGCGCGCTTCGAACAATAACAAGACGGACGGCCGCGCCGGCGCGGTGGTCACGGTGACCGATACGCCGCCGACGTTGGAAATGGTCGCGAAAGAGGCCGGTGTGTCCATGGCCACCGTGTCGCGCATCATCAACGGCACGGCCAAGGTCAGTGCCGAACGCAAACAGGCGGTCGAAGCGGCGATCGCCAAACTCAACTTCCGGCCGAATGCCGCCGCGCTCGGAAAATCCAGCACCATCGGCGTGATCACGCAGGCCATCGACAGCCCGTTCTACGGCGAAGGTCTGCGAGGCATCGAGGATTACTTGCAAGAGCGCGGTTACGCGGCGTTGTTCATGAGCGGCAACTGGAACGAACAGGACGAAGCGCGCTGTATGTCCGAGCTGCTGTCGCGACGAGTCGACGGCATCATCATTTTCTCGGGTCGCCTGCAGGACCGCGAGCTGGCCAGTTATGCCAAGCAAGTGCCGCTCGTAGTCAGCGGCCGCAGCTTGGATGCTCCAAACATTTTCAGCTTGCCGGTGGACGACGAGCGTGGCGCTCTGTTGGCGACTCGACATTTGATCGAGCTCGGACATCGGCGCATCGCCTTCATCGCCGGCATTCTCGATCACCCGGACGCGGCCGAACGTTTCAAAGGTTATCGACGTGCACTCGCCGACGCGGGCATTGCACACGATCCCAAGCTCGTTGCGCCCGGCGACTTCCATGAAGAAGGCGGTGTCGAGGCGACGCTGCGCTTGCTGAAGTCGGGCAGCAAGTTCACCGCGCTGTTTTGTGTCAACGATCAAACGGCGTACGGCGCGTGCCTGGCGCTTCATCGCAGCGGCTTCAGCGTGCCTCATGACGTTTCGGTGGTCGGCTTCGACGACTTGCATGCATCCACGTATCGCGTGCCGCCACTGACCACGGTGCGTCAATCGATTCGCGTCCTGGGCGAAAGCTCGGGCGCAGCCATGTTGCAACTGTTGCAGAACCAGCGGCCGAACATTTCCTTGCCGCAGGTCGAGCTGATCGTGCGCGAGTCCACCGCGGCGCCTCGTGCTTCATCCAATTAGTTATCGATTGCTCCAGACCACAATGACCCAGCACTTACCGGTAACCGAGCTTCGCCGGCGCTTTCCTCGCGACTTCGTATGGGGCGTGGCGACGAGCGCGTTTCAGATCGAAGGCGCAGCGCTCGCCGACGGCAAAGGTCCGTCGATTTGGGATGAGTTTTGTCGCGTGCCTGGCGCCATCGCCGACGGTGGCAACGGCGACGTCGCTTGCGATCACTATCATCGCTGGGAATCGGATCTGGATTTGATCGCGGACCTCGGCGTCACGGCGTATCGCTTTTCCATTTCGTGGCCGCGAGTGCAGCCGACCGGCAGCGGCGCGGTGAACACGGAAGGATTGGCGTTTTACGAGCGGCTCGTGGATGGCTTGTTGAAACGAGGCATTCAGCCCTACGCCACGTTGTATCACTGGGATTTACCGGCCGAGCTGCAACGTCGCGACGGCGGCTGGTTGTCGCGCGACACGGCCTATCGGTTCGCCGACTACGCGCAGATCGTGACACGTCACCTCGGCGATCGCGTTGTTTCCATCGCAACTCACAACGAACCTTGGGTTTCGGCGGTGCTCGGCTACGAGCGCGGTGTGTTTGCGCCAGGATTGAAAGATCGGCGGGTTGCATACCAGGCGAGTCATCACTTGTTGTTGAGTCACGGCCTCGCGCTGAAGGCCATGCGTTCCATGCGCCTGCAGTCCGAGTTGGGCATCGTGTTGAACATGTCGCCCGTGTATCCGGCGACCGAGTCCGAGCCGGACGTTCAGCAAGCGCGCATCGAAGACGGTCATTTGATTCGTTGGTACACCGATGCGCTGTTCAAAGGCCAGTATCCGGCGGACATCCTCGATCATCTCGGCGCCGATGCGCCGCTGATTCAGTCTGGCGACGCCGAGATCATCGCGCAGCGCTGTGATTTCCTCGGCATCAATTACTACCATCCGACCGTGTCGAGCAGTTCTATTCCCACTGCGCCCGCAACTCGCGGCGCGAGGGTGACGGACATGGGCTGGGAAGTCGCTCCGCATCGGTTGGCGGAGTTGCTGATTCGATTGCATCGTGACTATCGCTTGCCGCCGATCCTCATCACCGAGAACGGGGCGGCGTATCGCGATAGCATGGTGGACGGCCGAGTGGACGACGAGCTGCGATTGCAATACATCGAGTCGCATGTGCTCGCCGTGGCGGAAGCCATGGAGCACGGCGTGAATGCCAAGGGGTACTTCGTGTGGAGCTTGCTCGACAACTTCGAATGGGCCGAAGGCTATCGCAAGCGCTTCGGTATCGTGCACGTCGACTACGAGACGCAGCAGCGCACGTTGAAACGCAGTGCCGAGTGGTATCGATCGTTGATGCGCGCAACCGTCTGATCGGTTGACATCGAAGGGCGTTAACGCGCGCTGACGGGAAGAATCAGTTGTGCCACCGGTGGCTGCGGCAGTCGCGACTTGCGGGCCCGGCTCGCGCCGCTCTTTCCACGGCGAGCAGCCTGAATCGCAGTCAGCGTCTGGCGAGCTGCTTCGGTTGCATCTTCCGCCGATGCAAAGCCAAGCATGCGCGTGAACAAGTCCGCCACCGGCGTGTGCTGGTAGCTGTGCAGCTCGTAGCTGAAACCTTCCTGGTCGTGAAAAATCCGGGCGTACCCGTGCTCAGTGTGGAGCAGATCGACCAGCGTGCGCATTGCCCTCGCCAGTAAGTTGAACCGCGATTCGATCATCGGCATGGACCCGTAGTATAGGTGCGGCGTTTTGCCGGAATGTGCGGGATGTACGGTCCTCGTGCATTTTCCGGGAACGCCTGAGTCTGCCGTCAGGGAGATTTCAGGACAGCTGCATGCTCGCTTCCGCGGATCGCTCTGAGGTATTTTCGGCGGCATGAAGAGAATCAACGTCATGATCGCTGCGCTCGCAGCGATGGCAGCCTGCACCAATCAGGACCCAAAGCCGGTCGAGCCGGTTCAGTCGGATCAAGCAGTGATTGATGGAGTGACATTCGAGCTCACCGGCACGCGTTGGGCACTGATGCGCCTCGGCGACCAGCAAGTCAAAATCAGCGAAGGTGGTCGCGAGGCTTACATCCATCTCAACTCGGCCGACCAGTCAGTGGTCGGCTACGCCGGCTGCAATCGCATCTCCAGCACGCACCAATCGAACGGCTCGCAACTCCAGTTCGGCGAAGTGATCGCGACCAAGATGGCTTGCGACGACTTGCCGACCGAAACTGCGCTGCTCGAAGCGATGAAGCTCACCGCGAGCTGGCGCATCTCCGGCTCGCAGCTGCAATTGCTGGATGCTCAGCAGCGCTCTCTCGCCACGTTCGAAGCTCGGAACCTCTAACGCATCGTGAAACGCGCCGCCCTTCCGCCAGGTGTATGGGCGCTCGGGCTGGTGAGCCTGTTCATGGATGTTTCTTCAGAAATGATCCATGCGTTGCTGCCGGTGTTCGTGGTCGGGACGTTGGGTGCCGGCGCGATCTGGTTGGGCGTGATCGAAGGTGTGGCCGAAGCGACAGCGAGCATCGTCAAAATCTTTTCGGGCGCGTGGTCCGACCGTTGGGGCAAACGTAAATCGCTCGCGCTGCTTGGCTACGGATTGGCGGCGTTCACGAAGCCGTTGTTTCCGCTCGCCGGCAGCGCCGTCATGGTGTTCGCGGCGCGATGGATCGATCGCGTCGGCAAAGGCATTCGTGGCGCACCTCGCGATGCGTTGATCGCCGACTACACGACGCCGGATCAGCGAGGTGAAGCGTACGGATTACGTCAGTCGCTCGACACCGTCGGCGCATTCCTCGGTCCGTTGATTGCCATCGGCTTGTTGCTGTTACTCGCCAACAATGTGCGTGCGGTGTTTTGGATCGCCGTCATCCCCGCGTTCATCTCGGTGGCGATTCTGTGGCTGGCGGTGAAAGAGCCGACTCATTTGCAGCCGTTGCAAAAGCGCGTGATCGATCTTCGGCCTCGCGATTTGCCCAAAGCATTCTGGACCGTCGCAGTCGTCGCCACGTTCTTCACACTCGCGCGCTTTTCCGAAGCGTTCCTGATTCTGCGCGGCTCGGATGTCGGACTGTCGATTGCGTGGACGCCGCTGGTGTTGGTGGTGATGAACGTGGCCTACATGTGTTCGGCCTATCCGGCAGGCGTGTTGGCCGATCGCTTGCCCCGACATCGATTGCTCCTCGTCGGCGCGAGCGTGCTTGTCATCTCCAATCTCATTCTCGCGTCGGCGACGACACCCACGGTGATGTTGCTCGGCGCGGCGCTGTGGGGTTTGCACATGGGACTCACCGAAGGAGTCTTCACCGCCATGGTCGCCGATGCGGCGCCGGCCGAGTTGCGTGGCACGGCGTTCGGCGTATTTAACTTTATGCGCGGCGTGCTGTTGTTGTTCGCGAGTGTGATTGCTGGATTGCTGTGGGACCAGGTCGGTCCGGCGGCGACGTTTGCGACGGCCGCAGTATTGGCGGCGCTGTCGATGGTGTTACTCATGATGCAGAACTCGACGCCGGTCGCGCCTCACAGTATGTTGGGGCCATGAAGGCCAGCCAGGTGATCGAAGAACTACAGCTCGCGCCCCACCCCGAAGGCGGCTGGTTTCGGGAGGTCTATCGATCGGCCGATCGCGTTCAGCGCGACGGGCAATCGAGAAGTGCGACGACTGCGATTTACTACTTGCTTGAACGCAACCAGCTCAGCCGCTGGCACGTGGTCGATGCCGACGAGATCTGGCATTTCTATTCCGGCGCTCCCTTGGAGCTGGTGGCTTACGATCCGGCTTCGCGGCAGCTCACGCGACACTTATTGACCGCGCCGACTGCGGGCTTCAGCTCGATCGGTGTCATTCCCGCCGGTGTGTGGCAGGCGGCGCGCAGCATCGGCGAGTATTCGCTGGTCGGTTGCACCGTGAGCCCCGGATTCGAGTTCAGCGGCTTTCGCTTCATCGCCGATGTGCCGGACCATCGCGCACACTTCATAGATGCGATGTCTCAATACGAAGCACTGTTGTAGCCGCACGCATGAAACACTGCGCGAGTTGGATCTGCTTTGCATTGTTCCTGGTCGCGCCGGTGCACGCAGCCGAGCAATGGATCGTTCGTGCGGGCAAGTTGATCGACGTCGAGCGCGGGCGTGTGCTCGACGATCAAGCGATCCGCATCGAGGGCGACCGCATCGTTGCCATCGGCGATTTCAAAGCGGGCGCGAATGAACGAGTGATCGATTGGTCCGCGTTCACCGTGCTGCCCGGCTTGATGGATATGCATACCCACCTGGTCGGCGATATTTCGTCATCCGATATTGCCGCACCCTTGTACAGTTCGGCGGCTGACGACGCTTTAAAAGGAGTGGCCAACGCTCGCGCTACCCTGCGCGCCGGCTTCACCACCGTTCGCGACGTGGGCTGTTATCGCGCCTTCACCGACGTTTCTTTACGCAACGCCATCGATAGCGGCATCGTCGAAGGACCCCGCATGTTTGTCGCCGGTGCGTACATCACGGTTGCAGGTGGCGGAGGCGAAGTCACCGGATTCGCAGCCGATGTAAAGGTGCCGGAAGAAATGCGTCGTGGCGTGGCGAACTCGGAAGCCGAAGTGCGCCGGCGTGTTCGCGAGTTGATCGGAGGCGGCGCGACGTTCATCAAAGTCATTGCGACCGGCGCGGTGCTCGCAGCAGGTACGACGCCGGGTGCGTCTGAATATTCCGAGGCGGAAATCCGAGCTGCGGTCGAAGAGGCTGCACAGTACGGAATCTTCGTCACAGCACACGCGCACGGCGCCGAAGGTATCAAGCGAGCGGTGCGCGCCGGTGTGCGTTCCATCGAGCACGCTTCTTATCTCGATGACGAAGGCATCGCGCTAATGAAGAAGCACGGCACGTGGCTGGTCGCCGATATCTATAACGGCGATTACATTGCTGAGATCGGCCGGCGAGATCATTGGAGTGAGGAGATCCTGCGCAAGAACGACGAGACCACGCAGCGTCAACGCGACGGTTTTGCGAAAGCGGCGAAGGCGGGCGTGCGCATCGCGTTCGGCACCGACAGCGGCGTTTATCCTCATGGCGATAACGCACGTCAGTTCGCTTACATGGTTCGCTATGGATTGACGCCGATGGATGCGATCCGCGCGGCGACTATCAACGCTGCGCAGTTGTTGGATAAGGAACGGGATCTCGGCTCGCTGGCGAGCGGTAAGTTCGCCGACCTCATCGCGGTCGAAGGCAATCCTGTCGTCGACGTCGACAAGTTGCGCCAGGTCCGCGGCGTCATCAAAGCGGGTCGCCAGGTCCGGCTGGACTGAGAATCAAGCATCATGAGCGCATCCAGCCCCCCGGTTCCTCGCCGCCAACTCGGTTTCTGGATGTGTCTCGCGCTGGTGGTCGGCAATATTGTCGGCTCGGGCGTCTATCTATTACCCGCGTCGCTCGCGCCGTACGGTCTCAACAGCGTCCTCGGCTGGATCGTCACTTGCGGCGGTGGAATCACGTTGGCCATCGTGTTCGCGCGGCTCGCAAAAATCTTTCCTCAAGCCGGCGGGCCTTATGTTTACGCGCGTGTCGCGTTCGGCGACGGCACCGGCTTTCTCATGGCATGGGGATATTGGATGGGCGTGTGGGTGGGTAACGCCGCGATCGCGATTGCGACGGTGGCGTATCTCGCCGAGCTGGTGCCATGGATCAAGAATACGACCGGCGGCCCGGCGATTGCGTCGTGCGTCATTATCTGGTTGTTGACATATCTTAACTATCGCGGCACGCGCCAGATGGGCGCGGTGCAGATCGTCACGACGATTCTGAAACTGCTGCCGCTGGTTGCGATCGTTGCGCTGGGATTGTCGCTGTTGATGAGCGGCGATCCCTCGGTGATCAAAGTTGAAGCGCAGCCTTTCTCGGTGGCTGCGATCCACAGCTCGGCTGCATTGACGCTCTGGGCACTGCTGGGATTGGAGAGCGCGACCGTTCCCGCCGGCAAGGTTCAGAATCCCGAACGCAATATTCCGTTGGCGACGTTGTGGGGCACGGTGGCTGCGTCGGCGATCTACATCCTCGCGTGCTCCGTCGTCGTGATGCTGATTCCCGGCGAGGAGTTGGCGAAGTCGAGCGCGCCGTTTGCCGATGTGATCCGACTGTTTTGGGGCGACAAAATCGCGAGCACGCTGGCGTTATTCGCTTTCATCAGCGGTTTCGGCGCGCTCAACGGCTGGATCCTGCTGCAATCGGAGATGCCGCGAGTGTTGGCGAATGAGGGCGTGTTTCCTCGCTGGTTCGCCCGCGAATCGCGTCATGGCACGCCCGGCGTGGCGCTCGTCATCAGCAGCCTGCTCCTGACCGGGGTGGTGCTGATGAACTACAGCCGTTCGATGGTTCAGGTGTTCACGTCCATCATTCTGATTTCCACGTCGGCATATCTGATGATGTATCTGACTTGCGCCGTGGGAGCGCTCAAGCTCTGTTGGAGTGGCGCTTTAGGCGCTGCCGGCCGGCGTCTTTCGCCGTTCCTGCTGGTAGCCCTGTTGGCCATGCTCTATTCCGGCTGGACTCTGCTCGGCGCCGGCTTGGAACCGCTGCTCTGGAGCATCGCTCTGTTCGCGGCGGGGTTGCCGGTTTATTGGTTGATGAAGCGTTTCGGGGCCGCCGCGACTCACTCAGGGTGAACTCGCAAGCCTCGCCACCGTCCAATGCGGCGATGCGTAGTTTCGGCTAATGCAACCGGTTACACTCGGTTGCGCGAACACAATTGAACGCCGCAACCGGCGGCGCGAGAGGGGGTTGGATGAACGAGAATTCCTACGACGCCATCGTCGTCGGCACCGGCATCAGCGGGGGCTGGGCCGCCAAAGAGCTGACCGAAAAGGGATTGAAGACGCTGGTGTTGGACCGCGGACGCAACGTTCGTCACGTGGTCGACTATCCCACCGCCACCAAGGATCTATGGGAGCTGCCGTACGGCGGCCGAGCCACCCCCGAGGATCTGCGACGGCAAGCGGTCGCGGCCCGCAGCGGTTATGCCATCGTGCAGGCCTCCAAGCACTGGTTCGTCGACGACACCGAACACCCGTACACCGAAATCAATCGCTTCGACTGGATCCGCGGCTATCACGTCGGCGGCCGCTCCATCATGTGGGGCCGGCAGAGCTATCGCTGGAGCGAGATGGATTTCGAGGCCAACGCCAAAGACGGCATCGCGGTCGACTGGCCGATTCGTTACAAGGATCTGGCCCCGTGGTACGACTATGTCGAAACCTTCATCGGCGTGAGCGGCCAGAACGAGGGCGTGCCGCAGCTCCCGGACGGCAAATTCCTGCCGCCGATGGAATTCAACTGCGTCGAAAAGCATTTCAAGCAAGTGGCTGCCGACAAGTTCGGCCGCTTGGTGACGATCGGGCGCGCGGCGCATCTGACCGCGCCGCTCACTCACAGCAATAGTCCGCAGCGTGGCACGTGCCAGTCTCGAAACATGTGCATCCGAGGTTGTCCCTACGGTGCGTACTTCAGCAGCAACTCCAGCACGCTGCCGGCGGCGGAGAAGACCGGCAACATGACGCTGAAGCCGAACGCGATCGTGCATGAGCTGATCTACGACGCCAAGGCGGGTCGCGCCACCGGCGTGCGCGTGCAGGATACGGAAACGGGAGCGCAGACCGAATACTTCGCGAAAGTGATTTTCCTGTGCGCGTCCACGTTTGGCTCGACGTTCATCATGTTGAATTCGATTTCCGACCGCTTCCCGAACGGCTTCGGCAACGACAGCGGCGAGCTCGGTTGCAACATCATGGACCATCATCTGAACATCGGCGCTTCCGCGATGGTCGATGGTTACGAGGACATGTACTACACCGGGCGGCGTCCGAACGGAATTTACATTCCCCGTTATCGGAACGTCGGCAAGGACAAGCGCAATTATCTACGCGGCTTCGGTTATCAGGGCGGCGCCGGTCGCGACACCTGGACCAGCTTGATGCTGAAGGATGCGCTCGGCAAAGAATTGAAGGAACAGGCCGCGGCTCCCGGTCCGTGGTCCATGGGCATCGGTGGGTTCGGTGAAATTCTGCCGTATCACGAAAACCGCGTGACCATCGATCGCACTCGTAAGGACAAGCACGGCATGCCGGTGCTGGCGTTCGACGCCACGTTGAAAGAGAACGAGCGAGCGATGCGTGTGGACATGATGAACGACGCCGCGGAGATGCTCGAAGCCGCGGGTTATCGCAACGTTCGTACGCACGACAGCGAGATCGGTATCGGTCTCGGCATTCACGAAATGGGTACGGCTCGCATGGGCCGCGATCCGAAGACCTCGGTGCTCAACGGTAACAACCAAGTGCACGCTTGCAAGAACGTGTACGTCACCGACGGCTCGGCCATGACCTCGGCCGCGTGCCAGAACCCCTCTCTGACTTACATGGCGCTGACGGCGCGAGCCGTCGACCATGCGGTCGAAGAGCTCAAGCGCATGAACATCTGAGGCGGCGAACCATGAGTGCACCCATGAATGCAGAAATGAATCGTCGCGAACTGTTGCAGCGGGTCGCCTGGTTGATGGGCGGCGCGATTTCTGCGCCGGCCGTGCTTGGCGTGCTCAACGGTTGTTCGCCCAAGCACGAGGAAGCGACGTGGCAGCCAAAGTTCCTGAGCAAGGAACAAGGCGCAGTGGTCGCGGAGGTCGCCGAGCTCATCATTCCGAAAACCGATACGCCGGGCGCGAAGGATGCCGGTGTGCCGGCGTTTATCGACATCATGCTCAAGGATGTTTACGAGGAAGAGGACCGGCAACGTTTCGTCAGCGGCTTGAAGGCGTTTGACGATGCTGCGCGTACCGCGCACGGCAAAGGATTCGTCGAGCTGCCGAAGCAGCAGCAGAGCGATCTGCTGAGAAAGTTTCACGACGAAGCCGTCGCCGGCGAGCTGGCCCTGGAGACGCGGCCGAGATATTTGCAACGGCCGTTTATTCTGATGACCAAGGAGCTGACGTTGTTGGGCTTCTTCACGTCCGAGCCCGGCGCGACCAAGGTCCTGCAATACGTCGCAGTCCCCGGTCCGGCCAAAGGCTGCGTACCGCTGGCGCAGGCCGGCAACGGTAAGGCGTGGGCGCTCGAAGCCAGCCGCCGCTTCTGATCTAAAACTCGGGATCGGGCAGCATCCATGCACCCTAACGACGCAGTAACCGGCGGCGAATAAAGCCGCTGGAGCTGGTCGATTCGAACGCGACCAGCAACACCAGCGCCAGCAACAGCGGCAGGATCTCGAACACTGCTCGGTACGCCAGCACGGCGCCGAGCAGTTTCGCCGGCGGCACTTGCGGCAGCATCAATAACAAGGCCGCTTCCAGCACGCCGAGTCCGGCGGGCACATTGCTCAACTGACCGGCGACGAAGGCGATGCAGTAGATCGCGATGAAGGCCGGCCAGCTCATATTCAATTCCGGCGGCATGAAAATATATAACGTCGCCGTCATCAGCGAGATCTGCGTCAAGCCGACCGCGAGTTGAATGGATGTATCGCGCACGGTGGGAATCGGTGCCGCTTCACCGCCGATCATGAGCGGCTTCTTGCGTGTGAACACGAACGTGAGCCAGCCGATGTCCTTCGCCAGTCCGATTGCACCGAGCAGCAACACCAAACCGCTCGTCAGACGCAGCGCTTCCGCCGCCGTGTCGGCATTGAGCAGCAGCGACAGATCGATGAGCCAGCCCACGCTGAAAAAATAGGGCATGGCAGCGAGCAGCACGACCGACGTCACCTGGCGCGCCGTCAAACCCACCGTCGAATACATTCGATAGCGAAGCGCGCCACCGCTGACGAGCGCCAGCCCGATGGCTCGTCCCAGAGGATTCGCGATGAGTGCAGTTCGAAACGCGATGAGTGGGATGCGTTGACCGCTCGCGATCCGAACGGCAATTCCTTCATAGAAGCCGACCAGCGCGTACACGCCGGCGCTGAACGCCAGGCCGATGAGCACGGTGGTGGTGGGAAAATCCAGCAGATGCTGCCCGACATCGCCGAAGTCGATGCTTTCGAGCCGGTCGATCAGTACCCACACCGCCAGACCAATCAGCGGGATCCAAAGCAGCGGGGCCCATTTCTTCATGCGGTCTCTATAAAAAACGTTTCGCCGATCATCTCAAATCCGCAGCTTCGCGCGGAAACAACAACCCGATGCAGGCCGAGCTGCGCATGGAGTGCGCGAGCCAATGCGGCAATAATTACCAAAAGAGCAACGGATGACTCTCGCTGTCAAATAAAATATTCATGTAATTTCAATTAGATAATTCAGAAAGCGCTTACTTGTTCAGGACATCGTTGACAACGATGGACATCCCACTACAAGATCGCGCCGACGATGCGGGCCAAGGCTGTGGCGCGCGCTCGTCGAGGGAATCACTCCAAAGGCTCGCCGCTCTCTCGAACCTTCGTGGCCGAGCCCGTCATCGTTCGCACCATCAGGGGATAGACACATGCGAATTCGACAGAAGCAATCGCGCGCGGCTTTCGTAGCCGCGGCTTCGATGAGTGGACTGAGCTTCGTCACCACCGTGAACGCACAAGAGACCGAGGGGCCGGTCGAGGAAGTCGTAGTCACAGGCTTTCGTGCTTCGCTCGCCACGGCGTTGGAGAGCAAGCGCGAATCGAATCAGATCA
>Ga0247784_1000269_pt1 | contig 15012 bp, 11 predicted proteins | sample UWRJL169409R5_FD_179909 | JGI IMG/M metagenome (GOLD analysis project Ga0247784, IMG submission 179909) | Plant litter microbial communities from Arlington Agricultural Research Station in Wisconsin, United States - UWRJ-L169-409R-5 | ecosystem: Environmental > Terrestrial > Plant litter >...
CGAACTGCGTCTCGCACACCGCAGCCGCAGCCGGTCTCGCGCATGACGATGGCAGATCTCGCGCGGATCGCCGGCGTATCGAAGATCACCATCTCGCGCGCGCTCGGCAACGGCGACCTGGTCAATCCGCACACGCGTGAGCGCATCCGCGAGCTGGCCACACGGCATGGCTACACGCTCAACGTCAGCGCGCGCAATCTGCGCCTGCGCCGCAGCCAGACCGTGGCGGTCGTGATCGAAATGAAACCGTCCGCGTCGCGACCGCTGTCCGGTCCGTATCCGCTGGAAATCCTCGGCGGCATCTCGCAGGAACTGACGTCGGTCGGCTACAGCGTGCTGCTGACGACGCAGCAAGCGCCGATCACGCCGGCATTGCAGGCGGCCGACGGCGTGATCCTGCTGGGGCAGGGCGCGCACGACGATGCGGTGCATCTGCTCGATCGCTGGCGCCTGCCGATGGTGGTGTGGGGCGCGCGGCGTGCAGGCGATCGTCATGTCGTGGTCGGCAGCGACAACCGCGAAGGCGGCGCGCTCGCGGCAGATCGCTTCATCGCCATCGGGCGTCGGCGCGCGGTGTTCCTTGGCGATCTAGATCACATGGAAATCGCCGAACGCTATGCCGGCTTTCGCGATGCGTTCGCCCGCCACGGCCTGAAGACGGAAGTCGTTCGCCGCGAAGCATTCACGATGGCGGCGGGTGCCGAAGCCACGCAGATGTTGCTCGCACGCGGCAAGAGTGTGCGCGTCGATGCGATCTTCGCCTGCAACGATCTGCTCGCGATGGGTGCGATCCGAGCGGTGCTCGAACATGGCGCGCGCGTGCCGGACGATATTTCCGTCATCGGCTACGACGACACGCCGCTCGGTGCCAGTTTCATTCCGCCGCTGAGCTCGATCCACCAGAGCTGGCACGACGGCGGCGTGCTGCTCGCGCGCAAGCTGCTGCAGCTGATCGACGGCAAGCGCGCGCGCTCGGAAACCTTGCCGACATCCCTGGTGCTGCGCTCGACCTGACGCGTGCGTCAGCGGATGTGATCTCAGGCGCGATTTTCAGGTTCGCCCCGTGTCGTCCATGCTGCTCTGCGGCAGCGGCCTGTTGACGTTTCCTGCCGTGGCCGTGTCGTGTTTACGGCAGTCCCCATCATCCTCGGACTCGATGGGGCAGCATCGTTGCGGCAGCGCCGCAAACGCACGCGGAACTGATTGTTACCGATATCTTGATATCGGTAACAATCACGCCTATCGTGCGCGCCGTCGGCTCTGATCGGGCGACGCGGCAGCGCTGCTGCCGGCAACGGGGAGGGGGAAAGGTCGATGCGCAACCGCACCGCTGTGCCACGTGTGCCGCAGGCAATGCCCATGCATTGCGTGGAGCTGCACGGGCGGGTATCGCTGTGACCGCCTATGGCAATGTTGGCGCATGGGCCGCCGAGGCCGTGCCGACCACGGGCACCGACGCGTGGCGTATCGCGCAGACGCGATTCGACCCGGCGCGCGCCGCGCATGATGCAGCCATTTATTGCCTGGCCAATGGCGCACTCGGTGTGCGCAGCAGCTTCGAGGAGCAGATCGGGTCGAGCGACGGCAGTTACCTGGCCGAGGTGTGGGAGCGCTCGTCGATCCAGTACCACGAGCGGCATTCCGGTTTCGCGCTGACGACCGACACACGTATTCCGGTCGCCGATGGCACGCATGTCGCGATTCGACTCGATGGCCAGGCGCTCGATCTGGGCGCATGCCAGTGGCTCGATTTCGAGCGTTCGCTCGATCTTCGCGCCGGCGGCGTTTCGCGCCGCGTGCGCGTGCGTACAGCGACCGGTGCGACACTTGAAATCGCTGCCGAGCGCATCGTGCCGTTCGCACATGCGGCGTTGCTGTGCATCCGCCTGCGCGTCACGTCGATCGACTATGCCGGCAGGATCGAGTTGGAATCGTCGATTCGCAGCGCGCGCCGCGCGACCGCGCAGGGCGACGATCCGCGCATCGGCGCGGGTGCCGGTGATCGCATGACCACGCGTGCGGCGGAAGCGGGCGCACAGCTCGCTTCGATGCTGCAGAGCACCCTGGTCAGCGGCATCAGCGTCGCCTGTGCGCAGCGCCACCGCGTGGATGGCGATGCGCTCGCGTTCGGGCACGCGGACGTCGATGCCGATTCAGCGCGCCAGTCGTTCGATGGTGTGCTCGCTCCCGGCGGCAGCGTTGCGCTCGACAAGTTCGTCGCCTATGCCTGGACCCAGGGCGCGGCCAAGTCCGAGCAGACGTTGCTGGACGAGGTCGCGGCAGAACTCGTCGACGCCGATGCGCTCGGTTTCGATGCGATCGCGCAACGTCAGCGCGACGACCTTGCGGGCTACTGGCGCGACGCGGATATCGCGATCGACGGCGACGCCCCTGTCGAGCAGGCGTTGCGTTTCAATCTCTTTCATGTCCTGCAGTCGACCGGTCGCGGCGGGCGTACCAGCGCGGCTGCCAAAGGCCTCACCGGCGAAGGCTACGAAGGTCACTATTTCTGGGACACCGAGGCATTCGTGCTGCCGGTGCTCGCGTTCACCGCGCCGGCGCTCGCGCGCGGCATGCTGGAATATCGCTTGCGAACGCTCGGCCATGCGCGTGCGCATGCGCGCGAACTCAATCACGCGCGTGGCGCGCTGTATGCCTGGCGCACGATCAGCGGCGACGAGTGCTCGTCGTACTACCCGAGCGGATCGGCGCAATATCACATCAACGCGGCGATCGCCTATGCGATCCGCCTTTACGTCGATGCCAGCGGCGATCAGGCGTTTCTCGTCGAAGGCGGGGCGGAAGTGCTGTTCGAGACCGCGCGCGTCTGGCTCGACATCGGCCATTTCAACGCACGCCGCAACGGCGCTTTCTGCATCCATGAAGTGACCGGTCCGGACGAGTACACCGCGCTGGTCGACAACAACTACTACACCAATCGCATGGCACAGGCGCATCTGCGCCATGCGGTGAGCGTGGCGCGCTGGTTTGCCGCCGAACATGCGGCCGGCTATGCGGGACTGTGCGCGCGCATCGGCCTCACCGACGACGAAATCGAGGACTGGTCGCTCGCTGCGCAGACGATGTACCTGCCGACTGATGAGCGCTACGGCGTGTTTCCGCAGGACGACACCTTCCTCGACAAGCCGGTGTGGAATTTCCAATCGACGCCGGCGGATCGCTATCCGCTGCTGCTGCACTACCACCCGATGACGATCTACCGGCATCAGGTGTGCAAGCAGGCCGATGTCGTGCTCGCGCTTGTGCTGGCGGGCGAGGGTATCGATGTCGAATGCAAGCGGCGCAACTTCGACTACTACGAACGCGTCACCGTGCACGATTCGACGTTGTCCGCTTCGACCTTCAGCGTGCTCGCCAGTGAAGTCGGCTACGCGGACAAAGCCTATCGCTACTTCCTCGATACCACCCGCGTCGATCTCGACGACCTGCACGGCAATACGCATCACGGCGTGCACATGGCCGCGATGGCGGGCAGTTGGCTCGGCCTCGTCTGGGGCTTCGGTGGTCTGCGTGTCGTCGAAGGTGGACTGAGGTTCGCGCCGAGCTTGCCGGCAGGCTGGAGAGGCTATCGCTTCGGCCTGATCTGGCAGGGCCGCCGCTTGCGCATCGAAGTCGATGCCAACCGCGTGCGCTACACCTTGCTGGCCGGCGAAACGCTGCGCATCGAGCACGCTGGCCGCCCGCTCGACCTCGCCGTTGACGCGCCCAGCCAATGTCCGCTGGCGTATCCACGCGAAGCCGCACGAACGCAGGCGGGCTTTTTCCCGCGGCCGCTTAAGGCGTTGATCTTCGATCTCGACGGCGTCATCACCGACACCGCGCGCATGCACTACGTTGCCTGGAAGCGCCTCGCCGACGAGATCGGTGTTGCGTTCGACGAGCGGGCGAACGAGCGGTTGAAGGGCGTCGATCGCGAGGCCTCGCTGGAAATCATCCTCGAGCGTTCGCCGCGCGCGTTCGATGCCGCCGAGAAGCGCGCGTTGGCCGAGCGCAAGAACGGCTACTACCGCGCGGGACTCGCCGATGTCGGTCCGCAGCATCTGTTGCCCGGCGCATTCGACGCGCTGCGGGCGGCACGCGCTGCGGGCTTGCGTACGGGCCTTGCGTCAGCCAGCAAGAACGCTGCGCTGATCCTCGCGCGGCTCGGCATCGCCGAGCTGTTCGACTATGTCGCCGACGCCAATCACATCGTGCGCGCCAAGCCGGACCCGGAGATCTTCCTGAAAGTTGCGCATGAACTCGGCGTCGCGGCCAGCGACTGTCTCGGCATCGAGGATGCCGCCGCCGGGGTGGCGGCGATCAAGGCCGCCGGGATGGCGGCGCTCGGCATCGGCGATGCCGGCGTGCTCGCACAAGCCGATGCCGTACTGCCCGGACTCGACGTGTTTCGCATCGAGGATTTCGTTTCACCGCCGCTCGCCGCGCCAGGTTCGCCCGCCACCGCGAACCCTTAGCGCACGGACGGTACCCGCTGCACATAAGACAAACGCAGATAAGACAAACGTGGTTGATCCACCATCTTGGGAGGGAAAGGTATGAACCGCCAGACGTTGTCCAGAGTTGCACTCAGCACCGCCATTGCAGCGGCCCTCACGACCCATGCGGCGTGGGCCGACGAAACCGCGGCGGCCGATCCCGCGCAGGATGCACCGGCCGCCGCGTCTTCCGCCGCAAGGAAGCCGGACGATTCGTCCAGCAAGGATGCGCAATCGCTGGAGGGCGTCGTCGTCACCGGCAGCGCAGCCACCGGCGGCGTCAAGAAGATCGACGCGAGCTACACCATCACCTCCGCCTCGCTGGAGCAGATCAAGCAGGCGAATCCGAAGAGCACGGCCGACCTGCTGAAGATCGCGCCGGGCCTGTGGCCGGAGTCGACCGGCGGGCAGACCGGCGCGAACATCGAGATTGCGGGCTTTCCCGGCGGCGGCGATGCGCCGTTTTTCTCCACGTTGCTGATGGGTTCGCCGATCTATGGCATGCCGACCTTGTCGTTCTTCGAAACGACCTCGGCGATCCGCCTCGACGACACCATCGAGCGCGTCGAAATCCTGCAGGGCGGTCCGTCGGTCGTCTTCGCCGATGGCCAGATCGGCGCTACGGCCAACTTCCTGTTGCGCCAGGGCACCGATACGCCATCCGGCGACATCGGCGTCACCTACGGCTCCGAAGGCTTGTGGCGGCTCGACGGGTTCTACGGCTTCAAGATTGCCGACGACTGGTATGGCAGCGTGGGCGGTTTCTATCGCAAGTCCAACGGTGTGCGCGATCCGGGCTTTCCGGCCGATGACGGCGGTCAGTTCACCGCGACCATCACGCACGATTTCGAGAACGGCTCGTTCATGCTGTATGGGCGCTACCTCGACGACAAGAACCAGTTCATCACGCCGATCCCGCTGCTGCAGAAGGGCAGCGACAGTTTCGGCGCGTACCCAGGCTTCGATCCGCTGGAGAGCACCTACAATAGCCGCGATATCCAGCACGTGTTCCTCGCCGGCTATCCCGGCGGCGGCACCAATGCCGATCTCGCCAACGGTCGTGGCGCGAAGATGCACTTCCTCGGCGGCAACTTCGATTACGACTTCGGCGGCGGCTGGACGATTTCGGACAAGTTCCTCTACAGCGGCGGCGACATGGACACCAATGCGCTGTTCTCGGGCACCAATCCGAAGCCGCTCAGCTATTACCTGTACGGCTGCAACGGCACGCAGGACCCGAATTTCTGCAGCCCGACCGGCGCACCGCTCGACTCCGACACGCTGGGCCTCGCGGCCGGCACGCCGGTCGACGCGCACTACAAGGACGGCAGCGCGGTCGATCCGAACCAGAGCGTGATCCATCAGGGCTGGTGGTACATCCACAAGCACCTGCAGAACCTCAACAACGATTTCCGCCTGAGTAAGGAAATCTTCGACGGCAATACGCTGACCGCCGGCCTCTACCTCGCCCACTTCACCGACAACGACAAGTGGGCGCTCGGCAACCAGATGCTGATGACCAATACGCCGAATGCACGGCCGATCGTGGTCAGCTACAACGACGGTGGCGTCATCAAGCAACTGACCGATCCGCAGGGCTTCCTCGACAACGGCGGCTTCAACATCACCGAGCGTGGCACCTCGACGAACAAGGCGTTCTACCTGTCCGATTCGTGGCGCGTCGATCGCTGGCTGTTCGATGCCTCGGCACGCCTCGAGAACGAAGACGCGACCAACCGGGTCTGCAATCTCACCAACGTCGATCTCGACCACGATGGGACGACGCTCTACAACAACAGCGTTCCAGTCTGCAACGGCACGTTCGCGGTCACCGACTACGACAAGACGCACACCTCGTGGACGGTCGGCGCGAACTACGAGCTCGCCAGCAACATGAGCGTGTACGCGCGCGCCAACAAGGGCGGCCACTTCGGCGACTTCGACAATTCGCTGCGTGGCAATACGACCGGCAACACGCCGCCGCTGCAGAAGATCCGCAACTACGAAATGGGCTTCAAGTATCAGTCCGACTGGCTGTTCACCGACATCAGCGTGTATCACAAGCAGTTCAGCGGTCTGGTCTACCAGCCGAGCAATTCAGCCGGCGTGCCCGACGGCTCGCAGGCGATCTACGGTGCCGATTCAAAGGGCGTCAACCTGACGGCGGTGGTCACGCCGATCGAGCGCTTGAAGATCCAGTTCACCGGCAACTACCTCGACGGTCACTACTCGCATTACAACGCCTGCATCAAGTACAACGACATCCTCGGCAATCCGCAGTGCGCGTTCATCAACGGCGTACAGCTGCAACGCCAGCCGAAGTTCCGCTACTTCGTGCAGCCCGGCTACACGATCCCGATGGGTTGGGGCGACGTGACCGCGTTCGTCACGTACTCGCATGTCGGTGATCACACGCAGGACATTTCCGGCCTGCAGCAGCTCGGCAGCTACGACACCTTGGACTTCGGCGTGATCGCCGACGTCGGCGCCAACTGGGAGCTGCGCTTGCAAGGTACCAACGTCACCAACGAGCTGGGCCTGACCGAGAGCAATTCGCGCATCTTCGGCAGCGCGCTCGGCACCGGTGGTGTGATCCTGGCGCGTCCACTCGAAGGCCGCGAAGTGAATTTCCAGGTGAAGTACAAGTTCTAGGCGTCGAATGCCGGCGCGCGGGCGACTGCGCGCCGGGTGGCCCGGATCGTTCCCAACGACGATCCGGGTCTTTTTTCGGGACACCCGATATCCCGCACCGATCGTGTCGTCTGCGGCAGGCGCGGATTCAAGGCAGGATGCCGTCATCGAGGATGCGAAGCCGATGAACCGATTCCGCATGATCGCCGCGCTGGCATTGAGCTACATCGTCTTTGCGATCCTGCTCAACAGCGTCGGCACCGTGATCCTGCAGTCGATCGCCACGTTCGGCATCGACAAGCCGACGGCGAGCCTGCTCGAGCTGTTCAAGGATCTGCCGATCGCATTGACCTCGTTCCTGGTCGCCTCGTTCCTGCCGTTGTTCGGTTATCGACGCGCGATGATGCTGGGCTTCGCCATCGTCGGCAGCGCATGCGTCGTGTTGCGTCTGCATCCCACCTTTCATACGACCGAGCTGCTGTTCGCCTGCGTCGGCGTCTCGTTCGCGCTGATCAAGGTCGCGGTGTATTCCTCGATCGGCCTGCTCACCCATGACAAGGCCGAGCACTCGCGCCTGACCAATACGATCGAAGGCTTGTTCATGGTTGGCGTGCTCGCCGGAAACTGGCTGTTCAGCGCGTTCGTCGACCCGCTGCAACCGGCCAATCCGGTCTGGTTCAACGTGTACTGGCTGCTCGCCGCGACCTGCTTCGTGGTGATGATCCTGCTGGCGACTTCGCAGCTGGACGAAACGGCCGCGCGCGATACCGAACCGAAATCACTCGCGCGCACCGGCTCGGAGATGTTCTCGCTGGTGGCGCGTCCGCTGGTGTTCGTGTTCCTGATATCGGCCTTCCTCTATGTGTTGATCGAACAGAGCTTCAGCACCTGGCTGCCGACGTTCAACAACGAAATCCTCAAGCTTCCGCACGCGATGAGCATCCAGCTCGCCAGCATCCTGGCCGGCGCGACGGCGCTCGGGCGCATCGTCGCAGGCCAGGTGCTGCGGCGCATGCCGTGGCACGTGCTGCTGAACTTGTGCGTGATCGGCATGGGCGTGCTGGTGGTGGCGACGCTGCCGCTGGCGCGCGGCGTGGTCGAGCGCCCCGACATCGGCTGGTTCAACGCGCCGATCGTCGCGTACCTGATTCCGCTGATCGGTCTGCTGATGGCGCCGATCTATCCGGTCATCAATTCGGTCGCGCTGAGTTCCTTGCCGAAGTCGCTGCATGCATCGATGACGGGCTTGATCGTCGTGTTCTCTGCACTCGGCGGCACGCTCGGTTCGCGTATCACCGCAATCGTCTTTTCGAATTTCGACGGCATCCGTGCGTTCTATTTCTCGCTGGTGCCGATGGCGCTGGTGCTGGTGGCGCTGTTCTTCTTCAAGCGCGAGATCGATCGCGCCGGTGTCGTTGCGCCGGTGACGGTGAGCCTTGCCGCGAAATGATCGCCGGGCACTCCGCGGCAATGCTTGCGCAGCCTTACCGGAGCGGGGATGAAGCGCGATCTGCCGTCATTCGCGCTGGCCGCGTTCGCCGCCGATGCTGCGGCCGCCACCGCAAGTGTTGCCGATCCGCAAATCCGAGATTGAAGCGGAGCGCATCAAGCTGCGTTTCGACAAGGGCGGCTTCATCACCGTCAGCCGCGCCAGCACGGCAGCGCCGTAGGACCTGAGGAGATTTCATGAGATTGCGCCGTCTGACCTTCGCTTGCGTTGCGCTGCTGATCGCCGGCTCGGCCACGCAAGTGCACGCCGAAACCGATCCGAGTTTCCTGCTGACGGCGACATCGAAGGATTTCGCGACCTACTTTCCGAGCTATCTCGCCAACGGTTACTTCTCGACGATGACGTCGCTGCGCGGTACCGAGTCGGGCATGAGTTACATGGTCGCGTTCATGGACTACGCCAAGGATGACATCGCGCGCCCCGCGGCGATTCCCGGTTGGAGCGAGATCGACTACAACCCCGGCGGCGGCTGGCTCAACTCGACGCGCGTGGCGCCGCAGATCTTCGCCGACTATGCGCAAGCGTTGGACATGCACGATGCGACGCTGACAACGAGTTACCGCTTCGTCTACGCGAACAAATCGACCGACGTGAAGGTGACGACCTTCGTCAGCCAGGCCGATGGTCACATCGCGGCGACGCGCCTCCGCCTGACGCCGCAGTTCGACGGCAGTGCACAGATCACCTTCCCGATCCGCCTGTGGAGCGAACACGCGCCGCGCTTTCCGATCGGCAAGATGAGCGGCGACGAGATGATCGCTGCAGTCATCGCGAGCGGGCAGACGCTCGACAACAAGCCGGCGCCGATGTCCGATCGTGATGCGGTCTGGTATCACGGCGTTACCCACGTCAGCGGCGCGGACGCAGACACCAAGGACATGACGCTGTGGCTCGACGGTCGCGCGGAGCAGGGCCTCGCCATGGCCGAGGCAGCCGCGATTGCGCTGCCGCGGGATATCGAGATCGAAAGCGCAAAGCTGGAGAACGGAGAACACAAGCTGTCGCTCAATCTCACGGTCAAACTGCACAAGGGCAGGACCTACGACTTCACCAAGTACGTCGCGTTGTCGCGCGCGCAGTGGGGTGGCGATGCGCAGGCGACACTGCGGCTCGCACGTGCCGCGCGCGCGCAGGGCTTCGACAAGCTGATCGAGACGCACCGCTCGGCATGGCGCGCGCTGTGGAAATCCGACATCGTCGTCGATGGCGACGCGAACGTGCAGAAGGCGCTGCATTCGGATCTGTACTATTTGTTGTCGAACACCACCGTCGGCACTTCGTGGCCGATGGGCGCCTGCGCGCTGACGCCGAACTACGCCGGCCACGCGTTCTGGGATTCGGATTCGTGGGTGTTTCCCTCGCTCCTGCTGCTGCATCCCGAGCGCGCCAAGCCGATCGTGATGTTCCGCCATCGGACGATGGAGCCCGCACGCAAACGCGCGGCGCAGTTCGACGTGAAGGGCACGATGTACCCGTGGGAATCCGATCCGGAAACCGGCGTCGACCACACGCCGCATTTCGCCTACGAGGTGTACCGCGAGATTCACGTCAATGCCGACATCGCGATCGCGCAATGGCAGTACTACCTCGCCAGCGGCGACAAGGCCTGGCTGAAAGACTACGGCTGGCCGGTGATCAGCGAGATCGCCGAGTTCTGGGTCAGCCGCGTGACCTACGACGCCGCCCACGACCGCTACGAGATCCATCACGTCACCTCGCCGGACGAGGCCTACAACGACGTGCCGAACGATTCGTTCACCAACGCTGCCGCGCGCAAGGCGCTGGAAATCGCGGTCAAGTCGGCCGGCCTCATCGGTGCGAAGGCCGACCCGCGCTGGGCCGACGTTGCGCGCAAGATGTACATCCCGTTCAAGCAGGACGAGCAGCGCCATCTCGATTTCGACGAAAGCGTGCCGCACGACAAGATCACCTGGATGGGTTCCTCACTGGCGTGGCTGATGTATCCGAATCTCGATCTGCCGATGTCGCCGCAAGTGCGCCGCAATGATTTCGATTTCCAGCTGAACGAGCTCAAGGTGCATGGTGACGATCCGAACGAAATGATGATGGTGATGCTCGCCGTCGGCGCCGCCGAACTCGGCGATGCGAAGGCGGCGGGCGAATGGATCCAGCGCAACCTGGTCGGCTTCTTGAAACCGCCGTTCAACGTGCGCACGGAGACCGTCGCCAACAATGCGGGCTACATCCTGGCGACCTCGGCCGGCTTCGTGCAGAGCTTCGTGTACGGCTTGTCCGGCTTGCGCATCGAGGATCAGGGCCTTGTCGAAGCCTACCCGCCCGCGTTGCCGCCCGGCTGGAATTCGCTGCAGCTGCGCAATGTGAGTTTTCGCGGCAAGCGCTACGACATCACGATCGGTCGTGATGCGGGCGGCAAGGCGAAACTCACGCGCAAAGCGCTGTAACGGCGATGCGCTGCGCAGCCGTGCGGTTGCGATGACCCTGGCGGCCGGCGCAGCGATGCGTTCGCGCTGGCTGCAGGGAAACTTCACCGGCGACGTGCTGAAAGCGCCGTTCAACGTGCGCACGGAAACCGCGCGCAACAACACCGGCAATCTCGTCACTGCGTCGGCCGGCTTCCTGCAGAATCTCGTGTATGGATTCACCGGTTTGCGCATCGAGGACAAGGGGCTGGTAGCGGCCTATCCGCCGATGCTGCCGCCGAGCTGGAACTCGTTGACGCTGAAGCGCATCGCGTTTCGCGGCGCGCATTCCGATATCCACCTCGAGCGGCGCCTCGACCGAGGCGTAGTGCTCCGGCGCAGTGCGAGCCGGGATTGACCTCGTCCTGGTTGATCGTGCTGAAGACGTTGCGATGAAGCACGCCAATGACCGGTATATGGCATCGCCCGCTCCGCGCCGCGACGATAGGCGGCTAGTCGACGCTCTCTTCTGCCGGCAACAGGTCGCGCTGCGTCAGCCATTCGCGGGCGTCTTCGGCGTCGTGCTCGAACCATGCACAGGCGCAGCCGAGGCGGAAGGTGTAGCCCCATTCGTCCATGTCGCGCATCACGCGGGCGCGGCCGACGCCGGGGAGGTCGTCGCCGAACAGGATTTGCAGGTAGCAGGTCGCGTCTTCCTCGGCTTGCGAGTCGGACGCATCGGTGTGGATCATCGCGCGTCGCGCAGGCGGCGCGACGATCAGATGACAGGCTTCGTGCAGCAGCGAATGCACCGGCGTGTCGGCGCGTACGTAGACCGTATGGGCGATCACGCCGGCTTCCGGCTCGCCCCAGTAGCTGCCGGGAATCGGCGCGTCCGCGGCGACCTGCACGAGGGCGAGGCCGTGACGGGCGAGCAGGCGCTGCGCGTCGGTGAAAGCGATGTCGGCGAGCGTCAACATGTCGGCGTTCGTCGCATCGCGCTCGCCTCAGCTCTCGCCGGCTGCCGCTGCAGCAGCGCCGGCCGTCTGTTTCTCCGGCAGCGCGACGGAGAGTTCGAGCACCTCGCTGTCGCCGTCGCGTTCGACATGGATGTCGATCGCGTCGGGATCGACGTTGACGTACTTGCGGATCACTTCGAGCAGTTCACGGCGCAGCAGCGGCAGGTAGTCGGGGCGGCCGCCGGCGGCGCGTTCCTGCGCGACGATGATGCGCAGGCGTTCGGTCGCCACCGAGGCGGTGTTCTTCGGACGCGATCGCAGGAAATCGAACAGTCCCATGGTCAGCTCCCGAAAATGCGCGCGAGGAAACCCTTTTTCTGCGCATCGATAAAGCGCATCGGGCGTTGTTCGCCGATCAGCCGTGCAACTGCATCGGCGTAGGCCTGGCCGGCGTCGGACGTCTCGTCGAGGATGACCGGCACGCCGGCGTTCGAGGCCGTCAGCACGCCGGTCGATTCGGGGATCACGCCGAGCACTTCGATGCCGAGGATGTCCTTGACGTCGGTGATGCCCATCATGTCGCCGCCGGCGACGCGGTCGGGGTTGTAGCGCGTCAGCAGCAGATGCTGCTCGACGCCGCCATTGCCGAGTTCGGCGCGCCGCGTCTTGCTCGACAAGAGGCCGAGGATACGATCGGAGTCGCGCACGCTGGAGACTTCCGGGTTGACCACGACGATCGCGCGGTCGGCGAAATACATCGCCAGGCTGGCGCCTTTCTCGATGCCGGCCGGCGAATCGCAGATCACGTAGTCGAAGCCGTCCTCGGTGAGCTCGTTGAGCACGCGCTCGACGCCTTCCTTGCTCAGCGCGTCCTTGTCACGCGTCTGCGAAGCGGCCAGCACGTGCAAGGTGTCGATGCGCTTGTCCTTGATCAGCGCCTGCTTCAGCGTGCACTCGCCCTGGATCACGTTGACGAAGTCGTAGACCACGCGGCGTTCGCAACCCATGATCAGGTCGAGATTGCGCAGGCCGACATCGAAGTCGATGACCGCGACTTTCTTGCCGCGCTTGGCGAGGCCAACCGCGATCGAGGCGCTCGTCGTGGTCTTGCCGACGCCGCCCTTGCCGGACGTGACGACGATGATTTCAGTCAATGGAAGGACTCCTTTGCATGTGACGTGGAACGCGTTCAGCGCGCCCCGAGTTTGCCCAACAACAGGCGGTCGCCGTCGAGCCAGGCCTGTACCGGCTGGCCGCGCAGTTCCGACGGAATGTCCTCGAACACGCGGTACTGGCCCGCGATCGAGACGAGTTCGGCATGGAATTCCTGGCAATAGATGCGCGCCGACGCATCGCCCTGGGCACCGGCGAGCGCGCGTCCGCGCAACGCGCCGTAAACATGGATCGAGCCGTCTGCGATGACTTCGGCGCCGTTGCCGACCAGCGCGGTCAGGATCAGGTCGCGGCCGCGCGCATAGATCTGCTGGCCCGAGCGCACCGGCTTGTCGTGCAGCTGGCCGATCGTCGCGGTGGCGCCGGCACTCGGTGGCGGCGGTGTCGCGCGCTCGGCACGCGCCGGCTCGCGCGAGGGCGGGCGCGGCGTTTCCTGCACCGGCGGCGCCGGTTCGGCCGACGCACCGGCGCGTTCGTAGGCAGCGCGGAACTTGGCGAACACCGGCAAGCCGAGGGCCTGCGCCAGCGCGTCGTTCTCGCTGGTGCCGTAGGAAAGACCGACCGGCAACATGCCCGAGGCGCGGATGCGCTCGAGCAGGTCGCGCACGGTTTCCAGATCCGGCAGCGCGGGCAGGTGGCTGAGATCGAGCACGACCGGCGTGCGCAGAAACAACTTCGTCGCGCTTTCGACTTTTTCGCGCAGCTCGGCTTCGAGCGTCGCCGCGTCGAGCCGCTTCAGCTTGAGATTGGCGATACCGACCTGGCCGAACTTGATTTCGGCGACGGGTTCGAGGGTTCCGATCGGGGCAGCCGTCATCGTGCGCCGCGCTCAGGCGCCGCCGGCGGCACGCGCCGCCGGAAAGGGCGTCACGCGTTCGCGCTCGGCCAGCCATGGCAGTGCGGGCAGGCCGTCCGCCTGCAAGTACGTCTGTTGCACATAGGCATAGCTGCACAGTTGCTTGGCCAACAGCGAGACGCGGCGGCCATTGCTCGGCATCGTCTGCTGGCCGACTTCCTGGAAGCCATAGGTGCCGTGAAAGAGCACCGAGACGTCATCGCGCGGTTCCAGAAACACCTCGCAGGCGAGCAACGGTACGCGCGTTTCCGCGTAGCTCGTCACGTCGGCATAGAACACGCGGCCAAGGCCGAGGCCGCGGTACGGCTTGGCGATGATGATGCGGTCGATATAGGTGAACGCCGGGTAGCGCTCGCGGAACCAGCGGAAATTCGGGCTGTCGTAGTCGGCATCCTCGCGCATGGCCGGCAGGAAACCGGCGATGTGGCCGTCCACTTCGGCCAGACGAAAATAGCTGGCCTGCTCGTACAGCGGGCGCAAGCCGGTGGCGTCGAGCGGCAGGATCGTCGCACCGGCTGCATTGTTGAGGGCGAGCACCGAGTCCAGATCGTGCGGCAGCACGTCGCGGATGCTTAAGGCCATGTCTTGCTCCGTCGGGGACCGTGCCGGGTCGAGGACTGCGCGTTCGCCGCGGCGGCGATCGCATCGGCGTGATTATCGCACGTGACCGCGGCGCGGTCATGGCGCGTCGCAGGCTAGAAAGTTAGTGAAGCGTTAGGGGAGAGGGCGCGCGCCGAAGGCGCCTGCGAGGGGTGAGGTCGCGCCTGCGGCGCTGCGAAAGAGTCGGTCTGCTTTCCCTCACTCCTCTCAGCTCGCGCAGCGAGCGCCCTCGCGGGGCGCGCAGCGCCCGCCCTCACGTGCGCCGCCCCGCGCGGCGCACGTGACTTTCGTACAGGTGTCGCCGTCGCGCCGCGCGCCTATGATGGCCGCATGTCATGGCCGCAGTTCAACCATATCCAGCTGCTCCGCTACGCCGGCCTGTTCCAGTACGCCAGCGTGGGCACGC
>Ga0247784_1000270_pt1 | contig 14994 bp, 13 predicted proteins | sample UWRJL169409R5_FD_179909 | JGI IMG/M metagenome (GOLD analysis project Ga0247784, IMG submission 179909) | Plant litter microbial communities from Arlington Agricultural Research Station in Wisconsin, United States - UWRJ-L169-409R-5 | ecosystem: Environmental > Terrestrial > Plant litter >...
TCGGTCGCGCCGGGCGCGCTGCAGCCGGCCGAATAGGTCTGAGGCGGCCGGTTATCGAAATGGCCGGCCGCCGCCTCAATACTGGAGAATCGATATGAAGGCCGTACTTCACGCCGTCGGAGCGCCAACCGAGCTTCCGGCCTACGTCCCAAGCGGCAACGAGTGCACGCTGTTCGAACAGGCCTGGCGGCGCCGCCTGCCGGTGCTGCTGAAAGGGCCGACCGGCTGCGGCAAGACGCGCTTCGTCGCCCACATGGCGGCGCGGCTCTCGTTGCCGCTCCACACCGTCGCCTGCCACGACGATCTCACGGCGGCCGATCTCACCGGACGCTATTTGCTGAAGGGCGGCGACACGGTTTGGGCCGACGGTCCGCTTACCCGCGCGGTGCGGGAAGGCGGCATCTGCTATCTCGACGAGGTGGTGGAAGCCCGCAAGGACGTCACCGTGGTGCTGCACCCCTTGACGGACGATCGCCGCATCCTGCCGCTGGAGCGTACCGGCGAGGAGTTGATCGCGCCGCCAGGCTTCATGCTGGTGGTGTCCTATAACCCCGGCTATCAAAGTCTCCTGAAGGCTTTGAAACCGTCGACGCGCCAGCGCTTCGTGGCGATCGAATTCGATTTCCTGCCGGCCGAGCAGGAGATCGCGGTGGTCGCCGCCGAGAGCGGGCTTGCGCCTGACCGGGTGCGTCCGCTGGTGGCGCTGGCAGGCCGGCTGCGCGCGCTCAAGGGGCAGGACCTCGAAGAGGGGGTATCGACGCGGCTGATCGTCTACTGTGCGACACTGATCGCCGTGGGTATCCCACTGCAGGATGCCGTGCTTGCCGGCATGATCGAGCCGCTGACCGACGACGCCGACGTCAAGGCCGCGTTGCTCGACGTGAGCCGGGCCATCATCGGGTGAGGCATGCTTGACTTCCTCGAACTTGAGGAGACGGTTGGCCGCGCCTGGCATCGATTGGTGGGCGCCACGGCGAGCTATCCCGTTCATCCCGATGAGGCCGCGACGCTGGCGCAGGTGCAGGGACAGATCGCGGTCATGTTCCGCGCGCTGGGCGGCGAGCCGGGCGTACAGATCGCCGGCGCCAGGTCGCGAAAGTCCGGGCATCGGCTAGGCTGGCGGCAGCGCGTCGGGCTCGGCGACGAGAGCATCGATCATCCCGGGCGCGACGGGGCCACGGTGTTCCTGCCGGACCGGATCGCGCTTTTTCCGGACCGCGAACTCAACGCCTTGCTCTATCGCTGGCTGGCGGCGTGGTTCGCCGCGGCGCCGGCCGCGCCGGCCGATGATATCGACCCGCTGCGGCGCGATGTCCTGACCTTGCGGCGTGCCCGCGAGACGGTCGGAAACGTGCAAGCGCTATTCCCCGGCCTGGTCCGTCCCTACGCGCGGCTGGCTGCGGCCACCGCGCAAGCGCGCCCACGCCGGCCGTTGCCGCGCGCCGAGCAGGAAATAGAACGGATCGTGCTGGCGCTGCTCGGAGCTGCCGCGCCTCCGGAAGGCCGGTTGTGGCCGGCTGTGATCGGCGCCGCCGGCCCGCCGGCCAAGGCGCCGCCCGGATACCGGCCCATGCTGCCTTGTCCGCTGTGGGGCGATTGGTGGACACGCCAGGCCGTTGCGGCCCCGGCCGGTGACGACGAGGCGCCGGTGCCGGCCGATGAGGCGGACATGCCGGACACGCGCAAGCACAGGGCCGTCCGTGAGCGCGACGACGGCGGCAAGCGCGATCCGTTCATCCTGAATCGCTTCGAGAAGATCCTCGCAATGGCTGAAATGGTGAACGTCGACCGCCCCGCCGATGACAAGGCGGACGAGGATGCCCGCAAGGCGGCCGACGACCTCGACGAGCTCGCGATCAGCCGACGCAGCGGCAGGCCCTCGACCAAGCTGAAGTTCGATCTCGATCTGCCGCCTGAGGCTGTCGATGCCACGCCGCTGACCGGCGGCCGGCTTTATCCGGAATGGGACTACCGTGCCGGCGTCCATCTGCGGGATCATTGCCGGGTATTGACGGGGCAGGCCGCGGAGACCGGGGAGACCTGGACGCCGGATGCGAACGTGCGCCGGCACGTCCGTCAGGTGCGGCGACGCTTCGAGGCGCTGCGGCCGCAATATCAGGTGATGCGCGGCCAGACCGACGGATTCGACCTCGATCTCGATGCGCTGGTCCGCGCGAGGTGCGACCTGCGGGCGGGCAGCGGCTCGCTCGATCGGGTCCACGTCGCCATGCGGCCACAGGCGCACGATCTCGCCGCCACGCTGCTGGTCGATGTCTCGCTCTCCACTGACGCGTGGGTCGACGGCCAGCGTGTTCTCGACGTGGAAAAGGAAGCGCTGCTCGTCCTCGCCCATGGACTTTCCGCCTGCGGCGACCATCACAGCATCCTGACTTTTACATCGCGACGCCGCGGCTGGGTGCGCGTCGAGACCGTCAAGTCGTTCGACGAGCCAATGGGAATCGCCGTCGAGCGGCGCATCGGCGCGCTCAAGCCGGGCTACTATACGCGCATCGGCGCGGCGGTGCGCCATGCCGCTGCCGAGCTCGCCGGTCAACCCCAGCGCAAGAAGCTGCTGCTGGTGCTGACCGACGGGAAGCCCAACGATGTCGATCATTATGAAGGCCGCTTTGCGGTCGAGGACACCCGCAAGGCCGTGCGGGAGGCGCGACGGCTGGGCGTTGCGGTGTTCGGCGTCACGGTCGATGCCGGTGCGCAATCTTACTTCCCGGCCTTGTTCGGGCGCGGCGGCTACGCCATCGTCGGTAATATCCGTCGCCTGCCGGCGGCGCTCCCCGCGATCTACCGGCAACTGGCCCGCTGAAGCACGGCGTGCGGTCGTCTTTGCGTGACTGCATGGACGAGCGTATAAGTCGCCGACACGCCGGGCGTCCGGCCACTTCAAGAGATCGTGCATGAAGTTTCATCAGGTTCTGTTCCTGTGTACCGGAAATTACTACCGAAGCCGCTTCGCGGAAGAGATGTTCAATCACGAAGCGCGTATTGCCAGCCTGAACTGGCGGGCTTCATCAAGGGGCCTGGCTCCTGAGCCGTCGCCTGAAAACGTCGGTGCGATCTCGACATTTGCGCTGCGGGCATTGAACGATCGCAGCATTTCGCCGGCCGATCGGTTTCCGATCGTCTGTACGATCGGCGATCTGGAGTCGGCGGATCGCGTCATCGCACTCAAAGAGGCCGAGCATCGCTTCTTTCTCCAGCAGAGATTTCCAGGATGGGAGAACCGAACGTCATATTGGCATGTCGACGACATCGATGTAGCCGAGCCGGCCGACGCGATCGCAATGATCGATCGACTCGTTCACGAATTGATCAAGGATTGTCAAAACGACAAGGGGTGAGGCGGCGAGCTGCGGACATACGCCTGAAGCTGGCACGCCATTGAACCCGCAACCGGACGGGGGACTGGCAAGAGAAGCCGCTGACGTCGCGCCAGGGTCCCCGACCGCATTGTTCGGTGACAGTCTGCGAGCCAGTACAAAAACTGTAGTCAAGTTGCTGAATCAACTGGCATTCCGAGTGGATGCCGTGGAGTACCCTGCAGCAGTGCAAGTGCGTAATTGACTGCCCGGTCCCCGGCAGACTGAGGTCTAAACTCGGCCGGAAGTGCAAGATGTGTGGACGACCTCTTCTTTGCGATTGACGGCCGGTACGCGAGATGGCCTCGCTTCTATCAAGGAACATGGTTGCGATTCCAAGAGCAGCTCTGCCCTTGACCATGCTCCCATTGGCCGGGATCGGGATCGTGGTGTAGTCCCCGTGCAGTCACTCGGCCCCCAGCGCGTAGAGTAGCTTGCGCACGATCGTTGCTTGCTCGGCGGGCGGCGGTGCGTTGAGATTGTGTCTATGAGCAACCCGCCATGTGCCGCGTTGAATACCGAACTTTCGCCGCTGCTTGAACATTCGCATCGCTACGCTATATAAGCGCCCTTCAATCGTATGTTGCCGAAAGCCGTCGGATGAGTAAGAAATTCAACCTTGGTGCCCTGTCTATCGACGAAATGTGGCAGTTGCACGAGGAGATTAACGCTCTCCTCTCCATCAGATTGACGGCGGAAAAACGCGAACTCGAAAAGAGATTGGCGCAGCTTCGGCGCGAGAAGGAATCGCGTCAATTGGAGTCGGCGGACAGTGAGGTGAAAGATGCGCCTCGGGAGCGAAGGAAATATCCGAGGGTGTTTGCAAAATACCGAAACCCGAACGAACCTTCGGAAACGTGGTCCGGGCGTGGGAAACAACCGCGGTGGCTGGCTGCCGCTCTTGAGGCGGGTCATACGATAGACGAATTTGTGATTCGGAATATGGAATCCAACGAGAACGGTTTCCGTAGGCGAAGGGCTTGAGGCTCAAGGGTGGCCACGACACCGGGCGCTCGCGTGAAGGCCTGCCGCTCCAGTGTCCTGGAGATCAGCAGACTCCAAAACGACTCCAAGATGATGAACTCCTCATTTGAGGAGGATCCGGTTCTAGACGCCACCGGATTGCGTGTTTCGCCCGACGCTTTCGTAGCGAAATCCGTGTGCGATCACGTCTTGGGCTTGATAGATGTTTCGAAGATCAATGATGACCGGGCACGCCATCGCGCTTTTCAGGCGATCGAGATCCAGCGCGCGAAACTGCTCCCACTCGGTCACGATTACCAGCGCGTCGGCGCCATCCGCGCAACTATATGGACCGTCGCAATAGCAGATTTCCGATAACTCGGTCTTCGACTGCTCCATTCCTTCCGGATCGTACGCCCGTATTTTGGCGCCAAGGTCTTGAAGTGCGGTGATCAGGGGGATCGAGGGTGATTCTCGCATATCGTCGGTATTGGGTTTGAAGGTTAGGCCGAGGATGCTAACGGTTTTACCCCGCAGCGTACCCCCGAACACAGAAGCGACTTTGCGCGCCATAGCACGTTTGCGATTTTCATTGACGGCAAGTACCGCTTCGACGATGCGCATCGGAGCGTCGTGATCCTGCGCGGTTTTGATCAGCGCGCGGGTGTCTTTCGGAAAGCACGACCCACCAAAGCCTGGCCCGGCATGAAGAAATTTCGAGCCGATCCGGTTGTCGAGTCCGATGCCGCGTGCGATCTCCTGCACATCCGCGCCGACCTTTTCGGCCAGATCCGCTATTTCATTTATGAACGTGATCTTTGTGGCAAGAAAAGCATTTGCCGCGTATTTGGTGAGCTCCGCGGTACGACGACTGGTGAATATGAGGGGAGCCTTGTTGAGATAAAGGGGTCGGTAAATTTCAGAAATAACCTTGCGGGCCCGTTCGTCATGCGTACCGACGACGATGCGGTCAGGAAACTTGAAGTCGCGGATCGCCGCGCCTTCACGCAGAAATTCGGGATTCGAGGCAACGGCAACATTAGCCGATGGATTCGTTTCGCGAATAATTCTTTCCACTTCATCGCCTGTCCCAACCGGCACAGTCGACTTCGTTATGACAACCGTGAAGCCGTCCACTGCAGCTGCGATTTCCCGCGATGCCGCGTACACGTAGCTCAGGTCGGCATGACCATCACCGCGGCGCGACGGTGTGCCGACAGCGATAAACACCGCGTCGGCTTCGCGTACGGGCCTTGCAAGGTCGGTCTCAAAATCAAGCCGGCCATTCTTGACATTGTTCTGGACGAGGCGATCGAGATCCGGCTCAAAGATCGGGATCTTGCCACGTTGAAGCGCGGAGATCTTTGAAGCGTCTTTATCGACGCAAGTGACCTGGTGACCGAAGTCAGCGAAGCAAGCCCCGGACACCAAACCAACGTATCCGGCTCCGATAATCGTTATACGCATTAATGGGAGATTCCTTCAATGTTAGATCGGCTCAACTTGTCTCCGCCACATACGCTCTGTGATCCTGTGGTGGCGTTGAACTGTCACTCGCTGGCTCTCGATTTAATATCACTAAAGCCTAGCTTGTGCGGTGCACACTGGCAATACGCCGCTGAAATCCTAGCCTGTTAAGGATACCGTCACAGTCGACCGTTCTATGTCGCAATTTTTCAACCGCCGCAGGGGTCGTTCTCAATCGAGCTTAGATTGAGTTTGCTGCCGACTGCCAAAAAATCTCGGCGAACGAAAAGGGGATTGTTTATCAGAGCCGTCCTTGCTTGGCCCAGTCGGCAGCATGCTCAAGCGACGAGCAAAGCTTTCTAATTTTCGAATGCGACGCCGAGAAAATCGCCATTTCGCCAAATCAGGCGGCACGATCTGATGGTGACAAAATTGTCGAGGGTCAGTTCGAAAGTATTCGGCAGGACCGATAAATTGTGTGTCCGAAGTTTTGCGCCGTAGTCCGAGATGTCAACGACGTTGCAGCCGCGCGCGCCGATCTGCCCCTTGAAGAACAGGAGCGCACCTTTCACAATGCCTACCCTGCAAACCGCTCGTCGATCGCTGTCAGTTTCATTCCCCATCCTGATCGTACTCGATGAATTTCTTGTATTGCCAACGGCGCCCGTCATGACGACGCCACACGCGGCCGCGCACCAGACGACCCGTGATGGTTCGCTTGGGAAATATCACGGTCCAGAGGTGCCAGAATTGAATTCCTGCGGTCTTCAAGCCTTGGGTCTTCGGGGGATCAAATGCGGTGACCATGGAGCCGCTTCCAAATAGTTTCATTGGTGGCCTCACTCGCTAGCAACGTCGCCCGGTACTGGGCGAACCAAACTAGTGCGGGCCACGCATCGCCGCGTTGAGTTGGACGTGGCGTGCGTGTCCAGCGTCATGCACGCTATCCGCTCGAACTTCGCGAGCAACAGAATCTGTTCGTTAAGCTTGATACATGCGGGAGAAGTTAAATCGGGAACAGCGTTGGCAGGAGCCGGTTCGCCCGCGTTGGCGACTCATGCGGCAAGCGGACGGATTCACGCAGTCACAGCGTCTACGCGGCTTTGGGGACGTGAACACCACGGTGGCCGCCAAACTGCATGAGCCAACGTCATCGACGCCGGATTCACGGGGTCATAAATGGAAATATGAAATATAGGGAAGCAGGATAGACCGGCCGGAAAGGACAGTGAAGACCCGGCGGCATTTAAAGATCTTAGCTGGTCAAAACGGACGCCGTCTGGGTCGCGCGAAAACAAGCGTGGCGGGGCGAGGCCATCGCCGGAGACGGGCACGAAGTGGTTTGAAATGAAGCGCCGCAACAATCGCCAGATTAATTGCAAGCCAAACAGCTAACGCCGAAAAAAGAATACTCATCACAAACTCCTAAGATCAAAACGCTCGCGATCTATGTGGGTTCCATCCTTTCTTGAGATTTGTGGATTGGGGCGGTTCATCGGCTCCCAAGGCCTCGGACGCCTACTCCATCAAGCCGGCCTCGATCTGTGGATCGATTGCGCTTCAGGAGGGCTTCTGCGTGTTGGCGCCTGCTGCGCAGGGCGCTAGGTCGAGGCTTACAAGCTGTGGTGCTTGCGATAGATCCATCCTGGAGCGATTCTGGTCGCGAGGGCTTAGCCGCGACCCTATTGCGTACTCCGGGGCCGATTTAACCCAGCGAGCCATGCTCGGGTGCCACTTCTTTGCGCATTCTTTTGCGGCGCACGCGCACAGAAATGCCTAGAATCATGTCGCAGAATTGAGGGCGCAAAGAAATTGGGGGCGTCACGTGGGGATAACTGAGTGGCTACTGGTTTGGCTGGTTGCGAACGCAGTATTTGTCGTGTGGCGGGTCTTGGCGGTCTCCAAAGCGGAATCCCGATATCTATCGGTCCGAAGAGAAGGCGCTGGACAACCTCTTTCTCAAAAAGCCCTGCGGGGGCGGCTGGCGCAATAAGACCCGCAATTTGCAAGTCATCCCCGCCTGAGGAGAAATGCGGACCAGAATGTCGGTGATTTGTCCTTACGTCCTGCCTTATCGTGTCGGAGACTGCGAGCCTCTCTCCCGGCTTGGGATGCTTGCCGTCGGTGCGTCGTCATCTGGGGACTTGCGTGGTCCGGAATAGTCGAGGTCCATTCCATTCACCTGGCACGACAGTGTGCTTATTCCCGTCGTAAGGCTAAAACCGTTTGCACGCGGAATCTGCATCGTCGAAAACTTATAAAATATGCCGAATGCCTTTTGGTCACCGCTAAGAGGGATCGATCCCAATTGAAGCGTGAGTTTCGTGACATTGGATGCACCGCCCGATCCCGGACAATTGAACGAGCAAGCCTTCCCGTTAATGCAGGAATATTGCCATTCGAACGCTACCTCCGATGCGCCGAGATAGGGGGGATCCGAGCGCTTGGCATCTTGAGCGCTAAGCGATTGTACCAAAGCGCCGCACATGAGGAAGACGCAGCTGAAAACCAGAGATTGAAAACTGTTGAATACTCTATACATGCGGGTACTCGAATACTGTTAAGTCAGCTTAAGCTAGGCCAAGCCAGCGTCGTGCTGCAATTGTGTGCGATATTAGCCCGTGTGGGGCGTGCAAGTTTTACCAAATGCGATGGCACCAGCCGCCGCGACGTGGTCGGTAGTTGCTATGTTCGCATCCGAGCGTACCGTCCGACATTTGCACGGCAGGATAAGGTGCGACGTCGCCTGCGGGCTGACTGCGTGTGAAGACCCAGCCGGAGTCGACCGTCACCAAGGCGCAGCAGGCGCCTGCGGGGGACAGATAATGATAGTGCATGGAGGCCGGACCATAATATGACGAGGTCGGCCCGTAATACTGCGCTGACGCCGGGCTTAATTGGCTGATGACTGCAGTGCAGATAACGGCCGTAAAAATGGTTGCCTTCATTTCAGGTCTCCCCCCGCTGTGTACCCAATACACTATCCTGCTCGGTCCCCGCTAGTTCTTTTGCCTGCGCGACAGCCCGAAGCTCTGGGCCTCACGGCCTTCAGGTCCGCTCCTTTTGACAAAGAATAGGGACGGAAATGCTGAGTCGCTAGGACGTCAATTATGCGATTCGCAATCAAAGCGCTGCGTCGATGTCTTCAATAACCCCCGGCTTGCGACCGATCTCTATTTAAATAATTGATATCATTAATAATTTAGAATTTAGTCCGATTGGCTTCCGCCTCACCAAGGGTCGCCGCGACACCGTCGCGGATGCACGCCGTTGCCGGGATCTGGCCGGACACGGCAGCGCTATGGAAGGGCCCCGGGGTGCCGCCCCTGCGGACGCGAAGACGTGGTGCTTACGCATGGATCGAACGCTTGATGTGTCGGTGAGCATCCGCGCCATGCTGGCGTCGCTCAGCCGGTCCTATTCAGCCAGTGCCGAACCTGAAAGCGCAGGCCTTCCGCCGGAGCTCCGGACGGTGGGCACCTGCATCCCGACTTCGGAGGGCTGGTTCTGCGCAGCTGTTGGCGTGGCCTCTTCAGCCGCCAGATCATCGGAAGGCGATGCGGCATCATCGCCTTAAATCTGGGCAATCCAAGGCGGCGGTCGCCATCCTGGGAAAAAGTACCGTTGGACACCTTTGGTGTTCGTAATTCTTGATTGCGATATTCTGCTGGTATTGCAAAACATTGCCTGCATCGTACCTTGTCGGCGTGTTCGAGCGACCGGTTTTTCGAGGACGACAAGTCCGCATGCCAGAGAGGCGTTATGGACAGCCAAACGTGCGGTGCGCGAAGCTTGCGATTCAAGTGTGCCCGGTGCTTGCGCCGCAATCGCGGTCGTAGGTAGGTCTGGTGAGAGGACTGACCAAGACTGGATCCCTTCAGCTTCAGGCTGGACAGGTAGATGTCTGGCTGGTCTCCCTATCAAACGTCAATAGCAGCGAATTATTCGCATGTCTGGAGCTCTTGAGCGAGCCGGAGCTAGCGCAATGGCAGCGGTTTCTCGTCAAGGATGCGCGTCTTCAATATCTCATAACTCGCGCCTTGGTTCGTACGGCGCTATCCAGATATGCCGATGTGCCGGCGAAGACTTGGCAATTTGAAACGAATGCCTACGGCCGTCCGCATATATCGCAACCGCAGGCGTCAAGTAACCTCCGCTTCAATTTGTCAAACACGACGGGTTTGGTTGCCTGTGCAGTTTCGATGGATTGCGAGATCGGAATTGATGTCGAGAATATTACGCGAACTGTCGATACCGACGAACTGGCACCATCGGTCTTTGCCCCAGCGGAGTTGGCGGACTTTCGCCAAACCGGGTTGGAAGATCGGCGTGACCGTTTTTTCTCCTACTGGACACTTAAGGAATCTTACATCAAGGCACGTGGCATGGGACTATCCCTTCCACTCGACGCGTTCTGGTTCGAACTGGGCGGCACATCTCCGCTTCTCTGCGTCACGGACCGATGCCCCGACATTCCGAACCGGTGGCGCTTTTACCAGCATGCGCCGACCGACGAGCACATGATGGCCATTGCCGTCGCCGCGCCTCAAGGTGTCGAGCCGTTTATTCAGCCGCGTTGGATAACACCGATGTTGATTGCGGAGTCGGCATGACCTCGAGGTTCAGCAGATAATGACGGTGCGTGGCAAGCGTAGCGGGCGCACCACATGAAATTGTATGCGATAAGCGATCTTCATCTGGGTTATGAGGTCAACCAACGGGCGCTATCGGGTATCACCGGTCATCCTGACGATTGGCTGATCCTTGCGGGTGATGTCGGCGAAACCGCAATTCATCTCGAATTAGCTTTCAGGGAACTCAAGCCGCGATTTGCGAAACTGGTTTGGGTGCCCGGCAATCACGAATTGTGGACGCTACCCTCAGGTGACGAGAAGGCTCGAGGCCGCTCCAAATATGATAAGTTGATCGAGTTATGTCGATTGCACGGGGTGTTGACCCCCGAGGATCCCTATCCAATCGTGACGATCGGCGGAAGGGAGGTGAGGATTGCACCACTGTTCCTTCTGTATGATTACAGTTTCCGACCGATCCATATTCCAATAGAGCGAGCAATCGACTGGGCACGCGAAGAGGGTATCGAGTGCGCCGACGAGGTGCTCTTGCATCCAGATCCATATTCCGGTCTCGCCGAGTGGTGTCACGCGCGCTGCGAAATCACGGAGCAGCGACTGAAGGCCTATCGCAACGATTTGCCGACTGTGCTGATCAATCATTTTCCATTGCGAGAAGATCTCGCAAAGCTTCCGAGAATCCCGCGTTTCTCAATTTGGTGCGGGACACGTCGCACCGAAGATTGGCACCGCCGCTTCAATGCGGCCGTTGTCGTGTCGGGACACCTCCATATCCGTTCGACATCTTACCGCGATGGTGTTCGGTTTGAGGAAGTGTCCCTTGGGTATCCGCGGCAGTGGTCAGGCTTGATCACACCAGACGATTGCGTCAGGGAAATCCTGTCGGAAACGACGTTGGCAAAGGTCGCCGCCCCGCACGCGTAAACTCACTCAGGCGACCATCCCAGACGAGTTCCACTCGCCAGCGCCGTCGTGCAACTAACCGCGCGATACCACCACATTGCAGTGGTTGCCGGAGAGCTTCGCCTCTTTCGGACGACGGCCTTGGCGACAATCTCATCGGATGCAGAGTTCCATCCGTCCAGATTGCTGAAGACGGGCAGACGGGTCTGGAACCCGTGCGGCAGTTGCGCTCCACAGATATTTTCTACAACAAGTTTACAACGAAACGTCGGGAATCAAGTAATTGCAAGGATGCCCAACATAGTACGTTAAGATAAACAACTATAATAATATATTTGTTAAGATAAATGACAAACGATGCGCGCGTTCAGAGCGTGGAGTGAGGTTTAGAAGGCGTAAGGCGTTGCAATTGCTGCCCACGTCCGTATTGTGGCTGACTATCTGCAGTGTTTTTTAGTTATTGGGACGTCGTATGCTTTCGCGCGTTGACGCACATAATTCGTCTGCAACGCGCGTGGAGGCTATACTGCGCGATGGTGCCGGCGGCTGGTTGCAATGGCCCATGGCCCGCAGCGACGCGGCTTTGCGCCTATTCTGCTTTCACCCTGCGGGGGTTGGTGCTTCGGTGTATCGCCAGTGGGGTTTTGGCCTGCCGTCAAGCGTGGAAGTCGCCGCAGTTCAATTGCCTGGTCGCGCCAATCGCCTCAGGGAGCCGCCTGTCGCGAATATTCCTTTGCTCGTCGACGCGCTGGTGTCGAAACTCGCGCCACATTTCGAAGGGCGGTTCGCCTTCTTCGGCCACAGCATGGGTGCAGTCCTGGCCCACGAACTCGCACATGCACTGCGCAACCGCGGGCTGCCCTCGCCGAGTCATCTAATCCTGTCCGGCCGAAAGGCGCCGACCGTGCCCAATCGGTTTCCGCCCCTAAGTCATCTCCCGGACCATGTTTTCGTTGCCGAAATCAACAGTCGCTACGGAGGAATTGCGCCCGAGATTCTGCAGCACAAGGACATCTTGGATCTGCTGCTGCCTTGCTTGCGCGCGGATATCGCCGCGCTGGAAAACTTCGCCGTTCCAGCACGCGCGCCGCTCGACATTCCGATTGCCGTGTTCGGCGGCGCCAGCGATCGGCAGACTGCGGTGGAGGATCTCGAACCGTGGGCGAAGGAGACCACCGCGGGCGTCGACGTTCGCATATTTCCCGGCGGCCATTTCTATCTGGAAGCCCTTCGGGACAGGGTCCTCGCGGAAGTTGTGGGGATACTGCAACCCCGCGGGACTTCCGCTGGAAGTCTTCCGCCGCCATCACGTCTCAAACCGAAGTAGAGCACTGTAATCGACTAGGTGATTAATCCGCAGGGGCGGTACGCGGGCGCGAGGCCGGCAGCCGGGAACCACGATCCCAGAAGAGCCGCGTAGTAAATGCGAGACACGACAGACAATTCTAACAGCATTCGCAAACAGCGTCGCTACGATGCTGCGCTTGCGATTGTCGGGATCGGCTGCCGGTTTCCAGGTGGCGTGAACAGCCATGCTTCCTTCTGGGCGATGTTGCAGGAGGGGCGCCAGGGGATCGGCGACATCCCCGCAGACCGCATCGACGTGGAGCGGTACTACGATCCCACCTTGCGGACACCTGGAAAGATGAGTGTTCGTCTCGGCGGCTACCTGCCTGACATCGATCAATTCGACCCTGAGTTTTTTGGTCTGTCGCCGCACGAGGCCGAGCGGATGGATCCGCAGCATCGCCTCCTGCTGGAAGCATCGTGGGAAGCTTTCGAGGATGCTGGTCTCGACCCCTTGCGCCTCAGGGGCGGGAAAGTTGGCGTGTTCGTCGGGCAATGGGTTTCGGATTTCGAACAGCGGCTTTTCCTGCATCCCGAGGAACTTGACTTTCCGATGACGCTTGGAAGCGGGCGCTACGCCTCGTCCGGGCGGATTTCCTATTTGTTTGGATTTACCGGACCGTCGATGACCATCGACACGGCCTGCTCGTCGTCGCTAGTCGCTGTGCATCTCGCCTTGCAGAGTTTGCGCACCGGAGAGTCGGATGTTGCGATCGCCGGTGGCGTGAACCTGATATTGGGCCCGCATATTCACGTCGCCTATTCGCAGGGCGGAATGATGGCTCCGAACGGCCAGTGCAAGTTCGGCGATGCCCTGGCAGACGGCTATGTGCGCAGCGAAGGTGCGGGGATCGTAGCGCTCAAACGTCTCGATGACGCGCTCCGCGACGGCGACCGAATTCACGCGGTCATTCGAGGTTCGGCGGTAAACAACGACGGCGCATCCAGCGGCTCGATGGGGCGGCCAAGCGTCGATGGACAGCGAGCGGCGATCGAGTGGGCGTTGGCCGACGCCCAGGTTGATGCTCTCGAAGTTAATTATGTGGAGGCCCACGGCACCGGTACCCCCGCGGGCGACAGGGTCGAGATCGGGGCTCTGGGCTCAATACTGAGTAAGGGCCGGTCGTGGGACACGCCTTTGCTGGTCGGGTCGGTGAAGACTAACATCGGTCACACCGAGAGCGCAGCCGGGATTGCAGGCTTGATCAAGACCACGCTGGCGGTTCGTGAAGGTGTGATCCCCGCCAGTCTCAACTTCGAAACGCCGAGCCGGCTTGTGGATTGGAACGCGGCGGTGGTGGAAATCGCGCGCGATGCCAGGGTCTGGGCAGGACCGCCGCCCACGCGCAAGGCGGGAGTGAACGGTTTCGGAATTTCCGGCACCAACGCTCATGTGATCATCGAGGGGCCGCCGACGCCCATCCACTCGGCCGAGACCTCTTCACCCATCGTCCCGTTGTTGCCGCTGTCGGCACGAAGCGAAGGCGCGCTTCGAATTCTTGCTGGCAAGGTCGCGGACCTGCTGGTCGCGCCGGACGCACCCGACCTGGGCGACGTCCTGCGATTTGTTCAGACACGCCGCGCCGCGCTCGAGCATCGCGCCGCTTTCCTGGCCACCAGCGTCGACGCGTTGGCCAAGGCGCTCAGGGCTTACTGCGAAGGTGGCGAAACGCTGGCCCAGGGCGTTGTCGATCCGCGCCGCAAAACCAAGGTGGCGCTTGTCTTCCCGGGACAGGGTGGGCAGTGGGCCGGCATGGCGCGGACACTGCTCGTCAGCGAGCAAGCGTTCCGCGAGAGCCTCGAGCGCGCTGACGCGGTGATTTATCGCGAAGCCGGATGGTCGCTCATTGAGCAACTCGCCTTGAGCCCCGGCGATCCGGGCTATCTGGGCGATCGCATCGATGTCGTGCAGCCGACCTTGGGTGCGCTTGCCATCGCATATGCAGACTGGATGAAAGCCGCTGGCCTCACCTTCGACTCCGTGGTTGGACACAGCATGGGCGAAGCCGCGGCGGCTCATGTGGCAGGCGCGCTTTCGTTGGATGAGGCGCTGCGGATCCTGTGCCGACGCAGCGCCCTGATGCGCGGCCTGAGCGGTGCCGGTGCCATGGCGGTGGTCGATCTTCCTGAGAAGGATGTGGCTGCCGAACTGACCGGATCCGAACACAAGGTTTCCATAGCAGCGATCAACGGCCGGCGTTCAACGGTTATTTCAGGAGACATGGATCGTGTCACCGAACTCGTCGCCCGTTTCAACGCGCGCGGGATATTCAGCCGTCCGGTCAACGTCGACGTCGCCTCGCACAGCCCGCAGATGGACGCGCCCTCCAAACGGTTACGCGAAGACC
>Ga0247784_1000271_pt1 | contig 14989 bp, 11 predicted proteins | sample UWRJL169409R5_FD_179909 | JGI IMG/M metagenome (GOLD analysis project Ga0247784, IMG submission 179909) | Plant litter microbial communities from Arlington Agricultural Research Station in Wisconsin, United States - UWRJ-L169-409R-5 | ecosystem: Environmental > Terrestrial > Plant litter >...
TCGAGGTGATGGATCGGATCTCGATGTCCTTGTAGAACACTTCAGCGGCTTCGCTTTGGATCTGCAATTTGCCCTTGGTGAGCGGGACGACTTTGCCATCCACGACGTGGCGCGAGTTCTTCACCGCCAGCACGACTTTGCCATTTGCGATGTGCACGCAGCGATCCGCGTAGCACACCAGCTCGATCTGATTCCAATTGCCCTTGATCTCGGTGTTCTCGCTGATCTGGCAGTAATTGTCGGCGGCGCCGTATTTTTCCTTGTCTGCGGCAAACGTGAGCCAGGGCGCGCCCTTTTTATATTGGTAGAACTTGGCACCCTCCGGCTTTACCGCCGGAATATCCAGCTGAGCTTTGGCAATCGTCCAGTACTCACCGATACCGTCTTCGATGATCTGGAATTCCTGGGCTTGCATCCACGAATGCCAGTAATCGACACCCCATGGTCCGGTGCTGTGATACAGCAGGCCTGAGTCTTTCAATTCGTTCAGGCGCGGCTCCCATTTGCGCTCGCCCCATTTGAACTTCGCGCGGAAGTGGTAATTGGAGAATTCGTGTTTCGTGGCGGCGCTACCGTAGATCTCGCCAGAGATCCGAAGCACGGGGGTTCCGTGGTCCTCCATCATCGAGAACACGTGCTTGCTGTCCTTGTTGAGACCTACCGGCTGCAACGAAGCAGGCGCCGTACCTGCGACTACTGAAGCGATCACATCGCCCGGATAGCTCAGATAAACATCCCATTGACTGAAATCCTTGTCGAGCAGCTTCTGCCAAGGCTGTTCCGCAGCCTGCGCGGTGTTCAACGCTGCGAATGCGCAGAGGGCGAGGATCGATTTGTGCATTGTCGGTAACCCAAGCTGAGCAGCGGTGCGAAGCTGAAGAGCGATGCTGCATGCACCCTCCGCGGAGGCCTGATTATAGGGGAGTCCTGGAGCTGCATGCGCGCGGTTCGATACAGAACGCGTTTTCGTATTTCGCGCGCAAGGGCTTGTTATGTTTCCCCGTCGGCGAACTCACTGAGCCCTTCCGTGAACCGCAGGTACTTGAAGGGTGACGCATCAAGCCGTTGCCTCAGGAGGGGACTGACGAACAAATACGTTTCGCCCATGAGCAGAAACCTCTCCCCGTCCAGATTGATGTCTCGAACCATGTCGGAGGAGAAATGCTGTTGGATCCGCAGCTGCTTGTAGCTAAGGATCTCTTGCTTCCCACGCGGATCGTAGATCACGGCGTCGGCAACTTCCAAACGCGGTAGGTTAAGAACCTCAACATACCCTGCGAAGTCTGCTTCGACGAGAACGTACTGATATCCAACCATCAACGGCGCCAGATCACCTTTCTCCATGATCTGGAATCGTCCGTCCGACAGCTGATACAGCCGTGGGTGCGACTCCTTGCATGACATGTGATACGGCAGCTTCATTCAGAAAACACAACAGGTAGTAAGGGACGTCGCTTTCCGACATGCTTGTTAATTAAATTTTGGGCTGTCTCCATATTCATGGCAAGAGAGGGAGACCTGGCGCCTGAATTGACACTCTTCTCGGCCGTAGGGTCTTCCTTGCATCGCTCTACGGGGTGCATCGGCACGATTGCCGAAAGGGCTTGGCCCGCACGCTGAATCCCGTCTGAAACCGCGCCAAAGAGCAGCGAAGCCTCGAACCTTGAAATTTCCACTGTCACCGCCACTACGTCACCGTTAGAATTTAGGTATCGGCGCGCGGCTTCGGTGGGCGGTGCGCGTCGGGAATGAGCCCACGGCAACTGAAGGAGGTGATCCAAGTGGCTAATTCAAACGTTGGTTCGATCGCAACTCTGGGTGTACTGGCCGGCGAGGCTCGTCGCTAGTCGACGATTCGAATTGGCCGGAAGACCTTGAGGATGCGCGCAGGCTTTCGCCACGCGCGCGGTCGAGGTCCAACGGAGGATGCTCCGATGCAGTTGCCGTGCGGGTTTACCTTGACCCGTAGGGAACGATGATCGAGCAGGGATCGGCGGAGTCCGCAAGGGCTCCGCCGTTTTCTTTGGTGTATCCGCTGCGTCGATACAGTCACAATAGCAGCGCCAGCAGCGCCGCCGACTGTCGGAGATCCGACAGCCTGGACGTCCAAATCAAATATCTCCTGACCGATGGAACTCCAGCGCCTCGGCACACGATAGCTTCGATGTGGGGATTCGTCCGCGACGACGAGTCGGGTGATCGGGCACGAGCAATACTCAACGCCGAGGGGACTCGTATGTTCGGCTACTGGCCAATCCGTCGGATCGAAGCGCTTGCCGCGCTCTCATTGACCTGCATCGTTGCTCTGTTGCTACCTGCAGTTGCAGGCGCCGCGCCACCGGTGTTTGAGCCGACAGTAACGCTGACAGCGCCTGCTCCGCGCTTTCGTGATGTGCATTCGGTTGCGATGGATGGCGACTACGCGGTTGTTTCATTCTACGCAGAGGATTTCGAGACTGACGAGGAGGGCGCGGAAACTTTCATCATCGAACATGCTCCGGTGATTTATCGGCGATTGTCGAACGGCACCTGGCAGCAGCAGCAGATGTTGTCGAAGGTGATCCGGATCGGCTCCGCCGGCAGCTGGTCGAGCCAGTCGTTCATGGCAATGCGCGGCAACGTAATCGCGCTCGTTTCATTCGATGAGCTGTATGTCTATGAGCGCGTCGGTAACATCTGGCAAGAGAGTCCCGTGGCGAGGGAGGTCCTGCATCCACTCGTCTCCGATGTGAAAATCGACAACGGTACTATTGTAATGGCGGGATGTAATATCGAAGGCGTGGCGCAAGCGCGAGCCTTTCGCAAGAGCTCCGCTGGGACATGGGTCATGGTGAGCGATGCGCGAGGGACGGATCAAGTCCACTGCGACACGAATCCGATGATCCACGCTGCGGTCTCGGGAAGTACGCTCATTCTGGCGGCAGACAATCTCGCGGATCATTCGGGCGGCGTCCGCTACTTCTTCCACGGCACACCGACGACCTGGGCACAGCCGTCACAGAGATTTCTCACCCAAATATTCCGAGCCTCGCCGGTTGCTGTCTCAGGCAACACCGCGATCCTTGGCGGTTCGGATTTGTATCGATATTCGGGAGGCCTCTGGAGCTTCGAGCAAAGTTTGCAGCCCGCGGGTCGCTCTGGCGCCGCCCAGATCCGCGGCAACCTCGCCGCGTCGGGTAACTCTCCAGCAATCTCAGTGTATGAAGCCGATGCATCGCTGGATTTTTCGGAGATCGCACGCCTGACGATTCCGGGAGGAACAATGGCGCCGACCTCGATCGATATGCAGGGTCGCCGGATCATCGCCGATGGCGCCCCCATCGAGGCCCCGGAAGCCTACATATTCGAGTTGCCCGCGGTGATTCCTCCGCAGCCCACCATGATCCAGGACACGTTCCAGTCCGGCAGCGCCGACCGCTGGACGCCGCACGCTGGTAGCTGGTCAGTCGCCACGACGCCGGCGACGCGCGTGTATCGACAAGCCAGTCTCGCCGCCGATGCAACGACAGTGCTCGACAATACGGATTGGACCAATCAGTCGGTGCAAGCCGACGTCCGTCCGACTGCATTCTCCGGCAACGATCGCTGGTTCGGGCTGGCGGTCCGCCGCACGGATGCGTCGAATTATTACTATCTCACCGCGCGCAGCTCCGGCGTCGTGCAGCTGAAGAAAATGTTGAATGGCAGCTTCCAGACACTGGCTTCTGCGGATCTGCCAGTCGCGGCAAATACCAGTTACCGATTGCGCCTGGAGGCGATCGGCACGACGATCAAGGCATATGTGAATGGATTTGAAGTGCTGAGTGCGATCGATGGGTCGCTGGCGCATGGCCAGGCAGCGCTGCTGACTTACAAGGCCGCGGTCGACTACGACAACGTCATCGCGAGCCCGGGCCCGCAAACCACGGTGCTGAGCGACGATTTCGGCAGCTTCGCGTTCGACTGGAGCCCGATTGCAGGCGCGTGGCGAGTGGTCGATTTCTCGGGAAGTCTGGCCTACTACCAGGGCGATGCATCCGCCGGCGCAAGCTCCGTGACGCAGTCGAGGGTGGCCGATCAGAGCGTGCAGGCGAGAGCATTCGAATGGGGTGTCGGCACTGGAACGCAGCCGTGGTTCGGCCTGATGGCGCGTTATCGAGATGCCGGCAACTACTACTACGTCACCGTTCGCAACAGCCAGGAGATTTCGTTGCGACGTTTGCTGAATGGCACGACGCTCGTACTAGACTCCGCACCTTTGGCTGTCAATGTGGGGCAATGGTATTCGCTGCGGCTTGAGGCGATCCGGGACCAGTTGCGTGTCTATGTAGACAATGAGCTGATATTGGAAGCGACCGATAACGCCATCGGCGAGGGTCGTCAGGGTGCGGTGATGTACAAGGCCATCACCGAATACGACGACGTGCTGATCACGCAGCCGTAACGATCCGCTGACTGTGACTGTAAGGAAGGTGAGAAGGGCATGACTGTGAAACGGATGGACAACGTCCTCATCGTTGTCGACGATCTAGAAGCGGTGAAATCGTTCTTTACCGCGCTCGGCCTCAAGCTCGAAGGTCAAACGACGGTTGAAGGCCCTGAGGTTGGAAAACTCATCGGGCTTGAAAACGTTCGAGCCACGCTGGCGATGATGCGGACCCCAGACGGGCAGGGTGTCGAGCTGGATAAGTTTCACACTCCCAGTGCCGTCAGGTTCGGGCCCGTCGATACGCCAATGAACGCGTTGGGCATCCGTCGCGTTATGTTTGCAGTCGACGACATCGATGCTGTCGTTGCGCGCATGCAGGCACATGGCACCGAGCTCATGGGTCGAATGGAGTACGGAGACTCGTACCGGCTCGCCTACATCCGTGGGCCCGAAGGCATCATTGTCGGGCTGGCGGAGCAGCTCGGGTAAGCGTGGGGTTCTAGCCGAACTTCACCGAATAGATCGGCGGCAGATTGTTACTAACCGCGCTCCAGCTCTCGCCGCGATCCTCGCTGAGATAAAGATTTCCCGTCGTCGAGCCGAAGGCGACGACGTCTTCGGAGTTGTCGAGCGCGTGGCGATAGACGATATCGTACGCGCCTTCTTGCGGCAGGCCCTTGCGTTGCTGGCGCCAGCTCGCACCGCCATCGTCGGTGCGTGCGACGAAGAGGCCGCCGTTGATGGCCATGCGTTGCGCGTCCGATTGCCCGGGCACGACCCAGGCGACTTTGCCATTGTGAGCATCGACGGTGACGGGGAAGCCGAAGTGCACGCCGTCGCTGGGGGCGCTGACTTTGCTCCAGTTCTCCGCGCCGTTGTTGCTGTAGAAAACGCCGACGTGATTTTGTTGCCAGACGTGGTCGGGCGAGCTGCGGCACAGTTCGATCACATGTGGATCGTGACCCCATTCCGCTTCCGGATCGGGGTTGTGCTCCATGGTCATGCCTTTGTTACGACTGCGCCAGGTGCGGCCGCCGTCGTTTGTTTCGAGCACACCGGCGGTGGAGATCGCGATCAACAATCGCTGAGGATTGCGCGGGTCGACGGCAATGGAATGAATGCCGGGCGCGAACTCGCCGCCTTCGGACGCTGGCGTTCCGAACCACTGTGTTTCGCCGGTGCCGTCGCCGTTGAATAGATCACCGCCGCGCGATTCGTGATTCCACAACGGCCGGTTGAGCTCGAACGAGGCACCGCCGTCGCGACTTTCGAACAGGCCGCCGGGGATGGTGCCGATCCAGATCGCGCCGTCGTTGCCGAAGCCGATCACCCAGAGCTTCAATAGAGTCGCGTTGCGAATGTTTGTTTTCCAGCCGACACCGAATTCGCTGGTTGCATCTTCGAACATGTCCTGGCCGATGTAGCGGGCACCTTCGGGATATTTCACCTGTGCGGGGTTGTCGCGCCAGGTCGCGCCGTCGTCGTCGGAGATCGAGAGTTTGGCGCCCCAATGGCCGTGGCCGAGCAGTGCCCACAAACGCTGCGTGTTCGGATCTCGCGCGACGTAATTCACGCTCGTGCCCAAGTGCCCGACCAGCGCCGTCTGCCAGCGGCCACCGCTCTTCTGGACCTTGAATGTTCCTTTGCGCGTTGCGATCCAGACTGACTTGCCGCTCACGTTCAACCCCCGCTCAATGCTTGCAGAATGGACACCTTGTCGCCGGCGGAGACCGCGTCGCTCAAGTTGCGCCGGTCGCGAATCATCGACTTGCCGATGAATATGTTCACGTGCGGCCGCACGCGACCGCGCTCGTCGCAAATATAGAAGCCGATGCCGGGCGCACGCGTTTCGAGCGCGCGCACGACGCCGGCCACGTCGGCGGCCTCCACTTCGAGCAGCTGTCCGTCGAGCTGCGGAAAGTAGGCGAACAGATGTCTTGTTAGATGGACTTGCACCACGGCGCGGAGGGTGGCACGGGCCGGCCCAGTTGGCAACGGATGTGCGCCAGCGTGAGCGCGGTGGGCACTGCGAAGCTCGCGAGCCCGGCATGATCCACGCTGCTACGAGCGCATCGCCGCTTTCAAAACTTTGAATATTCGTTCGTCCTCGCATTGCGCGACGTTGAAGCGCAAGAAGTTGCTCGCCGTCTGGGAAACGCTGAATGCGTTGCCTGGGGCGAGCACGACCTTGTCGGCGAGGGCGCGATGCGCAACATCGGTTGCGTCGATCCCATCCGGCAAGCGACACCAAAGAAATATTCCGGACGGCTCCGAGATCCACGGCTTCAGGCCCATCGGCTTGAGCCGTGCGATCGTTGCGCTCATTGCCTTGGACAATCGCGCCCGCACCGACTCCATATGTTTTCGATAGCTGCCGTCCTTCAACAAGGTCAGCACGAGTTCGGTCGAGAGCCGCGCGCCGCCGAACGTGGTCGCGATCTTGAGATCGATCAATCCATCGATCCATCCGCGAGGCGCGGCGATATATCCGCAACGGATCGAAGCCGAGAGTGTCTTCGAGAAGCTGCCGATGTGAACCACCCGATTCAAGCCGTCGAAGGCGGCGAGTCGGGGCGCCGGTGTGTGCTCGAAGTCGGCCCAGATGTCGTCTTCGACGATCGTCATGCCGGCCTGGTCGGCGAGCTTGAGCACGCGATGCGCGATCACCGGCGACAGCGTCGCGCCGGTCGGGTTATGGATCGCCGAGTTCGTTATGTACAGACGTGGCCGATGTTCGGTCACCGCCTGAGCAAACAATTCGATGTCCGGCCCCGTGGGCGTGTACGGAACGCCGATCACCTTGACGCGATGGGCTCGCAGCAGCGCGTGAAAGTTGAAATAGCCGGGGTCGTCGACGATCACGGCATCGCCCGGCTCGATGAGAAACCGGCACAGCAGGTCGATGGCTTGTGTGCCGGACTCCGTCAGCATGATCTGATCCGGCGACGCCTCCACGCCTCGCTCGCTCATGCGCCGCGCGAGTAGTTGTCTCAGTGCCGGCAAGCCCAGCGATGTTCCATAGTCGGTGAGAATTGCTTCCGGCGCTCGCGCGAGCGTGCGTAACGAACGGCGCAACGCTTCTTCCGGCATCCATGAAGACGGCAACCAACCGCAACCCGGTTTCAATACTGTGTCGCCGGCGTCGAGCGATTGCCTGGAAATCCAGAATGGATCGATGGCGCGGTCGAGCTTTGGCCCGATATCGGCCAATGAGAGTGGTGCGAGATTCCCGGCGACATAGAACCCCGCGCCCGGGCGTGAGCGGATGATGCCTTCGGCCGCGAGCCGCTCGTAGGCTTCGACGATGGTGGACTTCGAAACCTTCAGCGATTGCGCGAGTGCGCGAATCGACGGTAGCTGCGCACCTGGCGTCAATGTGCGGCCGGCGATCCGCTGCTTGACCGTCGTGATCACCTGCCCGATCAAGGTCCCGCTTTCCACTGTATTGCTCCGGCGGCCAGGACAGTTCGCCAGAATTGTACCGTACCGTCCCTGGGATCGCGCCCCCGGCCCGCACAGAATTCATACGCAATCTTCAGATGGAGTGGTGCGTGGACAAGACGGCGGGTGGTTGGCTCAACGGATTTCTCGGGGTACTCATCTTCAGTGGCTCGTTGCCAGCCACGCGAGCCGCCGTGATGGACTTCGATCCGGTCTTCCTTACCGTTGCACGAGCGACCATCGCCGCGTTGTTGGGGGTGGCGTTGTTACTTTCGGCGCGCGAGAAATTGCCGGAGCGGGGCGATGTGCCTTCGCTCATCGTCGTGGCACTCGGCGTTGTCGTGGGCTACCCGTTACTCTCGGGGCTGGCTCTGCAGTACATCACTTCGGCTCATTCGATTGTGTTCGTCGGCCTGCTGCCGCTCTCGACGGCGATATTCGGTGTAGTGCGCGGAGGTGAACGACCGCGAGCTGCGTTTTGGTTGTTTTCGTTCGTCGGCAGCGCGCTCGTGGTGGGTTATGCGATCGGGCAGGGTATATCTGCTTCACCGACCGGTGACATGTTGATGCTGGCGGCGATCGTCGTCTGCGGCTTGGGTTATGCGGAAGGCGCGAAGCTCTCGCGTAAGCTGGGTGGTTGGCAGGTGATCTGTTGGGCGCTCGCGTTGTCGCTGCCGTTGATGCTCACATTAACGATCACGCTTGCTCCGCGCAGCTTCGACAACGTGGGCATGCCCGCATGGCTCGGTCTCGCCTATGTTTCGTTATTCAGCATGCTGATCGGTTTCGTGTTCTGGTATCGCGGCCTCGCTCAGGGCGGCATCGCAGCCGTGGGGCAGTTGCAGCTGTTGCAACCTTTCTTTGGCCTGGCACTCGCCGCGACACTGCTTGGCGAGCAAGTCAGTGCCGGCATGCTTGCAGTCACGCTCGCCGTGGTGGCGTGTGTGGTGGGGGCGAAGAAGCTGGCGACGAGTGGCTGAACTGCGAAGGGCTCAGTGCTTGGTGCGTGAAGCGAGCTTCGCGGATGGCGCCCTGGAAATAGCTCACGCGATTCATTCGAACGCCGACAGATGCTTGTCCGGCACCTTGCGGAGTGAAGGGGATCGAGGCCTGCGCTTGTTCCTCTGCGTTGACGTAGGAGCGATAGATTGTTCCGTCGTATGTTTGTGCCACGTGATACCAGTGGCCGACGGCAAAGCGCTTCTCGGGCACGATCAATGTGTGGCGGTAGTCGGGGCCGATCATGAAGGCGTCCAGATACCACATGCCCTCGACCACGCGGATCTCGAACAGCATTCGGGTGCTGCCCTTGCCGGGCGGCACCGGCGGCTGTTGATGCGACTCCAGATGCAACCAGCGTTGCTCGAATGTGCCGCCATCGGGGCGGAATAGCGCCTCGAACGTGAACGTGGCCGCCCCTGCCAATGGATGCTCGTCGATGAACAGCGCGTCGGCTTTACCGTCAAATGCGATCGCCGGGCCCCACGGGCTGTCCACAAGTTTGGGCTGGCCCTCGACTGTGACCGGCCGGTCGCCGATCCGCTGCAAATTGTCGAAGGTCCAGATTTTCTGCGTGGGCGCGGACCATGCCTGCCCACGAGCCAGGCTGAGAGAAACGCCGGCAGCCAGCAACGTGCGTCGATCAATAAGCTTCATGCCCCTCAGTAAACCATATTGATCGCGACTACCGGCGTGATCGTCGCGCTGGTGTTACGGCCGGCAGCGAACCAGCGCGCGCCGGCGATGATGCCGACCCGGCTGGTGAAGTTATATTCGATGGCGGGCGCGACACCGAAGCGCCATGCCGACGCGAACTTTTCGTCGACGCGATCCGCGTTGCCGTCGGTGCCGGTGAGTCGGGTGCTCGCGTCGTGTTGGTAGATGAGGTCGAGCGCAAATACCCATTCGCGAGTGATGCTGTATTCCCACGCCGAGGTGATCGTGACTACATCCCCAGGCTCAGCCGTGCCGCGGAAGCCGGCACTTGTGCCATAGACGCTCACGTCTTCCACATCCGCGTCGCCCGAGAAGGCGTAAGAAACATTGAAGCGGCTGCGCAGGATGCGGCCGTTGGGCATCCAGAAGTAATACTGTGAGTAGAGTGCAAGCGTCGTCGCGTATGCGCCGCCACCGAGCCCGTCGTTCACGTCCGCGCCGAGACGATCGTACTTTCCGGTAGGCAGCGTCTGTTGAACGACGAACGACATCGTCGGGATCGCTTTGCCCCGCTGGAATTGCGACAGGCGGTATTGACCTTGGATCTGCAGGTCGCCGGTTTGAATGCCCGAGCTGTCGCGACCGTTGCTCACGTCGTTGTAGCCGAACGTCGGGATCAAACCTGCGGTGAACCGATCGGTGACGCCGTAAAGCATGTAGGTCAGCGAGCCGTAGTGATGCGTGCGCGGCGTATTCCGTTCGTCCCCATCGTTATCGAAACGGCTGTAGCGAATCACGTCGTAGAAGTAGGGCTCGACCAGTGCGTGTCCCTGCGGCAGCGTGCCGGCGCCGGCGGCGACGATCGGGCCGGTCCACCATGCGTCGTCGAGGGACTGGCGCTCTTGGGCTGCCGCGCGGTCTGTGAGGCCAAGGGCACCGCAGATGCCGACGAGTGCGATGAACGGCCAGTACCTGGTTGAATCTTTTTTAACTGTTTTCATGTGGGAGACATTGCCACGCCCGGTTGCGCCCCTGCACTCCGGTTCTTGTCGCGAGGCTAACGCTAATCGCTGACTAGAGGTGTCTTCGTTTCGGACAGTAATGGCAGGTTTGAGAGACAATGCGACTTGGGTTCGTTCAGCACGTTGGCCTTTCATGCCCGAGCACCCGTTCATATCTCGCGTAAACCATTCGATTTCCCTCAGCGGGAAGATCGCGCTCGCGTTTGCAGTGGCACTGTTCGTATTGCTCTTTGGCGCCATGTTCATGGTAGGCGGTGACGGAACTGCGCCAGCTGTGACGCACGTGTCGATGGGAGTGATGGACTTTACTGCCGAGCTCGTGGGAGTGCCGCTCGAACAAGCCATGATTGCCACCGTGGCGTTTTGGTCGCTGGTGGTCTTCGTCGCAGGGTTTGTCCTTGCGTTAATGTTCTCCGGGGGCCGGTCGATATCGACCGATCAATCGGCCTGGCTTTGGTCGCTCGGGATCGTTGCGGTTGCCCTGGGGGCGGCATCGTTCCTGATTCGAAACCATCAGGCGAAAGAGACCGTCGTGGACGAACGCGCGTTGGTGCTCGAATTCGTCGGCCACAACGCGGAGGTCATGCAGGCGGCTAGCGGTAAAGCAGAAGTCGACCTTCTCGGCTACTCACAGTCCAAGAACGAGCCGGCGATTTACGAGGTCGCGGTGTACGGACCGAAGACGCTGTATGCGTTCGTGAAGGCTTTACCAGGTTCGCCGGCGCCGACGTTCACGCTCCTCTGCACGACGCCGCTCGGCTATAGTGAACGCGATCCGGCCAAGGATCCGTGCGAACAGAAATAATCAACGTCACAGGCCAAGCGGCGAAATCGGCAGCAACGCTCGCGCTCCAAGGGGGAGTCGCTCATGTGGGCACAAGGTTACGATCCCTTCGGTAATCCCGTGGTATCCACGCTGGCGGCCGCTGTGCCCGTCGTCGTACTGCTGGGCTCCATCGCTTTCCTCAAGTTGAAAGCGCATGTCGCGGCGCTGCTGGGTATCGGCAGCTCGCTCATCATTGCAATCCTCGCTTTCGGCATGCCCACCGGCATGGCAGCGCGGGCCGCCGCATTCGGTGCCGCGTATGGACTCATGCCGATCGGCTGGATTGTGCTCAATGTTATTTTTCTGTATCGATTGACCGAGCAGCGCGGCCAGTTCCGAATACTTCAGGAAAGCATTGCGGCGGTGACACCGGACCGGCGCTTGCAACTATTGCTGATCGCATTCGCCTTCGGCGCGTTCTTCGAAGGCGCTGCTGGATTCGGCACGCCGGTGGCGGTGACGGGTGCGATGTTGATTGGTCTCGGCTTCCGGCCGCTCGCGGCGTCTGGTCTCTCGCTGATCGCGAATACAGCGCCGGTCGCGTTCGGTGGGTTGGGCACGCCGTTGATTGCGCTGGCGAATGTGACTGGTCTCGACTTGCACGAGTTGAGCGCAATGGTAGGCCGGCAGCTGCCGTTCTTTTCGGTGATCGTACCGTTCTGGCTGATCACCGCGTTCGCCGGATGGCGCGGGATGTTGCAAGTGTGGCCGGCGATCTTGATTGCCGGCGTGGCCTTCGCGATTCCGCAATATCTCGTTTCGAATTTTCACGGGCCGTGGCTGGTCGATATCGTGGCCGCGGTCTGCTCGATGAGCGCGCTGACGCTGTTCTTGCGAGTGTGGCGCCCGGCGACGATCTGGCGTTCGACGAGTCGTGATGAGCCCGAGGAAGCTGCGCCGAGCCCGAGTGCGTCGACACACACCTCGGCGGAAGTGTTCAAGGCATGGCTGCCGTGGATCGTGTTGAGCGTATGCGTGTTCGTGTGGGGAACACCGCAGGTCAAGGCATGGTTGGATTCGTTGTTCGCGATCAAGCTGCCGGTGAGCGGCTTGCACGAGCTTGTGCAGAAAGTGCCGCCGGTAGTTGCTGCTCCCACTGCCGAAGCCGCCGTTTATAACTTCAATCTGCTGTCGATGACGGGCACGAGCATTTTGCTGGCGTCGTTGATCAGCAGCATCCTGATGAAATTCTCGATACGAGAGTTCTTGCGGGAGTATGGGGCGACGATCGTGGTCGTCCGCTGGTCGCTGTTGACCATCGCGGCGATGCTCGCGCTCGGCTATGTCACTCGCTATTCCGGTGCGGATGCCACGATGGGCTTGGCTTTCGCGCAAACCGGCTGGCTCTATCCTTTATTCGGCACGATGCTCGGTTGGCTCGGCGTTGCGCTCACCGGTTCGGATACGGCGTCGAATGTTTTGTTCGGCGGCTTGCAGAGAGTGACATCGGAACAGCTCGGATTGAATCCCGTGCTGATGGCCGCGGCCAATAGCTCCGGCGGCGTGATGGGCAAGATGATCGACGCGCAGAGCATCGTCGTCGCTTCCACGGCGACACGTTGGTACGGCCACGAAAGCGAGATCCTGCGCTATGTGTTCTTTCACAGCATCGCGCTGGCGTTTCTCGTGAGCTTGCTCGTGCTAGGGCAGGCGTATGTGTGGCCACTGACGGCATTAGCGCCGTAGCCGCCGACTCTTCCGCGCGACATAACAATGAATCGAAGGTAAAGCTTCTTCACAGTCACATATTCGTCACACCTCTTTGTTGGAATGCGCGCCGTTTGACGCAGCACGGCTGCGTGGCGCGAGTATTAAGAGGTTGTAATGACGAAGCGGAAGTTGGTGCTGGCGAGTCGTGTGCTCGCGGGTACGAGTGCGCTGTTTGCGTGCACGCAGGTGTGGGCGCAGTCGACGGCGACGAGCATCGAGGAAGGCTCGCTCGAAGAAGTGGTGGTGGCCGGCCAGACGATTCGCGACACCATCGGTTTGATTCAGCACGAGTCGGTGCCGAAGTCGCGTAGCACGGTGAGCGCGGAATATCTGCAGACGCAGACCGCCGGTCAGTCGGTGATTCAATCATTGAATCTCGTGCCTGGTGTGAACTTCACCAACTCCGATCCGTACGGTTCGAGCGGCGGCAACCTGCGCATGCGCAGCTTCGACGGCCCGCGCATTTCGTTGATGTTGGACGGCATTCAGCTGAACGACACCGGCAACTATGCGATGTATACGAATCAGCAGGTGGATCCGGAGATCGTCGACAAAGTCACGGTCAATCTCGGTACTTCCGATGTCGATAGCCCGACGGCATCGGCGACCGGCGGCACGATCAACATCGTGACGCGTCGTCCGAGCCAGGACGCCGGCATGGTCGTGCAGCCTTCGTTCGGCACCGACTCGTATCAACGTTATTTCGTGATGGTCGACAGCGGCGAGTTCGGACCTTGGAACACGACCAGCTACTTGGCGGCGTCGTATCAGAGCTACGACAAGTTCAAGGGCCCTGGCGACCTGGAGAAGATCCAGCTCAACGGTCGCATCTACCAGGAGCTGGGCGATGAGGATTTCATCAGCCTCGCGTTTCACACCAACCGCAATCGCAACGACTTCTATCGCAACCTGAGTTTGATCGACATCGCGGCGAACGGTTATGACTTCGACAACGAGCCGACTTGTAACAAGGCTGCGGCCGCGCCGGTTGCCGGCACCGCGCAGAACGAAGGCGCCACGGGCGTCACCTGCACGAACTACTACAACGTGCGCACCAACCCGTCCGACACAGCGAACATTCGCATGCAGTCGAGCTTCGGTCTGACCGATTCGCTGCGGCTCACCGTCGATCCTTCGTTCCAATACACGCTCGCCAACGGCGGCGGTTACACAGTGGTTGCCGAAAACGATCGGCGCTTGCGGGGTGCCACGGCCGCGACCGGTGTGGATTTGAACGGCGACGGCGATTCGCTCGACTCGATTGGCCTGTACACGCCGAACAACACCAACACGCGTCGCTACAGCTTGAATTCGTCGCTGCTGTGGATGATCAACGACGCCAACCTGCTGCGTCTCGCATACACTTTGGACTACGGTCGTCATCGTCAGACCGGTCAGTTCGGCTTTCTGGAAGCCAACGGCGATCCGGAAAACGTGTTCGGTGGACGCGATGGTCGCCCGGTGAAGTCGGCGGACGGAGTCGATATGCGCGGTCGCGATCGCTATTCGGTGGCGCGCCTCAATCAGGTGGCGTTGAGCTACACGACCAAATTTGCGGATGACAAGGTGCGCGTGAGCGGGGGCCTGCGTGCGCCGAAGTTCGAGCGTGAGCTGAATCAGTATTGCTATACGCAGGTGAATGGCACGTCTCCCGGCACGCAGTACTGCACGACCCAAGCGCCGACGGCAACCGCGAATCCGCAGCAGGTGACATTCGCCGGCGTCGCTTCTGGTGGCGTGTCGACGATCTATCTGCGTCCGTACTCGGGCGAGAAGAAGTACGACAAGGTGCTGCCGAACCTCGGCGTGTCGTACCAGCCTTGGGGCTCGGAGCATATGTTCTACGCGAGCTATGCGAAGGGCTTGTCCGCGCCGCGCACCGATAATCTCTATAACGTCCAGATTCTCGATGTGCAGCCGGAACAG
>Ga0247784_1000274_pt1 | contig 14841 bp, 11 predicted proteins | sample UWRJL169409R5_FD_179909 | JGI IMG/M metagenome (GOLD analysis project Ga0247784, IMG submission 179909) | Plant litter microbial communities from Arlington Agricultural Research Station in Wisconsin, United States - UWRJ-L169-409R-5 | ecosystem: Environmental > Terrestrial > Plant litter >...
ACAGGAAGGCCTCCATCTATGCATCCGGGTGAAAGCTTCGGCCCAACGAAGCGGGTTGATTGAGCAGGATCGCTTTAGGATCGCGACAGATCAGCACCAGCACGACAATGGTCGCCAGGTACGGCAGCATCGACAGGAATTCGCTGGGAACGCCGACACCAAAGCCCTGCGCGTGCAGTTGTAACACCGTGACGCCGCCGAATAGATATGCACCGAGCAAGACGCGCAGCGGACGCCAGGTCGCAAAGACAACCAGAGCGAGAACGATCCAACCGCGACCCGCGCTCATGCCTTCCACCCACATCGGTGTGAGTGCGGTGGAAAGATATGCACCGGCGAGGCCGCTCATCGCCCCACCAAAAAGCGTCGCGAGATAACGGATGCGGATGACGGGCTCACCCAGCGAATGCGCGACCGCCGGCGACTCGCCGATGGCGCGTAGTCGCAGGCCGAGGCGTGAGCGGTACAGAAACCAGCTGACGGCCGCAAACAAAAAGAACGAGCCGTATACGACGATGTCGTAGTGAAACAGCAACGGGCCGAGCAAAGGAATATCGGAGAGTAATGGGATCTCCAGTGCAGGCAGGCGTTCGATGGGCGTGCCGACGAACGACTGGCCAACGAAGGCACTGAGGCCGATTCCAAATAATGCGAGTGCCAGGCCCGTTGCCACTTGATTGGTTTGCAGACTCAAGACCAGCACGGCGAATATCAACGCCACGGCCGCTCCGGCTGTCATCGCGGCGAGATATCCGAGCACCAGGCTGCCGGAGGAAACGCCGACCACGAACGCGGTGACGGCACCGATCAACATCATTCCTTCGACACCAAGGTTCAGCACGCCAGCGCGCTCGCTGACCAATACGCCCAACGCGGCGATGATCAACGGCGTCGCGGCCGCGACCGTGCTGGCGAAGATTGGCAACAGTTGTTCGAGCGTCATTGCGTGGTGCTCGCGTGGATCGTGGTGGCCGCAGCCGACGCCGGTTTCGCTTCAGTCGTTCGTCGCAGCCGGAACGTGATGAATAGATCGGCAGCGAGCAAATAGAACAATAAAATCCCTTGGAACAGGCTGGTCACGGAGGCGGGCAATTGCAGCTCGATCTGTGCCGCCTCACCACCCAAATACAACGCGGACATCAGCACCGACGCCAGCACGACGCCCAGGGGATGCAGTCGGCCCACGAATGCGACGATGATTGCGGCGAATCCGTAACCCGGTGAGATCGCAGGCGACAACAGTCCGACCGGGCCGGCAACCTCGCTCACGCCCGCCAACCCTGCCGCGCCACCGCTGATCATCAATGCCAGCCAGATGTTTCCTTTGTCGCTGTAGCCGGCATAGGCGGCAGCGGCCGGTGCAAGTCCGGCAACTCGCATGCGATAACCCGCGAACGTTCGGCTGACGAAGAACCATGCCGCCGCGGCGAGCACGAGAGCGAAGAGCAACGCTACGTTGACTCGCGTGCCCTCCATGAGGATGGGCAGCAGCTCGTGCTCTTCGAATGCTTCCGACTGAGGAAAGTTGAAACCGGCGGGATCGCGCCACGGCCCGTGCACGCAGTACGACAGCAGCAGCTGCGCGATGTAAACCAGCATCAGCGTGACCAGAATCTCGCTGGTGTGAAAGCGAGTTCGCAGGAATGCGGCGATGGCGGCCCAAGCCATGCCGCCGAGCACTCCCGCGATCAACATGACAGGCAGCGTGAACACGCCGAGTCCGTTGGCGAACAACGCCACCGCTCCGCCGGCGAGTGCACCGAGGATGAATTGACCTTCGGCGCCGATGTTCCAAACGTTGGCGCGAAAGCCAATGGCGAGGCCGAGCGCACACAACATCAACGGCGTGGCTTTCAGCAGCAACTCACCGATGCCATACGCCGACGCGATCGGCTCGACGAAGAACACGTGAAACGCTTCGGTCGGGCTCTTACCCAAAGCGCTGAATAAAACGAAGCCTGTGAGTAACATCGCCGCCGCTGCGATCAACGGCGAGGCGACGCTCATCGCAACCGAGGGTTCGGCGCGACGCTCCAACCGAAACGGCCAGAAACCGCTACGCATGCGCCGCCTCGCTCGGAAAATCACCCGTCATCCAAACTCCAACGGTTTCCACAGGCAACTCACCGGTGGGGCGAGCAGGTGACAAGCGGCCACGCGATATCACGGCCAGGCGATCGCATATCGAATACAGCTCGTCGAGCTCTTCGGAGATCACCAGCACGGCAGCACCCCGGTTGCGAAGGTCGATCAGCGATTGTCGGATCAGCTGCGAAGCGCCGATGTCCACGCCCCAAGTGGGTTGAGCAACGACCATGACTTTCGGTTGCAGTCGTGTTTCGCGGCCGACGATGAACTTCTGCAGATTGCCGCCGGAAAGCGTGCGCGCGAGCGAATGCTCGCTACCGCACTTGACGGCGAACTGAGCGATGGTGTCGCGAGCGAACGCTTCTGTTGCAGCCGATCTCACCAGCCCGTGATCGACGAGACCCGCGCCATAGGCGGTCAGCAATGTGTTGTCCGCGAGACTCATGTCTGGAATTGCGCCTCGTCCCAATCGTTCCTCGGGGACGAAACTCAATCCCAGCGCGCGTCGCTGTGCCGGGCCGAATGCGCCTACCGGATGCCCGCCGATTCGAATCGATTGGTGCGTAGTGCGCGTTTCACCGGAGATCGCCGCCAACAGTTCATGCTGACCGTTACCAGAAACACCGGCGATACCGACGATTTCCCCGGCTCGAACATCGAGCGTGACACCGTTCAAGCTGGTGCCGAACGGATCGATGGATTGCCACGCCAGATCTTGCAGCTGAAGCTGTACGTCGCCCGCCGGCTGTGGCGTGAGTTGGCACTCGCGCAGCTCACCGCCGACCATCATTCGCGCCAGGCTTTGGTTCGTTTCCTCTCGCGGAATCGCTGCTCCGCTGACGCGTCCCGCCCGCAACACCGTCGCTGAGTCACATAGTGTGCGTACTTCGTCGAGCTTGTGGCTGATGTACAGGATGCTCACATGTTCGGCGGCCAATCGACGCAACGTATCGAACAGGGTGAGAACGGCCTGCGGTGTGAGCACCGAGGTAGGTTCGTCCATGATCAGCAACCGAGGCGATTGCAACAAGCAGCGCACGATCTCGACACGTTGTCGTTCGCCGACCGACATGCTGTGCACCAGGCGATGCGGATCGATCGGTAGGCCGTAGCTGTCGGAGACAGAACGAATGCGGTTGGCCAAGGCGGCAGGTGGCGTGCGTTCGCCCAGAGCGAGCGCGATGTTCTCCGCGACCGTCAATGTTTCGAACAACGAGAAGTGTTGAAACACCATCCCGATGCCAAGCTTGCGTGCGTCGGCCGGGCTGCGAATGTCCACGGTCCGGCCTTCCCATTCGATGCGGCCGGCGTCGGGGCGCGTCACGCCGTAAACGATCTTCATCAACGTGCTCTTGCCGGCACCGTTCTCGCCGAGCACGGCGTGAATTTCACCTGGGGCGATGCTCAGATCGATGCGGTCGTTCGCGACCACCATCGGGTAACGCTTGCTGATGCCGTGCAGGGCTAGTCGAGGTGTCATCGACGCGAACTTGCTCGTCACAACGACGCTCCGGGCTGAAGCGCACAGCTTTGGCAACCGAGAGCGCAGTCATGACCAGGCGAGAGCGTGCGAACAGGCGAGGCTAACGTTTGTAACAGCTGGGCGGCGACCGAGATGGCAATCGCCGCCGGGAGTTTGCTCTCGATGCCGTCGACGCCGATGGGGCAGATCAAGCGGTCGACCTGGTTGTGACTCAAGCCTTCGCGCAGCAGGCGCGAACGAAAGCGCACGCTCTTGCTCTTGGAACCGATCACGCCGATCCATGCATGATCGTTGCGTTCGAGCACGGCTTTACACAGCGCGTAGTCGAGGGGATGGCTGTGTGTCATGACGAGGAATCGAGTCCCGACGGGTGCCCGGTCGAGTGTCGACACCGGATCGTCCGCCGACAATGTAGTTATGGACTCGGCAATGTCCGTGAGCAAAAGGTCCGGCCGCGAGTCGATCCAAGTTAGCTGCAGCGGTAGCGCGGCTAGCACTCGCGCGAGAGCTTGTCCGACGTGACCGGCGCCGTACAACCAGACGTGCGGTTCCACCTCGTCCAGTCGCTCCCTAAAGATGGTGACGTGGTCCTCTCGCGTCAATTCGGTACGCGGGGTGGAATGACGGACGAGGCGTCTCTCGACGGTTCCTTTAGCAAGCGTGCTCGTCAGCAGCGTCGGTCCGCGAGTCGCGGCGGCGAGGTTGAGGAACGGAATGTCAGCTGCCGAGTAGCGTTCGAACCAAAGTTCGACGACCCCGCCACAACATTGCGACAACTGTGGTCCCAGCGTGAGCTTGCGTACCTCGGTCGAACACGACGACTGCGATAGCAGCGCACGAGCGGTGGCAATTGCGGACCATTCAAGTTGTCCGCCACCAATGGTTCCTAAGACGTGCTCGCATTCGACCAGCATGGTCGTGCCCGCATCTCGCGGCGATGAACCCTGCACTGATGCAATAACGATACGAACGACCGCGTCGTTGGTTTGCAGGGACCGAATGATTGCTGTCGGCCAGCTCCGCAAGGGTTCGAGCTTCATGCAGCTGCCTCCCTCTGCAAACCGCGGATTGCGTTCAGTACAGCCTCAGGTGTAGCTGGCGCCGGCAGGTCGGGCAAGCAGCCTTTCGGTCCGCAACTCGCGACCGCATCGCGAATGGCGTGGAACGCGGAGATCGCCAGCATCAACGGCGGCTCGCCGACCGCCTTGGAGCGATAGATCGTGTCTTCGCGATTGGCGGAGTCGAGCAACGCGATGTGAGTTTCCGCCGGCCAGTCGCGTGCCGTCGGAATCTTATAGGTCGAAGGCGCATGTGTTTTCAGCTCGCCCTTGGTGTCCCAGCAAAGCTCCTCCGACGTGAGCCAGCCAACCCCTTGCAAAAAGCCGCCTTCGATCTGTCCGAGATCGATCGCGGGATTCAGCGAGCGGCCCACGTCGTGAACGATGTCCACACGGAGCAAACGCGTTTCGCCGGTGAGCGTGTCGACCGCGACTTCGCTGAGCGCCGCACCGTAAGCAAAATAAAGAAATGGTCGGCCCTGGAATGCTTCACGGTTCCAATGGATCTTTGGTGTGCGGTAAAAGCCTGTCGAGGAGAGGGAGATGCGCGCGGCGTATGCCTGGCGAACGAATTCGCCGAAAACGACGCGTCGCGAGCCGACTCGCACGTGCCCTTCGATGAATGAGACCTCGTCGGGTTGCACACCATCGGTGCTACAAGCCCATTCGACCAAACGAGCGCGAATCGATTGCGCCGCTGCCTGTGCGGCCTTGCCGTTCAGATCCGAACCTGAGGAGGCTGCCGTCGCTGAAGTGTTTGGGACCTTGGATGTATCTGTGGTCGTCACGCGGATCGCCGACATCGGCAAACCAAACTCACTGGCGACGACTTGGGCGACCTTCGTGTGCAATCCCTGGCCCATTTCCGTGCCGCCGTGATTCAACAGCACTGTGCCGTCGGTGTAGATGTTCACCAGAGCGCCGGCTTGGTTGTACAGCGTCGCGTTGAATGAGATGCCGAACTTCACCGGCGTCAGCGCCAGGCCGCGGCGAAGCGTGTGATTCGCTGTATTCCACGCGTCGACTGCTTCGCGCCGCTTCGCGTACGAGCCGCTCGCCTCCAGCTGATCGACGATGGCGTGAATGACGTTGTCTTCGATCTCCTGGCCGTAGTGCGTGATGTTCCGCGTCTCGATGCCATAGAAATTGGCGCGACGTACGACTAGTGGATCGAGTTCGAGCGTGCGAGAGATGTCGTCGATGATCCGTTCGATCACCATCATGCCTTGCGGCCCGCCGAAGCCGCGGAACGCGGTGTTCGAAACTGTGTGAGTCTTGCAGCGATGCGAGGTCACTTCGACATGGTCGAGATAGTAAGCATTGTCGATGTGACACAACGCTCGGTCGTTCACGGGCCCGGACAGATCCGCGGAGTAGCCGCACCGAGAAGCGAGCATGAGCTTCAGCGCCAGAATCTTTCCCTGCGCGTCGAAACCGACGTGGTAGTCGGCGAGGAAGTCATGTCGCTTGCCGGTCATGAGCATGTCGACATCGCGGTCGAGGCGCAGCTTCACCGGTCGTTGAGTCTTGTTCGCCAAAATCGCCGCGGCGGCCGCAATCAACGCGGGCTGGCTTTCCTTGCCGCCGAAACCGCCGCCCATGCGACGACACTGCACCGTCACGCTGTGTGCGGGACGCGCGAGTGCGTGCGCCACGATGTGTTGCACTTCCGTCGGGTGTTGCGTGGAGCTGTGAATCAACATCCCGCCGTCTTCCTGGGGCAGTGCGATCGCGATCTGTCCTTCCAGATAGAAATGATCCTGGCCGCCGATGACGATCGTGCCGCGGAGTTGTCGAGGCGACTTCATGAGCGCTTCGTTCGGTGTGCCTCGCACGATGTGCTGAGACGGCAATACATAGCTCTCTTTCGCCAATGCGGAGCGAACATCGAGAATGGCCGGCAACGGCTGGTACTCGGCTTTGAAACGTGCAGCAGCTCGACGAGCCGCTGCGTAGGAAGTCGCAGCGACCGCGAACAACGGTTGTCCGGCGTACTGCACGAGGCGATCGGCGAAGATGGGGTCATCGTGCAGGACACTGCCGTAGTTGTTTTCACCGGGAATGTCGGTCGGCAAGGCCACCGCAACCACACCGGGTGACGAGCGAACCTCGCTCACATCGAGCGAGCGAATGTTTCCATGCGCGATGGTGCTCAATCCGAATGCTGCGTGCAGGGTATTGGCGGGCAACGCGATGTCGTCGCAATACAGAGCGCGTCCCGTGACGTGCAGGTGGGCGCTCTCGTGACGCAGGGCTTTGCCAGCGAGGGTGCTCATGTCAGCCGGCCACCGGCGCTAACGTTTGTAGCGAGGGCGTCGGCTCGCCCCGGCTTTCTCGATAGAAGCGCCGCAGGAGCTGTCCTGCTGCCAACAATCGATAGCTCTTGCTGGCACGCATGTCGCTGAATGGCTGGAAGTCCTCGTTCAAGGCTGTGACTGCCGCCTCGATGGTTTCTGCGCACCACTGCATCCCTGACAGCGCTGCTTCGGCTTTCTTGGCGCGAGCCGGCACCGCTGCCATGCCACCGAAGCCAAGCCGAGCGGATGCCACACGATCGTCATCGAGCTCGACCACGAAGCCGGCGCACACAGCCGAAATGTCTTGATCGAATCGTTTCGAAACTTTATAGCTCGCGACGAGCGTGCCTCGCCGCAGCAGTGGCACCCAGACGGCGACGACAAATTCTCCCGGTTGTAAATCTTTGCGTTGGTAGCCGAGATAAAACTGATCCAGCGCCACGCGACGCGTCTGTTGCCCACGGCGTAACTCGACCTCAGCCCCAAGTGCCATGAGAATCGGCATCGAGTCGCCGATGGGGGAGCCATTCGCGATGTTTCCACACAGCGTACCGGCGTTGCAGACCGGCGGCGACGCGAACCGCAACGCCAATTCTTTGAGTGAGGGATAGAGGTTGACGAGGACTTGCCAGGCGTCGGTCAGCGAGACCGCGGCGCCGATCCGCACCGAGGTGCCGATGGTGCGCATTTCCTTCAGCTCGGGTACCGCGCCTATATAAACGATGGGTGGCAGATCGCGCAGCTGTTTGGTGACCCACAATCCGATATCGGTGCCACCGGCCAATACCAACGATTCTGGCTGGGCTTCAAGCAACGCGGCGACATCGTCGACGCTCGTGGGTGCGCTGAATCCCGAAGAGGTCAGTTCAGCGTCGGATTGCAGATTGCGCAGCCGAGTCACTCGCGAGACGGACTGAGCATCGTCTCGATTCCATTTCGCCGGTTGCGGATAGCTCGACATCGCGCAGCCCGCTGCGATGATGGGTCGATAACCAGTGCAACGACACAAGTTGCCCGACAATGCCGTCACGACGTCGTCGCGGGTCGGTGACGCAGCGTTCAAGTAAAGCGCGAACAGCGACATCACGAAGCCGGGCGTGCAGAAGCCACACTGCGACGCGTGTTCGTCCACCATCGCTTGCGGCACCGGATGCAAAGAGTCTGGCGACTGCTGCAAGCTCTCGACGGTGACCAGTTCCTTGCCATCGATGGTCGGCAAGAAACGAATGCAGGAATTCACGGCTCGATAGTCGATGCGCGAGGCTTCGTCGGTCAGTTCGCCGAGAACGACGGTGCATGCTCCGCAGTCGCCTTCGGCACAGCCTTCCTTCGTCCCCGTGCGACCACGCACGTCGCGCAGATATTCCAACACCGTCATGGTAGGCGGCACGTCGCTGAGCTCAACGATCTCTTCGTCGAGCACGAAGCGAACGGTGGCGCGCCGGTTCACTTCAGCCACCCCGGTACACCGAATAGCTCCAGGGCGTGATCAGCAGCGGCACGTGGTAATGCTGATCCGGATGAGCGATGCCGATCCGCACGACGGCCTCTTCGATGAAGGCGGGATCGGGCAGGGCGATACTGCGAGCCCGAAAGTACTCGGCTACATGGAATGTGAGCTCGTATCGACCGCGGCGGAAGCGTTCTTCTTGTAACAGCGGTTCGGCGCAGCGGCCGTTGTCCGCCGTGACGAACGCTCCGATCAGTAGCGATCCGATCGACGCGATCTCGCGCAGCTCGATCCTAACGCCCGCCGCCGGCACACCGGAATGTGTGTCGAGTACGTGAGTGGTCAGCTTGCCCATGCGCCCGCACTCGAAAAAGAGTCATGCTGGTGCGTCGAAAACGGCGCGGAGAAAGTTTTGGTGCAGCGATGCTGTCGGCACCCAGGCAACGCGATTTTTTTTGACGTCATACTCATCCTTGCTGTGTACGATGCAAAAATCGTGTCGTAGTCTTGACCGCGTAGTCAGGTAATAACAAATCGCCGGGTTCGTATCCAGATGACACTCACTCGCGGCTCTCGCTTGCTTGCTTCCCTGTGCCTCGGTGTTGCTTTGTGGTGCGCCGGAGTCGGCGAACCGCGGGCCGCCGAACCGTTGAAGGTGGCGTTTGTTTACATCGGCCCGGTCGGGGATGGCGGCTGGTCGTACCAGCACGACCTCGGCCGCAAGGCGCTGGAAAAGGCGCTCGGTCCGCAGGTCAAAACAACTTATGTCGAGAGCGTGGGCGACGGCGCCGATGCCGAACGCGTGATCCGGCGCCTGGCGGCCAGCGGTAACACTTTGATCTTTACCACGTCGTTCGGTTACATGGAGCCGACGCTCAAGGTGGCGAAGCAGTTTCCCAAAGCGCACTTCGAGCACGCGACCGGGTACAAGACCGCCCCGAACGTATCTGCCTACGAAGTGCGCTTTTACGAGGGCGCGTACATGCTCGGCGTGCTCGCCGGCAAGATGACCAAAACCAACACACTCGGTTTCATAGGCTCGCACCCGATTCCGGAAGTGATCCGCAATATCAATGCATTCACTCTCGGCGCGCGCAGTGTGAATCCCAAGGTGCAAACCAAAGTGATCTGGGTAGATGCGTGGTACGACCCCGGCAAGGAACGTCAGGCCGCCGAAGCGTTGATTGCGCAGGGCGCGGACGTGCTCAGCCAGAACACCGATTCGCCGGCGGCTGTGCAGGTCGCGCAGGAGAAGGGCAAGTACGCGTTCGGTTGGGACTCGGACCAGGAGAAGTACGGGCCCAGGGCGCACCTCACCGCCAACACGCAAGACTGGTCGCTGTATTACACCGACGTCGCTCGCAAGGCGATTGCCGGCACCTGGACCGGCAATCGCATCACGCGCTGGGGCTTGAAGGAAAAAGCCATCGTGCTCACCAAGCTGAACCCGGCGGTGCCGGCCGATGTGGCGAGGTTGTTCGAAGAAAAGAAACAAGCGATCGCAGCCGGCACGCTGGTGCCGTTCACTGGCCCGCTCAAGGACAACACCGGCGTGCTGAAGGTGCCGGCGGGCAAGTCCCTGACCGATGCCGAGCTGACGACGTTGAGCTGGTATGTCGAAGGGGTGGCTGGCTCCATTCCCAAATAACGCTATGTTATTTCGTATCGATGCGCATCGCGGCCGCAAGGTCGCGGGGCGGATTCGGCAGAAGAACGAGCAGCTGATCATTTCGGCGGCGGAAGAGGAGTTCGCGCGCAACGGCTTCAAAGGCGCGACGATGAATAACATCGCCCTGCGCGCCGGGTTGCCCAAGGCAAACATTCATTACTACTTCAAGAGCAAGATCGAGCTGTATGCCGCGGTGCTGAGCGGCATCATCGAGCTGTGGGACGGCACGCTCAACGAATTGCAGCCCAACGACGATCCCGCGCAGGTGTTGCCGGCTTACATTGCCGCCAAGATCCGCTTCTCCCGCGAATATCCGTTGGCCTCGCGCATCTTCGCCATCGAAATCATCAACGGTGCGCCGAATCTCGTCGGCTATTTCAACGACGAGTACCGCGAATGGTTCAAGGGCCGCGTCGCTGTGTTCCACGCCTGGATGGAACAGGGAAAGATTGCATCGCTCGATCCCGCGCACCTGATTTATCTACTGTGGAGCTCGACTCAGCACTACGCGGACTTCGCCTGCCAGATCAACGCGTCGCTGGGTCGAGCGTCGCTCACCGAATCCGACTATGAAGCGGCGACGCTGACGTTGACGCAGATCGTCCTGCGCGGGATCGGCGTGGCCGCTTGCTCCTCTTGATCGAAAAAATTCTCAGCATCCCAAGGTTCATCCCATCATGCGTTTCCGTCTTGTCCTTGTATCGTTGCTATTGACGTTGGTTACCGGAGCCGCAAGCGCAGCCGAACCTTGGTTCGAGCGCGTGAAGGCAACTGCCACGCCCGAGCAACTCCACACATTCCTGTATGCGCTACCGAAGGGCGGCGACCTGCACAACCATTTGCAGGGCGCGATCCTCTCGGAGTGGATGTGGGATTCGGCGTTGGCCCAGGAGCAGCACGGCTACACGTACTACACCAAGGTGCGTATCAACAACTGCCGGGAGTACGGCACCGACGAGTTCGGGTTTCAGCGCTATCTGCTGTTGTTCACCAACATCGGCGCCGGTAATTATCAAAAGCTCAGCGACTGCGAAAAGTCCGAATACAAGCGCCTGCAGGATCTCGACGCCCGGGAGAAATCGGCGTGGCTGAGCAGCATGCGGCTCGACCAGCCGTTCGAAGGCCGCAACGAATTCTTCGAAGCGCATTGGGCCCGTATCGCCGAGCTGCTCGACAATCCTTATCTGATCACCGACATCCTCTACAAAAACATGCAGGCCTTCGGCAAGGAAGGCATGGTCTACCTGGAAACGCAGCTGAATCTCGACAACTACGTGCGGCCGGACGGCTCGCGAATTCCAGCCGATGAAATTGCAGGCATGCTCCGTGCGCGCCTTGCCGCCAAGGACGCCGTTGCCACGGGTGTGACAGTGCGCTTTCAGAGTGCACTGTTGCGGTTCACGCCTACCGCTGAAGACCGGCTGCGCCAGCTGTACGAGACCAACGATAAATATCGCGACCTGTTCGTCGGCGTGAATATGGTCGGTCGCGAGGACAACGACAAAGGTTATCCGCTGCGTTTCCTCCCGGTGCTGCGCGAGTTGCGCCACAAGTATCCGGACATCAACCTGTCGATCCACGCCGGCGAAGTCGACGAACCGAACTTCCACATTCGCGACACGCTGCTGCTCGGGGCAAAGCGCATCGGTCACGGCGTCAATCTGATCAGCGATCCCGACACGATGCTATTGATGCGCAATGGCCCGTACATGGTCGAGATCAACCTGGTGAGCAATCTGCTGCTGGAGTACGTCGAGCAATATTCGCAGCATCCTTTCCCTGAATACCTGCGCACCGGAATTCCCGTGGCCTTGTCCACCGACGACCGCGGCATGTGGGATTCGAACCTGACCGACGAATACTTTGTAGCGGTCAAGGAATTCAACCTGTCGTGGGAAGAAATGGTGCAGCTGGGCCGCAATTCGCTGAAGTATTCGTTCCTCGATGAGCCGACCAAACAACAATTGCTGGCGTCGTATGAAAAGCGCGTGCAAACGTTCGCACAGCAGTTTCAAAGCAAGGGCTGGGCAGCGCTCAAGGATGTTCAGCCGGTGAGCTACTCATTTTTGTGCAAGCACTATCGGGTGTGCATGCATTAGCGCTTCGCATTGGTGCGAGCGGCGCCGTTCGCTCGCACCGGCCGCGCTTTAGCATACAAACGCCTGGTAAATTTAATCCCCTGATTTATTGCGGGATTTTAACCGCCGCCAAAAAAATTGACCGTGCAGACAGCATTCTGGCCTCAAACCTGCTTTAGAGAAGCGACTGGCCACGATCACTACACGGGGAACAACATCAATGAAGCGGCTTTGTTTGTCTCAGCATGTTCGCGCCATTTGCTCGCTGTCGCTGGGCGCCGTGGCACTGAGCACGGTGCCGGCGCGCGCCGACGATGCCGAAACCATCGGGACGGTGGTGGTCGAAGGTGATCGCATCAACGTGATTCCAACTGAGCCGCTGGAATCCGTGTTCGGCTTCGGCAAGAGCGCCGTCGAAACGCCGCGTTCCATCACCACCATCAGTAACGAAATGCTGAACAAGGTGATGATCACCGAGATCGACGACCTGGTGGCGTTGACGCCGGGTTCGTTCACGCAATCGTTCTTCGGCGTTGCTGGCTCGCTCGACGTGCGCGGTACGCCCGGCGAAAACTATTTCCGTGGCATCAAGCGCATCGACAATCCCGGCAACTATCCGACGCCGATCGGCGCGAGCGATCGCATCGATGTCGTGCGTGGCCCCGCCTCGCCGATCTATGGTCCGTCGAAAATCGGCGGCTATCTGAACTTCGTGCCCAAATCGGCTCGTGCATCCTCGGGCAGCTATCTCAATCAAGCGCAAGGCGAGCTCGGCGTGACGTCCGGCAGCTGGGACAAGAAGATCATTCACGCCGAAGTGGGCGGCCCGAGCGAGTTGCTCGGCAAGCCGATGGGCTATTACCTGTACGGCGAGTTCGAGAACTCGGGCAGCTACTACGACAACACCACGACCGACCAGAGCATCTATCAAGCGTCGTTCGACGTGAGCGTCAGCGACAACGTGCGGTTGGAATTCGGCGGCATGTATCACGACTTCCGCGGCAACCAGGTTGCCGGGTGGAATCGCCTGACGCAGGACCTGATCGACAACGGTACGTATGTCACCGGTAGTCCGCGCTCGCTGGATACGAACGGCGATGGGCTGTTGTCCGATACGGAGTCCACGGCGGGAAACATCTCGCAGTTCTTTTTCAATCCGGCCGGCATGACGGCGGCGCAAATCACCGCGGCGCTGGCCGACAATCCCAACATGGCGCTGGTGAATCCGGGCACCACCAAGCTCAAGGGCAACCAGGTCCTGGTGCAGGAAGACGATACGTTGGAAGACGAGGTGCTGACGCTGTACTTCGATTACATCTACGACAGCGGCGGGGCACTGAAGATCACCAACAAGACCTTCTTCGAGTCGCTCGACAACAACAACGAGAACGCCTATGGATTTTCGCAGATGGCCGAGACCTGGGTGTTCGAAGATCAGTTGATCTTCGGCTTCGACATTGCCTCCACCGGCCCGGTGCAGGCGAGTTTCCAGGTCGGTCCGTCTGTGCGTCACCAGGATTTCGAGCACGGCGATAACTTTGCGTTCGAATACTTCGATCGTCGCGATCTCACGCAAGCGGGCTCGCCCGTTGACCGGCGCACCATGGCTACGCGTGGCCAGGAGCTCTATAGCAGTCATACCCAAGGAAAGTACACGGACTATGCGTTGGCGTTCATGGCCGATGTGACTTTCTTCGAGAAGCTCAACTTCATCGGCGGTGCGCGTTACGACTATCTCGACATGGAGTCCGAGGTGCTGCTCGATTCTCTGGATGACGCTGGCTTGAAGGCCGACGACACCGAGGGCGCGAGCTCGTTCTCGGGCAGCTTGTCCTATGAACTGCCGTTGGGGCTGCGTCCGTATGTGACGTACGCCGAGCAGTCCACGCTGATTCTCGGCCAGGGCGGTCAGATTCCCACCTCGAATCTGGCGGGCGGTAATGCGGTCGCGGATTCGAAGCTGAAGGAAGTCGGCTTGAAGGCGCAGATGCTCGATAACCGGCTGTATATGGCTTTGGACTACTTCGAGCAGGAGCGCGTCGATTTCAATGCCCAGGATACGGTGACGAACAATACGACCGAGGCGAAAGGGTATGAGTTCGAGACGCGCTGGGTCGTGAACGAGTACTTCACTCTGACGGGCGCGTACACGAGCCTGAAAGTTTATAACTTGGGTGCGGAAGACGCGGGCACGCAGTTCAGCTTTGCTGGCGCGGCAGATGTGCCGGGGGTGAACCCGGCGTTGTTCTTCGGTGGTGTGTTGCCGTCGATCGTGTTGGTCGATGGGCGCGAGGATTCGAGGAAGGCGGGTATTCCGGATGAGATGTTCAGTCTCTACGGAATGTTTAGCTTCGGCGGCCTGTTCTCCGGCTTCACCGGCACGCTCGGCGCGACGCACGTTGCTTCGGTGTGGTCGGGATTTTCCAAGACGGTGGAGTTGCCTTCGTATACGTTGGTGAATGCGAGCGTGTATTACGAGAACGAGCATTGGAAGCTCGGCCTGCAAGGCAAGAACCTCACGGACGAGGAGTACTACCGGTCGAACTTCCCGGACTTGTTTGGTTCGTCCGTGGTGTTGCCGGAGCTGCCTCGGAGCTTCTTGGTGTCGGCGTCTTATAAGTTCTAGTCGGTTGGTTTGGTCGCTGGGGAGGCGGCAAACGCGGCGGTGTGGCGCGACGTATCTGCAACTACGTTTGTGACTGCCGCCGCGTTCTTCGG
>Ga0247784_1000275_pt1 | contig 14813 bp, 12 predicted proteins | sample UWRJL169409R5_FD_179909 | JGI IMG/M metagenome (GOLD analysis project Ga0247784, IMG submission 179909) | Plant litter microbial communities from Arlington Agricultural Research Station in Wisconsin, United States - UWRJ-L169-409R-5 | ecosystem: Environmental > Terrestrial > Plant litter >...
CATTGTTGTAGTCGACCGTTTCGATCGCTCGCGCGTACGAAGCATTGGTAGCACCGATCTGGCGACCGAACTCCAGCGTGCCTGCGGCTGGGTCCAGCGCAATCGTTCGCATGGGCCCGAGACCGGCCTGAGTTCGTGGCGTCATGAACATGAGACGCTCGGCCCCGCCGCCGATGCGAGCCAGCGCGCCGCCGTAGAAAAATCCGTCGGGATACGGTTGCGACGAGCTGGTCCACTCGACGCCGATCACCGGACTGAAGCCGGCGATGACCAGCTCGTCGTCGCCGCTGTTCTCGTCTCCCTCGCCCCACACGATTTCGGGCGCGCTGTCGGCGTCGACATTGCCGACGGTAATGCTGCTGACACCGCGATCCGACGACTGGATTCGCCACACCACTTCCAATTGGTTTTGCGCCGTGTTGTAGCCGATGCCGATGACATTGCCGCCCTGGCCGTTGGCGATGATCGCCTCGACTCGCCCGTCGTTGTTCGCGTCGGCGACCAGCAAAGCATCCAGATCGTTACCTGGCGGCGCGTACTCCCACAGCGGCGAGCGCAACACCGCGCTATAGGCCCGAACTCCGCCCCACCGGATCATGCCGACGATTTCCTCGACACCGTCGCCGTCCAGGTCGCCCGTGTCCACCTCGAAACCGAACGGCACGTTGTAAGCCCATTCGGTCTGCCGGGACACGCCGTCGAACACATAACCTCCGGCGGTCACGATTTCCAGCGCCGGGTCGCTGTCCACATTGCCGACCGCCAACGACGTTCCCAGTGGCAGCTCCGCGCTCGCCCAAATCACCGCGAGTGTCGCGGGATCGACCACCGTCGCTCGCATCGGACCTAACGAGCTCATCCCCTGCATACAAATCAGCTCCACGTCGCCGTCGGCGTCGAGATCTGCAAACTCCAGCGCGAAACATGTAAGCGTCGCACTGGCCACGGCGCGCCGCTCCACGCCGTCCAGCCTGATCAGCTGGGTGCCTTTGGCGAAAAAGATTTCCTGGTGCCGGTCGCCATCCAGATCGCGAGCGACGAGCGCGTGTATCTCGTTGTCGAAGTACGCTCTGGCATCGACTTCGAACGGATATGCCCACGATTGCTGGTACGTCGAACCGTTCCGGCTTAATTCATACAGACCTCGCGCGCCCGCGATGAGCATCTCGCTGCTGCCATTGTCGTCGAAGTCGCCAATCAGCAGTCCGTTGTGCTGAGCCGGAAGATGCAGAGCGCCACGGCGCAGAGGGTAGAGCCGGTCGGCGTCGGTCACTTCGAACGTGCCGGTCATCAACGACGACACATCGCCCCGAACGCGCACGCCCCAATTGAAATCGGTCACGCGATCGAACAACGGTCCCACCGCAGTCCAAGTCACTTCACCCGCGTTGTCGACGCTGAACCCTGCGGGGCCATGCGCAACCTCTATATCGACGGGATCGCCGTCGGCGTCGCTGGCCGTCACCGTGAACCGCGCCGTATCGCCATAGTTGAGCGCGGTCGGCGGCGGGGGTTGCGCGGTCAAAACCGGCGGAGAATCGAGAATCGTCGTGCTTGCCTCGGCGACTGTCGACTCGAAACCATCGTTCACCGTGACGCGTGCCACGATGACGTCGTTCTTGGTTGTGAGACTGGCCGGAAAGGTTGCCGATGTTTGTGAGCTGACGACCACGCCGTTGCGAAGCCACTCGTAGGTGGCAGTCATCGCATCGTCGTCATAGTCGTTTCGATAGGCCTCGACGACGATGTCATCTAATGTTCTCGGCCCGTTCGGCGTGAGCAGGACCGGACTCACATTCGGTGCGAAGTTCCGGATGGTGACAACCTGCTCGGCCGGTTCGGACGTCAGCTGTCCATCGCTCGCTCGCACCAGGAATCGCAAGCGCCCGGCATTCGCCGGAGCATACAAGGATGGCTGAAACGTATCCGCGTTGGTCAACATCACCGGCGTTCCTTCGACCTGCTCCCAAGTGATGACCAGAGGCGCGCCTTCGGGATCGTAGCCCGATGCGCCGAGCGTCATTTGCTGGCGCCGCGGCCCCACCCGCTCGGTGTCGGCGAAGACGACAGGTGCACGATTCGTCGGCGTCGGCGGCGGCGTCACGACGACGTTGATCGTCACATTGATGGTCACCGAGGTCGCTTCGCCGTCGCTCACGACCAGCGTGAACACCAGCGTCGTCGTCGCGTTCGGTACTTGAATCTGACTTCTGGCGCCGTCGAGTTGTGTGATCGCGACCAGCGGACCGGCCACTTGTGTCCATGTGTATGTGAGTCGGTCGCCGTCGGGATCGGTGCTGCCCGAGCCATCGAGCATCGTGAGGGTGCCCGCGTCGATGGACATTGACGTCGCGGCAACTGCGGTCGGCGCCGCGTTTTGGATATTGACGTTTACCGTGTCGGCCGGCGATTGGCTCTTACCGTCGCTTGCGACCAACGAGAAAGTGAGCGCGCCGCTTTGGGAAGGCGCTGTGAACGTCGGCCGTGGCGCTGTGTTCGAGCTCAGCGTGACAGGCGTGCCGTTTGTTTGCACCCAGGTATAAGCGAGCGCGTCGCCGTCCGCATCGCTGCCGTTGCCAGCGAGCGTGACGGTCGCGTTGCGCTTGACCGTTTGATCCGTGCCCGCGTTCGCCACCGGCGTTTGATTCTGCACCGGAGGCGGCGTCTGCGCCCCGCTTCCTCCACCGCCCCCGCCGCCTCCGCAGGCAGTCAACAGCAACGCAGAAAACACCAAGGCACATGCAAGCGCAGGTCCGTGCTGAGCACGCATCCGTGTCACCTCGATCGATTGAACCGCTGACCAGGGGGAGAAGCTGGTTGCTTCTTCTTATAGGAAGTATAAGTGCAGCCGCAAACGCAATTCGAGCGTCGCTTATATTTACAAACTGGGTTTGTTCAGGCAGTGATCTCGATGCGATTGCCGTCCGGATCCAGCACCACGGACTCGTAATATCCATCGCCCGTGCGCCGCGGCCCGTCCAACACCGGATAACCGTCGACGCTCAACTTGCGAGTCAATGTATCCACTTTCGCTTCGGAACCGACCGAGATCGCAAAGTGCGTCAACCCCATCCTCTGCGCCCCCGCATCGATTTTCACTGGCGACAACGACGTCGTCTTCATGAATTCGATGCGGGCTCCGTCGGTGAAACTCAAGAACACCGATTCGAAACCCTTCGTCTGATTACGGTAACCGCTGCCGGCAACGGCATCGAAATAAGTTACATAGAAAGTCTTGACCCGATCGAGATCGGTGGTCCAGAGGGCGATGTGGTCGATACGCATGTGGGGCGCATTGTACGTCGTTAGCTCCGCTCCCGCTCGCACGCGAAATGAGCGTCAACATCGATTGTCCTGCTTGCCGAGAACTCCAACTCAGCAAACCGAGAGTCTCCGATGAAGTTCAACAACTCGTCAGGCAATGCGGTCACTGCAATCGGGTTTAGAGGTACGGCAACCATCTCATAGGCGCGACGTAAACCCGACCCTCGATGTGCGTCTGTCCAGTCGTACACGAAGATGCCTCGCTCGGCCATCGCGATAAAATCATCCGGCCGGGACACCGATACGAGCAATTGCACCTCCGCCACTGGCGGCAGGCCGAAGACTGATGGCTCCATGTCGTCGCTATTGAAGTCGATGCGATCCAGTACGACGCGAGGAATCGGCCCCTGCCCTGCCGTGATGAAAACAGCCACTTGCCCGACACGATCGGATGCCAACCACACACAGTCGATTAATTCTGGATACTCGTGCATGCGCACCGCTCATTTGACGTCGAACATTATTCGAACGACCAGTTCATCGTCACTCCGACGGTGCGCGGCCGGGTCACCGAGCCGAGCGGGAACGCGGCGTTGGCGAACGGCGCGTTGAGCGTGCCGTACTCGTCGAACAAGTTGTTCGCGAACAATGACACGTCGATCTGTTTGCTGAAATTCAGGCCCGCGCGCAGGTCGACGATGTGATAGTCGCCCTTCTCGAACGCGGAGCCGAATGCAACCGGCGCTTCGGACAGGTATCGATGCATCAGCAACACATGCGGCGAGAAGCGTACGTCACGGAACGACAAAGACACGGAATTGGAGATCGTCCATTCCGACGAACCCGGCAACGTCGTGCCTTCCGCGTAACCGCCGCCGGGTGCGAATGTATCGGGGACGAATGAAGCAACCTGCGCGTCGATATAGGTCACCGACGTTTGGAATTCGAGCACTTCGCCGGCGCGCACGGTGCCGCTGAATTCGATGCCGTCGTTTTCAGCACCACCGGCATTCGTCACATACGAGTAATATGTCGGAGCCGGACCGAACAAGCGCACCTGGATGTCGTCCCATTTGATGTGAAACGCAGCGGCATCGAGCAGCAACGCGCCGCCTGCAAGCGTCGAGCGCACACCGATTTCGTAGTTTGTCACCGAGTCGCTGTCGTACGTACGAGCGTCGGTAACGGTGCCCGGCGGATTCGGGTTGGCGCCGCCGACTCGGAATCCTTCCGAATACGTCGCATACATCATCAGGTCCGCGCCGGGTCGCCAGGACAACGAGACCTTCGGGGTGAAGCCGTCCTCGGACGTGCTCTGATCGAAACTAACGCCGGTGGGATTCGCGAGGCCCGGCGGACGGACGACACCATTGTCGCTCTCGGCTTTGAACAATCGGCCACCGGCCGTGAGTGCCCACGCATCGCTGAAGTTGAATGTGACCTCACCGAACAGCGCCTGCTCCTGGTCGTCGCGCTCGACGACGTAACGATCGAAATCGTCCCCAGGCGCGAGCACGGATCCGGCTTGGCCGGTGCGGTTCAAGAACGCTTCGATGCCTGACTGACGCGTGCGATCGATGGAGTCTTTTTCGCTCTTGAGATACATCGCGCCGACGACCCAATCGACCAAGCCATCGCCGGGCGACGACAACCGCACTTCGATGTTGCGGCTTTTGCTCTGCGCTTCGCCGACGCCGAACACCGGGCCGCCGGCCTGGTACGTTTCACCGTAGTTGCCGGTGTAGTCGAAGATCAGCGTGCTTTCCTTATCCGCCACGGCACCGAGCACGGTGAGATCGCCGAAGCCCAGGTCCTGATCCAGGCGCAGGCTGTTGATCAGCATTTCGGTCTCGTGCGGTTCCGGCACGTACGTGTCGCGCGTGAGCGTTGGAATCGTCACATAGGTTTGATCGTCGAGCTCGGTCTCCTGATACATCGTCAACCACGACAGCTTGGTCGTCTCGGTCGGCGTGAACACGGCCGAGACGCGACCGCCTCGGGTCGTGAGCTCGTTGGAATCGCTGTTGTTCAAACGAATGTTGTCGACGTAGCCGGCGTCGAAGCGTTCGAGCCCCGCGACACGCACGGCCAGCTTGTCCTCGATCAACGGCAGATTGACCATGCCTTTGACCGCGTAGCTCATGTCGTCGGAGTGACTGGTCGAACCGACCGATGTTTGTATCGCCGCGTCGAAGTCGTCCGTCTCGGCCGGCTTCGCGATGTAATTCACCAGGCCGCCCAGCGATGCGGAACCGAACAGCGTGCCCTGCGGACCGCGCAACACTTCCACGCGCTCCAGGTCGAAGGTGTCGACGTCGGGAATGACGATCGGCCAACCTGGCTCGCTCAAGGGAATTTCGTTCACGTAGTAGCCGACCACGGTCTGGCCCTGCTCGTGATACGTGGTGGCAGCGACGCCGCGGATCACCACTTCGGAGACGCCGGGTTGATAGTCGTTGAATACGACGCCAGGCAGTCGTGTCACGTAGTCGGAGAGACTTTGTGCGCCGATGGTTTCGAGCTGCTCGCCGGTGTATGCGCTGACCGAGCCCGCCACTTCGCGCAAGTTCTGCTCGCGCTTGTTGGCAGTGACGATGACTGTGTTTTCCTCGGCGACGCCGTTGGCACCAACGGTTTGCGCAAATGCGCCCGGCACCAGAATCACCCAACCTGCTGAGCCTGCGGCGGCGTGCAACAGCGCTCGATTCAGCTTGCGACGCATGACTGCATCTCCCCTTCTAATTGGTCCCCCAACTGCAGGGTGCTGGCAGCGGCGTCAAAGTGCCGATTCGTCAGGGTCGGATACTATTGAGTTCGGGCCAGGAAGACCGGCGACGCCCTGTTTCAGAGCGCCTGCTCGCTGATGTAACGCGTCGGCGCTGCGCCGAAGGCTTTGCGGAACATGGCGGTGAATGCACTCGGGCTGTTGTAGCCGACATCCAATGCGACGGCGGTGACCGGCTCGCCCGTCGCCAATCGCGCCATGGCTTCCATCAAGCGAACATGCTGGCGCCAGGTCGCGAAGCTCATGTGCGCCTCGCGTCGGAATAAACGAGTGAAGGTGCGTCGACCCATGCCGGCGATACGCGACCAGTCGTCGAGCGTGTGTGAATGTGCAGGATCGTCAAGAATCGCCCGGCAGATGCGCAGCAGGCGCGGATCTTGCGGCATCGAGACCTGCAACGGAATGCCGGGCGCGCTGGCGATCTCGTCCAGGATCAGCGACATCACTCGTCCGTCGCGACCGCTCTCGTCGTACTCGATCGGCATGCGGAACGCAGCGAGTACCAACTCACGTAACAAGTCGGAGACTTCGAACACGCGGCAGGCATCCGGCAAGTCTGTGCGTGCTCGTTCGTCGACGTACAACGTGCGCAAGGAGACCACACCTCGACATGTCACTTCATGCGCGACGCCACTCGGAATCCATAGCGCACGCTGCGGAGGCAGGACATAACTCGCGTGATCCGTCGTGACCGACGCGACGCCGGACGTTGCATAAAGCAACTGCGCACGGCGGTGACTGTGGCGAGGATCGACGAACCCCGAGGGGTATTCGTCCGCGAGCGCGGCGACTGGACGGGGCACGTCCTGATAGTCGACGCTTCGAGTGCTACGAACGATGGCGCTACCAACCTGCCGTCGCGGCTTGATGCCGGCCGGGGCAGCGATGCGACGCTGACGAGAGGATTGCTCCATCGACGATGTGCCTTATGTGAATGCTCCATCCCCCGGCATTAGTGATACCACAAAAGCCGCCGGCCAGTACAATCGACGCTTTTCGTTCGACTCGACATGCACAAGACCCCGCATCCCACGGTCTTGATCGTCGTGCTCGGCATTCTCAATGCCCTCACGCCGTTCACGATCGATCTGTACCTGCCCGCGTTTCCGCAGATTGCCGCCGACCTGGACGTCGCCGTGTCGCGCATGTCGCTCAGCGTGTCGGTGTACTTCATCGGCTTCGCGCTGGGACAGATCATTTACGGCCCGTTGCTCGACCGCTTCGGGCGACAGAAACCGATTTACGTCGGGCTCGCCATTTACATCCTGGCGACAATCGGCTGCATGACAACGACTTCGTTCGAAGCTTTGCTGATCTTTCGCTTCGTGTCCGCGCTCGGCGGAAGCGCCGCGAGTGTCGGAGCGACGACCTTGGTGAGGGATCACTTTCCTCCCGAGCGCGCGGCCAGGGCATTCGCGACGTTGCTGCTCGTGTTGAGTGCGTCGCCGCTGCTCGCACCGACCATCGGCAGCTTCATGACCGTGCACTTGGGATGGCGCGCATTGTTTGCTGCGTTGATGGTGCTTGCGCTGATCGACGTTGCGCTGGTCGCGCTCGCCATTCCACGCACATACAAAGCCGATCCGTCGGTGAGCTTGCGACTCTCACCCATGCTTCGAATATTTCGCGAAGCACTGGCTCAACCGCAGTTTCGGACTTACACGCTCACGGGCTCGTTGTCGTTCGCGGGGTTATTTGTATTCGTGTCAGGTTCGCCCGCAGCCTTCATGGATGGCTTTGGCGTGAGCCCGCAGGGATTCGGCGGTATCTTCGCCATCCTCGCCGGCGGCATGATCTCCGGCGGACAATTGAATCACGTGCTGCTGCGCTTGACCGACAGTCGCACGGTATTCAAACGAGCGCTGAACATTCAAGTCGTCTCCGGCGCCACGTTTCTCGCCTGTTCTCTCGCATTCACGCTCACGCTGTGGCAAACCGTTGTGCTGTTGCTTGTGTTCCTGGTGTGTGCAGGTATCACCTATCCCAACGCAGCGGCGCTGGCGCTGCAGCCGTTTACGAAGAACGTCGGCAGTGCGGCCGCGTTACTAGGATTCATTCAACTGGGCATCGGCGCACTTGCGGCCGCGTTCTTGGGATTGCTCGACGTCGAGGGAACGCTGCCGATGGCGGTCGTCATGGCAGCTTGCTCGGCGGTGGGATGGTGCGTCCTGCACTCGACAAGAAACATCGCGACCGCGACCGAGGGTGCGTCTAGCTAGCGGCCGCTCGCTCTTGCGCTTGCTTCCACTCGCGCGGCGCAAGACCGCTCTGCGATTTGAACGCGCGAGACAACGCTGCTTCGCTGCCGTAACCCACGTCGATTGCAATCATCTTCAACGGGCGGCCCTGGCGAAGCGCTTGCTGCGCGAGACTCACGCGCCAGCTCTGCAGATAAGCACCCGGCGTACAGCCGACGACATCGCGGAACGTGTCGGCAAAGACGCTGCGTGACATGCCGGCCGCTTCGGCGAGCGCTTCCAAGGACCACTCCTTCGCGGGCTGCTCGTGCATCGCTATCAGCGCGTTGCGCAGCTTCGAATGTCCCATGCCCGCGAGCATGCCGCTGCGAATCGTGCCGGCTTCCATCAAATAGCGCAGCACTTGAATCAACACCACTTCGAACAAACGATCGACCAGCGCGTGACGACCGCAACGTTGATTGAACGCTTCGTCGAACAGCAGCGACAGCACGCTCTCGGCGCCTTCGATCTTCTCCAACGGCAAGCAAACGAAACGCGGTAATGCGGACGCGATGGGATTCGCGGGGCCGCCGTCGAACTGCAAATTCGCACAGGCCATATCGGCACCGCGCTTCGGATCGCTGACGAAGCGATGCGCGAGCGGTCTCGGATACAGCAGCAGACTCGGATCGGTCACGTGCACCGTCGGCTCGCCCGCGTGAGTGACCGAGATCGGGCCCGAGCGCACCAGGTGCAATTGACCGACGTCGCCGGTCGCGGGCAAGTCGTTGATCCCGCACAGCGCGCCGGAGTGGAACATGCGGGCCCGCACGGCGAAGTGATTGAGTAAGGCTTCCAGCCGATCGGCCATTTCCGGATTCCAGATCAAGTTTTTCGGATTCTACGTGACTGTGCGTCGGCCCGGCACCCTTAAAGTTCACTCCGCCAACCGGCACATCGACACGAAAAAATCAGGAGCCCCACCATGTCCATCGAGAAAGTTCTGTACACCGCCCAGGCCACTGCGACCGGAGGCCGTGACGGCCGCGCCGTCTCCTCCGACAACGTCCTCAACATCCAGCTCTCGACCCCTCGCGAGCTCGGCGGTGGCGGCGGTCCCGGAACGAATCCCGAACAGTTGTTCGCCGCCGGTTATTCCGCCTGCTTTCTCGGCGCGCTGAAGTTCGTCGCGGGTAAAGAGAAGGTCGCTCTGCCGGCGGACACGACGGTGAGCGGCAAAGTCGGCATCGGTGCGATTCCGACGGGCTTCGGCATCCAGGCCGAGCTGCGAATCTCCGCTCCTGGCCTGCCGCGTGAAAAAGTTCAGGCGCTGGTCGAGAAGGCGCACATCGTGTGCCCGTACTCGAACGCGACCCGCGGCAACATCGACGTGAATTTGATCGTCGAATAATCAGAGCATCTCGAACGAGCCGCCGGCGAACGCGCCTGCGGCTCGTAGAGACAGGCGCTCGCGACTCACTTGTCGGCGAGATGGATATCTAACCCTTCGCGTCCCGCGCTCAACCCAGGCTCCAGCACCATCGACGGGATTTCGTAGTCGCCCCCGTTCTGCATCCGATACGGAATCGGTGCGGTTTCGAACAATGTATCGAGCCGTTCGCCGAGCGCTTCCAGCGTGGCTCGATAGCGCGCCTGGTCGAGACGGCTGGTGCGATAGATCACGAACGGCGGCAACACGTCGAATCCGGGGTAGTAAAGAATTCCGTGATGGATGGGGAACAGTAGATCTTCCATGCGCCCATTGACGCCGCGCGCCGAGTAGTGCGATTCCCAGCCGCCGGCGGTGACCATGAGCATCGCGCGCTTGCCCTTGAACGTCCCTTCCCCATATCGATCCCCCCAGCGACGATCCGAATGTTCGCCGACTCCATACGCAAAGCCGTACGCATACACGCGGTCGACCCAGCCCTTCATGATTGCGGGCATGGCGAACCACCACATTGGAAACTGCAGGATCAGCGCGTCGGCCCACAGCAGCTTGCGCTGCTCTTCCGCGATGTCGCTCGATTGCGTACTGCTGGCGAATGCGTGCTCGGATGCTGCTTCGATCTTGAGCGGCTGGCTCGCGTCGCGATCGAGAAAGTCCGCATCCGTAATGGACGGCTGCCAGCCCATCGCATACAGATCCGAAACGATTACATCGTGACCCGCACGTCGCAGTCGCTGGACCGCGAAGTCGCGCAGCGCTCCATTCAAGGAACGCGGCTCCGGATGGGCATAGACAATCAATACATTCATGACAACTCGCCGGTGAATCGATGGGCGCACTATGCCGGCGCGCCCTGTATAGTTGAAATGAATAGTTTTTATACAGGCTATTGCCATGGACAATTTGCGGCGGATCGATCTGAATCTGCTGGTGACGCTGGAGACATTGCTCACCGAACGCAGCGTGACTCGGGCCGCGAAGCGCTTGCATTTGAGTCAACCCTCGGTGAGCGTGCAGCTGCGCAAACTGCGCGAGATCTTTTCCGATCCGTTGTTGTCGCCCGCGCCCGGCGGAATGCTGTCGACGGCACGCGCTCAAGCATTGCTTCCCGAGATTCGAGCCGCGCTCGCCGGGGTGCGTCGCGTCGTCGGTCAAAGCACTGCCTTCGATCCAAAGACAGCGCAACTCACCTGGCAGATCGCCGCTTCCGACTATGCGGAGTACGCGGTACTGCTGCCGCTACTGGCGAAATTGCGCCGTTCGGCACCCGATATTCGCATCTCCGTCCGCCAGGCCAGCCACGCGAAGATGTTCAAGCAACTGGACAGCGGCGCGATCGATCTGGCATTCCTCGCGATGGATTCGGTGCCCAGTCATCTGCATCACCGCATCCTATACAACGAGCACTACGTGCTGATCGCGCGTAAAAAGCATCCGGCACTGAAGCGCAAGCTGACGCTGGAAACATTTTGCGAGCTGGACCACATCGTCGTATCGCCGGACGGCGGGGGTTTCAAGGGCGTGACCGATGCGATGCTCGAAAGTCGTCGCCGCAAACGCCGCGTGTCACTCTCGACTCAGCATTTCCTGTTCGTGCCCGAGACTGTGGCACAGACCGACCTGGTCGCAGTGGCGCCCTATCGATTGGTGCAGGGTCGTGCCGACCGTCTGCAGATTCTGACACCGCCGCTGAGCCTTCCGTCCTACGACATGGCCATGATCTGGCACGAGCGCTCGCACTCGGATGCCGCACACGCGTGGTTGCGTGAACAGGTTTAAGAAAGCGCTGCATGCGATGTCGGCAGGCGAGCGCCAGCATCGTCCTTGGATTATCTTCGACATCACACTGGAGACATCGTCATGCGAAAGGTCGTTGCTGCCACGTTCGTGAGCCTGGATGGCGTCATACAAGCGCCCGGCGCGCCTCAGGAAGATACCGCCGGCGGTTTCAAGTTCGGTGGCTGGACATTCCCGCACTGGGACGATGTCATGAGTCAATCGATCGGAGGCACCTTCAATGCGCCATTCGATCTGCTGCTCGGACGCAAGACTTACGACATCTTCGCCGCGTACTGGCCGTACATCAAAGGCGACGACCCGATCGCGAAGAGCTTCAACGCCGTCACCAAGTACGTTGCGACCCGATCGGACCGGCCGCTGACCTGGAACAACTCGATGGCGCTGCGCGACGCCGGAACCGACGTGAAGCGGTTGAAGCAAGAGGACGGACCGACGCTGCTGATTCAAGGCAGCAGCGACCTGATCCAGACGTTGCTTGCCAACGATCTGATCGACGAGTTCCGACTGCTGGTGTTTCCGGTCGTGCTCGGCAATGGCAAGAAATTGTTCGGCAAAGGCGCGTTGCCGGTGGGATTGAAGCTGCTCGAATCCAAGACGTCCACTACCGGCGTCGTGATCAGCACCTACGTGCGTGGCGGCGAGGTCGAGACTGGATCATTCGCCGTGGAGGAACCGTCCGCAGCTGAGCTCGAACGTCGCGCCCGAGTCGCGGCCGAAGGTTAAGAAATCACAAATTGGGAGTTACCTCTCTGGTGCTGGACGGCGGCGCCCAGCATCATTGTCCGTGCGCACAGGAAGACGCGCAGCTTCACGCACGGATACATGCTCAAACACCCATTCAGCGCCGCCGTTCGCATACTCCCCGCAGTAAGCTGGGTGGGCGCGTTCGTGATCAGCACATGGATGCCGATGCAGCTGATCCCGCTGCTGCTCGCACCGGCCAAATGGCAGCAGCCTGGCAAGCCTTGGCTGGAGCTGCTGTTTCTCGGCGGATTTGTCGCAGTCGCCGTTTACTGCGTGCGCATGGCTTACAAGGAATACAAAGAAGCATTGCCGGCATTGCGCGCGGATCGTCCGCTATTCGAGCGTCGGCAGCCCAAGCCCAAGTACGTCCCGACTCGATATCCGTTGCCCGAGAAACAGAAGATCCAACTGCAAACGGCGTTCGCAACTTTGGTCGCGACCGGCGCGCTGCATGCGGACGATGTGACGTTCGAGGAGGTCGTGGATTGTGCGGAGACGCTGGACGACTACTCGGAATGGGATTGCTCCGAAGCGATAGTGATCTTCAACATTCTGAGCGCGCTGCACTCGGACGGCCGCGCATTTCGCAACCTGGCCTTCGTCGCTGATCAGGTTGAAGTCGAAGCCGAAGACATACTGAGGATCGTTCGGGAGTTTGCACGACTCGCCGGACAGACCGCTCAGTTGCGTGCGCCGAAACTTCGGGGCATCGACGGCGGCGAAGTGGTACTGGCACGTCGAGGAGAATTGCCTCCCGACAACGCCGTTGTCGAGTTCCAACTCGGCTCGCGCCAGTGCACCGTGCCTTTCGTCATGTACGGTAAGAACAGCCCGCTTGGCTTGATGGAAACATTGCCCGAGTTCTTCGCGGCCGAAGGCGAGCCGCGTCGCTTCTTCAGCGCCTACTTCGACTCATTTCTGGTCGTCACTTACTTATCCGCGGACCAGGTCGCCACTTTGAACCTGGCGTTCTCGCATCAGCCTGATTGCTTCGAATTGCTGAAGTGACGAGTTGCCCGACAGGATGTCATTCGTTCGCTATCGTCCTCACCGTATCGAATGGATTGTCGGGTGGAGTGTTGCGAGGCGCGCCCGCTTCGATCTCGCGTTCGGCCTGCAGCCAGTCATCAACTTCCTGACCCGGCGTGAAGCCGCGTCGCTCGGCAATCTCATAGGCGCGCTGACAAATTTTGTCATGCCACTGTCGCGACATCTTCGCCCTGGTTGGAACTATTCCCGCGCCGGAGGCCGATGCGTCCGACTTGCTCTCGGGAGATTCGGGGCGTTGAATCTGTTTAGCCATGTGTCACCTCCTGCATACATCCCTTAACGAGTCAGTAGGCGCGGAAGTTCGTCCTTGAGTCTTTCCCTGATTTGTGACCCTGAGCGTAAATTGCGATCGGTGCCGGTGTAATGTACTTGTCACAAGCGACGATAGATCGCTGAACACTCGTCTTGCCTCGTTCTCTACTCGTTGAAGCGCGCCAGATCGCGCCAGGTGGAACCAGAACAATGACAACTCTCGTTCTGCCGCGAGTCGCGCTGGCGCTCGCCGCCGTGCGCGCGATTCAATGGCCGATTCGCCGCCTCGGGCCTTATTCCTGCGTGCTCGGCTTCCTGTTGATCGGCGCCGCGACGCTGGGCCTGTCGCGAGCAGTTCTCATCGGCTGGCAGTGGGAGCGCGTCGATCCGACCGACTCGCTGTTCTCCATGCTGCTGCAAGGGTTTCGCAGCGACCTGATGACGCTCAGCCTGTTCGCCGCGCCGGCAGTCATCCTGTTGCCGTTGTTCCTGGCCGTGCGCCGGGTCAAGTGGTGGCTGCATCTGGCGACGGCCTGGCTCAGCGTCAGCATGATCCTGATCGCACTGCTGGAGTTCGCGACTCCGCAGTTCTTATATGAATACGACAGCCGGCCGAATCGGCTGTTCATCGAATATCTGGTCTATCCCCGCGAAGTCTTCGCGATGCTGTGGACCGGCTATCGCGGCACGTTGGCGTTGATGGTGATCGGATTGAGCGCGGCCAGCTGGCTGATCGTTCGTCACTTCCGCAAATACAACGGCCACGACCAGGAGTGGCGCAAGCGCACGATCCTGCTGCTCTGGCCGATCGTGGTGCTGCTGCTGTTCGTGATGATTCGCTCCAGCTTCCAACACCGGCCGGCGAATCTCGCCACGTTTGCTTTTTGCGACGACGCGATGGTGAACAGCCTGGTGACGAACTCCGCGTACTCGGTGCTCTCCGCCGCCTACAGCCTGAAGAACGAGAGCGACAGTCGCATGTACGGCGACATGCCTGCTCCGGAGCTGATCCAGCGCGTACGTGCTGGCATGGGTGTGGATCCGGCGCAGTTCATTTCGGGCCAGCTGCCGACGCTGCATAAACAAATCGCCAGCGTGCGTCGCGAGCGGCCGCTGAACCTGGTGATCGTGCTGGAAGAAAGCTTGGGCGCCGGTTTCGTGGAATCGCTCGGCGGCATACCGATCACGCCGAACCTCAGCGGCCTCGCGGACGATGGCATCTGGTTCGAACAGTTGTACGCGACGGGAACGCGCTCAGTACGCGGCATCGAAGCGGTCGTTGCGGGAT
>Ga0247784_1000276_pt1 | contig 14795 bp, 11 predicted proteins | sample UWRJL169409R5_FD_179909 | JGI IMG/M metagenome (GOLD analysis project Ga0247784, IMG submission 179909) | Plant litter microbial communities from Arlington Agricultural Research Station in Wisconsin, United States - UWRJ-L169-409R-5 | ecosystem: Environmental > Terrestrial > Plant litter >...
TGCTCTCCGACGAAACCATGCCCGGCATGACCGGCTCGCAGCTGGCCGAGCGCATTCGTACAATTCGTAACAATATTCCGATTCTGCTAATGAGCGGTTACGCCGCTGCGCCGCTGGCTGCTCGTGCTGCGGCAGTAGGAGCGCTGGAAGTTCTAAACAAACCGCTCGTGGCGCGCGACATGGCGCGCAGTCTAGAAAACGCCCTGCGAAAACAACCTGCGAAAGCATAGCAATTTCAACTGAAATTGCCCTGAAACAAGCTACGGCTGCGCTGAAATCGCAGCGTTGCAAACATCCGTCATCGTGACTTCGACTCGCCGGCATCCCGCCGGCTAGCGGGCAATAGGAGCACGATCATGAGTATGAAGATGTTGAGAAACGTCGGCGGCGCGCTCGCCCTGGCGTCTTTGGCCGCGTGTGCAACGACCGGCGCCGGCACGGGTACGACGCGTGAAGACAACTTGCCGGTGAAGTTCAACTGGAGCAGCGACAACGCAGTCTCCGGCGACCTGACCGCGACGCTGGCGAACGGCGAAGCGTTCGACGGTAAATTCTTCCAGGTAACCAGCGAGACACGCGTCGACCGGCTCGAACCGTTGTGGACCGGTTGGCGCTTTCGACACGACTGGCCGTATTGGGATTCCGGCCCCGATTTCGTGAAGCACTATTCGGGCCGCGTCGTTGCTAACTTGCAGGGCACGCAGGGCGAACACATGCGCTGCTCGTTCCGATTGGTGCATCCGTCCTCCGGTATGGCCGGCGGAGGCGCGGGCCGTTGTCAGGTGCCAGGCGGCGAAACCGTCGATGCGACGTTTCCTGCCGCGTGATCGCGAGAAGAGCCTCTCCCGCCAGGCCCCCAGCCGGGAGGATTGGGGGATGGGGGGGAGCCGGGACAGGCCCGGCAGGAGAGGCAGAATTGTCGCCAGCGCTTCAGGGTTGCGCGAGCGGTGGCGACGGTGGATAGCTTCTTCCCGCTGGATTGCAGCGGCATTTCGCTGTGGCCCCATTCGGGTTACAGATGTAATCGAGCCGGACTTGTATCTATCCGGCGCGACCCGGATAGAATGCTTCGCACGGGTCAGTTTCCAATGCAGGCATGGACACAGCGCCTTCCCATGTTCTAGTCGTCGACGATGACGCCGGCGTGCGCTCGTTGGTGACCGAGTACCTGACGCAGAACGACTTTCGCGTCACGGCGGTGGGCACCGGTAAGGAAATGACGGCGGTGCTGGCGACCGAGGCGATCGACCTGGTCGTGCTCGATCTCAAGCTACCGGGCGAGGATGGCCTGACGCTGGCGCGTCGCCTCCGCGAAACGTCGAATATATCCATCATCATGGTGACCGGCCGGTTGGAAGAGGCTGACCGCGTGATGGGGCTCGAACTCGGCGCCGACGATTACGTCACCAAACCTTTCAGTCCTCGCGAGCTGCTGGCACGCATTCGAGCTGTCATGCGCCGCTATCAATCGGCGGAGCCGTTGCCCGGACGTGACGATGCGTTGCGCGCCTATCGATTCTCGGGTTGGGAACTCAACGTTCGCTTGCATCGACTGACATCGCCTGCGGGCAAGCACGTGCCGCTCACCAATGGCGAGTTCAGTTTGCTGGTCGCGTTCCTGTCGTCGCCGCAGCGAATCTTGAATCGCGATCAGCTGCTCGATCTGTCCCGGCTGCACAGCACCGAAGTGTATGACCGCTCCATCGATGTGCAGATCTTGCGCCTACGACGCAAGATCGAAGCGGACCCGGCCGATCCGCAATTGATCCGCACCGAGCGCGGGGCCGGTTATGTGTTTTGCGCACCGGTCGCTACCGTGCGTTGAAGCTCGACGCCGGTGCTCATGCGCGCGGCGATTCGCGAATTGAGCCGGTCCAGGTACAGATAAATGACCGGCGTCGTAAACAGCGTCATCGCCTGACTCAGTAACAATCCACCGACCAGCGCGTATCCGAGCGGCCGTCGCAATTCGGAACCGGTGCCATGTTCGAGCATCAGCGGCAGCGCTCCGAGCAGCGCGGCCATCGTCGTCATCATGATCGGACGGAAGCGCAACAAACATGCGTGACGGATCGCAGGCTCGGGTTCCATGTGACCTTCGCGGCGCAGTTGTAGAGCGACGTCCACCATCATGATGCCGTTCTTCTTGACGATGCCGATCAACAGGATCACGCCAATCAACGCGACCACCGACAGATCGGTACGAAACAATAGCAAGGTCAGCAGCGCGCCCAGGCCGGCGGAGGGCAGCGTTGAGATGATGGTCAACGGATGCACGTAACTTTCGTAAAGGATCCCAAGCACGATGTAGACCGCGACGATCGCGGCGAGGATCAGATAAGGCTGGCTCGCGAGCGAGGACTGAAACGCCTGCGCTGCGCCTTGAAAGCTGCCAGTGACGCTGGCCGGCATTCCTAACTGCGCGGTCGTCGCTTGGATGGCGGACACTGCTTCACCGAGTGCGACGCCCGGTGCCAGGTTGAACGATAGCGTCACCGCTGGAAACTGCCCCTGGTGACTCACCGATAGATACGCGAGCGTGTGCGTGTCGTATCTCACAAACGCCGACAGCGGAATTTGTTCGCCGGTGAGCGGGGAGGCGATGCGAATCTTCTCCAGCGTGCTCGGATCGCCTTGCAAGGCCGGATCGACTTCGAGAATGACTCGATAGCTGTTGAGCTGCGTGAAGTACTGCGAGACCTGCCGCTGCCCGAACGCGTCGTACAACGTTTGATCGATGAGATCGGGTGAAATACCGAAGCGAGCGGCTTGATCGCGATCGATGTCGAGCGACAGCGTCGGGCCGTTGGTTTGCTGGTCCGTCGCGACACCGCTCAGCTGCGGGAGTTTTTCGAGCGCGGCTTGCAGGCGAGGTGCCCAGGCGTTCAGCTCGTCCAGGTCCGAGTCACGCAACGTGTATTGATACTGTGTGCGCGCCGCGCGGCCGCCCAGGTTCAGATCTTGAGCAGCTTGCAGGAACAGCTTCGCGCCGGGAACGTCAGCCAATTTCGTCTGCAGACGCGCGATGATTTGGTCTGCGGATGCGGTTCGTTCGTCGCGCGGCTTCAGGCTCATGAAGACCTGGCCGTTGTTCTGAGCTCGACCACCGCCCACAAAGGCAGCCCAGCTGGCGACATCGGGATCGCGGCTCACGACACCGGTGAGCGAGCGCATGAGTCGCGCCATCTCGGCGAAGGAAACATCCTGCGCACCTTCGGCAACGCCCGTGATGATGCCGGTGTCTTGTTGCGGGAAAAATCCCTTGGGCACGACGACGTACAGCACACCTGTGAGCGCGACCGTTGCCACGAAGCCCAGAAGCGTGAGCTGCTGATGGTGAAGCACTAGATCCAGGCCACGTTCGTAAGCAGCCTGCATGCGTTCGAATGCATGCTCCAAGGCCACATACAGTCGCCCGTGGCGCTGCTTGCCTTCCGGGCGGAGAAACCGCGAACACATCATCGGAGTCAGCGTGAGCGAGACGACGGCCGAGATCGCAATCGCCATCGACACCACGATCGCCAGCTCCCGAAACAGTCGGCCGACAATACCGCCCATCAACAGCAACGGAATGAACACGGCCACCAACGAAATGCTCATCGCCAGGATGGTGAAGCCGACTTCTCGCGAACCTTGCACGGCGGCTTGCATGGGCTCGACGCCTGCTTCGATGTGGCGATGGATGTTCTCCAACATCACGATGGCGTCGTCGACGACGAAGCCGACCGCAATCGTGAGTCCCATCAATGAAAGGTTGTCGATGCTGTAACCGAACGCGTACATCAAAGCGGCTGTGCCGAGCAGCGCCAGCGGAACGGTGATACTGGGAATCAACGTTGCGCGCAGATTGCGCAGGAACAGGAACATCACCATCACGACCAACGCAATCGCTAGCATCAGCGTGAATTCGACGTCTTTGACCGAGGCACGAATCGTCGTGGTCCGGTCGATGATCTGATCGAGCTTGATGGTGGGCGGCATCGTCGTGGCGATCTGTTCCAGCGCCGCGTGGACGTTCTCGACCGTATCGATGACGTTCGCGCCTGGCTGCTTGTAAACGATTAGCAGGATGCCGGGCTTGCTGTTCTGCCAAGCGCCGAGGAATGCGTTCTCCGCGCCCTCGACGGCTTTGCCGATGTCGCGAATACGCACGGGCGCGCCGTTTCGGTACGCGACAATGACGTCGTTCCATGGAGCGGCGGTCGTGAGCTGGTCGTTGTCGTAGATCGTCAGGTTGTGTTTGTCGCCATTGAGCGAGCCTTTGGCGGCATTCACCGAGGCGCTGGTTATCACCGCGCTCACATCTTCGAAGCCGACGCCGAGAGACGCGAGCTTCGCGGGATCGACTTGCACGCGCACAGCCGGCTTCTGTTGTCCGCCGAGCGTGATCTGTGCGACGCCGGTCACTTGCGACAGCTGCTGTGCAAGCACGTTCTCTGCGTAGTCGTCGACGTGAGTGAGCGGCAAGGCGTCGGAATGGACAGCGTAGATCAGGATCGGCGAGTCGGCGGGATTGACCTTGCGATAGCTCGGCGCACTCGGCAGGTTCTTCGGCAGCTGTCCGCTAGCTGCGTTGATCGCCGATTGCACGTCCTGCGCAGCGGCGTCGATGTTGCGATTCAGCTCGAACTGCGCAGTGATCGAAGTGCTACCTAGATAACTTGTCGAGGTGAGCTGCGTGACACCTGAGATTTGTGCGAGCTGTCGTTCGAGTGGTGCGGCTACCGCGGCTGCCATTGTTTCCGGACTCGCGCCGGGCAGGGCAGCGGACACTTGAATGGTCGGAAAATCCACCTGCGGCAACGGCGCGACCGGCAGCAACGGATAAGCGACGATGCCCACCAGCAGCAGTGCCAGCATCAATAACGAAGTGGCGACCGGCCGTTCAATGAAGGGCTGCGAGAGATTCATGAAGCCTGCGCCGGATTCTTGGTCAGGATGCGTAGATGCGAGCCCGACTGCAGTCGATACTGTCCGGTCGTGACGACCTGGTCGCCCTGTTGCAAGCCGTCGACGATCTGAGTCATATCAGCCGTATCGTGTCCGACCGTGACGGGTTGCATATCCGCCGTGCCGTCCTGTTTGACGATATAAACGAATGATCCATGCGGACCTTGTGAGACGGCGCTCGATGGAACGCTCAGCGCGTCGTGCAGCGTATCCACCAGGATTCGCACATTGACGAACTGACCCGGCCACATGTGGCCGTTGCTGTTTGCGAACGTGGCGCGCAGACGCACGGTGCCTGTCGTCGGATCGATCCTGTTGTCGATCAATGTGACTGTGCCTTCATCGAGAGTCGTCTTGCCGTCGTCGGCAAGGGCGGTCGCGGCTACGGTATGACTCGCCATCGCTGCGACCAAACCAGGCAGCTGGTCTTGCGGCAACGTGAATAACACGCAGATGGGCTGCAGCTGTGTGATCACCACGATGCCGGTGGAATCGCTGGCGCGCACGATATTGCCTTCGTCGACCAGGCGCAGACCGGTGCGGCCACTGAAGGGCGCGACAATCGACGTGTAAGCCAGTTGCGTCTGGGCAGCTTTGATTCCTGCCTGATCCCCTTTGATCAGCGCCGTGAGTTCGGTGACCTGAGCGCGAGCGGCGTCGACCTGTTGTTTGCTCGTGTAGTCTTCGGGCGAGAGTTCGTCGTAGCGCTTCACATCGAGCTTGGCGTTTTCCAGCTGTGCTTGGTCTTGAGCCTGTTTCGCTTCAGCTTGTGCCAGTTGCGCCTCATAGGGTGCGGGATCGATCTGCGCCAACAGATCGCCGGCCTTCACCTCGCTGCCTTCGACAAAACGAAGCTGCTCCAACAGTCCGTCGACGCGCGTCGTGATGGTCGCGGTCTTCGATGCCTGCACAGTGCCAAGCGCGTTGACGTACACGGGCAAGTCCGTTGCCTTGGCCATTGCTGCTTCGACGGGAATGGCGGCGGGGATTTTTGGTGCTGGGCTGGCGTGCGTAGCGAATCGATTCCACGCGCCGCCGAGTACGCACGCCAGCACGACTCCAGTAGCAATCAACGCTCGCCGTTTCATACGAGCATCACTTCACGCTGTAGCCACGCGCATCGAGGCACGCTTCCTCAGCACGAAAGTAGTCAGCCCGCTTGGATACGGCCATGTCGGACGAAACGCCGCCGCCTGCTTGCGTCGGGTCGTAGCCCGTTTGCTCCACTGCGTAGTGATGGCATTCGTAACGATCGCGCGACTGTTGCTCGGCGGACTGACCGTTCTTGGGGTAGACGAACAACTGATCGCTGAGCGGCTGCTGGGTCGTGCCCGCCGCTTCGTTGTCGTTCGGCGGATCGACCACTCGATACTCGCGTTCACCGCGGTCCCAGGTGTAATAGGTTTCGTTGGCGTAGTAATAGGGCAGGCCGCCGAACCACACCGTCGTATAGAACGGCGGCAGGATCGGCACGAATGCGCCGATAGGCGCGCCGACGACGACCCAACGCGGACCGCTGCGTCGATACCACTCGCCGCGCGAGTACCAGAAATTATCTCGACCGCGAAGGACGGTGTAACCCTCGTGAGGTATCTCATGCACCGCGTAGCCACGGTCGTAGTACGCGTGATTGTGAGAAAAGTGTTCGTCGTAATGCTGATGGGCGAGCAGATGCCGTTCGGCCTCTCTGCGGTCCTCGGCGAACGCGCCGCTTGAGATCGAGAGCGTCGTCAACAATGCGAGCCAGGCAAAACGCGATTTGCTGCTCATGGATCGAGTGGCCATAAATCACCTCATCAACGGACGCTGTAACCACGGCCTTCCAGGCAGGCCATCATTGCGCGCCGATAATCTGTTGCTCGCCGCTCGAACACCGCGGCCTGCGCGTCGTGAGCTCGATTGTTTGCTGTGTCTTCGATTCGATTGGCTTCGGCGTTGCGCTCGGCGTCGGCAATGCCGCCAATCGCAGCGCCAGCGATTGCGCCAAGCACTGCGCCTTTGCCGGCATGCCAAGGATTGGAAACGGCCGCACCGACGACTGCGCCTGTGACGGCGCCAGCGGCGACGTTGGCGCCAGGAGGTGGGCCACTCGCAACTACGCGCACACGTTGATGCGGAGGCACGTTGGGCAGGCTGGGATCGAAGCCGGTCTTCTGCACGGCCCAGCCGTTGCATTCGTATCGATCGCGATCCTGTTGATCGGCGGAGATCGTGCGGCCTTCCGACGGATAGAAATAAACGTTGGTGTCCGGTGGCGGCGGTTCTTCACGCACGACTACGGGAGGAGGTTCGGTTGCGCAGGCAGCAATCGAGAACAGTGCCAGCACTGCAACGAAACTTCGGCTTGTCATTGTCGTCTCCTAACCGAGCCATGGTTGGGAGTGTCGACGTGGGATGTTTCCCGTCGATTTCGTACTGGATTACAAGTGAAACGGGCGAAAAAAAAGCGGTCCTAGGGGCCTCGCCCAGGACCGCGATTGGGTCAATCTACGTCACTCAGAACTTCGTCGAGATCAGAAACTTGATCAACCTTGGCCCGCCCTGTGCCAGCAGGAAACCGCCCGTGGAGGAGAAGTACCGCTCGTTGGTCAGGTTCTGCGCATTCAACTGAAACGTCATCTGCATATCGTTGAACTCGGTGTCGTAAGCGACGCCCGCGTCGTACAGCGTGTAACCCGGCGCGAACGCCTGGTTCAGCGAGTTCACAGCTCGGCGGCCGACGTGATAGGCGGCACTTGTTACGCTGAAGCCCTGCAGTAATGCATCGAGGCGATACTCGCCCGCGAGCGACCAGGTTTGCCTGGCCGAGTTCTCGATCAGCTTGCCCACAGCAGTAGGATTGACCGTCACAACGCCGGCGGCATTGGTCGTGATAACCGTCGGAGCCCCAGATTTCTGGACGGCGTCGAGGAACAAGGCGCTCGCATACAACGACAGATCGCGTGTGACTTCGCCGCTGACGCTGAGCTCATAACCTTGATACGACGCACGACCGTCCTGCACGTAAACGTTGGCGCCGTTCACATACGTCGAGGCACGATCGATATCGAAGTAGGCTGCTTGCACTAGCAAGCTGCGGGTCACTTCGAGCTTGATGCCAGCTTCGCGTTGTTCGCTGGTAGTTGCCGGCAACTGTGCGCCCGCATTGACCGCTGTCGTCGGAGCAGCCGGCGTCGATTCCAAACCTTCGATGTACGTTCCGTACACGCTGATCCACGGCAGCGGCTTGACAACCGCGCCATAAGAGACAGACGTCGGCGAGGCATCGAAAGTCGTGGTGTTAGTCGTGCGATTCGATTCTTCGTATTCCGACAGACGCACGCCGCCCAACAGCTGCAGCCACTCGGTCACTTTGATGCGATCGAAGAAGTAGTAACCGACGTCGTCGATGCGCGATTCCGTGCCTGTGCGCAACGGCATTGCCGTTTCGGGAATGTCGCGCGGATTGAACATGTTCTGCGTGCAAGTCACTCGCGGTGCAGTCGGCGTCGCGCCAGGACAGTTGGCGGTGACCGACGTGCTATTGAACGCGTCGCGGATGTTCTGCGAAGCTCCGATCAACACTTCGTGCGTCAGCATCCAAGTGTTGAACGTGCCAGCCAACTCGGCGCGAGTGTTGACGTTCTTGAATGTGAGCTCCGGCTGCAGGCTGATCGCGAGCGTGCCTTCGCCAGTGGTGTAATCGGTCGGGTTGAACGTGTTGAAACGTCGTGTGCGCACCAGCCGCGACGTGCCGCCGCTGACAGTGAACGCCCATGCATCGTTGATGCGCCAGTTGACCGTGCCGAGCACGTTGTATTCGTCGGCTTCGTTCTTGGCCCAGTCGGGACCGAAGTTGGTTTCCGGATCGATCAGCGGCGGCAATGCCACTTCCGGATACGGGTTCGCGACCGTCGCTCGTGGCAGCGTGGTGAAGCGATACACGCCCGGTTCGTTCACGGTCTTGTAGATGTACTCCGCATCGACGCTCAACGTCAGCGAGTCGGTCGGTTTGATATCGAACGCACCGGCGAGCAGCGCGCGATGGCCGCGAGTGTTGTCGATGCCCGAGTCGACGGTGCCGTAAACGGCGTTGATGCGTGCGCCGAGAATGCCTGCGGTGCCGCCGACATCGATGTGACCGGTAAGCGCGCCGTATTCGTTACCCGAAACATTCAGCGCCGCGTACGGTTTTTCCGTCGGCCGCTTCATCGTCATGTTGATGATACCGGCCGGCGTGGTGAAGCCGTAATACAACGCCGATGCGCCCTTGAGCGCTTCGACGCGATCTTTGTCTTCCAGCGGCAGGTCGATGAGATTGATGATCGGCAGGCTGCCGTTCAGGCGGAAGTTGCCGCGGTTCTCGACGGTGATGCCACGAATCGCAAGATTGCTGTACACCGTCGGCGACGTTTGTGAGCTGGTCACGCCGGCCGTGTTACGAAGTGCGTCCAGCAAACCCTGCGCCTGCTGAGCTTCGATCATCTCCAGCGGAATGACGCTGATGGTCAGCGGGGTATCGAGCTGACGTGCGCCGCGAAAGCTGCCTGCTTGCACCAGGTCGGCGCTGTAGCTGTTGCGCCGATCGGCCGTAACAACGATTTCCTCCAGCGTCGGCGCGCTGGACGCAGCTTCCTCCGCCTGTGCCGTGATGGAGATCGTCGTGACCAGCGCGGCCAATGCGCCGGCAGCTCGTTCGAACCGAGCTCGTGCAGTCGTCATTCTGTTTCTCCCCATGCTTTTCTTGCGTATTGAAAACAACACAGAAGTCGATGCTTGAGCCTGACGATGAGCCTGAATACTGTCACCGAGCTGTCATGCCCGGCGGGGCCTGCGGGCGCAATCAGGCGAAGCCGTAGCGGCGTCGCGGCGACGAGCGTTAGGCATTCGTCTGCCTCGGTATTGAGTATCCCGAGCGGGCCGATTCGGGTCGTTTCCTTGCGAGCGGTGTTTATATTGCGGTCGTCATGGAAACGTCCCGCAGTCCGCATCTCGCGTCCGCGAGCCGCACCTGGCTTCACATCTGTGCGGTCAGCGCAGTCTTCGTGGCGTTAGCGTGCGGCGGAATTTTTCTGACTGCTGGTACCGCGCGAGTATCGGCGCTCTGGTTGGCTAACGGTTGGTTGCTGGGCTGCATGCTGGCCGGCGGCGAGCAGCAGGCGCGCCGGTTGTTATGGGCTGTGCCTGCGGCACAGGTCCTGATCGTGTGGCTGGTCGATCAGTGGAACGTGGACGGCGTGCTGCTGGCATCCTCGAACGCCATCGAGCTGGGCATCAGCTACTACGCACTCAGGAAACATCTCAAAGCCCCGCGCACGTTCTTCACAGCGGACTCTTTGGGCTCGTTCATCAAATGGATCGTCGTGATCGCGCCCGCGGTCGGCGCCGTGCTCGCGTCCGGTGCGCTGGCCGTGCATGGCAACCTGGACTTCTTTGCGACGTTGCCCCGTCGTTTTGCCGCTCACTCGTTGGGTGCCGCCGTGGTCATGCCGCTGGTCGTCGCGTCGCTGTTGAATTGGGAGCGTTGGAAGCAACAGATCGACTTCAGTCCGTCGGCGCTGGCGGGCTACGGGTTGTTGTTGCTGACGACCGTGGGCATTTTTGCGCAACCCGATTTCACGTTGGTGTTTCTATTGTTTCCCCCGTTCCTGTGGGTGGTGTTTCGCGATGGCTATTTCGGCACTGCCGTCGCCATCGCGACGATCACCGTGGTTTCGCTGAGCGCGTCGCTGCTGCAGGTCGGGCCGCTCGGCGCGATCTCGGGCACGGATATCGCTCGCGAAGTGATGGTTCTGCAGCTGCTGCTGGCGAGCTGCCTCGCCACGGCATATCCCATCTGCGCATTGCTGACGCGCCAGCGCGAGCTGATCGAGTCGCTTGCGGCTAGCCAACAGCAGTTGCGCGTGGTTGCCGATCACTCCCGAGATCTGATCATCCAAACCAATCGCGACGGCGTGCGGACGTACGTGTCGCCGGCCATCGAAGCGATGCTCGGCTATAAACCCGAAGCAGTCGTCGGCAACAGCGGCTCCGGCGCGATCCACGATGAGGATCGCGAATTGTTTGATCGGGAAGAAGCGGAGCTCGCGAGCGGCAACGACGGCAGAGTGGCGAGCTACCGCGTGCGTCACAAAGACGGTCACTACATCTGGGTGGAAGTCAGTGCCAATACCATTCGCTGTCCGGACGGACAGGTGGTGGGCTGGATCAGCGTCACGCGCGACATTTCGGAGCGCAAGCGCATGGAGCGCATGAAGGAACAACTGATCTCGACCGTGAGTCACGAGCTGCGCACGCCGGTCACGTCGATCAACGGTTCGCTCGGTCTCGTCTTGAGCGGCAAGTTCGGCTTGTTGCCGAATGCGCTGGCGCGCCTGCTGGAAATTGCGAAGTCGAACGGTGAGCGCCTGGCGCTGCTGATCAACGACATCCTGGACCTGGAAAAGATGTCCGCGGGGCAGATGGATTTCGATAACGAGACCCTCTGCGTGCATCGGCTGCTGCAAGACGCAGTGGTTGCCAACGAGCCCTACGCCGTACAGAGGAAAGTCGCTCTGCGGCTGAATTGCGATTCGAGTACGTACATCCAAGTGGACCCGCTGCGGTTCCAACAGATCATGTCGAACCTGCTATCGAATGCCGCGAAATTTTCCGACGAAGGCGGCGTTGTGGAAGTCGGTGCGCGAGACGTGCACGACGGCTGCGTCGTGTATGTGAAAGATTTCGGGGCCGGCATTCCCAAGGCGTTCCAGGAACGGTTGTTCGAGCGGTTCTCGCAGGCCGACGCGTCCGACAGCCGCTGCCGTTCCGGGACCGGTCTCGGCATGGCGATCTCGAAGGAATTGACCGTCGGCATGGGCGGCTCGATTACCTTCGATAGCGAGGAAGGCAAAGGCACGACCTTCCGCCTGACCTTTCCGGCGGCCGCCCGGCACGCCGCGCTGGCGGCCTGACATAAACGCCAGCCCGCCGAGCCGATAGTCTGGCTCAATCGTCAGCGGCGGGGCCGCTCGGCTAGAATTCATCGGACGGGTTCTGGCCCCCCAAAAAGCGAGTTACAACGACGTGTTCCACACGCATCCATGGCAGCGCCGTAGGGTCCTGCAGGCGTTGGCTGGTGCGGCTTTGCCGACAGGTTTGCTGTCGTGTTCCGGCCCGGAGCAGCCTGATTCGCTGGTGGTCGGCGGGCTGCCGGTCACCTGCAACCTGACCTTGCCGGTCGCTTGCGAGGCCCGCGCCAAGCTCAACACGCAGGCCGGTCCCCAGGCAGGCGCGACGCCGTTTTCGTACACTTACAGCAAGTACAGCGGCTGGCCCGAGATCAAAGAATCGCTGATGGCCGGGCGCATTCAGGCGGCCTACATGCTGGCGCCGCTGGTCATGGACCTGGCCAACAAAGGCATTCCGGTGAAGATCGTGTCGCTCGGGCATCGCTCCGGCGCGGTCATCATGGTGCGCACCGATTCACCGTATCAGCAGTTCCGCCAGCTGAAGGGCAAGCGCGTCGCCATCCCGAGTCGCTTCGCCGTCGACTTCCTGTTCCTGCGCAAGATGCTCGCGCAGGAGAACATGACGCCCGCCGATCTGGAAATCGTCGAGATGCCGCCGCCGGATATGCCGGCCGCTTTGTATGCGAACGCTGTCGATGCGTACTGCACCGGTGAGCCATTTGGTGCCGCCGCGCAGAGCGCCGGTTATGCAAGGCCGTTGCGTATGACGCGCGACGAATGGCGTAACTACATTTGTTGTGTGCTCACGGTGCGCGAGGAGCTGATTCAGTCGAACCGGCCGCTGGTGCAGGATCTGGTGAACATGGTGCAAGGCGCCGGTGTGTGGCTGGATCAACAGCAAGCGAATCGCAACAAGGCGGTCGAGATCGCGGCCGGCCGTCAGTACTTCAACCAGGATCCGAAGATCATCCAGTTCGTGATGGAGAATCCCACCGATCGCGTGACCTACGGCGATCTGCGGATGATTCGTTCCGAGTTCGAAGAGTTGATGGAGCTGTCGATGCAGGCGGGCACGCTCAAGCAGCCGGTGCCTTACGAGAAGTACATGGACGAGAGTTTCGCCAGGGCGTCAAAGGCGTCGGCGATTCCTCTTTCGACATGAATCACAATTTGCGCAGAAGAGGCTTACTGCTCGCGTTGTCGGCTCTGCTTATGAGCACGATGGTGGCCGCGGCTCCGCAGCCGGCGTTGAAAGCAGGGGTGTTCGAGCCGCCGAGCAACGCGCCGGCGTTTTCGTTGCAAGCGTCGACGGGAGGCGAGCAGGCGTTGGCGAACTATCGCGGCAAAGTCGTGCTGCTCGGATTTGGTTTCACCAACTGTCCTGAGGTGTGCCCGACGACGCTCGCCGTGCTCGCGCAGGCTCGCAAGCGCCTCGGCGCGCAGGCCGATCAGGTGCAAGTGTTGTATGTCACAGTGGATCCCGAGCGCGATAACGCTGATCAGATGCGCGCTTATCTTCGCGGTTTCGACCCGACGTTTGTCGGCCTCACGGGCGCAGCCGACCAACTTGCAGCAGTTCGTGCGAAGTACGGCGTCACCGCCGAACGCAAACCTCTAGGCAGCAGCTACGCCGTCGCGCACTCGTCGTCCGTTTACGTGATCGATCGCAAAGGGCTGCTGCGCGCGATGATGCCTTACGGCCGTGCACCGGACGATTACGTGCACGACGTCCGCGTCCTACTCAATGAATGAAGTTGCGTCGCTGGCCATGGTGGATGTCGATTCCCGTCGTCGCATGCCTGGGCGTGCTCGGCTGGGCCGCGTTTGCGCCGGTGCACGTCGAGTCGCGCGAAAAAGTTTTTGCGATTCCCGAAGGCACATGGGCGCGACGCCGGGCGGGGGACAACGTCGACATTCTGCCGTCGCAGATTCGTTTGACGCTTGGGCTGGACGACGTGCTGTTGCTGAAGAACCGCGACGTCGTGCCGCAAACCTTCGGGCCGGCGCTGCTGATGCCCGGACAGAATTTTCGATTGCCGTTCGAAGTCGCGTCCGACTACCAGTTCGCGTGCACGGCGCATAGCAGTGGCCAGATGACCGTGGTCGTCGAACCTTTTCCCGGCTCGCCGTTCGCCAGAGTGCTCTGGCGGGCGACGCGTCTCATCGATTCGATTCGTTATCCAGCATCCACATGAGCAGGCTTCGCCAAGTACTTCCGGGACTCATCGTCATCACGCTGCTGGTCGTGGCGTGGTGGGCGAGCGTCGCATTGACGCGTAGTGTGATCTTTCCAACACCGTGGCAGGTCGTCACCGGCACCCTGGAGTTGGTTCGCGACGGCACGTTATGGATGCACATCGGTGCATCGTTGATGCGAGTCGGCGCCGGCTTCGCGCTCGCGGTGCTCATCGGCGTGCCGCTGGGTTTGTGGATGGGCTGGATGCGCGGCGCGTACGACACGCTCAATCCGATCTTCCAGATCCTGCGGCCGATCTCGCCGATCGCGTGGATTCCGATTGCGATCCTGTGGTTCGGTGTCGGTAACGCGTCGCCGATCTACTTGATCTTCATCTCATCGGTGTTTCCGATGATCGTGCAGACCACGGCCGGCGTGCACACCATCGAGAAGCGCTACCTGCGCGCGGCGGAGAACTTCGACGTGTCGCGCTTCACGCTGTTCTCGCAGGTCGTGATTCCAGCGGTGTTGCCACAAATCATCGTCGGCATGCGCATCGGTCTTGGCGTTGCATGGCTGGTGGTCGTGGCTGCTGAAATGATCGCGCTTCGTTCCGGTCTCGGATATCTGATCATGGACTCGCGCAATGCCGGCAATCGTTACGACCTGGTGATCGCCGGCATGGCCATCATCGGTGTGATCGGGTTGTTGCTGGACGGGCTGATGCGTTTGCTGGAGGG